>Ga0209189_1003453_pt1 | contig 10622 bp, 18 predicted proteins | sample C_130820_EF_Meta_FD_187308 | JGI IMG/M metagenome (GOLD analysis project Ga0209189, IMG submission 187308) | Freshwater microbial communities from Lake Croche, Canada to study carbon cycling - C_130820_EF_MetaG (SPAdes) (version 3) | ecosystem: Environmental > Aquatic > Freshwater > Lake...
GAGAGATAATGGAAATTTCAATTAAAAAAGAAGAGCTTCAAAAGAAAAGTATATTTGTTGCAACACCAATGTATGGCGGTATGAATCATGGTTTATATGCCAAAGCTTGTTTGGACTTACAAGCAATTTGTATGCAATATGGAATCGCAGTTAAATTTTCATTTCTTTTCAATGAATCTTTAATCACACGGGCAAGAAATTATCTTGTCGATGAGTTTGTAAATCGTTCTGATTGCACACACCTATTGTTCTTAGATGCTGACATTCACTTTAATCCACAAGACGTTATTGCTCTTTTGGCTTTAGATAAAGATGTTGTTGGTGGGCCTTATCCTAAGAAAGCCATCAAATGGCGTTCTGTTAAAAAGGCCATGGAAAGAAATCCAAATATTGAATTGGGTCTACTAGAAAGAGTTACTGGTGATTATGTTTTTAATCCTGTTAAAGGTACTGCACAATTTAATGTTTCTGAACCATTAGAAGTTTTGGAAATTGGTACTGGTTTTATGATGGTTAAACGTGAAGTGTTTCCTAAATTTGCAGAAGCATATCCACAACTTCGTTATAAACCAGACCACGTAGGTCAAGCACACTTTGATGGTTCACGTTACATTCATGCGTACTTTGATACTATCATTGATTCAGTTGATTCAGCAACAGGTGGTGGTACAGACCGTTACTTGAGTGAAGATTATATGTTCTGTCAACTTTGGCGTAAAATTGGTGGATCAATTTGGTTGTGTCCTTGGATGAAAGCAGACCACATTGGTACTTATCATTTCAAAGGTGATATGCCTGCCGTAGCCAATTTCGTTGGAGAAATGTAATGTCTGATGATGTTGTCAAAGCATCACAAACGGCCACCACTGGTGGTCGTAAGTTTGACGGCAACAAACTAGAATATGGTTTGTTGCCACCTATTGCTCTTGAGGCCACTGTTGATGTATTAACTTTTGGTGCTCAAAAGTATGAAAGAGATAATTGGAAAAACGTACCTGATTCTAAACGCAGGTATTATGATGCACTTCAGCGGCATCTATGGGCATGGAAAAAAGGTGAAATTCTCGATGAAGAATCTGGTAAACACCACCTGGCCCATGCGATGTGCTGCTTGATGTTTTTGTATGAACATGATATACTCTATTCATGTTAAATTTTATAATGAGGAACACAAATGAAAATTTCTAATGAAACACTGACAGTTCTAAAGAACTTTGTCGGTATCAATGCAAGTATTGAATTCAAAAAAGGAAACAAGATTGCAACAATTTCTCCCACTAAAACTGTTTTGGCAAAAGCTACAGTTACGGATACTTTTCCACAAGATTTCTGTATTCATGATTTGAACCAGTTCTTGTCTGTACAATCTTTGTATAAAGATGGCGAGATTGATTTTGATGACAAACATGTTATCTTCAAATCTGGTCGTAAGAAACTCAACTATCGTACCACATCACGTAATGTTATCGTTACAGTACCGGAAAAAGAATTGAGTTTGCCATCTGTTGATGCATCGTTCTCTTTGACTGCCGATGACTTGGCCAACATTATGAAATCATCTGCTGTGTTACAATCACCTAACGTTGCCATCACATCTGATGGTGATAAGATTTATGTTACCTCTTTTGATGCAAATGATGATGCAGCACACGTTAACTCCACAGAAATTACCGATGGTAATGGTTCTGTATTCAAAGCAGTTTTCTTAACTGAGAACTTGAAGATGATGCCTGATTCTTATAACGTGGAAATTTCATCTAAAGGTCTAGCATCTTTCAAAAACACTAAAGGTGATTTACAGTATTGGATTGCCATTGAAGCCAAACACTCTAAGTTTGGAGAATAATATGATTTGGTTAACAGATGCTATTAACAAACACAAAGTTGCAATTAATCCATATTATATTATAGCTGTGTTTCAAGTACCTGAAAGTGATGACCCTGCTCAAAATGCACACAAAGGTAAAACCGCAATCAATTTAACCAATGGTAGTTTGATTGTTGAAGAAACAGAATATGACGTTGTTGGAAGGATTGCATCATTATGACTAAAGTAAATACATTGTTTGGTTCTTTTGATGAAGAGCAACTAAAGAAACTCAAAGGATATGTTGATGAATTAGTTCTTCACATGAATAAAAATCAAGCAAACAATGATGCAATGAAAGATATTGTGGATTTTGCCAATGATGAATTGAAAATCCCTAAGAAGATTGTCAAACGTATGGCAAAAACACAATTCAAAAATTCATTCCAAACAGAAGTGGCAGAATCAAAAGAGTTTGAGGCTCTGTTTGAAAGTATGAATGAGGTGAAATGATGGGTGAAATTAGAATGTGGACCGATAAAACTCAATACATTGCTGTATTGAGAAAAGAAATTCAGGTTTTAAAAACTCGTTATAACCCAGAAATAGAAGGCACAGGTCATTTCAATACAGCAATCTCTGTATTGGAAAACCGAATCAAAGAACTTGAACAAGAATTGAACTGGCCATTCCCTGGCTAAATTAATTTATTATATTATGGAGTATTTGAATGAACGAACACATGTTGTGGGTGGAGAAGTATCGCCCTAAAACCGTTGAAGATTGTATTTTGCCTGAAGGTATCAAGGCAACTTTCCAAGAATATGTAAACCGTAAAGAGATTCCAAATCTTCTACTATCAGGTACTGCTGGTGTTGGTAAAACAACTATCGCAAAAGCCTTGTGTCAAGAAGTTGGTTGTGATTACATTGTTATCAACGGGTCTGATGAGTCAGGTATTGACACATTCAGGAACAAAATTAAGAACTATGCTTCATCTGTATCCTTGACTGGTGGCCGCAAGGTCATCATCATTGATGAGGCAGATTATCTAAATCCAAATTCAACTCAACCTGCGTTGCGTGGTGCCATTGAGGAGTTCTCAGAGAACTGTTCGTTTATCTTTACCTGTAACTTCAAGAATCGGATTATTGATCCAATCCATTCTCGTTGCACTGTTGTTGATTTTAAAATCAATGGTAGTAAACCAAAGATGGCTGCACAATTCTTCAAACGTGTAGAATGGATTCTGGAACAAGAAGGCATCACATACGACAAACAGGTTGTGGCTGCGGTTATCACCAAACATTTTCCAGACAATCGCCGTGTTTTAAATGAACTACAACGATACTCCGTTTCTGGTACGATTGACAAAGGCATTCTGGCATCCGTTTCTGATGTTAATTTATCTGAATTGGTCAAGGCATTAAAAGACAAAGATTTTACTTCTTGTCGTAAATGGGTTACAGGCAATTTAGACAATGATGCAACCACCTTGTTTCGTAAGTTATATGAATCATTGTATGAAGCATTAGAAGCCAATTCTGTGCCACAGATGGTTGTTATTATTGCTAAGTATCAGTATCAGGCAGCTTTCGTTGCAGACCATGAGATTAATCTTATTGCCTGTTTGACAGAAATTATGGTTGAGTGTGAGTTCAAATGAGTCCGTTCGATTACGTTGACTTCATTCTTCGTAAGAAAAAACCAGACGGAGAATTAGATTTTACAGACTATGCGCCATTTATTGTAAATAGGTCTTTATCTTATCACCTAGATTGTGTTCTCTATGCAAATGAGATGAACCTACATCCAGGTGTTGATAAAGATATGCAATACCAGTATTTTCTAAATAGTATTAGACCGATGAAACGAGGTTTTCAACCTTGGCAAAAGTCTAAAACTGACGAGAATATTGAGTGTGTGAAAGCCTATTTTGGTTATTCTAACGCCAAGGCCAAAGAGGCCCTACGTATTCTCTCCGATGAACAAATCGCTGTAATAAAAACAAAAACAGATACGGGCGGAGTGAAGAATAATGGTAAATCTTAATGACCTAATTGAAGTAACATTAAATGAAAAAGACGATTTTTTAAAAGTACGTGAAACGTTAACACGTATTGGTGTAGCTTCTAAAAAAGACCAAATTTTATATCAATCATGCCACATACTCCACAAACGTGGACAATATTATGTGGTGCATTTCAAAGAACTATTTGCCTTGGATGGAAAACCAACAGACATTTCAGAGAGTGATTTAGCACGTAGGAATGCCATTGCAAACCTATTGGAAGATTGGGGATTGGTTAAACTGGTAAATCCTAAACAGACGGAAGTACCAGAACCTATTTTCTTATCACAAATCAAAATAATTTCTCATAAAGAAAAAGATGATTGGCAATTGATACCAAAATACAATATTGGTAAAAAACCGAATAATGGTTGACACTCAGTATAAATACTGATATAATCTCAGTCCCTTGGGATGGGAAAGTCAAAGGTGGAACCTGGTCCTACCGAGACTCAATACTCCAGGAAAAAAGGTGCTCCACCTACCTTAGGAGCGTTAGTAAAACGGGCAAACGATATTGTCGCTGGAGAACGTAACCAGTACCTTAACCGATACGCCTTCGGGGTATCAATTTTTAATCTCGCTTTTAGGAGAAACACATGACTTACATTAAAGATGTATTTGGTAATGACTTTGGTTGGAGCAAAATCCAACCGTTCACCGTAGGTTTTGATGATACATTAACACTTATGCGTGAAGCTGCAGCAGCTGCAACTAAGGCCGCATCCTATCCTCCATACAATATCAAACAAGTAAAAGAAAACAAGTACGTCATTGAGATGGCAGTTGCTGGTTTTGCTAAGTCTGATATTGAGATGACTTTGGAAGGAAATAAACTCGTAATTAAAGCCGCATCTAAAGATGATGATTCTGAAGATTATCTGTACAAAGGTATTGCAAACCGTGGGTTTGAACGCACCTTTACTCTTGCAGATAAAGTAGAAATCAAGGATGCAGAGATGATGAATGGTATGCTTAAAATTTGGCTAGAAAATATGGTCAAAGCACAAGACGCCATTAAGAAAATCTCCATCAAGGAGAGTGATGACAAATGATTCAACTAATTAACAACTTCTTTAAGCGAATAAGTGGTAATTACGGAAATGATTTGGAATCATATATTACCTCTAGGGACCCCAAGAACGAAGGCGATGTTGAAAGACTGACGCTTGAATATAATACCAGGTTATTACAAAACCGTTATTATTAAAACGAAAGGGGTTGCTTGACAACCCCTTTTTTTGCCTATATAATACTCACTATGAAAACAGAAAAACCATTTATCAAAAAAGTCCGTGTGAAAACCACACATGAAACTTATTTCGTTTGCGGACCAGAAACCAAAGAAATTGATGGTGTGCAATTTGTTTATGTAATCAAGAACATTGGTATTCGTGATACGCCAAAATTAATGCGTAAAGATTCTTTGGAGTATGTCAAATAATTTGCCCATATAGCTTAATGGTAAAGCAGGCGACTCATAATCGCTTGAGTGGGAGTTCAATTCTCTCTGTGGGCACCAAATAATATGAAACAAAAATTTCGTGATGCTTATATGAAAGTGGCCGAGACATTTGCAGAATTGTCCTCGGCTCGTAGACTTCATGTTGGTGCCATTGTAGTCAAAGAAGATAGAATCATATCTATTGGTTACAATGGTATGCCTTCAGGTTGGGACAATAATTGTGAATATGAAGAAATTTATGATTATAAATTCAATGATGAACATTATCAATTAAAAACTAGACCTGAGGTACTTCATGCTGAAACAAATGCGATTGCCAAGTTGGCTAAATCTACAGAATCTGGTGACGGTGCTACTATGTTTGTTACCCATGCTCCATGTATGGACTGTGCCAAACTTATCTACCAAAGTGGTATTAACTGTGTTTTATATCGGAACTCTTATAAGTCTGATGATGGTATCAATTTTCTGGCCAAGGCTGGTGTCTCTGTGGAAAAACTAAATAATCAGGAGTTCTAATGTTTTAATTTAACTTACAGGAGACTTACATGAATATAAAAATAGTAAACTGTCCTGACAAAGATTTTAAACCATTTATTGAACGTGCCGCAAAATATTTTTCTGAAGAACTGATACCAAATAAAAGAATCCGTAACAACTGTTATACAGTAATTATTTTTAATGATAAGATTACTGAGTTTGGTTCTGCTGAAATAGTTGCTTATAATACATTAAAAAAAGCCAGAGAATTTAAAATAGAAATACATCCAGGTATTGGTGTACGAAATATATTTGAAACATTAGCACATGAAATGGTTCACGTAAAACAATATGTGGACGGAGAATTAAATGATAGTATGACGAGTTGGCGTGGTAAGAAAGTCAACTCTGATGATATAGATTATTGGTTACAACCATGGGAATTGGATGCATTGGGCAGAGAACAAGGACTTTTAACCAATTTTGCAATCAAAGAAAATCTATGGGAAGTCTTTGAAGGATTCAGAGACCCATCAGCACCAATAGAAAATGTTCCAATATATTGGAAAAATATTTAAAATGACCGCTTGCCAAAAACAAAAAGCTCCTATATAATAACACTATGAACAAATTAAACCTTAACTCCTTTAAATCTCAGCAAGAGTATCGCTCAATTAGTACACCTAATTGCGCCGATATGCCATGGGCGGTGGACAGGGGATTTGTATAACGTAATAGAAAATACTACAAACACAAAACCCCTAGGCCTAAAAATCTAGGGGTTTTTTGTTTTGGTGTTGTCATTTCACAACAACCAACTTGACAAGATGGTAGATTTATTCTATACTCTTGTTTGTTCTTTAAAAATTTGTTGTAGTTTATTGGGGTATAGCATAGTGGTAGTGCTGCGGACTTTGAATCCGTAGGTCCTTGTTCGATTCAAGGTACCCCAGCCATATAAAAGCACACTTTAGGTTCAGTTATTCTTAGAGATAGCTAACAGCACTTAGTAAGGGTGCCTAGTGTGTTTCTATATGGAAGATGATGCAGCGGTGTTGGTACTGCGACCAGCCTTGAAAACTGGGTTCTCAGAAATGGGATGGGGTTCGACTCCTCCGTCTTCCGCCAAATTTGGAGATTGGGCAGGATGGTAATGCAGCAGATTGCTAATCTGTCATCGTAGTGATACGGTGAGTGGGTTCGATTCCCACAGTCTCCGCCAAATGTGTAGGTGTGACCCGAATGGTTAGGGAACGGATTGCAACCCCGTTTTATGCAGGTTCGACTCCTGCCACCTACTCCATAATACGAAAGTATTAGTTGTTGAAATACAACATGATGGTTGACAAAAGATGTGGTTGTGTTATACTTCTTTCATCGGTTGAGAAATCAATTGAGGTTGTTTCAAAAAGCGAGACACGCTAGCAATAGCAAAAAGTTAAGCAGGAAACATTAAATGAGGCTGTGCCTCAGCCACTGTTCTTTAAAAATTTGTTGTAGTTATTTGCACCGTTCGTCTATCGGTTAGGACGCTGCCCTTTCAAGGCGGAAAGACCAGTTCGATTCTGGTACGGTGTACCATACTAAAGCATATTAGGTTACCAAGCCAGTAGGTAATTTAGTTCACCCCCAACTGACGGAGTTGGAATGACTAAGTTACATGAAAGATGGAAACGAAACTGTTTTGATGCAGTGGATACGGTGGTCACGCTGGAACAACTTGGCAAGTAATGTGGTTAACAGACAAGTCCGTGGACGGCACGGTAGGGCAGGATCAAAACTGTTATTTCTGTTAAACATCCTAATGTCTTTTAGTATGGTAATTTGGAGGTATAACTTAACGGCTAAAGTAGTAGGCTTTTAACCTATTAATCAGAGTTCGATTCTCTGTGCCTCTACCAAAGAATATGGATGTGTAGGAAAATTGGTAACCCCAGGAGACTGTAAATCTTCCGCCTCAGCGCATTGTTGGTTCAAGTCCAACCGCATCCACCAAATTTGGTCTCAAAGTGTTCACGGACGCACGTATGCCTGTCACGCATAAAGAAGGGGATCGTTACCCCTTGGGACCGCCAAGTAATTGTTGTAAAGGAAAAGAAAATGAATATAAATGATATGGTTGGAAAAGTGTTCACATCGGTGACACAAGATGGTTATGAAATGGTGTTTAAGAATGATACTGAATTATTCAGATTCTATCATTATCAAAATTGTTGCGAATCAGTTTACATTGAAAGCGTTGTAGGCGATTTATCAGATTTAGAAGGTGAACCACTTTTGATTGCTGAAGAAGTATCAGGTGAAATACCAGAACCTAAAGAAAATGAATACATTGAATCTCGCACATGGACATTTTACAAATTTGCTACACGCAAAGGTTATGTTGATGTTCGTTGGTTGGGAGAATCAAACGGTTACTATTCTGAATCAGTAGATTTAGAATATGAGTTAGTATAAAGAATATTCCAGAGTAGCACAGCGGTAGTGCAGTTGACTGTTAATCAATTGGTCGTAGGTTCGATCCCTGCCTCTGGAGCCAAAGCCGTTCCGCTTTGTTAGCGGATACTGTGACCCGCAGGATAGAAGTGAGGTGACTCTCACGGGTGGTAGTCTTTAAACCGAAAGGCCGCTGGCAGTGCGAGAACGGTCCTGGTCGGGAAGCGGGTGGAGGTCGTGCGTGATGTTGTCGTGGATTATTCGTCTAGTCCGATGATTGATGCGATATAATTACCGCCGCAGGACGCAGAGCATTTTATTTAGCCCTACTAGTATAATGGCATTACAGTGGTTTTGTAATCCTCTGATGGCAGTTCGATTCTGTCGTGGGGCACCAATTTTCTCGGTGTGGTGAAATGGTATCATTCGTGGTTTGGGGCCATGTGGCGGGGGTTCGATTCCCTCCACCGAGACCAGTTTTTTTTGGGGCTGTTAGTTAAATGGGATAACATCGGTTTTGCAAGTCGAGATTGGGAGTTCGATTCTCCCACGGTCCACCATTTTTTTAGGAGTAGTATATGAAGCGAAAGATAACCGTCAAGGAACGTAACTGTTTCGTTCGCTTGGCATTGTTTAGAAAAGCAGGTGTTCATCGTAAGACTAATAAGGCCTTGCGTAAAGCACAAAATCAAATACCTTTGGGGGTATAACTTAACGGCTAAAGTAGTAGGCTTTTAACCTATTAATCAGAGTTCGATTCTCTGTGCCTCTACCATATAAAAACACATTAGAGATAAGCAGGAACTTGTGGCCACGAGGTCGCCTCGTCTAGTGTGTTTCTATATGGTGATGTAGCTCAACCGGCAGAGCAACTCCTTCATACGGAGAAGGTTGGGGGCTCGGTTCCCTCCATCACCACCAATATGGGTCTTTAGCTCAGTGAACAGAGCTCTTGGCTACGAACCAAGAGGTCGGGGGTTTGAATCCCTCAAGACCCTCCATAAATACCTCTTGTAGCTCAATGGTAGAGCACCCGCTTGATAAGCGGTAGACGTAAGGTTCGATTCCTTTCGAGAGGACCAAATATCTCGATGGTGTAATGGCAGCATAGCAGTCTCCAAAACTGTTGGTTGGGGTTCAAGTCCCTATCGGGATGCCAATTTTATATAAGGTGATTAATATGAAAAAGTTCGACATACAGGAAGTAAAAGAATTCCTTGCAAGTCAAGGACCAGAAACCAAAGTGTACCTTGGTGCCGATTCTGAAAGAATCAGAATTAATGGTGTTTGGTATGCTGATTATGCATTGGCTGTCGTAGTTCATATTGATGGCCGTCACGGTTGTAAAATTTTCGGTTTCGTTGACCGTGAATTAGATTATGACCACAAGAAAAGTAAACCTGCTATGAGACTGATGACCGAAGTTTACAAGGTATCAGATTTGTTCCAAGAATTGGCCGATGTATTAGAAGATTTTCATGTTGAAGTTCATTTGGACTTAAACAAATCAGATGAATTCGGAAGTTCTTGTGTTGTACAGCAAGCAATTGGTTATATCAAAGGTACCTGTAACATGACACCAATGGTTAAACCAGATGCACCTGCTGCAAGTTTCTGTGCTGACAGATTGAAAAGAATTCTGGCAGAACAAGAAGCCGTATAATCTCCTACATAGGGGTTTAACCCCTAGGAGATTACAATGGCAAGAAAACCTAATTTAGCAAAAACTGCTAACAGAGATGTAGCAGTTGGTCACGGTATAGAAAGAAGTCCAAAGTGGCCAGGTGTACAGAAATTACATTTAAAATTTCATCCCGTTTGTGAATCATGTGGTTCTTCAAAGAATCTAAATGTACATCACAAAAAACCATTTCATCTTTTTCCTGAACATGAATTAGATATGAATAATCTAATTACACTTTGTATGGATGAAGAAAAAGAATGTCACATTAAAATTGGTCACGGTGACAATTTCAAAGATTATAATCCAGATGTAGAAGTTGATGCACAAAAAGTTCGTGCTGATATTTCTTTGTTTGAATCTGTGGCAGAAGAAGCCAAGAAAAAAAGATTAATTGCTTAATCTATGGAGAAATTAGTTTAGTGGTAAAACCACGGGTTGTGATTCCGTTATCACCAGTTCGATCCTGGTATTTCTCCCCAATTTATGCCTTGTTAACTCAGCGGTAGAGTAGCGCTTTTACACAGCGAAGGTCGGCAGTTCGATCCTGTCACAAGGTACCATTATGCCGATATAGCTCAGGTGGTAGAGCAGTAGACTGAAAATCTATGTGTCGTAAGTTCAACTCTTACTATTGGCACCATATGTTGTTAAAACAAATTCATCTTTTTTAGGTGGATTT
>Ga0209189_1003456_pt1 | contig 10613 bp, 10 predicted proteins | sample C_130820_EF_Meta_FD_187308 | JGI IMG/M metagenome (GOLD analysis project Ga0209189, IMG submission 187308) | Freshwater microbial communities from Lake Croche, Canada to study carbon cycling - C_130820_EF_MetaG (SPAdes) (version 3) | ecosystem: Environmental > Aquatic > Freshwater > Lake...
CTCGAACCAGAGGGGCTCGGGGCGGCTGATCGAGGCCAGGTTCAGGGGGCTGGCGGCGGCTGGGGTGTGGCGCCAGCGGCCGCTTCCGGTGTCAAGCTCCAAGAGGCCCGCCGGATCGGTGGGGGAGGCGGCGATGGCCACCAGGCGCCCTCGCTCGGCCGCCACGGCGGCCAGATCATCGAAGGCCAGATCGAAGGGCTGCCAGCGGAAGCCTGGAGCGCTCCAGGCGCGCTTCTGTTCTGCCCCCGCAACGGTTTCCAGGGCTCCTGGCGGAACGAGCGCCGGACCGCTGATCGCCGCCTCGTCAGGCCCGCCTGGCGCAACGGCCAGCCGCTCTTGCGGCGCACCCGGGTTGGTGCCTCCAGTGGTTTCGGTGGGCACTGGTGTGTCGCCGCCAGCGTCTGCCAAGGCCGACCACCCTGCCTTCTGCTCGGAGGTCGCACCACCCGCCCGGCCGCCGTCCGGGCCGGCGACTGCGGTGGTGGTCCCTGCTGCGGATGTTGCAGGCTCCTGCGCGGCTACCCGTGCGCCGTCTTCTGGCTCCAGCAGCCTGCCCAGCCGCCAACGGCCCTCGAAGCAGGCGGCCGCCACCAATGATTCGCCGTCCCAGGCGGTGGTGGCCATTCCATACACCCATTGGGGCATGCCGAACTCGGCCTGCTGCGGCAGCAGCGGCTGCCAGGTGGGCTCGTCGCCGGCAGGCAGGGCTTCCGCCGCCGGGAGCCGCTCGAGGTTCCACCAGCCGCTGCGGTCGTAGCTCACCACCAGATCCGCCGGCCCTCCCTCCCGGGGAATCCAGAGGGGCTGAAACACCGAAACGGCCGCACCCTTACCTGCCACGGAGCCTGCGATCGGCCGGCAGTTTTCAAGGAAGCCCTCCGGAGTGAGCCGCCCCAGCCAGAGCTGGCTTCGTTCCCAGGGCATCGCGGGCCGCTCCCACGCGATCCAGGCCAGGTGGCTGCCGGCGGGGCTGAGCACGGCGTAGCCGCAGAAATCGGTGGGCTGATGCAGCAGACGCGGTTCACCGCCCGCCAGCGGCACGCTCACCAGGGCCTCCTGCTCCCCCGTTTCCAGCACGCCGATCCAGCGGTCTCGGGCGGAGTCGATCAGGCCATCGGCAAAGCGGCGCTCCGGATCGGGCTCGGTGAGTCGCCGGGGCGTGCCGGCGGCCTGGGGCTCGGGGCCGCCGGCAGGCTCCGCCGTGGTTCCGGACTCCAGGGGGGGCAGATCCAGGCGCCAGAGGCAGCGGTCGCGGTCATCGACCCAGACCACCACCGCTTCCGCGATGGTTCCCGCCAGAAGCTTCCCCACCGCGTAGGCGCCGCCTCCGTAGGCATGGATGCGGCTGCGCACATCGGCGCCCGCGGTCGTGAGATCGCGGGCCGGCGGCTCTTCCCTGGCGGGGCCACCGGCATCGAGGCCGCCGCAGGGGCGCATCAGCAGGCGCGTGCGGCCGCCATCCTCCGGCCTTCGCTCCAGCCAGAAGAGTCTTCCGCCATGGAGCTTTGGCTCCGACCAGATCGGGATGGCTCCCACCACCTGCGACGCCTTCAATGGGCCCTGCCCCAGCACCGATGCCCCCGCCCATGGCTTCTACAATCTCTTAGCAACGTTTCTGGATCCGCCCGTTGGCGCGCAGCTTCGCCCAGATGGCCCGGTCGGCCGAGCAGGGCAACCGCACGGTGCACGTGCCCAAGGAGCCCTTGGCTGAATCACCTCTGCCGATCCACACCCTCGGCGCCCGCGAGCTGCGCACCTCCGCCCGCAGGATCAGCAAGGTGGATGAGGCGGTGCGGGATCTCGCCCGCGACATGCTCCGCAGCATGTACACCGCCCGCGGCATTGGACTGGCTGCCCCCCAGGTGGGGGTGCATAAGCAACTCCTTGTGATCGACCTCGATCTTGAGGAGGCCGCCACCCCCCCGCTGGTGCTGATCAATCCGGAGATCACCGCCGCCAGCGCCTCGTTCAACACATACGAGGAGGGCTGCCTGAGCATCCCCAAGGTGTATCTCGAGGTGGTTCGCCCCTCCACGGTGGAGGTGAGCTTCCGCGACGACCAGGGCCGCCCCCGCCGAATCAAGGCCGATGGCCTGCTGGCCCGCTGCATCCAGCACGAAATGGATCACCTCAACGGTGTGCTGTTCGTCGATCGGGTGACCGACGAGCTCAGCCTCAGCGAGGGGCTGCGACAGCACGGCTTCGAGCGCAATCACGTCCAGTCGATCCGCTGAACCACCATGCCGATGAAACCCCTGGCGGGCCTCTTTCTGGCCCTCGCCTGCTTGCTCGGCATTGCGGCCACCGGCTCGGTGTTTGAGCTGGCCTACGGCGATCCCGATCTCGGCGTCACCACCACCCGGCTGATTCTCGGGGCCTGCCTGCCCGGCACCCTGGTGGCGCTGTTGCTGGCCATCCGCATCAATCGTCCGGCTTGAGCTGGGTCTGCTGCCCTCGCCGTCCTTGCGGCATCGCCGCAGCTCGCCGATGGGCCCATCCCCGCCCTCTTGCGCGCTCACTGCCGCGCTGAGGGCAGATTGAATCAAGTGCTTGAAGGGTCATGTGTCCATCCCTTCCAGCCGGCCGCAGGAGGGGCCACCCTGGGCCAGGGGCCGCAGGGCACCTGCATACGATTCGCCCAGAAGCCATCCGCCGCGAGGTTCCCCCGTGCGTTTTCACTCCCCCCGCCGGATCGCTCCAATGCCTTCCCCCAGCCTGAAGGCTGCTCTGCTCGGCGTCCTGAGCGGAGGGGTGATTGCAGGCGTGATCGGCTTCTCCCCCTTGGCGGCGCTCGCCCAGGCCCCGGAGGCGTCCTCCTTTGCCAGGCCGGGCCCCTCCCTGTTCGGCATGGCCGAGCTGGATGGCCAGAAATTCCTGCTGGTGTCCGCGCCGATCGGCACCAGCAATCGCTCCCAGCTCAACATCTACGAGCAGGTGAACGGCCGTCGTCCCTGCTTCTCGGTAAGCCCCGGCCGTCCGGCGGTGGTGAATCCCCTGCTGGGCAGTTTTGATTTCACCGGGATCTGCGGTCGCTACATCGACGCCAATGGCTACTCGGTGCGGGTGGGCACCACCGATCTGGCCACGGTGTACCGGCTGAGTGTGGTGAATCAGGACAGCGACAACCTGCTGATGGCTCTGCCCACCCGCCCTGGCGCCGGTCCGGAGATGCTGGTGGGCCGCACGCTGGGCAGCGGCACCGGTTTCCTCAAGCTGGAGCTGGAGCCAGGCTGGCGGTTGGCGCGGCGCACCTTCCGCGGCCGCTCACTCGGCCATGTGTACCTCTACCGCGACAGCTGGCCGGCGGTGTCGGAGACACCCGCGGCCGCCTCCGGTTCGGCCCTGCCCGGTTCCGGGCCTGCTCCTTCCCCGGGAGTCCGTTCCCTTCCTGCCGCTCCTCCACCGGCACCCAAGGGCCGCTGAGGGTCTGTTGCTAGGGTGGAAAGCTGTTTGCGTCTCTGCAGCGTTTCATGACCCAGGTCACCGTCGGCGAAAACGAAGGGATCGAATCCGCCCTGCGTCGCTTCAAGCGCCAGGTGTCCAAGGCTGGCATTTTTGCCGATCTGAAGCGCCTGCGGCACCACGAGACCCCCACCGAGAAGTACAAGCGCAAGGCTCAGCAGCGCCGCCGCCGCCGCTGAGGCCTTAGGCCCGAAGACCATCCGTTGAGGCGGCTTCAGGGGTTGTCCTTGAAGCCGACTTCATTGTTGATGCCTGTTTTTTGCCTCTGCATGGAGGAATGCCTGAACCTGGTGGCTTTTCCCAGGCCAGCCTCCACTGTGGTGCCACCTCGCTACCCCTTGGCAGGATGGGCAACGGTGCGATCGGGACCGTTGGGTTCGCGGATGCCGCAGCAGCGCTCCCGATGCGGTTCGGCCCACGCCTCCTTCTGCGGGGTATCGCAACCAGGCTGGAGAGGCCTCTCTCCCCTTGCCATGGGCCGTCTTTTCTCTCCCACGGGCTTTCTGGCCCGGTTCGGCCAGTGGCTGGCCGAGGCGATCAACCATGCCTTCGGCAATCCCCGTGAAGAGCGGAGCCACCGTCCTCCGCCCGTGGGGGTGCGGCCTTACCGCGACCGCCCGCGCCGCCGCTCCCGCTGATCTCCGGATCCATCCCCAGCCCATCGAAGCTGCGGTAGGTGAGGGCCTCGGCCACCGCCGAGGGGCCCACCGAGGCTTGATCCGCCAGGTCGCTGATCGTGCGGGCCACCCGCAGCAGCCGGGCACCGGATCGGGCGGAGAGATGCCGTTGGCGGATGGCCCGCTCCCAGAGGGCCAGGGCTGCGCTGTCCAGTTGCAGCACCTCGGCCAGGGCCGCCGCGGGCAGTTGGGCATTGCCGCAGCCGCCTGGATTGCGTCTGGCCGAACGTTGCCGCGCCGCCAGAACCCTCTCGGCCACCGCCTGGCTTCCTTCCGGTCTGCCTGAGGCCCTGCCGTTCATCGATGGCGGGCTGCTGTCCGGCCGGTAGGCGCCCGCCAGGTCGTGGGGATCGCAGCGGCGCATCACCACCTGCAGATCGATCCGGTCGAGCAGGGGGCCGGAGAGCCGGCCCCAGTAGCGCCGTCGTTCCGACTCGCCGCAGCGGCAGGCGCGGTCGGGGTCGCCCCACCAGCCGCAGGGGCAGGGGTTGGTGGCGCCCACCAGGGTGATGCGGCAGGGGAAGCGGCACCGCTGGCGGGTGCGACTGATCCACACCTCCCCCTCCTCCAGGGGCTGGCGCAACTGGTCGAGCACGGCGCGGCGGAACTCGGCCAGCTCATCGAGGAAGAGCACCCCGTGGTGCGCCAGGCTCAGCTCGCCCGGCCGCGGCAACGTACCGCCGCCGATCAGGGCCGCGGCGGAGCAGCTGTGGTGGGGGCAGCGGAAGGGACGCTGTCGGATCAGTCCGGCCCCTTCCGCCAGCAGACCCGCTACGGAGTGGAGCTGGGTGAGTTCGAGGGCCTCCTGGTGCTCCAGGGGGGGCAGAAGCGACAGCAGTCGGCGGGCCAGCATCGTTTTGCCGGTGCCCGGAGGGCCGACCAGCAGCAGGTGATGGTCGCCAGCGGCGGCGATCTCCAGGGCCCGCCGGCCATGCATCTGGCCGCGCACTTCGGCCAGATCCAGGCTTTCGCCGGCGGGCCCGGTTGGCGCGGCCAGGGGCTGACCGCTCGCCGCGGGCTCCGCCGTGCCCTGGGCAGGATCGGCCAGCACCGCCAGCGCTTGGCTCAGGCTGCCGGCCGCCCAGACCGTGAGTCCCTCCACCAGGCGCGCCTCGGCCGCGTTGGCGCTGGCCACCAGCAGGGCCCGAACCCCCTGGCGCCTGGCCGCCATGGCGAGGGCCAGCACCCCTCGCACCGGCCGGAGGCTGCCATCGAGGCCCAGTTCGGCGGCGCTCCACACACCCTCCAGCTGCTCGCGGGGCAGCTGGCCGCTCGCTCCCAGCAGACCCAGGGCGATCGGCAGATCGAAGGCGGGCCCTTCCTTGCGCAGGTCCGCCGGCGCCAGACTCACCACCACCCGGGTGAGGGGAACCTTCAGGCCGCTGTTGCGCAGCGCCCCGCGAACCCGCTCGCGCGATTCCTGCACGGCGGCGTCGGCGAGCCCCACCATCAGCAGGCCCGGCAGTCCCGGGCCAATGTCCACCTCCACGGTCACCGGGAGGGCTTCAAGGCCCCGCAGACCCGCACTGCCGCATCGTGCCAACATCGGATCAGGAGGTGAGAACAGGGGGATCAGCGATCGCGCCAGAGCTATCCCGGCGTGATGGTTCCAGCCGGCTGATCCGGTTGGCCGAGCGGGTGGCAGTGAGGCTTCTTTCTGCCTCTGGAATGTCCGCCGCGGACCTAGGCCCCGGCTTGAGCATCCAGCTTTTGGCATGGGTCCGCTGCGGGGATGCCTCCTGCGGACCGCGCGCCATTCCGGGGATGGGGCGCTTGCGTGCCGGCGTTGTCGGTACCGACGTCCACCCTTTCGCCATCCGGTTCGCCGTCCGGCTTGCCGTGCGGTTTGTCATTCGATTGCCATCGGCATGGTGTGGGTAAGGCATGGGTGCTCCATTGGCTCTCCTGCATCCCCCATCCAGTGCCACCCCCTGTCCCACGTCCCGTTCTCCCCGCACGCCCCTCCGCAGCTGTGAGGCCATGACCCCTGACCCCGCCCCCACTCCCGCCCCCACCCCCGGCCCTCGGGTCGCTCCGCAGGACGCTGCAGTCCCAGCCGCCGCCGGGACCGGTACGAATGACACGATCTTCGGTCGCATCCTGCGGGGCGAGATCCCCTGCGATGCGGTGTATGCCGACGACCTCTGCCTGGCCTTCCGCGACGTGAATCCCCAGGCGCCGGTGCACGTGCTGGTGATTCCCCGCGAGCATCTGGTGAACCTCGCTGATGCCGGTGGGCAGCACCGGGAGCTTCTTGGCCACCTGCTGCTGGTGGCGGCGCGGGTGGCGCGGCAGGAGGGGCTGGCGAGCTGGCGCACCGTGATCAACAGCGGCGCCGAAGCGGGGCAGACCGTCTTTCACCTGCATGTGCATGTGATCGGCGGACGACCGCTGGCCTGGCCGCCGGGCTGAAGGCTGCCGTCTGGTTGTTCGCTGCTGGAGTCATCCGGCCTCCACCCAGGCACCGGGGCAGCGCGGGCTTCCCGTTTCCGGATCTGGAACCATCCCGCCCAGCGCCGCCACCGCCCCACCAGCGGCGACAATGCCCAAAAGACGCCAGCCGCTCACCCTTGAACCCCCTGAAGGCCCTCCGTGAGCAGCTGGGCAAGCTGCAGCGCCTGGCCCAGCCTTACTTCCTGCCCCTCGACGCCAACGGTGAGGCCGCCAGCGCTGCCCAGTTTCTGCTGCTGATCCTGGCCTTGGTGGCGGTGGTGGTGGGCGTCACGCTGCTGCTGCTCACCGGTGCGGTGGCCGTGAGCGGCGCCCTGATTCCCGAACTCCAGAGCCGCTTCCTGCCCGGCGTTCCCCAGCAGGTAGCCGCCCTCTGGAGGGCACCCACGGGCCTGGTGATCATGGTTCTGGCGGCGGCCGGGGCGGCATGTTTCTGGTGGTTCCGGGGCCGATTGCGTCAGGGCCGCTGGCTGCCGTGGCTGCTGCTGGGGGTGATCATTCTGTTGATTCTGGTGATCAATGGCATCAATGTGGGCATCAGTTATATCGCCAGGAATGTGGATAACACCCTGGTGGCCTATGACAAAGATGGCTTCTGGAAAACAGTTGGTATTTACGCTTTCTGCCTGGTGCTGGCCCTGCCGATCCGGGCGATCCAGAGCTACCTGATCCCCAAGCTCGGCCTGATGTGGAGGGAGTGGCTGAGCAGCAGGCTCCTGAATCGCTACATGAGCAACCGGGCCTACTACGTGCTCAATCCCAACGATGAGAGCCAGGAGGAAATCGATAACCCCGACCAGCGAATCTCCCAGGACACGGCCAGTTTTACGGCCACCAGCCTCAGCGTCACGGTAGAGATCATCTCAGCCCTGCTGACCTTCTTCAGTTTCATCATTGTTCTTTGGAGTATCAATCACACTCTGGCGTTGTGGCTGTTGGTCTATTCGCTGGCCGGCACGGCAGTGGTGATCTTCGCGAGTCGGAAGTTGGTTAATCTGAACTACCAGCAACTCAAGCTTGAAGCCGACTTCCGGTATGGCCTTGTGCACATCCGCGACAACGCCGAATCAATCGCCTTCTATCGCGGAGAACAGCAGGAAACCCATGAGGGAGAGCGCCGTCTTGGTGGAGCGATTCGCAATTACAACCGATTGATCATCTGGGAGGCGCTGATCAACGTGATTCAGCGATCCTACGACTACTTTTCCCGCTTCCTGCCCTGGTTGGTGATTGCGCCGATCTATTTCGCCAAGCAGGTGGATTTCGGGGTATTCGGCCAGGCCAGCATCGCCTTCTCCCAGGTGTTGTATTCGGTGAGCTACATCGTTAACAACATCGACCGGCTGGCGGCCTTCTCGGCCTCGATCAGTCGACTGGAGGGTTTCCAGAGCAAGGTGGAGGGCATCGCCGCCCAGCGGGGTACCGAGTCTGGAAGCCCGGCGCAGGTCGGGGTTGATCAGAGCCGCTCCACTGAATCGATTTTGGTGAGCCATGTCGATCTGGTGCCTCCCCGCACCGAGCGCACCCTGATCCGTGATCTGAGTCTCACGGTGGGGCCGCGGCAGCGGCTGCTGGTGGTGGGCCCTTCCGGCTGCGGCAAAACCTCCTTCCTGCGGCTGGTGAGCGGTCTGTGGGAACCGGCCGCCGGAACCGTGGAGCGCCCGCCGGTGGGGGAATTGATGTTCATTCCCCAGAAGCCCTACATGCTGCTGGGCAGTCTCCGGGAGCAGCTCTGCTACCCCCAGCCTCCCGAGCGCTTCGGCGACGACCAGTTGCGCCATGTGCTCGAGGAGGTGAGGCTGCCGGAGCTGGTGCACCGCTACCCCGACCTCGACATCAAGCAGGACTGGCCCCGCCTGCTCTCGCTGGGAGAGCAGCAGCGTCTCGGCTTCGCCCGGTTGCTGCTCAACGCCCCGCGCTTCGCGGTGCTCGATGAGGCCACCAGCGCCCTGGATGTGACCACCGAGAAGGCGCTCTATGAACTGCTGGTGGAGCGGGATGTGGCTTTCGTAAGCGTTGGCCACCGGCCCACCCTGATCGATTACCACGACACCGTGCTCGAGCTCGATGGCACGGGCGCCTGGCAACTGCTGCCGGCTGCCGGCTATAGCTTCGTGCGACCCACCTGATCCGATGAGCGACCCCGTTTCTCCGGTTGAGCCCAAGGCCGGCGCCGCTGCCGCTGCCTCCCCAACCCCCGCCGCATCCGGCAGTGTTGGCGGGGCCCCGGCCCGGGCCACCAGCGCCACCACCGGCGATGAGCCGGCCTTTGGCTGGAGCGGCTACGCCGAGCGGGTGAACGGCCGCTTCGCCATGCTCGGCTTCACGGCGGTGCTGTTGATCGAGGCCCTCAGCCGCGACACCTTCCTCCACTGGGCCGGGCTGGTGCCCTGACCAGCTGACCTCCTCGCCTCTGCCGGCTTCAGCCCACCAGCTCCGCCCGGGTCTGCAGCTGCCGCGCCGCCGTCACCAGGGTCCGGTCGGCGCTCATGGCACCTGAATCAGGTCCACCTGCCACACGCCGCCGCGGCTCACTTCCACCGCCAACTCGCGGCCGTCGGCCCGCAGGCTGATCCGCCGCGGCACCCCGGCAGGTTCCATCGCCACCGGCTCCAGGGCCATCAGGCTGCGGCGGTAGAGCACCAGCTCGGTGCGGCCCTCCAGCTGCCGCACCACCGCCAGCCGCTCGCCGCTGGCATCCACCGCCACCGCCAGGGGCTGGGCGTCGGGGCGGTTCAGACCGGGCAGGGGCACCGGCATCTGGCGCTCCAGATCCACCAGCACCACCTGCTCGCGGCCGCCCCGGCCGCCGATCAAGGCCAGCCAGCGATCGCTGAGGGCCGGGCTGTGGCTGCTGCCGATCGCCTCGAGGCGGCGGTCCAGGTCGCCCATCGGCACGGGCATCGCGCCCAGGCAGCCGCTGAGCAACAGCGGCGCCAGCAGTGCCAAGGGCCGCGCCAGCAGGGGAGGCTGCGGCACGGCCCAGCGTTTGCCCGTTGGGGCAGGCGCGGCCCGGTTTGCGCCTTGGAGCCCCTGACTTCTGGACTCAAGGCAGGACGGAATCCCATCGGGCGGGTCGCCAGCGGCCATCGTTTTGGAGTCCTTCGAGGCGGATCGGAGGCGGGCCTGGACTCTTGGCGCCTCGCCTTCAGTGGCCGTTGCTTCTGTTCTGGAGAGCGCCTCCCCGCCGCCCGCGATCGCCATGGTTCAGCGCCCCGTCGCCGCGTTGGCGTTGCCGCCGCCGCTGGGCACCCCCGCCGGGAGATCGGGCTCCAGCTGGTTGGCCAGGTCGAACACCTGCACCCGGTTGATGCCGTTGTGAACCACCTCCAGGGCCAGGCGGCGTCCGTTCGGAGCCAGGGAGAGGCGCTCCACCTCCTGTTCACCAGGCAGAGGGAAGCGCAGCAGTTTGCCGCTTGCCCGGTCCTCGATCACCGCCAGGCGCCGGTTGCCCTGCTGGATCAACACCGCCACATAGCGGCCGTTCCAGCTCAGGGAGGGCGAGCGGTGGGGCTGGAAGCGGCGTAGGTGGCGCAGCGGCAGCTCCCGGCCCGAGGGTTGCTCCTGCAGCAGCAGGGTGTCGCGGCCGCCCCGCTCCACCACACTCGCCAGCACGCGGCCATCACCACTGAGGGCGGGATCCTGGCGATTGACGGCCCCGAGCCCCGCGGGCCCCGCGCTGCGGCGGCCCCAGCTCCAGCTGCCGCAACTGCAGCAGAGAAGGGCCGCCAGGGAGGTGCTGACCATGGCGCTGTTGAGCCGCCTCGCTGGCAAGAACCATGGTTCGCCGCTGGAGGCTGGGCGGATGGGCCTGACGGGGCGGTGTTGCCGCAAAGGGTTCAGTCGTCGAAGCGCGAGCTGTTGTCCCGCGGCGGACCCGCAGGGCCGGTGCGCTCGTCGCGGGGGGCCTGGCGGCCTGATGGTGGGCTGGAAGTTGCCGGCCGGGCGGGGTAGCTGCCGGAGGCCGTGGGCTGGTTGGGCTTGCCGCTCACCGGGCCGTAGTCGGCATCACTCACGCCTGAA
>Ga0209189_1003461_pt1 | contig 10600 bp, 6 predicted proteins | sample C_130820_EF_Meta_FD_187308 | JGI IMG/M metagenome (GOLD analysis project Ga0209189, IMG submission 187308) | Freshwater microbial communities from Lake Croche, Canada to study carbon cycling - C_130820_EF_MetaG (SPAdes) (version 3) | ecosystem: Environmental > Aquatic > Freshwater > Lake | place...
CAAAAGATTTCAGGAGATGTAATGAAATATTTACATGAGCATCCAGTATTTGAAAAAGAAAATATAGATAAATTTATACAGGAATTAAAAGATATAGGTGCAACTAAACCAATTATAATCGCCTTTGGAAATGATACTTATACAATCTTACAAAGAAATTTAAAAGATAAATATAAAATTTACAAAGTAACACATTACTCAGCGTTTATAACTAAAGAGAAGCTTCATACAGAATTTGAAGAACTTGCTAAAACTCTTATTCATCGCGTAAATGTTTTACCGCCACCGTCAGTCGAATCACCTGTAGCTAAAGGCGGTGCCCGTCTTCGTAACACCTACAAGAGAAAATCAAAGCGCCGTACAACTCGCAGACATTAATTGCTGAATAACATACCACCGCGACCACCGTACACCTTAAAAATATTCCAAATCGTCACGTATGCATAGACGTTTAGATTCGGCGGAGGTCCTCCACCCCGTGCATTATTCAATGTAAGATAGAGCTCCTTGCGCGCTATCTTATCCCAATTTGCCGTACCCTTCGGCATATATTCTAACCGATCATTCTTCTGCCCAAATGCATATGCGTAAATATAGCGATCAATCGCCGCCGATTTCACAAAATATTGTGACGGTACCACCGAACGGAAGAAACTGCCGCCATCGTGTACAAAACGCTCATATGAATTGTAATGAAGCGCCGCACCTTGGAGCGGCTCCGAATACGCATTATAGAATCCAGGCTGAATCTGCCAGTCGTTTGCTTGACTCGGTAGCAAAACCGCATTTGGCCACCACGGAATCGTACAAGGATTCGGTAACGGCTGTGGTCCACCATCTGGCTGCGATAACGGCGTAGGATACAGATCCCGTGTAAATAGGAAAAATGCATTATAGTTCGCGGTTTCCGGTCGTTGTAAAACCCATATTAACTCCTTTGTAGGATTCGAATAAGGAACATCTAAGTGATATTCGGTTTGACCAAGAGTTTGCTCAACCGGAATGGCGAAATGTTGCTGTACCTGATATGTAAGTTCAGCACTTCGAAATGCAATCGCTTCCTGTTCTTCTAACGAAATATACTCAATCATAGCGTAGGCGGCGGTTGGCGAAAAACGTAGCGGCATTTGAATACCTGGAACAATACCGCCAGTTACGGGGGTTGTACCCATTGCGGCATTCATCGTATATACCGGTCCCGTAGGTCCTTTTGCTAGATTTGTTTGCCAAAACGGTGACCCTGTAAGTTGTAGCATAGGATTATACGGTGGTGTATAGGCAGGCGTATTTGAAAGTCCAATTGTAAGTGGATTGGCACGAGCTTCTGTAAATACTAATTGATTCACAGGGCGAAATGTCACGTGAATACGTACAATATCATTTGCCAAGGCTTGAATCGGCAAAGCATGCGAATGAATACCTGGCTTCGAAAACCAAAACGGAATCGGTATATATACCGTTGTCGGGGTTGGGGTAAGATAGGTTGTACTTTTATATCCATTAGCGGTACGCTTAATCATAAAATTCTTGGCAAGTGCGGATTCCGTTGTTTCATTTAATTCGTCTAGGATTTCTAACAGGCGTCCGTCCAACGTTTCCACTATTTCACCGCCAATCTCCAACTCTATCTGCTGAATAAGGGCGTGTCCTAAACAATTTGTCCAACCAAAAAGCGGTCCCAAGAAGTTTCCTAGATTATTTGGATCGATGACTTTAATATTTGGATTTCCATTTGCTGCCTGGATTGCTAACAATTGAGTTTGGTAAATATCTGGCATTTCGACGACTATCATCACCCCGTTTACCAATTCGCCAATCATAGGAAGTGTAAGGCTGACGCGTTGACCGAACTCGGGTGTACCGTCGAAATCTACCTTATTCCATTGCGCTGAAAAGCGAGTCGTTTTATTGATTACATGAACAAACTGATGTATGTCTGGGTTGCCCTTAGGGGACATCAAACGTGAATCAGCTAGACCCGTACTTACCAGGGTTAGGCTATTTGCCGGTGTAGCCGCCATCCTATCCTTGTTATATAGGGTTAATTTAGGTGCTTCGCTTTGTCCTCAATCTCGAATACGAGTGTATCACCCGCATTTACGATATCTGGAATGTACGTAGCAAACGTGATTTTATTAGGGACGCGAATATCCAGCCACTTGTATTCGCGGGGATAGATTTGATATACATTCTTATTACACTCATATACAAACCAATCCTTCACATATTTTCCATTGAACTCTTTATTTGCCGTTATTGTATTATGTCCACGCTGTGCTACCTGAACGGTTATCAGGCTAGTTGGAAACTTATGCTGTGTATTATAGTAGGAATTCTGAATTAATAGCGGTCTTTCCCATAGTTCCAATGGACGGTAAGAAAAAATATAAAATCCATTTCGTGGCATTTACTATAAAATTATTTACCTTTCTTTATATACCCTTTAGTTAAATTTATAGAGTATTTGATAATTATGAATAAGTGTATCGGCGTGTTTTGTCTCATTTAATACATACATTCCTTTGCCTGGCATATACTTATGCTGTTGGTAAAACGTTTTCATATCACTGTACAGTGTGTCTCGTGTATCTAACCAATAAGGATTTATTGGCGTATCATCAATCAGCATGAGAGTATCTTTTTTGACAACGGGTAGAAGTGCCTTATATTCCGCAAGCCCGTGGTTTCCAGATGGCGTCGGATTATAAAAATCCAGATCATAACTATCTAAATAAATAACATTTGCCTCCTTGTGTTCCTTGGACCAGTTCTTAAAAAAAGAAACACTATCATCGCCAATAAGTTGTGTGGCAGGGCACATATTTCCTTTATGCGTATCAACCAACGACTGATTTATATCAACTGACCAGAAACGTCCACCATATTTTCGAACATATTCATTAAATAAATATGTACTTTGGGTTCCATCAGAAGCGATTCCAGATTCCAGAATAATAGGCTCTTTGAGTCCCTTCATAGACTCGAATAATTTTCTAAATGTTAAATAATTAATATGTTTAGGAGTTCCTCGATGCGAAAATAACTCATACGTATCGTTTGTAGTATCGTGATATAAATTGCCAGTTAAATTATCAAAATGGCTCTCAAACAGTTCCATTTTTATAATTATTTATACTGAATCTTTCTTTTAAACAAAGACTGGTTAAATTACCTCTCTTGTCACTAGCACCGTATTTGCAATAATAATTGCCAGTGCACCTGCGATTTGTATTGCGGTTGGCTTCTGGCTTGTAAATATCCAATCAAATATGTACGCCGCAAAAATACCAAAGAACGAAAGAGCACTAAACAGCATTGTGCTTACCTGCGGAATAAGGAAGAAACGTAGGGCGTAGCCCGCAAATCCTATTAACGAATTGAACGCAAGAATACTGCCAAGGCTAGATGGTGTAATATTAAATGTATTCTTGGCAAGGATGCCAAATGCGGCGGCGGCGGCGATACCTACAGCCCACAAAACGCCGCTGCCGCCGTACATCTGTATCATCTTCGTCCAAGGCTGTGTATCTTCTTTCTCCCTACGCCAACGGAACCAAATATAAATACCGACCTCAGTCAGCGCGGCGACTAAGGCACTAATAACACCAATCAGTGTCCAATTTGTTGTTGTTGGCTGGGCAAGGGCAACGGCGCCGCCAAACGCAAGAATAATCCACGGGATTGACTTCATTTGAATTTCCTCCTTAAAGACTACTGCCGTAGCTAATATACTAAATACAGGATAAGTATAGAACAGTGCCATTGCGTTGCCGCCGGTCAGCTGATCAAACGCTGTATAACTTGTAAATACGTGAACTAGATTGAGAACACCGGTTGCTAACGTTTCTGTTGATAAGAGCGACCCAATTGCAAGGGGATTTTTTGTAATAACAGCGGCTAATGCGGCTAAGACTGTAAACACCGCCATACGCAGACCCGTTTGGAAAATAACACTCACATCTACCAGTTTAATCAACATCGGGTATGCGGATAAAATCACCTCTGATAGCACCAGAAGTGCTTCGTAAATCATTCCTTACTTTAAGGATACAAATCTTTGAGCGTACGGGCACTCGGATCTGTAGCACCTTCTATCCACCGTGGTAACCACATACGCGGAATCAAGGTTGCTGCTTTGTCGCCATAACTTGCGGTGAACAGTTGGCGATACCAACGGGCTTCGTCCGTTTGCGGGGGATTGTGAGTATATATCTGCTGCGATTGGTCGAGAGTTTTTGCGTACATACTTGTCTTAAGGTACCACGAGTCGGTTGTTGCACTAACACCGTCGCTAAACGCCTCCTTCTTTCTTAGAAGCACATCTAGCGGCAGATAATGATCGTGGACAAATGCCTCGCGTAAAATAAACTTCTCCATCATCTTACCACGACCCTCGGTATTTGCGGGTTTAGGTCTACGTAAATAGGTCGCAATCGCTCGCCACGTCGCCACAACATTTTTATCTAGAAACGGCGTGCGCGCCTCCAAGCCGTGCGCCGCCATAGATCTATCGGAGCGGAGCACATCATATAAGTGGATTTCGTTGAGGAGCCGTTCAGACTCTGCCTCAAATTCCTCGTCACTCGGCGCCCTGTAAAAATATAGATACCCTCCACCAATCTCATCACTGCCGTCGCCATTAAAGACGACCTTAATATCCGTATGTTCTTTAATGTACTTACCAATGAGCCAATTGCCGACACTGGCTCGTACGGTTGTAATATCGTACGACTCAATATCGTGGACTACCTGCGGAATCGCATTGAGAAAATCCTCAGGGCTTACAACCACTTCGTGATGCTTTGACTTAATAAACTCCGCAACCATTCGGGCGTAAACAAGATCGGTCGATCCAGGCATTCCAATACTGAACGTATGAAGTTTCTTGTTATCTTTTTTTAGTTCACGCGCTGCGATTGCCGCAATCAGTGAACTATCCAAGCCGCCACTTAGCAGCGCACCGATCGGGCGATCGCTTAACAGACGCTTCTTTACCGCCGATGTAAGAGCATCGTGTAATGCAACCTTTGCTAACGATAATCCACTGGGAAATCCAAACACTGAAAGTTTTACATGAGGAACTTCATGGTACTTATACGTGCTGATAAGCGTACCAGTGAATATGTTGTAAAGTCTCCATGTTCCTGGCGGAAACGGCATAATTTGTGTGTAATCTGCTGGAAGGGCTTTGATTTCCGAAGACCAAATCGTAGATCCATCGGCGTACTGGGCTTCATACAATGGTCTGACGCCATATGGATCGCGGGCGACGAGCAGCGTGTTTGTTGTGGTGTTCACGTGCGCAAAGGCAAATACGCCATCCAGGGTGCGGACCAGTTCGGTTGGGGGTAGATGGGTTGCTAGATGCGGAATAATAGCACAGTCGCTTGTGCCCATAGGAAGATCAAGGTTCCAACGGGCGGCAAGTTCCTTATAATTGTAAATCTCGCCGTTACAAACGGTTGCCGTATTGGGTTGACGGAACGGCTGGTGACCCAGCGGCGTTAGACCATTAATCGCAAGGCGGGTGAATCCTAGCAAGACACCGGATATATCATTGATGGCAATATATTCTGGACCCCGTGGCTCTAGCTTCTTAACGTAAGCAAGCGCCTGCTTTTCCGTAAGCCCAGCGGCTTTGAGTGCTGCCCAAATCCCGCACATTTGCTCTACGGTATGGGGTTTCGTTAGTTTACGCGTTTAAACGAAGGGCGTGGGACTAAAAAATTTATGGGTTTTGAAGTTTTACTTGTTTTTATTTGGTTTTAGGTTTAGTATTGTGTTGGCGGCTTAGATGACTCCAGTCACCGGCTGCGCCTCATACGTCGGCACGGTCGCCGCCGCGGTCGGCACCGGCTCTGCGGTCGATGAATCAGTAGGACCATCAGTGACTGCCTGCGCTTCCAGCGGAATCGTCTGCATCTGATTCTGGGCACGCACCTCCCAGTTAATTGCATACAGTGCCTGTGCCGTATCCCTAGCGTTCATATACTGAAGCACGGTCGCCCAGTCCACCGTCTTGCTCTGCGGCTTGAGCTCGTTGATATACAGATTGTGGAGCCCAAAGACAAACGGGCGGTACTTCGGCGGAATCTGTCCCTTCTGTAGGCTGCGCGCCTTGAATACATCCGTGTACAGATTGTACACCGTGCGGCTAATCGTCTTCCAGCGATCAGCAATGGCATTTGCGGATTGGCGCTCCTCAGGATAAATCGCCAGGTAGTCACGGAGTGTACCTGAGCGCCACATACCCAGCCACAGATAGTCGCGGCGCGCCGAGTTGCCGCGCATCTTGCGAACACGGTTGTACGCCTCACCGCGCACCTTCCAGCGAAAGCTCAGACCGTTCTTGATAACGTAACCCTGGAAATTGTGCTTGAACTGCGCATTTTCCAGCTGGAGCTTGGTGCTCAGCTCGCTCCACGATGCCACCGACAGCTTCGCAACATCAAACGGCGTCGTGTCCGTCACGGCAACAAGCGTACCGCTCAGATACGTCTGCTTCTGAACACAAACAATCGTCGGCGTTGTCACATTGACCACAATACGGTTCTCAGGATGCTGAAGCACCCACGTGTACTGCGTCGTCGGGTTGAGCGACGCAAGGAAGTCGGACCACGTCATTGATGTGCTAACTGCTTCCTCAAACAGGGTGCGGAAGCTCTTCGTCTGGCTATAGAAGCGGCAGTTCGCATTGAGCGTGGAGCGCGTATGGAAGCGCCACACCTTGTTGTACTGGTCGTAGAACCCGCAGATCATTACACCGTCAATGAAGCGCTCAATAGCAAATCCCTCCACCAGGGGCGTCGCCGGCATAGACTCGCCCGTCTCGCTCTTCTGCGGCGCAACACTCACAGGAGTGTTCTTGATTACGTCCCATACAACGGAGCGGAACGCGTCAACATGAGGCAATGAGAAGTTGCTCTTGCCCTTGACGTAGCGGATAAGCGCAAACGGCTGCTCAGGCGTAGAATGGTCATCCACACGGAGATAACCACCAGCCTCGCTAGTCAGAAAGGATGAAAGACCGCCCCAGGTGGGGTAAGTATTGGAAAGGGAGGAGAAAAGGGACATTGTATGAAGGTAGATGTACGAAGAAGATGGCTGATAATTTGTTTCGGCGAAAAGCGCCGTCAATTTTTTTGAGGGGGCGGTTGGCTAAGATAGAAAAGAGACCCGCATCTACATTAGAGGGATGGAAGACGAACTTGTGCCCGAATTGGGCGATTGGGTAACCATTATCAGTGATGCTTATAAAACTACCAGTGGTCGTATTATCTATCGCGACGGATCTCTTATCCGTGTTCGTCCTACAATATCAAGTAATACCGGTGTAGATTTTCCTATCAATCCAGACACTGGAGCTTTCCAAGAGGCAATCGGCGTTCAAGAATTATTAATTCACGAGAAGCGTAAGGATCCTCACTTTGCTGAACAATTGGCTGTGGTCGAAGGCGAAATTCTAGAATTTTTCAGTGTTGACGGTACACCTATTGGCGAGGGAGTTGTTGCGCGTGTAGTAGTAACCGATACAGAGGACGGCATTATACTTGAAGATGGAAAGGAACTTAACTTTCAGTTTATTGGCTCCGCCGCCCCCTTGGATATTCTACGTCCACGCGCCGCTCCTGAAAGCGTCGCACCGCCAGAAAATAATAGCTCCTCCAACGCCGAATCGGTAGCAGACGAACCGGAACTTGAAGTATTCCCGGAACTTGACTATACTACACTACCAGCTGCGCTAGTAGAAGAAATACCTAGCGAGGAACGGACATTTAGCGATAGTGTTCAGCGTGAAGATATGTTTGTATCCTTACTTGTTGATATTCCCCTCAAAAAACAGCGCGACCCCAAAGTTATGCAAAGCCTATATCGTACAACGGATTTGCTACTTGCTATGAAGAACTCGGTTGTTGTACGCGATGAAGCCGGCGCGATCATTCCTGGCGCTCCTAGCACCTCCTATGTTGTCGACTCCCTCCAAGATATCCTAGACCGCAACCGTAGCGGCGACTCCCTACGCGCCTTTTTACCCGTTATGGCAGTGAAAAAGGTCCTTTACACCGACGATAAGGAATCGTTCGAAACTGAAGATACAGAATCGCGTTCCGATGTCGGCACCCTTGCCACGGTTGCCGCAAGTGGCACACGATTTGTTGAACAATCGCTCGATAATGCCTTTGTAGGTTATATACATTCTGTACTTCAAACAATTCAGGCGTATATTCCTGCGTCGGCGTCACGCGCACGTATTCCCTACGATATGGATGTATTGCGGTCGCAAATTCCGCCCAAACCGGTCATTGGCTTCCTAGAAACCCCACCCGCCGTAAACAAACAAAACGAGCCGCAGGCTCTCTATTCCGATTCGCTCAGCACAATCAATAATCGCTATATACGTTTATTGTCCGCATCCTATCAACGTAACGCCAAAACCGGCGCTATCACCGTTGTTGCCCCCGCCGATTCAGGTGACGTACTACAACATATCATACTTTCGAGTGATATGCTACGTTTCCGTTCGCCGATTCGCTCTAGCGTCCTACTATGGGATATATCCGCCAGCGAAGTTTCTCGCGGGTCTAAAACGTTATTTTACACAGCCTTAATGAAAAATTGGGCAGCCCAAGAATTCTATGATCCTGAAACGGTGATGCCGCTTGCAGAGATTCTAGCCGACCGTCTACCCACCGCCACCGCATTCAACGACGAATATCTCAGCGCCGTACTTGATTCGTTCGGTCTTCGCAATCTTGAAATCTCTACCACCGCCTTTGAACCGATTCTTGCCGTTGTCAACGCCGGTATTACAAAGTGGAACAACCAGTACGCCGAATTGATGAAAGTTGCTGGCGCCGCTCGTGGCATAGCATCTGTACCAGCCGTTGCACCATTGCTTGGTGCCGATTCTGCCCTTCTTTCCGAAGCGACCATTGGCTCTCAAGTGATTCAACCCGTTATAGCAGCGTTGACTACACACGAAACGCTACTCAAGACCTACGATTTCACAATCGTCAACGGACTTACTACGGTGGCAAATAAGACACTTGGTCCCTATTACTACGCATTTGCAGGTGGCGTAGATCCGGCGATTGTATTAACATTTGAAAATACTTATAAGGCGGAAGCGCGCCGTATTGAACGCAATACTATAACTGTACGTGATACAATAAATGCGTTCCAGGCAGCGCCACTTCTTAACCCCTGTAAACACGTCAAAGAACTCGAAAAGATTATGAACATCCGCAGCGACGAGACGCGTATGTTACTTTTTGAAAAATTCCTCAATCAGTTCCAGGCTGGACAACGCGGAAACTACGCATTATGTGGTAACTGCGGCGAAGATTTGATATGTAAGCACGAAATACTCTTATTGAACGAATTCCTACATCCTGGTCGCCAACAGGCGCTCCACAAGTCGCTTTTACTCGAATACGCCGGTCCTGTGTTTGAGGGCGCCTATATATGTAAAAGCTGCGGTCAGAAGATTCAAGATCTAGAATATGATACGCATTTAGAATTCGACGATGAGGGGCGTCCGTTGATTGGTCGTAATATAATTGCCGCTGAGGAGGACGAAGAAACTACACCTGGCGCAGTATTACGCGAGGATGCCAAAGAAGAGATACCGTTTGAGACCGAAGCAGATGTTAAGATTTACTTTATTGCACGAACCATTTTTGAACGCTGTGGCTATGCTGCGCCATCTGATACCTATAAGCGTGTTGTACAAGGAACACAAGATTACCTCAAACAGCGCGTGATGGACCGTAGCACCTACGAAAAGGTGACAAGTGCTACGGTAAAGGGCAAAAAGCCGGCGGCATCGGCATCTTACGACACCTTCTTTGCCAATAATCAAATCGGTATTCTTGGTGCCCTTGTTGTTCTGGAACTTCAAACATCGTCAATTAATGTTCCTTTTCCCGCGGCGGGTTGCGAATACTCGCGTGCCGGTTTTCCGCTAGACGGTGACGACCCTGCTGTAGCTGGGCGCGGTGCCCTTGCCTATGTCGCCTGCTGTATCGCAAATATCTTCCGCAATGACGCGCCGTGGAATCTGACGTCGTGGTCACCTGAAACACAAATGCCGAAGCGTATGAATGCTAGCGAAAATGCGGTTCGCCTTTGCCTTATGTCTATTCTGTGTATATCAGCGGGTAAAACGACTCCTGCTCCACTAACAAATGTGAGCGATACGTATAAGGAGTTGCTGCGGCTGGCACGGGAAAAGGGAACTGCCGAAGTGGTCAAGGCGTCCGAAACGGACCGGCTGCCGCCGGCGTTCCGCCCTATGAGTGTACCCGTTGATCGGTCGCTCCTTACAGAGGGAAATATTCAAAATGTTAAAAAGTTCGAGGCGGATACGGTAACAATGCCGGTCGCAAAGATCGGTCCGTTTGTGCGTGCGCGCGGACAACAACTCAACGCCCAGTTAGTTGCTCAGTTCTATAAGGAGAGCGTTAGCTCGGCGGTGATTATTGAAAACTCGCCGCGCTCCGACTCGGTCTGCTGTTTTGGTCGACTTGCCGATGTAGGACGTGTCGGCGTTGGCGTCGCGTCGCTTGGGTTGGAGAACCTTTCAGCGGAATTGGTTGTT
>Ga0209189_1003463_pt1 | contig 10592 bp, 8 predicted proteins | sample C_130820_EF_Meta_FD_187308 | JGI IMG/M metagenome (GOLD analysis project Ga0209189, IMG submission 187308) | Freshwater microbial communities from Lake Croche, Canada to study carbon cycling - C_130820_EF_MetaG (SPAdes) (version 3) | ecosystem: Environmental > Aquatic > Freshwater > Lake | place...
AAATTAAAAGTTTTGAAAATTCGATTTAAAAGCCCTATTTTGCCATTAATAAGCACAAATATACCAAGCTTTGCGGTAAGATTAATGAATTTTTGATAATTCGTCCTAATATCAGAGCTTTGTGTCATAAAGTCTTTATTAAAACATAAATAAACAGTAATCAGTTTTTTTTATTTATCGAATGAATTACGAAGTAAAACAAGAAGGCGAGTTCAAATACATTGACGAAGGTCAGGGAGATACCCTATTGATTCTACACGGACTTTTCGGAGCATTGAGTAATTTTGATGATGTAATCGAAGGTTTTAAACACCGTTGTAGAATAGTCATCCCCGTAATGCCAATCTATGATATGCCTATGCGTGAGGCAAGTTTAGAGGGTTTACAGGCGTTTATTGAGCGTTTTGTAGATTTTAAACAACTCGACGACCTCATTATTTTAGGAAATTCGTTGGGTGGTCACGTTGGTTTGCTTTATACACTTGCCCATCAAGAAAGTATCAAAGCTTTAGTTTTGACAGGTAGTTCGGGCTTGTTTGAAAACACTATGGGTGGTTCGTTTCCGAAGCGTGGCAACTACGAATATATCAAAGAAAGAGTGGCCTATACTTTCTACGACCCAAATACGGCGACAAAAGAGTTGATTGATGAATGTTTTGAGATTACATCGAGCATTCCAAAATGTATGAATATTGTGCAGATTGCAAAATCAGCTCAACGCCATAATATCGCCAATGAGATTCAGAGTATTGATGTACAAACCTGCTTGATTTGGGGTTTAAATGACACTATTACACCTCCACACGTAGGTTTTGAGTTTAATCGACTCATAAAAAACTCGGAGTTATATTTTATTGATAAATGCTGCCACGCACCAATGATGGAGCGACCGGCAGAATTTAATGTCTATCTCGAAAACTTTCTTGATAAAATTCAAACAGAAGTGGCTGCGTAGAGTTTAACCATTATACCTTTTGACAATCATTAATGACAATTTCTGAAATTATCAACCACGATTTGCCTGTTTTAAAGCTCACCGACACCGTCGGGAATGCTTTAAGTTGGATGGAAGAAAACCGCATTGGGCAATTAGTTGTTGTTGATGCAGGAAAATACGCAGGTATTGTCAGTGAAGAAATTCTAATGGGTTATAATGAAGATATGGAACTTACGGATGTAATGTTGCAGTTTTCAGAAATATCTTTGTTTGATTATCAGCATATTTATGAGTCTTTAGGTTTAATTTCTAAATACAATTCGGGCGGCGTTCCGCTTCAGGTTATTGCTGTGATTGATGAAGAAAAAACCTTTGTCGGAATCATCACAGCATCAGAAATTTACAATAAGTTTGGAGAACTACTTGGTAACCAAGAACCTGGAGCAGTTTTGGTTATTTCTATTAAAAACAGAGATTATTCATTGTCAGAAATTAGCCGTTTGGTAGAATCAGATAATGCCAAGATTTTGAGCTGTTATTTTACAGGAAATACTTATTTTAATAATGAATCAGCAAATTTGACCCTGAAAATCAACAGGGAAAGTATCACATCAATTGTAGCAACACTCGAACGCTTCGGTTATACAGTTGAAGCCAGTTATGCCCATGAACCCGTAGAAAGCATTGAACAAGAACGTTATAATATGCTCATGAAATATTTAAGTGTATAAAACAAAAGCCGTAAATCAGAAATTTTACGGCTTTTGTTTTACTGAGCATTCTTCTTTAAAGTCTTGACTATCAGCAATAAACTTATTAAACTAAGTATTGCGGCTGCCATAAACGGAGCTCCCGGAAAATAAATATCAGCTCCTTTTTCTGTAAATTTATAAAAAAGTGTAGTCATCAATATGGGGCCAATGATGGCCGCTATACTATTTAAACTTGTAAGCGAACCTTGCAATTCACCTTGCTCATTGGCTGGCACTTGCGTTGAAATAATGCCTTGCATGGCTGGACCAGCCAAACCACCCAACGAAAACGGGACCATGATGGCATACATCATCCAGCTTTGATTGGCAAATGAATAGGCAATCGAACAAATGATTGTAAACATAAAACCTATATAAATAGCATTTTTTGTACCCAGTTTCGGAATTGCGATTCGAGTTAGGCCTCCTTGAACCAAAGCAATCATCACTCCGATAAATGTCAATGACCATCCAATTTCTTTATTAGTCCAATTGAATCTTTCTTTTACAAAATAAGACCATGTACCTTGTGTAGAAAAGTTGGCGATATAAACCAAAAACAAAGCCGCTACTAAACCAATCAACATCGGAAAACGTCGGAGATTCATCAAAGCTCCCACTGGATTTGCTCTTCTCCAATCAAATTTACGCCTATTTTCAAGTTTCAATGATTCTGGCAAAATAAAAAATCCATAAATACAATTAATTAAAGTTAGTACACCTGAAACCATAAAAGGCACTCTTGTACCAAAATCACTTGCCAAACCACCGATAATTGGCCCTACGATAAAACCTATACCAAAGGCAGCTCCAATCAAACCGAAGTTTTGTGCTCTTTTTTCGGGGGTGCTAATATCTGCCATGTAGGCAGCGGCGGTTGTAAAACTTGCACCCATGACACCCGCAATCAGACGCCCGACAAAAAGCCAACCAATCGTTGGAGCAAAAATCAATAGTAGATAATCAAGTCCAAAACCAAAAAGTGAGGCTAAAAGTATAGGTCGTCGGCCAAATTGGTCGCTCAAACCACCCACAATCGGCGAACAGATAAACTGCATTACAGAATAAGCAGCAAATAAAAATCCACCATAACGAGCCGCACCGCTCACATCAGTATGAGCCAATTCTGAAATCAACGATGGCATAACGGGAATAATTACCCCAAAACCGATTGCATCTAAAAGTATTGTAATAAATATAAATATTGTAGCAGCGTTACGTTTTTCGGACATCTTTTTTGGTTTTATTAATTTAACTTAAATTTATCTCTCTTTCTTCATCGGTTTCGATAACTTTCTTCTTTCGGCGACTGAAGAATGCTATTCCAGCACCCCAAAGTAAAAGAGAGAAAATCGAAACATAAGTTCCTTCTTTTACATTTGGCGGTTCAAATGACAATTCTACTTTATGATTGCCTTTTTCTAATAAAATTCCCATTAAGCCAGCATCCACTATTTCGATAGTTGTTTCTTTTCCATCAACCTTTGCCGCCCAACCTTTATCATGCGGGATTGCCAAAAATAATACTTTTGAATTGTTTAGACTAATATTTCCTCTAATAAAGCTGGGTTTAAATTCTGTAATTTGTAGGGTATCTCGCTTTAACTGACTTACCCAACTTTGTAGAGCTTCTATCGTTATGCCTTGTTCTGGAATATTTGCAGAAGTAGTTTCTTTAAAACCCTTTAGCTTAGTTTGCAAATTTTTATTAACCGATATTGCTTGTAATAAAATTGCTTGTGTTGAATCGAGTTTCTCAAATTTTTCCTCCGAAATATAGCTATCGAAAGTAACACCGAGCGGAAGAGTATCTTTTAGTTTTAGCACTTTCACACTTCTAAATAATGCCACCGAATCCATATTCATTCTTGTATAGTCAGTAAAAGTATTCGGAGCATTAGCCAAATAATATTTTACACCACACAAACGCTGCAGTAAAGGCGAACCAAATAACCCGGCAATCCATCTTGAAGAAGTTTCATCATTCGGATTGAGCAATTTTACACTTTTCAAAAAGCGTACATAATTAAGCTGATTGAATGATTGATAAGTACGACTGCTATAATACCCTTGTACTTTTGCATCATTCAAACTTGCATGGATAGCTGTTCCCGATGCGTATTCTTTCTCAATGCGATAAAATTTCGATGGGTCCATCTTTTTCAAATAAGCTAAAGCATCGACCGTATTATCATTATAACCACTACCAACTTCATTCATTTCTTGCTTAGTCGCCCTATTTCTTTTGTTAATAGTAGTATTATTTGAGAAAAAAGCCATTTCTCCCATACAAATCATCAACAATAAACCTAAACCAACATTTTGTAATGCTCTTTTTGAAATCAGACATAAAATGCCTGAGTAAAGTATAATTAATAAAGCAGCTGATTTTTGTATGGATAATATGCAAGTTAGTCACAACTTTTTAAATCTCATGCCATTTGTATTTAGTAATTGTAAAAAACAAAAAGAGCATTCTCTTTCGAGAACGCTCCTTATATTTTTTAGCTTAAAATAGATTAAGCAATGATTTCTGTTACTTGACCAGCACCTACAGTACGACCACCTTCACGAATCGCAAAACGGAGACCTTTATCCATAGCAATTGCACTGATTAATTTAACTTCAATAGTGATGTTATCACCTGGCATAACCATTTCCACTCCTGCTGGTAACGAGATCTCTCCTGTTACGTCAGTTGTACGGAAATAGAATTGAGGACGGTATTTGTTAAAGAATGGAGTGTGACGTCCACCTTCTTCTTTGCTCAATACATAAACCTCAGCTTTAAAGTGAGCGTGTGGTTTTACTGAACCTGGCTTACAAATAACCATACCACGCTTGATTGATTCTTTCTCAATACCACGTAATAATAAACCTACGTTGTCACCAGCTTCTCCACGGTCAAGGATTTTGCGGAACATCTCAACACCAGTAACTACTGATTTTAAGTTTTCAGCACCCATACCTAGGATTTCAACTGCTTCAGAAGAGTTAATTACACCTGTTTCGATACGACCAGTAGCAACTGTTCCACGACCAGTGATTGAGAATACGTCTTCAACTGGCATCAAGAATGGCTTGTCAGTTGCACGCGGAGGAAGTGGAATAAATGAATCCACAGCTTCCATTAACTCATCTATTTTCGCAACCCATGTTGGTTCTCCGTTCAAGCCACCAAGTGCTGAACCTTGAATTACAGGGATATTATCGCCATCATACTTGTAGAAGGACAATAATTCACGAATTTCCATTTCTACTAATTCTAATAACTCAGGGTCATCAACCATATCCACTTTATTCATGAATACAACTAATTGAGGAACACCAACTTGGCGAGCCAGAAGGATGTGCTCACGAGTTTGTGGCATCGGTCCGTCAGTTGAAGCAACCACAAGGATTGCACCATCCATTTGAGCAGCACCAGTTACCATGTTCTTTACATAGTCAGCGTGTCCAGGACAGTCAACGTGTGCATAGTGACGGTTGGCAGTTGAATATTCTACGTGAGCTGTATTGATAGTAATACCACGCTCTTTTTCTTCAGGAGCATTGTCGATTGAAGAGAAATCTCTTTTCTCTGCCAAACCTTTTTCTGAAAGTACTTTCGTGATGGCAGCCGTCAAAGTAGTTTTACCGTGGTCAACGTGACCGATGGTACCGATATTTACGTGAGGCTTACTACGGTCAAAATTCTCTTTTGCCATGATTGATAAAGTCTATTATTATTGTTCTTATATACTTAATTTAAACTAACGCTGATTTTTTACTTTAACTCAAAACTGATTTGTATTTCGTAAGGAACTTTACGTATAAACATGTATTAAATAAAATAGTTTTAAAGTAAATTTCGATGGTTTATGCTGTGGCTCCACTGCGGCTACCAATCTATTCCTTATTAAGGAATTACTTAAAAATAAGAGCCTTCAAGCAGAATCGGACTGCCGACCTCTTCCTTACCAAGGAAGTGCTCTACCACTGAGCTATGAAGGCTTTTCAGTGAGCGGTCACAAGTAAAACAGTAATCAATCTAAAGATTAACAACTGCAAACTGTTTACTTACTAAGAGTGTTAGGCTATTTTCAAACTGGCAAAAACCAAAATATTTATGCCTATTATAAAATGCGAAACACTTTTTGAGCGAAAGACGGGGCTCGAACCCGCCACCTGAAGCTTGGAAGGCTACCGCTCTACCAAATGAGCTACTTTCGCTTGCAATACAATAAATTAAAGAGTGGGGGCGGATGGATTCGAACCACCGTAAGCATTACACTAGCAGATTTACAGTCTGCCCCATTTGGCCACTCTGGTACACCCCCTCATTATTTCTTTACCCTTTTCAGTATACTAGTTTACAACTTTATCGCTGAATTGGAGTGCAAAATTATATCCTTTTTTTATTTTGTCAAATAGTTAAGCACTTTTTTTTAATTTTTTTTTCAAATATTTTTTTTATTCCCTTTTTATATTCTCTGAAGTGTTGACTATCAACTTTTTGCGTTTTAAAGACCCCACCTTTTAAGTTCTCAATACAACTATCAAAGTCGATATTATATATTTTGGGCTTTTTTTGTCTAAAAACTTATTAAACGATAGTAAAAAAGGTCTTTTTTCCAGTGATTGCAATGTAAAATTTGTAGTTACAACTTAATTTTAATGAATATACTATTAAAATTCAATACTTGATTAAGAAACTAAGTCTATCCGAATTTGATTCGGATAGACTTAGTTTTAAATTTTTTTACAGAAATATTTTATAATCTAAGCCCAATACTCCAAGCCTGTAAACCTTTTGCATTTGTTTGTTCAACTTTAAATACTTGGTTTAAATCGTATCTTACAAATAAAGTAGCACCTTTTCGTTTACCAAGTTCGGCATTAAGACCGTATCTAAAATCTTCTAAACCATAGCTTCCTTTGATTTTTTCTTTCTTTCCTCCATCATATTTTAGTTTGCTATATCCACCAATTCGGTAGCCGATATAGCCACCAAGACCAATTCGGAATTTAGCTTCTTTAAAGCCAAAATTAAGCATCATTGGAAGGTTCAGCATGGGTACAACCAATTTGCTTTTCGATAAATTTTGTCCAAAATCTTTGAAAACTACTTGTTTTCCCAGCATCTGTACAACATTGTCTTCTTCCAACATAAAATTACTCCAAGCTATTTCTGGGCCGTAGGTAAGTGCTAAATCCACTTGTTTTCCATTGGTTAATGTAATATTTTTATGAAAAGAAAGTGCAAAATACCTTGAACCCCAAGTATCCAACGATGAGCCAATCGTCGAGCCTTTTGCCCAATTATTTAGCCCAATGTAAAAGCCAAAATCACTTCGTGAGAAAAATCTTCCCGAATCCGACTTTTTCGTCTTTGCTTCACGGTTCTTATCATCAGAATCGTCGTCTCGGTCTTCTTCTTTATAAACTCTATTATCGTGACTCCAATGGTCATCTTCGTTACGAAGTGTATCTTGACGAGTAGCCATTTCTTTTGGAGCTCTCAAAACAATTTTAATATCTCGACCATCACGTGCAAGCACCAAGATTGTATCTTGCTTTGAACCATTCGATCCTGCCAAAACAATTGCTTTCTTTCGTTCGAGAGAATCGACACCCACACTTTTCAAAACGTTTTCGAGGTCGAGTGTTTTTGGCAAATCGAAATCTCGTTTGCTTGAAGTATATACGGTTATTCGTTTTTTTACACCTTTGTCGGTAAATTCGACGATAGTAGTATCTGATTTAAAATTGGCTTTTGCTGATAATGTAATAATTATCAATAAAAAGACTAGGTGCAGTTTTTTCATTGTTGTAATATTTTTTTCGTCTTAATATTTATAGGAAATTATCCACTCCTTATTTATTCTTTGCGTTGTAATCTACTTACTTTTCGTTGTACGAAATCACGTATTTCAGTAATATCTTCTTTTATAGTGCTATCATCAACACGAGCCAAAACATCTTTTACGCCGAGTTTATTCAAATCTACTTTTTCGCCGTATTTAAAATGCTTGTATTCACCATATAATTTGGCGATAAATGATTTCTCCTTTTCTTCTTTTTCTTCACCCATGCGTTTTACTTCAGCCAAAGATATATTTGAATCTGGGTTGATTGAAAAAATTACCTCGACTTCGGGATCTACTGGCTCAAGCACAACTACTACCGACTCGCCAACGTCAATTTTGAAAATTCCTTGCAAAACTTGTTCAGCTGGCTTAGAAGTTTCGATTTCTTGATTTTCAAAAATTGGTGTATTGGTCGCAACGCTTATTTTCTCTTCGGGCGAATCATCAACGATTTTATTCGCTGCAAGCTCAATTATAGGGCTTTGGTTTGCAATATTATTTTCAATTGTAATTGTTGCAATGGATTGAATTTCTTTTTTGGGCTTTGGAAAGTTTTGCTTATCTATATTTTTTAATGTTGAATTAGCATTATTTTGAAACAAAACTATTGATTGATTATTAGTTAGTTCTGGAGCTGTTATAACAGTATTTTTCTTCGTAGCTGGCAAATCCGCACTTGCAAGTTTTGGACTTATAGAAGTATCATTTTGAGTCAAAAATCCAGCAGAAAGAGCAATAGAGATACCTGCTGCAGCGGCATAATAAGTCCAATTACGATTACCCAAGAAAAAGCCCGTCTTTGGTTTTTGCTGTTTTTCTTGTAAACGTGCCTGAAACTTCTCAAAAGCTTTTTGAGAAGGCTCTTGTCGATGTTCTGCCAGCTTTTTGGCAAAAAGGTCGTCAATCGGATGTTTTTTCATTTTTAATTTGATGTTCATTTTTGTACAGTTATTCGTTGCTAAAAAAATGGTTAATGGGTGAATGTGACAAATTCTTTGTGAAACATTTTTAATCAACCAATAACTAATTTCCTAGTCCTCTAATAACTGGTAACTTTTCTTTGTTCTAATTTCATTATTTTCGCCTGCAACATTGCTCTTGCACGGCTCAGTTGCGACTTCGATGTTCCTTCCGAAATTTTGAGCATTTCGCCGATTTCGAGGTGACTAAAACCTTCGATGGCATATAGATTAAAGACTGTTCGATAGCCAACGGGTAATTCTTCGATAAGTTTCATCAAATCGGCTGCTTCGAGGTCGGTGCTAAATGATGATTCGTTAGGTTCTTCAACTGCATATTTGAGGTCAACGATTATCATTTTTTTGCTTCTGACATACATCAAGGCTTCGTTTACCATGATTTTGCGAATCCAGCCCTCAAAACTCCCTTGGAACGTAAACTGGTCGATTTTATTAAAAACCCGCATAAAACCATCAATCATTACATCTTCTGCTTCCATTTTATCACCTACGTAGCGAGTGCAGACCGCCAGCATTTTCGACGAAAATTTTTCGTAAAGTCGAGTCTGTGCTTTAGGGTCTTGCCGCTGTACGGCCTTTGCGAGGTCGTATTCGTTTGAAAAAAGTGATAAAAGTTTAGCCATAGAATAGTGTGTTCAATAGTAAGATGCAAAAAAAGACAAATAGAGTTGCATGCAAATTTAGAATTAAGAATTGAGAATTAAGAATTAGACTTAAACTGCTAATTATCAAATACTTATAAATACTTTAATTCTTTGGAAATTTTATTTTCACACAAAGTATATAATTTTTTAGAAAAACATTGGCAGTTTGACGTGAGTCTTGTACTTTTGCAATTCTAGATATGGCCTTATACTCCGTTCAGGCACCGAAAAGTACAATAAATATGGTCTTGTGGCCGAGTGGCTAGGCAGAGCTCTGCAAAAGCTTCTACAGCGGTTCGAATCCGCTCGAGACCTCATAATGCAAACGCAATCATTTGTTAATCAAGTGATTGCGTTTTTTGTTTCAAGTTATTGTCGAGTAAAGCAGGGTCTTGCATAGTATCTTATTACTATTTTTTACTTGAAAGAAAGTTTTTTCTTTGTGAACAGAAAAAAATGGAAAGTAAAATATAATCTACCACTTAAATTCAATACAAGTATAAATTTCGTATTTTAGTAAAAACAATAATTGGACTGACAATCGAGAAGGTAAAATTGCTTCTAATTAACTTCTGAACTTCATATTTATACTTAAAATTACTTCTAGAATTCATTAAATCTTCGCTGTAAATCTCAAGAGTTCTCAAATAAGACTAAAATGATAAGTAAAAAGCCTTTTTGGAGAATTACCAAGCCGACAAACGACGTCATAATAGTCATAAAATGCAAAAAAGAGATTGAGTAAATATACTCAAAATGATAAGTAAAAAGCCTTTTTGGTTAATAAAATTGGTGATGTATTTGAAGTGCTTTGTACCAAAAGTTTAGTAAGGTCGATTTTGTTTTTCAATAAAGGTTTACTTATCAAATTAGGATTTAAAAAAACAAAATTTAGACTGAATAATGATTAAGAGCTGGTTTATGATAGTAAATATGCTCATAGTGGTAAGTAAAAACCTTTTTTGCACCCCTTTCAGGATTGAAGATTGCTATATTCTAATTCTGATTCCATACTTTTTTAAAAAGAGTAATACAATTAAAAAATATTATGAATGTGAATTTTATACTTATAACATCATTGATAGCCATTACAACTTAATGTATGTGTTCCTCAGCTACTATCATATACGGTGGCTCATTCTCAAACAAAAAATACTTTGTTTCCGATGCAGCAGCTACAAGAGGCTATTTTTCAGTCAATTGGTGGAGAATCGTATGTTTTAATTTGAAAAAGATTAAAAAAACCGATTTGCCAAATTTTAGTGCGTATTGCTATCAAAAACGCCTATTATCTGAGTAGAATTTATGTCGATTATTCCTAATATACCATAATTGTAAGACAGTTTTATTACCGATCTGCCAAATTTGAATGGATAAGTACAGACAGGATTATCAACAAAATAAATAAATTATTTTGTTGATAATCAAGC
>Ga0209189_1003464_pt1 | contig 10591 bp, 8 predicted proteins | sample C_130820_EF_Meta_FD_187308 | JGI IMG/M metagenome (GOLD analysis project Ga0209189, IMG submission 187308) | Freshwater microbial communities from Lake Croche, Canada to study carbon cycling - C_130820_EF_MetaG (SPAdes) (version 3) | ecosystem: Environmental > Aquatic > Freshwater > Lake | place...
GAGCCGCAGGCCGCCATCACCCGCTCGGGCACCACTTGGCCGAGGCAGCCAAAGACCAGCATAGGCAGGTAATGGCCGATGAGCATGCGTGAGCCGCCAGAGGCCGGGAAGACAGGGTTGACGATGCAGCCCGCCGGCGCGCTGACCGAAATCGGCCGAAAAGCGCCCTCATTATTCGGCAGGGACGGCTCGGTGCAGACCTTCACCCCATACATGCACATCGCATAGGTGTAGTTCATGGCGCAGTTGATCGCCCGGTCCACCTGAGGGTCACAGCCCGTCATATCCATGGCGATCTCATCGCCATCGATGGTCAGGGCCATACGCAGGGTGATGGGCGTGTCGAGCAGCCCATCAGTCTGCAATTCGCTGTGGTAGGTGCCGTCGGGCAAGGCGGCGATGGCCGCGCGCATGGCGGTCTCGCAGCGGCCATGGATTTCGGCGGCGAGATCGGTGAGGTCCTCCAGCCCATGGCCTTGCATGAGGGTGATGAGGCGCTCCTCCATCACGTCCAGCGCCACCAGCTGCGCCCAGACATCGCCCAGCGTCTGGTCGGGGGTGCGGACATTCTGCCGAAGCAGGGCCACCAGCGTCTCATCCGCCACACCGCGGCGCATCAGTTTCAGGGGCGGGATCTGGAAACCCTCCTCGAAGACCTCGCGCGGCTCGGGACTGCGGATCTTGCCACCGATATCGGGCGCATGCGCCGTCGACGCGCTGAAGGCGACCAGCCGGCCCCCTACAAAGATCGGCTTGGCCACGGTGATGTCCGGTAAATGGCCGGTGCCGAGCCAGATGTCGTTGGTGATCAGAACATCGCCGGGCTCCAGCGTCTCAGCCGGGAAGAAGCGGAGAAAATGCTTCACCGTGGCGGGCAGTGTGCCGATGAAGCTCGGGATGCTTTCGGTGGCCTGAACCAGGGACTGCCCCCGCGCGTCGGTGACGATGCAGGAGAAGTCGTAGCTCTCCCGCACCAGGGTAGAGAAGCTGGTGCGGACCAGCGCAGCCGCCGCCTCATCCACCAGGGAAATCAGGCGCCGCCAAAGCAGTTCCAACTCGATCGCGTCGAAGGTGCGGCTCATACAGATTCTCCCTCGGCCAGGATGCTGCCATCTTGAAGCAGTCGGGCCGTGGCACCGGGGCCGATGACGAAGGTGCTCTCGTTTTCCTCGAAGACGGCGGGGCCGTGGATTACCTCGCCGGCCGAAATGGCATAGCGGTCATAGACCGCAGTTTCGACATGTCCCCCGGTTTCGGCGAAGAAGACCAGTCGGTGGCCCTTTAGCGCGGTGCCGGTGGCGTGGTGCGGCAGTTCCAGCGTGCCGCCCGTGCCGGGCATGGGCGCGGTCAGCGCGAGGCGGAGGGCCACGAACTCGATTGCGGCGCCGGGCGGGGTGCGGGCGAAAAGTCTGCGATAGGCGGCCTCGAATCCGGCCCGTACGCCCTCAGCCGAGAGATCATCGGGCAACGCGATGGTCAATTCGCTGCCCTGGCCAGAATAGCGCATATCGGCCAGGCGCGTGGCGCGGTGGCTGGCGATATCCGCCCCGGTACTCGTCAGCACCGCCAGCCCCTGTGCCTCCAGCGCTTCAAAGATGCGCCGCATGGCCGCGGGTTCGGCGGCAGCGAGCCGCGCGCCGTAATGCGCCACCCGGTCCACCCGGGCATCGGCCATCAGCATGCCGATGGCGCTTCCAGCACCAGCACCGGGCGGGCAGACGACACGGGAGATGCCCAGCAGCCGCGCCACCGCCCAGGCATGGACGGGCCCCGCGCCGCCAGTTGCCAGCAAGGCATAATCCTGCGGCACCCGGCCGCGCTCGGCGATGGCCACGCGGGCAGCGCCGGCCATGTTTTCGTTAACGATGTCATGCACGCCCAACGCAGCGCGATCGGCCGAAACCCCCAGCGATGCCGCAAGGCGGCCCAGCGCGGCCTGTGCGGCGGGCAGGTCGATGCGCATCTCGCCGCCGAGGAAGAAGCCGGCATCCAGGCGGCCGAGTGCCAGATCGGCGTCGGTCACGCTGGGCTCGGTGCCGCCGCGCCCGTAGCAGGCGGGGCCGGGCTGTGCGCCGGCGGATTCGGGGCCGACCGCCAGCGTTCCCAGGCCGCTGCGCCTGGCGATACTGCCGCCACCGGCGCCAATCTCGATCAACTCCACCGTGGCGATCTGCATGGGCAAACCGCTGCCGCGCAGAAAACGCTTTTCGCGCGCCGCCTCGAATCCCCAGGCGACCAGCGGCTCGCCATCATCCACCAGGGCCAGCTTCGCCGTGGTGCCGCCCATGTCGAAGGCCAGCACCTTATCCAGCCCCGCATTGCGGCCGAACCAGGCGCCGGCCAGGGCGCCGGCGGCAGGGCCGGATTCCAGCAGTTGCACCGGCGCGCGCCGCGCCTCGGCCACATGGGTCAATCCGCCATTGGAGAGCATGAGGAACAACCCGCCAGGGATGCCGGCCCGGGCCAGCTCAGCTTCCATTCGGGCCAGATAGCGATCCGCCAGCGGCCGGACATAGGCATTGGCGACGGTGGTGCTTGTGCGGGGATATTCCCGGATTTCCGGCGCGATCTCCGAGGAGAGCGAGAGCGACAGTGCCGGGAAGCGGCGGCTCACGGCCTCGCCTAGCGCGCGTTCATGCGCCGGGTTGGCATGGGCGTGGAGAAAAACGATGGCCAGGCTCTCAGCGCCCTCCGCGACCAGGGCGGCGACCTCGGCCAGCGCAGCCTCGAGGTCAAGCGGGATTTCAACATTGCCATCGGGGGCCAGGCGTTCGCGCGCCTCTCGCCGCCAGGGGCTATCTACAAGGGGCCGTGGCATGGTCAGGAAGATGTCGTAGAGCTCGTATTTCCGTTCGCGGCCGATCTCCAGCACATCGCGGAAGCCTGCGGTGGTGATCAGCGCGGTGCGCGCGCCCTTGCGCTCGATCAGCGCATTGGTGAAGAGCGTGGTCGCATGCACCACGCGGCCGACCTCGGCAGGCAGCCGGCTGGCGCGGCGCAAGACCTCCAGTGCCCCCGTCAGCGCACCGCGCGCCGGGTCGTCGGGCGTGGTGCTTTCCTTCCAGATGGTGGCGCGGCCGGTGGCGGGGTCGTGCAGGACGAGATCGGTGAAGGTGCCGCCGATATCGATACCCAGAGACAATGACATGTGTAGCCCTCTAATCGGCGCGGATATTGCCCTGCGCAGCGACAGCAGCCCAGCGCCTGCGGTCGTGTTGGATGCGGGCGGCGAAGGCTGGCCCTATTTCGGCAATCGCGTCCAGGCCGCGAGCGGCCAGGATGGGCTGGGTCGCGGGGTCGGCCATCGCCTCGGTGAACAGCCGGCCGATTTGCTCCACCAGTTCGGGCGCCATTCCGGCGGGGCCGACAAGGCCGAACCAGTTGTTCATGTCGAGTGCCGGGTAGTCGCGCGTGAGCAGCGGAAGGTCTGGCGCGAGCGATGTCGGCTTAGCGGCGGCCAGCGCCAAGCCGCGCACCTGGCCGCCGCGGATGAGTTCGATCACCTCAGCGATATTGGCGAACATCAGGTCGATCCGACCGGCGGCGACGTCGAGTGCGGCCGGAGCACCACCACGATAGGCGACATGGACGAAGCGCAGCCCGGCATCGGCGGCGAAATGCTCGGCGGCGAGCTGGTTGGTGGAGCCGTTGCCAGTGCTGGCATAGCTGAGTTCACCCGGCCGAGCGCGGGCCCGGGCCACCAGCTCGGCCAAGCTACGGTCAGGCGACTGGCCGGGCACGATCAGCGCCATTGGGGTGCCGGCGAGGTTGCAGACCGGGGTGAGCTCCCGGTCAAGATCGAGCGGAATTTGCGATCCAGGCACGGCCGGCGCCACGCTCATCATGCCCATGATGGCCGAGGCCAAGATTGTGCCATCCGGCACCGCGCGGGCGACTGCAGCCGCCGCGAGAAACCCCAACGCGCCGCTGCGCGTCTCAGCAATAACGACCGGCCCGCCGCGCCGCGCAATGGCTTCAGCTGCGATGCGGACTGACTGGTCGACCGCGCCACCGGGGGCGAAGCCGACCAGCACACGGATACCGGCACGCGGCTGCGAGAGGGCCGGCGTGGCGAGTATTGGGGTGGCAAGAAGCAACCTGCGGCGCATGATCTGGTCCCCGTGGAAAGCGGCGCACGACTGGATCTGGACGTGCTTTCCGCGTTCCATCGGAACGGGTCCAGCCAGAGGAGATATCATGTCTGATGGTTGATGCGATGGCAACGGGGATGGAAGGAGTGTAAGCTGACGTTGACGCGCGCTACGATCCAGGTGCCATCCTCATCCTGGCTCCAAACTCGGCGATAGAGGTGGCAATCTGCGCCACTTGTGTTGGTGAACCCTCAGATCCCACCGCCGAATACCGCACACGCAGCCGACGAAACTGGCGGCCCGACATGCCCAAGGCCTCACCAGCCTCCTCCGCGCTCAACCGGCCAAGCCGGTGACGCTCCAATGCTTCCTCAAAGCAGGTCACGAAAACCTCCCAGAACTTGATTGTCCGACGCATCTGACACCCCCAAGAACAGGCGTCGAACATCCAGGACATCTCACCCGCTCCATAGGGCGGACAGATGACGCGCTCCCCACAATCCGGCCCGCAACGCTTGTCTCCTCTAGCATTGGCGCGACTGTTGCTTAATAATCTGCACGGCCTGCTGTCCCGGAGAGAAGCCCATGATCATCCGTCCGTCCCGTCGCGCCTTGCTGGGCTGCGCCGCCGTGCTGGCCAGCCCTGGCGTGCTGCGCGCGCAGACCCCGGAAATTTTTGTGGGTGGCCCGGCCTCCCCGGGCCTGACCGACATCCTCTTCCCGCGCATCGAGCGGAAGCACGGCTTCAAGATCCTGTTCGAGGGGACGAACAGCCTCATCAACCTGGAGAAGATCCGCTCCAACCGCGCCCGTCCCACCATGACGGTGACGATGATGGACGACCCCGTGCTTATCTTGGGGGAACGAGAGGGCCTGTTGGAGCCGCTCCGCGGCAAGGCGATCCCCAACATGGCTGACGTCCAGGCCGAAGCGAAGCCGCGCGATTCCATGTGGGTGAACTGGTGCTTCCCCGCCGCCTCGATATCCTATCAGACCCAAAATGTGCGGACCGCGCCCACTTCCTATGCCGAGGTCTGGGATCGTAAGTATCGCGACAAGGTAATTCTGATCTCCATGCGCATCACCCAGGCGGTGGTGCCGCTGCTGGCCGCCGCCCAGCTCGCCACCGGCAAGCCGCTCGCCGAATGCCTGCGCGTGGCCGATGAAGGTTTTGGCAAGTTGCGCGAATTGCGGCCAAATATCCTGCAGATCACCGCCAACCCGCCCCAGGCGCAGCAGCTGCATGAGAGCGGCGAGGTGGATCTCTTCCTCTCCCCCGACAGCCGCACGACGCTATTCCGTAAGAGTCAGCGCGCGCCGGTCGATATGGCCTATCCGCGCGAAGGCACTGTGGCCATGCCGGCGGGTGTTGCGCTGGTGAAGGGCGGCCCGAACCAGGCGCTGGGCGAGAAATTCATCAACGAGATGCTGGACCCCGAGACCCAGGCCGTGATCGCCGGCACCTTCTTCTCGAAGCCCACCAACACCAAGGCCGTGGCGCCCGCCGGGCTGAACCTGCCCGATCTGGTGGTGTTGGACTGGGAATACTTCGCCGATAACCGCAACCGCTGGATCGAGCGCTTCGAGCGCGAGATCAGTGCGCGGTGACCACGTCCCACCTCGCCATCAGCGGGGTCTCCAAGCGGTTCGGTTCAGCAGTGGTACTGGATGACCTCAGCATCGGCGTGGCCAAGGGCGAATTCGTCTCGCTGCTCGGCCCATCGGGCTGTGGCAAAACCACGCTGCTGCGCTGCATCGCGGGTCTGCTGCTGCCGGATGCCGGCAGCATCCAGGTCGGCGGCGCGGAGATCACCAGGCTGCCCGCGCATAAACGCAATGTTGGCGTGGTGTTCCAGAACTACGCGCTGTTTCCGCATCTGACCGTGGCGGAGAATATCGGCTTCGGCCTGCGCGCGCAGGGTGTGGCGAGGGCAGCCGCAGCCCCTCGCGTGGCCGACGCGCTGGCGCTGGTGCGCATGAGCGAGCATGCTGGCAAACTGGTCACCGCGCTCTCGGGTGGACAACAGCAGCGCGTGGCGGTGGCCCGCGCGCTGGTGGTGCGCCCCTCGCTTCTGCTGCTGGACGAGCCCTTCAGCGCACTCGACCGCAAGCTGCGCGAGACCATGCAGGTGGAACTCAAGCACCTGCTGCGCGAGGTCGGCATCACCGCCATCTTCGTGACGCACGACCAAGAGGAGGCACTTGTCGTTTCCGACAGGATCGCGGTGATGAATGCCGGCCGCATCGAGCAGCTGGCCGATCCCGCCACGCTGTATCAACGCCCGGCCACGCTCTACGCGTTGGATTTCGTGGGCCAGTCCACCAGGCTCTCCGGCCGTGTGCTGGGCAGGGAGGAAGGGCTGGTGCTGGTGCAGACGGCTCTTGGCGTGGTGCGCGCAGCTGGCAGCTTCGGCACCGGCTCGTCCGTCGTGATCGCGACGCGGCCCGAGGCGATAACGCTGGACGCAACGCCCGGGATGAACCGGATCGAGGCGCGCATCCGGGAAATCTCCTTCCTAGGCTCGCGCACGCAACTGCATCTCGATTTGGCCGACGAAGGCGATCGCGGCATTGCCGAATTGCCGCGCCTGCCGGAGGGACTGGTGCCAGGCGCGCTGGTCAGCCTCGGCTTCGCTGTGCCCGACACCATGCTCTATCCCGCTGCATGAGGGGCTCCCGCGACCCGCTGGGGCTGCTCGCGCTGCCGGGGGTGGCGTTTCTGGGCGTGGCCTTCCTCGTGCCATTGATGCTGCTGCTCTGGTCCTCCATCCGGGGCGTAGATGGCTTCACCTGGCTGGGATACTGGCGGGTTCTGGGCGATGAGTACTATCGCGGCGTGATCCTCGCCTCGCTGCATCTGGGGCTGATCACCACGCTCGGTGCTTTCATACTGGGCTACCCCGCGGCCTTCGCGCTGGCCCGTGCGAAGGGCTACTGGCAGGTCGTGCTCTTCGCGCTAATCTTCCTGCCGCTCACCGTCTCCATCATCGTGAAGAGCTTCGGCTGGGGCATCGTGCTGCGGCGCGATGGGATCCTGAACTGGCTGATGCTCAATCTCGGCCTCATCGAGCGGCCGGTGCGCATGATCTTCACCGAGGGCGCACTTTATGCCGGGATGATCAATGTGTTCCTGCCCTTCATGGTGCTGCCGGTCTATTCCGTGGTGCGGATGATGGATGCGCGGCTGCCTGATGCGGCGGCGACACTCGGCGCTTCGCCCTGGTTCAGCTTCACTCGGGTGACGCTGCCCCTCTCGCTGCCCGGTGTGGTGGCGGGGGCTTCGCTGGTCTTCTCGCTCTCGGTCGCGGCCTATGTCACGCCCTCGCTGCTGATGGGTGACCGCTACATGACCATGTCGATGGTGATGGCCAAGGCCTTCCTGAACCTGCGCGACTGGCAGTTGGGCGCGGCCATGGCGGCGGTGATGCTGGCGGTGGCGGCGATCATAGTGGTCGGTGCCTCGCTGCTGCAACGCAGGCTGGGGGGGCGCTGATGCAAAGGCTCGGAATTGGCATCGCCTGGACGGCGCTGATCCTCACCATCCTGTTCCTGCTGTTGCCTATCGTGGTGGTAATCCCGGTTTCCTTCACCGAAAGCAGCGTCTTCCGATTCCCGCCCGAGGGTTTCTCCCTGCAATGGTATCAGCGCATCCGCAATGTTGATGGCCTGCTGTCGGCCCTCGGCCTTTCGGCGCAGATCGCAGCACTGGCCACGCTGATCTCGCTGTTTCTGGGCACGCTCTGTGCCATCGCGCTGGTGCGCGGCGCAGTGCCAGGGGCCGCCGCGATCACCACCTTCATGGTCTCACCGCTCATGCTTCCAGGACTGGTATTCGGCATCGCCATGTTGCAGGCCTTGCGCATGGTGGGATTTTCCGATGCTTGGTCGTCGTTGCTCATTGCCCATGTAGTGGTTACCCTGCCATTTGTGATGCGCACTGTGTTGGGTAGCCTGTCGCTCTTCGACTTCGGCATGGTGGATGCCGCGCGCACGCTGGGCTGCAGCTACCCCGCGGCGCTCTGGCGCGTGCTGGTGCCGAATATCCTGCCCGGCTTCATCTCCGGTGCGCTCTTCGCCTTCATCGCCAGCTTCGACAACTACCCCGTTTCTATCTTCCTGGTGGATGTAAGGACCAAGACGCTGCCGATCCAGTTGCTGAACTACCTGGAAATCAGCCCGGACCCCACTCTGGCCGCGGTCAGCACCTGTCTGATCGTGCTGACCATCCTGGTGCTCATCCTCTGCGACCGGATGGTGGGGCTGCGGCGGATGGCGTCGATTTGACGCCTACAGCACCACCCCATCCACCGGGTTGAAAAGGCCTGGGAAGACGCCGCGTGGCTGGATCATCTCGTAGGGCGCTCGGGACAGGAACTGACCATGGCCCTCGGCGGCCACGATCTTTCCGGCCTCCATTACCGGCACGCCGCGCACCAGCGTCATCTCGGGCCAGCCTGTGACCTCCATGCCCTCATAGGGCGTGTGGTCATTGCCGTCTTGCACCAGCGCCTGGGTGATGGTCACCCGCCGCTCCGAGTCCCAGATCACCAGATCCGCGTCGGAGCCGACGGCGATGGTGCCCTTGCGGGGATGCAGGCCAAAGAGCTTCGCCGCGTGCGTGGCCGTGAGATTGACGAAGGTCGGCAGGTCGATCCGCCCCTTTACCACGCCTTCGCTGAACAGCACGGGCATGCGCACGGCCAAGCCCGGCACGCCATTGGGCACCACGGTGAAGGGCGCGTCCTTGCCGAAGACGCTCTTGCCGTCGGCCCCCTCGAAGCGCGTCGGCGCATGGTCGGAGGTGATGTTCTGGATCACGCCCCGGCGTATCATCTCCCACAGCGCCGCCTGGTCCTCCCGGCTGCGCGGCGCGGGGCTGCAGAGGAATTTCGCACCCTCGAAATCCGGCCGGTCCAGGTCATCGGTGGTGAAGGCGAGGTATTGCGTGCAGGTCTCGCCCCAGACCTTGAGGCCGCGCTTCTGCGCCCTCTCAATCTCCTCCGCACTTTCGCCGCCGCTGACATGGAAGACCTGGATGGGCACATCCAGCGCCTCGGCCATGGCGCAGACGCGATGGACGCATTCGCGCTCCACCACCATGGGCTTGGCCCAGGCGTGGTGCTTGGGTAGGGTCAACCCCGCCGCCAGCAGCGCCTTGGTGTGGAAGGCGATCAGCTCGTGATGCTCGGCATGAATGCAGACCAGCGCGCCCAGGCGGCGGCCGGCGGCCAGTACCTCAAGCGCCTCGGCATCGCTGATGCGGGCGCCGTCATAGGTCAGGAAGATCTTGAGGCTGCGATGGCCTTCCGCCACCAGCCCGGCCACCTCCTCCAGCACTGCTGGTGTCGGGTCGGTCAGGATCATGTGGAAGCTGTAGTCGATGCGGCTCTTTGCCGCGCGCGCCATGTGTTCGGTGACGGCCTCGCGCAGTGAACCGCCGCGCGGCTGCCTGGCGAAGCCGATCACCGTCGTGGTTCCGCCCGCGGCGGCCGAGGCGCTACCGGTTGAGAAGGTGTCGGCACTCACCGTGGGCCCAGCGCGCGGCTCTTCGATATGGGTGTGGCTGTCAACACCGCCGGGAATCACCAAGCGGTTTGATGCATCGATCTCCCGTGCGCCCGCGCCCAGCCCCTGGCCGAGTGCCACCACCACGCCATCCCTGACGCCGATGTCGCTGGCAAAGACGTCACTTGCAGTTGCGACGGTGCCATTGCGGATAACGAGATCGAAAATGGGCAAGGCTTCTCTCCTGGGTTCGTGGCGTCGCCGACCGGGCGGGTCCTCAGCATGCACCAGCAGCTGGTCCCTGTGGCAAGCCGAGGCATGGCCACAATCGCGCTGTCTGTCGAAAAAACTGCCTTAACCTTTTGCATCGCGCCGGTCGGACCGATATGAGCCTAATCGGAAGGGACGCACGGCTAAAGTGCGGCGTGCCAGTCGGCTGTTGGTGTCGGGCAGAGTGGACCCCTGGGAGGGGTTGATGCGCGCTCCGCCGACACCCCCTCCAGGATGTCGGCGCAGGAACCCATGGGGCGGCGCCCTGCGATCAGGGCTCAGTGAAGTAGACCGTAAAGGAGCCCTTGGCACCCGTCTTGTTGGGGCCAACCTGACGAATGCGGTCCCGAACCTCGACCACGTAGCCCTTTTTCTTGAGACCGGCGAAAAAACCACGCACCGTGTGCTGCGCCCAGCCCGTTGCATCGGCGATCTGCGCCACCGTGGCGCCTTCGGCGCGGCGCAGCATGGCCAGTACCAGCTCCTTCTTCGTGCCCTCGCGCGGTTTGCGCAGCTCGCCGGGCTCCCGCGGCGCACGGGCGGGCTTGCCGGCCAGCAGTGTGCGGAGCGCTTCCATCGGCGTGTGCAAAGCGCCGATCATGTCACACTCGCGGTTGGCATCGTCATCCCAGGCAGCGAGGATCGCCGCCGCGGCGTCGCGCAGGCTGGTCCGTGGCGTGGCGGCGGGTGCCGCGAGGGCCTGGTCGAGCATCGCGAGTTCCTCC
>Ga0209189_1003468_pt1 | contig 10582 bp, 22 predicted proteins | sample C_130820_EF_Meta_FD_187308 | JGI IMG/M metagenome (GOLD analysis project Ga0209189, IMG submission 187308) | Freshwater microbial communities from Lake Croche, Canada to study carbon cycling - C_130820_EF_MetaG (SPAdes) (version 3) | ecosystem: Environmental > Aquatic > Freshwater > Lake...
AATCAAATATCTTGACGAGGATCAATGTGGTAAGAAAAGAAATCATAATAGTTGGAGAATGTATCTAAAAGCATTTAACCATGACCATGAACATCCTATTATTAAACGAGTAAAACAAAAAGTTGTACGATACTTACCAAATGCAATATATGGTAAGCCCTATCGCAACAAAGATTGGATAAGCAACTAACCATAATAGTTGCAATTGTCTGTACTTTCTGTTAAAATTGTAATTTTAAGGAATCTTATGAGTTTAGTCCCAATCGTTTTAGAACAAACTGCTAAAGGCGAGCGTAGTTATGATATCTACAGCCGCATGTTGCGTGACCGTGTGATTTTGCTTGAGGGCGAAGTACATGATCAAATGGCAAATCTAGTTGTTGCACAATTGCTTTACCTAGAAAGTGAAGCAGATAAAGATATTAGTGTTTACATCAATAGCCCAGGTGGAAGTGTAACTGCTGGTATGGCAATCTACGATGCAATACAATTTATTAAACCCGATGTACAAACTATCGTTATGGGGCAGGCTTGCTCAATGGGCAGTTTACTTGCACAAGCAGGTGCTAAAGGTAAGCGTTATATGTTGCCTAATGCTAGACACATGATTCACCAACCATCAGGTGGCGCACGTGGTCAAGCTACTGACATGGAAATTCAAGTTCGTGAAATTCTAGCTATGAAAAAGAGTCTTACTCAAATTTATGTTGACCACAATAGTGTAGGTAAAACGTATGATGAGTTGGCTAAGGATATGGAACGAGACTTTTTTATGAGCGCAACCGAAGCGGTAGCATATGGACTAGCTGATGCTGTATTGAAAAAGCGTCCTTGATTTTATGCATTGCCCAAGACTTGACCACTTTGTAAAATTACATAGCCCAAAGAAAAGAAGTGGAAATGGGGTAGTCAATACATGTTGTCATATGGTTGATCCTCCCAGATTCATAAACTATGAAACTATGATTAATAGTGAGTGGTTAAAAAATACTAAAGCTATATTTGCTGAAGGTAAATTCCCAAAAGAATGTATTAGATGTGAAGAGGTTGAGGTTTTAAATTCATCTATCGCAAGTATAAGGCAAGCAGCAATAGAAGAAGATAAGAATCAAACTAAAGAGGATTATCTAATAGCTGATATAATGCTAGATAATATTTGTAATAGCGCATGTCAATTTTGTTTTCCATCAATAAGCACTAAAGTCGGATCTCTATATTCCAGTAATTATACTATATATGATAATACTGAATATTTTAAAGAACTCCCATTGGATAGAATAGTACAATTAGATATTACAGGTGGGGAACCTAGCAATAGTAAAAATGTAAAAAACTTATTAAATAACCTTCCTCCTAATGTACAAACAATTAGAGTTAATACTAACTGTTCATCTTTTATGGATGAATTGATAAAGTTGATTGACAAAAAAATAAAGCTGTCAATTACTATTAGCTTAGATGGTGTTGAAAAAGTACATGAATATGTACGATGGCCTATTAAATGGAATATTTTTTACAAAACCTTATTGGAATATAAAAAATTCGCTATGGCCAATTCTGAATTAGTAAATGTAAATTTATGGTCTACCGTTAACTCACTTAACATAAACGACTTAGAAAATATTAGCGAGTTTGCAAAGGATGTTGACTTATCTCATTCTTTTTCGTTTTTAAATGAACCTGAACAGTTAAATATCTGTTATGAAAACAATCTAACCCTACTTGCTAAAGAAAAATTTGCAAATAGTAATAACCAAATAATAAAAAATATTTATTCAAAGATAGCATGTAGAAGAAATAATCAAGTTGAATTTGATACTTATGTTAATGAACAGGATAAGTTACGTTCAATTAATATACAAAATTATTTGATAGGAAATATTAACAGTTGACAATAAATGAATTTTGTGCTATACTTACGGCATGAAATACTTAATTGAACTACTTCAAGCGGCCATCATTGCACTAACAATGTTTGGCCCTTTTTTCTACTACTTTGCATTTATGATGAAACTCTAAAGGTTGACAATAAATGGTTTTGGGTATATAATACACTCTTAGACAGTTAATTAAAGGACTTGAAATGCGTACAAAAACTATCATTGAGGGTTTGAAAAATTCTCAAAAATTCCGTGTGATTTTCAAGGGTGATGGTAGTGAAAATGACATTGGTATGTATATGACGGTCAAGCAAATGACCGAGCAATTTGCTACAGTTAACGCCCGCGCCACTTGCTGGGATGCACTTTTGCAGTTGGCAAATATGCGTTACTTTGCTAAGGTTGACGGGAAGCCAGTACCCTCTGGTCTTGGCACTACAATCCGCGGTAAACAGATTCAAGTGGATTTGGTATAATGTTTAATTTACTGTACACCGTTATTATTGCAGGTTCACCTCTAATGGCATTTTTAGGTGAATACAATGATTTACCCAGTTGTCAATATGCTATCCGTGAAATCTACGCAGCCAGATTGAATGTTCCGGGGCAACGCAACCCAGAGTTTGATAAAACTATTCAACTTACCATGAGTACCAAAGCAGAATTCTTGTGCGTTCCGGTCAAAAAAGGTTGACAACAAATGGTTTTGGGTATATAATATATTCTTAGACAGTTAATTAAAGGACTTGAAAATGACACATAAGACACTAGCACAAATGTCCCAGGAAGCCGCAGTAGAGCAAATGGCAGATGCAGAATTTGACACTAAATTCAACTACTACGATACCGTGCGTGACGAGTTGGGACTACGTGCTATCTGGTCAATCTACGAGGTAGATAATCTTAGCGAACCGCATCCCTACAAAGGTGTCACACACCTAGTCTATGAAGATTGGTTTGGAAAATCAATTGTTGTTGCAATCAATGGTCTTACTTATGCGGCATTATTTGTTGCGGCAAATGCGGCAATTACTAGGGCTAATACGCATCACAATTTTATTGAAGCATTTGAGCAAAACCCAAAAAATCCAGAAATTCTAGTTTTGCACACCGGATCTTAATGGTTGACAATAAATGGTTTTGGGTATATAATAGAGTCTTAATCAGTTAACAACAGGAGTTCAAAATGGGTACACGTTCACGAATTGGTGTCATGCATGGTGACAAAGTTAAAAGTGTTTACTGTCATTGGGATGGTTATCTAGCCCACAATGGCAAACTGTTACAGGAAAACTATGATAGTGCCAAAGCCAATCATTTAGTTTCGCTGGGCGACATGAGCAGTCTTAGAGCAGAAATTGGTGACAAGCATCCCTTCAGTGGCTATGATGTTACTCCTAATATCACTTCACAAAAGTATGATGAATTGTATGGCGACATGTGTACATTTTACGGTCGTGATCGTGAGGAAACAGGTGTTGATTTTAAAGTAGCATTGACCTTTCAAGAATTCATTGACCAATGCGACAATTGCGATGCTGAATATTACTATATCATGCGTGATGGTGTATGGTATTGTGGTGTTAATCGTAGCGATGATTCAATGGTTCAAGGTCAAATGTATGTATTGGCTGACGAATTGGCTAAGGTTGAGGTGTAATGAATATCAAAGAACAACTACTAGCCCTTGCTTACGAGCAGGAAGATCAAGTGTTTGGCTCCAGTGAGCGTGATGAGTTTGATTGCCTCATTGCCCTGATTGAAGATGGCACCATCGACACCTTTGAAGAACTTGCACGTTACGGAGTTAAACAATGATTGAATATCTGATTTTTTTATTGTGGGCGTATGTTATCATTGACATGGTAAGAACGCCGTGTCCAGAGGATTTGTTATGAACGAACGAATTAGTGAACTTGCTCTAAAGGCGTCAGATCCAAAGACTGGGTGGCTTGATCGTCAAAAGTTCGCCGAGTTGATTGTGCGGGAATGTGCTGACTTGTGTGAACACGAATCCAACGATGATGAATATGACCAGTATGATATGGGAATGTCAGTCAAGGCAGAAAGTATCAAAACAGCGATTAAACAACATTTCGGAGTTGAAGAATAATGGAAGCAGTAGTAGAAACAACTGAATGGTCTGGTGAGGTTCAGCCCAATCATAAATACTTGCTTGATGGTGCAAAGGTTCTTGCGTATATTAAACAAGGTTCTACTACACCTTTCTATTTCAAAACACCATTGACAATTGACAAGCGTGGTCGCAAGTTTGTACCACTGAAAGCTAATCCATTTAAGGTAAAAGAAAAAGCCACAGTTATCAAAGTGTCCGGCAGCAAAGGTGCTGTTTACTCTATTGATACACTAGAAAAAACATGTACATGTCCCGGATATATTTTTCGGGGAGCATGTAAACATTTAACAGAATTAGTAAAATGAAAATAGCCGTATGCAGTGATATCCATTTAGAATTCGCAGATATCAACATCCAAAATACAGAGAATGCAGATGTATTGATCTTATCCGGAGACATTCTTGTAGCCGAGGACCTGCACAACCATCCTGAAGTGCATCCTATGGATCCTACAAACATCCCTAACTTGGGTCGCAGACAATTAACCGCATTACGCTTTCGTGATTTTACCAAGCGTTGTAGTTTTCAATTCCCACACGTTGTGGTAATTGCAGGCAATCACGAATTTTATCATGGTAACTGGAAAGCTAGTATTCAATATCTGCGTGATGAATACAGTAAATTTCCGAATGTCTATTTCCTTGAGCAAGAACTTAAGGTGATTGATGATGTTACCTTCATCGGTGCAACATTGTGGACTGACTGTAACAAGGGTGATCCATTGACACTACACGCATTGGGTGACATGATGAATGACTTTAGAATCATTCGTAATGATGAACACGGGTATACAAAGTTGCGTCCTGCTCACACTATGCACAGGCATCAACAAACTGTCAGTTATATCAAAACAGTATTGGCCGATAGAAAAGATAGAAAGGTAGTTGTTGTAGGTCATCATGCACCTACATTCAATAGTGTGCATGAACGCTATCGTAATGACCAATTGATGAATGGTGGATATGCCAGTGACTTGAGCGAATTTATTTTGGATCATCCACAGATTGTACTTTGGACTTTGGGTCACATGCACGATCCGCATAGTTATTATATAGGTGATACATTTGTTGTATGTAATCCTAGAGGGTATGCCAATCATGATCCCGGGGCAGCCACCTTTAAAGTCAGATTTCTAGACTTAGACGCTATGCCAGAAAAATTTGAAGGGGTTAATTGGTCTAGAGATTAGAATCTGCCCTGCACCCATTCTGGTCCGGGGCATTCCTTTGACATGGTTGACTTGATTCTATTATTCCACCATTTAGTACCAATCGTGTGTTGTCCTTGTTTTCTATTAAATGCCTTTTCCAGTAATCTACCTTTAGTAAACCCGTTTGGTATATCAGTATTGGTCATAAATTCAGTATTACCGTCGTTAACCCAAATTTTTCCCTTTTGTGTGTTTGAGCCTTTTTTTGCACCAGTGTTGTTGAAAGGTAGTCTACCTCTAGTAAAAGTATCCTTAGGTGGTACTTCAGTAAATACTTGAGTGATTCCGTCATTCCACCATTTTCTCTTTTTATTTTCAATTATTAATCTTGGTATCCAGTTTTGAAAATTTTCAGTATTACTAGTATCGCCGCCGTCCAAAGATTCAATTCGCAAATTCGCCCATTCAGGTGATTCTACTATGTTATTTTTATTACTAAAATCTAATGCAGTCTGTAAGCAGTCTGCCCTGTCAGTAAAATACCCTAGTATAGTAGTGTTTACATTTTTTCCATGCACGGAAAGATGGTTTAACCATCTAGTACCTGAACCAAAATATTTGTGTGGATCCTTAGTAGTTTTGCCAAAATACTTTAATCCGGTTTTATTGTGAGTTTTTATATATAAATAAGTAGGTTTAAACATAATAATATTTAACATGGACACATGCACAAAATATACACAGTTTTTGGATATCTAATAACATTTAGTTGCCCAATACTTCTTGCATAAGAACAGATATTATCGTATAATAGTATCACGTTGTAACAACAGCGATTTATATAGAAAGAAAACAAAATGACTTTAACTAAACAAGCCCGTGTCTTAGAGGCACTACAATCTGGTGAGCAACTCACCGCAAAGCAAATTGCTGCACGTTTTGGTGTTAAAAACCCAACTGCTACTGTAAGCGACTTGCGTTATTCTGGTTTTGCAGTTTATGCAAATCAGCATACCGACACTAAAGGTCGTGTAACTACTAAGTATCGTTTGGGTCGCCCCAGCCGTGAAATCGTAGCTGCTGGCTATCGTGCTATGGCAATGGGCATCTAATCTCTTTTACTGATTAGTAAGGTTTAACGGGCACCTCAAGCCCGTTACTTATTTTATACTAGGAGTTACATGAATATTTTTCACAAAATTATGAACAAACTAGGTCGATATAGGCTAATTCCAGATCGTACTACTGGTGCAGATTATATGCACAGATACTACATCTTTCTCAAAGACCGCAAATGGTTTCCCTTTAATATTACATTGCACAAGATTGTTCGTAGTGACGATCCTATTATGCATGACCATCCATGGGGCTTTATGACTATCATACTTAAGGGTGGTTATTATGAACATACCCCTCACGTTAATCCTTACACAAAAGAAATAGTCGGTGAAAACAGAGTTTGGCGTGGTCCCGGTAGCATCATCATTCGTACATCAAATGAATATCATTGGCTTGAATTAGAAAAAGAAAAGCCGGTTACTACACTATTCTTTATGGGACCACAAAAACGTGATTGGGGATTCTTATTGAACAACAAATGGGTTCAACATGAAACTTACTTAAAGAATGCCAAACAATGAACGAACGAATTCTAGAACTTGCTGAACAGGCTGGACTATCTGAAGGTGTGTTTACCAGACACGACGGCGCCCCTTGCAATCTTAAAGGTTACAGTATGCTTCCGGATCAAATTGAAAAGTTCGCCGAGTTGATTGTGCGGGAATGTAGTAACTTCTTGAAAGACAAACTGGACGATCACTTTGCGGCAGAACAGTTGGAAGAACATTTCGGAGTTGAACAATGACTTCAGGACATTACTGTGACGGATGTGCCCAGGCATATTATAAATGTGTTTGTAATAAACAAGAAGAAAAAATTATCCCGAAAAAAATGAACGAACGATTAAATGAACTTGCTGAACAGGCTGGAGCGTTTGTATCGCTGACTGACGAACACTATGGTAAATTAATTCTGTCGGGAGATGATGTGATTGAAAAGTTTGCTGAACTCTTGATTCAGGAATGTGCCCAAGTTGCAGATATTGAAAGAGATACTTCAGCCGGGTGTGGATATGTTACATACACCGATGGACAAAGAATTAAAAAACATTTTGGAGTTGATGAATGAATAATGAATTAAAAGAAATTATGTTAATCCTGCAAGAAGAATGTGCAGAAGTAACGCAAGCCGTTAGTAAGTGTATGCGTTTTGGCCCCGATCAAATGAAGCCAGGGAAAGATAGAACTAATCTTAATATGCTTGAAGAAGAAATTGGTGATCTGTTTGCTATGGTTGAATTGCTAGTTGATATGAAAGTTGGGGTTACTCAAAATGGTATCAGCAAAGCAAAGAAACTGAAGTTTGAAAAATTGAAAAAGTGGTCTAACTTAACTATTAATAAATAATACTATGGAATATTCTCTATTATTTGTGTTGTATCTGATTAGCGCATTCATGTTGGGGATGTTTGCAATGGATAAAATTATCTTTTATAAAATCCGCAAAGCACTTAAAGAAGCAGGAATAGATGTTGATTCCGAAGAATCTACCAGTGTTAAGGTTAGAAAATTCTTTGTAGAGACTATCAATGATAATCTATATCTGTACGAGACCGATACTAATAATTTCATTGGTCAAGGAAAGTCATTGACTGAACTAGCATTACTTTCTAAGGATAAAGCAGATATTGCAGGTGTCAATTATAACGAAGAAATAATTTGGTTTGTGAATGGTGAAGTGAAAACAACAGTATGAAAATTAAGTTAGGTAAATTTCCTAAGAAAGGAAATAGAAAAATCAGTGTAGAAATTGATGAACACGATACTTGGAATTTAGATCATACACTAGCACTGATAATTTACCCAGCATTACTACAGCTTAAAGCAACCAAGCAGGGAATACCAAGTGAGTTTACTGAAGTCGGGGGAGAAGATTGGTCTAGTCAAGACAGTTTTGATTTTTATCAAGAAACACATGGTGAGTCGTGGAAAGTTGGTCTAGAGCGATGGGATGAAACACTAGACAAAATGATTTGGTCATTTGAGCAATTGCTTAAGGGTGATTATGACGATCAATATCATCATGGTGATGCCGAATATAATTGGGTTAAAACTGACAAAACATACCCCAATCCAATCACAGGTAAAGTAGAAGATACATTCAAAATGGTTGATCAGAATCCAACTGAACATTGGTACGATGGTGTTGGTCATCTAAAACACGAAGAACGAATCCAAGAAGGATTAGAGTTGTTTGGCCGTTACTTCCGATCTCTATGGGATTAATCCCATAGAGAAAGATAAATAGTAATATGAAAATATATACTATATACCGAGTAACTAATCTCATCAATAATAAGGTTTACATTGGATTTGACTCTATTTGGCCGAGACGCAAAGCACAGCATAAAAGCACAGCAAAATATTGCACTGGAACAAATATTGCATTTTACAATGCGATAAAAAAACACGGTTGGGACAATTTTATCTGGGACATAATTTATCAATCTACTGACGGAAATTATACAAAAAATTTTATGGAACCATATTTTATTACAGAATATAACTCATTTGTGTACGCCACTAATTCTAATGGTTATAATATGACAACGGGAGGAGAAGGTACGCTTGGTCACAAAAAACCACAAAAATCTATTGATTCCTTCAAAGAAAAAATGAAGGGGAAAAGGCAATCCCCTGAGCATATTGCCAGAAGGGTCGCAACTGCAAAACTACACCCAAATTTTGGTAAGAAAACTGGTTCACGTCCTGCAGAATTTGGGGAAGCTATAAGTGCTAAATTATTGGGTGTTAAGAAATCTGAATCACACAAAGAGTCTATGCGTAAGAGACCACAAGATACTTCATTTTTGGAATGTCCTCATTGTAATAAAATAGGTGATTACAAAAACATGAAAAGGTGGCATATGGATAGATGCAAACATAATATTGATAAAAAAACTGACTTATTAAAAATAGTAACATGCACACAATGTGGTTTTTCTGCGAGTGAATCCCCTAATTTTTATAAATATCATAACACTCATTGTAGGGGGAATTAATATGTTTGACCAAATAGCAAAGCAATTACAAGTACAGACATTAGATAACCTTAGTAACGAGTTTAGAATTACCAAACAAGAATTTGATGATTTTTGCAAAGAGTTTTTGTTTGAAGAAATTAAAGGTAATACTAAATTAGGTGATGCATTTTGCAAAAAGTACAATCAACAAAATTATGTACTAAGTATATTAAAGAACAAAGCAGCGACAGAACATATTAAGAAATTTTACGTAAAATGACACACATAGTAACAGAGAGTTGCATTAACTGCAAACACACCGATTGCGTAACAGTATGCCCAGTAGATTGCTTTTTTGAAGGTCCTAACTTTTTAGCAATTAACCCTGACGAATGTATTGATTGCGGAGTATGCATACCCGAGTGTCCTGTAAATGCTATATTTGCTGAGGGTGATATCCCACAAGAAGAATTTGACAAGTGGGAAGCAATCAATAGTGATCTAAGTAGAAGGTGGCCTGTTATAACAAAGATGAAGCCGGGATTACCCGATGCAGCAGAATGGGCTGAACGCAAAGACAAACTAATATTCTTGGTAAGAGAATGAAACAAAAATTCATTGACTATTACATGAAGGTTGCAGAATTAACCAGCACATTGAGTTATGCTAAACGATTACAAGTTGGTTCTGTTATTGTCAAGGGTAATAAAATTCTTGCTACTGGATACAACGGTATGCCCAGTGGATGGGATAACGAATGCGAAACAGTTGAGATAGTTGAAATTGACGAGAAGTTTGTAAAAAAACTTGTTACTAAGCAAGAGGTCCTGCATTCAGAAACAAACGCAATTGCTAAGGTGTCCGCAAGCACAGAATCTAGCGAGGGAGCAACAATGTTTTGTACTCATGCACCCTGTATCAATTGTGCTAAACTGATTTATCAAAGTGGTATCAATAGTTTATATTATAGAGATACATACAGAGATACGTCAGGAATAGAATTCTTAGAAAGTAGTGGAGTAGTTGTCACTCAATACAAAACTCAAAGCTGAAATCATTATTGATTTTGGCGAACTACGACCATTGATATCATGGCTAGAGCGTAACTGTACTAGTGAGTGGGGTTATACTTGTATAATACCCGCGGGGCGTGACGCAGGAGCATATGATTTTTATTTTGAATCTGAGAGAGATTTAGTTGCATTTACCATGTGGAAACAATAATTATGAAGTACTACACTTTTCGCCGGGAAAATAATAAGTTTGATGATATTGAATCTGATAGTATCGTTAAGAAGTTTGCTGATACTAAAATTCGTTGGTACCAACATTTG
>Ga0209189_1003469_pt1 | contig 10578 bp, 12 predicted proteins | sample C_130820_EF_Meta_FD_187308 | JGI IMG/M metagenome (GOLD analysis project Ga0209189, IMG submission 187308) | Freshwater microbial communities from Lake Croche, Canada to study carbon cycling - C_130820_EF_MetaG (SPAdes) (version 3) | ecosystem: Environmental > Aquatic > Freshwater > Lake...
ATTCTTGAGATCCAAATAATACAGCCATTGGATCATAAGTTGTAGTTGTTCCTGGTGTTGTTTCAGTTCCTAAAAATATTAAATGTCTATCACGTGAAGATACAATCATATAATTAGATTGTGTGGGGGCCGTAGCTAATAATGTAGCTCTTGTAGTTCTAGATACTACAAATGTACTTGTTTGAAGATAATATGTTTTTCCACCAACGATTGTTGCAATTAAATCTTCTCCCCAGTTATCTAAAGCCCATATTCTTGGATTTTGAGTTATAACCCCTGTTGGTCTTGCTGTTCCCCAAGTAGAAAATCCCCAAGATGCAGCTCCCCAACCAATACCTAATTGAGTTGTATCTGCTCCTACATTTATCTGAAATGCACCAGTTCCTGTGGCTGTATCATTTAAAGTAGGAGTTCCAAGAGTCGATACATTAATTGTAAATATATTAGCTGTTTTAATTTCTTGAATCTCAAACTCTTGTGACATTGTAGTATTGGTAATTGTAGATGATCCAACACTAACTCCTGTTACAGCTGAGAATGTAACAAAATCTCCTTCTACTGCTCCATTAGAAGTTGATGTAACGGATACAATAGTAGTTCCTGATGTAAAATTAAATACTACAGCTTGTGTAGTAGAAATAGGTGTAACGTCATAATAATTATTATCGTAATAAATATATAGTTTTCTATCTGTGCCGATTGCACATAATGAATCTCCAGCTAAATCTGTATAGTTGTGGATATCTCTAGAAACACCAATAAGATGAAATGGTGGAGCAACGTTTTGCCAGCCACCGATCTTTTCAGGGATTCCATAACGGAATCTCATATTATCGCAATCAGTCCATCCGCCTTCGGCTCCGTATACTGTATCTTGTTTGTTAATACCGGGACGTGGAAATTTAACTTTAGTTATTGGCATAAGCTTACTTATACCACCAAATTTGTTGAATTATACTATTTTTTAGTAAAAGGTGGTAATCCTAACAGAGGTCTTTTATCATATAAATTGGAATCTGCAAACTGTCCATTTACATGGTTATAATGCAAGAAAACTTGAGCACAGATATTACCTGTAAATTCTTCTCTCCAATGCTCTAATTCACAACCAGAATAGACTAACATATCACCCGGTTCTAGATCCACCTTTATACCTTCAAGATAAATATCCCAAGGATCTCCACCTAAATTCAATGTAGTAGATATCTCGCAACTTGGTCTATCTTTATGTTTAGCAAGTACTGATCCTTTTTCATACACGCGCGCGTACGAGTAGGTAGGTATTAAATTAAGATTAGTTTCTTTTTTCATTATAGGCATTACTTTCATTAGTAATGTTTCCATAACAAAATCTGCATAATGAGAATATACATTTGGAACTTGTTGATCTTTCCACGTTCCTAGCATCCCGTTTTCCGCTACTATATTATTGGTATATAGATAATGGACAGCGTCTCTTTTAAGTAGGAAATAGTTAAATATAAAATTAGCAAGATCGTAAGGTATTGCTTTTTTAATGACTTGATATTTGTTAGTTTGGAAGCTCATGTAATCATACACTTTTGCATGAAATTAAAAGAAATTGAAATTCTAATATCATTAGATTGATTTGGATCTACACAATGGTTAAGCCAGCTTGGGAACATTATTAATCTTCCTGCAACTGGTTCATAATGAACTTCTCTCCATAAATACGATTCTAATGGTCCATCTTTTCTTCTTGGCATAGACATTAAAGATACTGATTTAGGATCTTCTACTTTTAAATGTCCACAATTCTTTGGTGTCTTAACATAATAAACTCCAGACCATAATGAATTAGGATGCATGTGTGGTCTATTATATCCACCTGGTGGATTAATGTTTGCCCACATATTACCTAAAAATGGTTCTGAATCTAAATTTTGATCTTTGTAAATATGAAATTGTGCTTGAAATAATAAATCAACTAGTTCTTTATATTCTGGTTTTGTATGCATATCATCTGTTGAATGCCAACCATTCATATTAGTTCTAGTTAAACCTTTATCTTGATTAGACCAGTTAATAATATTTTGTTCTAATTTATTATTAAATTCTTGTGATCCAACATCTTTAACATAGATAGGAGTTGCAAAGTAAAGTTCTCTATTCATTATTTAAATGGAGTACCACCAAACCACATAACAAGTGATTTTCTTGTACCTTTAGTTATTGGAATTACTCTATGTCTAATAAATGATGCAAAGAATATAGCTTGTCCTTGTTTAGGTTTTGCAACTTTTCCTTCTGACATTAATTCAAGTCCACCACCTTCAAATTCATTATCGGGTGACAATAAACAAGTCATAGATATTTTACGTACGGGTGGTTCTTTTGCACAATTAACATCGGAATCTATATGCCAATCATAGAAGCCACCTTCTGGATATTCTGTATATTGAGCAGGTTCTGTAAGTCTAATATTTTCAAATCCAAAATGATTACCATTAGTTTGATGTATTACTCTTTCTAATGTTGCATACATTTCAGGCATCTTATTAAATGGAATCCAACTAATATGTGAAGTTCTAGTTTTAGTATCTACTGTTCCTTTATCACCGCCACCTACTTCTCCCATTTGAACGGGTTCAGATCTACCTGCATTTATAATTAATTGACATTGTTCTGGTGTAAATAATGGAGTTGTTGTTTCAACGATTAAAGATTTCCAACGTGGTTCTGTAATTATCATTGTGCTCCTCTATTCTGTATTGGGTTATATAATACATCGCAGTTAGCTGCTAATGTTCTTCTTGTGTCATCTGTTCCATTGAATGGGTACACACAATGTCTCATATCATATGGAAATATATAGAAGTCTCTTAATTTCATTGGTGGCTCATAATCAACTTTAGCAAATTGACCATTGGCTGCACCTAGTATTTGTAATTTACCATTTTGTGGTGCTTCTGATGCTGAATACTCTACACCAAAAGTATTAGGTAATTTTAAAATCATAACTGAAGATAGACCTGTAAATAAATTGCCTTGATGAACGTGCACGGGATTATATTCATGTGCTTTCATCTCATTTACCCAAATAGAATTTAAATGTGTTTGATAATTTTTAATATGATTGAATTCTAAGTAATGATGAAACATAGACATAAACCAATCTATTACATTTTTAGGAAGTAAGTTATGACGAATCATTTTACTAGTATCATCTCCATTATAAAATAAAGAATGCTCATCTTTAATCTTACCTACTAATTGTTTATTAGCTGGTTCTAATATTTTAAAATTCTGTTCATACGTTTGATTGATTGCATGAAATATATCTAAAGGAGTTTCATAACGTAAAATTGATTGTCCAAGGAATGTAAAGTTAAAGTTCATAGTCCCATTTCTTTTCTAATTTTAGTTGCAGATATTTCTTGTATTTCTTTAGGTAATACAATCTCTTCAATCTTGTAACCCACATCTCTACCATAACATATATTTGTAATATTAGGAACTTTTATAACTTCAAATTGACCTACATAGTCTTGTAATTTTTCTTCAATTCTTTTTTTAATATCTTCAAATACAAATGGATTATTATCTGTTTGTGGCATTGATCTTACCATTATACAAACTTGACCTGTCTTCTTTAATATCTCTTTAAATAAAGCTAAATGACCATCATGGAATGGCTGCCAACGTCCAAGCATTTGAGCAGTTGGTTTACTGTAATCTATCATAGATCTCCTGAATAATATGATCGTAATTAAAATCTTTTACTTCAAAATCTACTTTTTTAGGTTTTTCAAATATTTTGTTAGTATTTTCAAATCTACCTTCTGTAATAGTGTTCATCCAAATCTTTATATCGTAATCTTGTCTATATTCATCAAAGGGACAAATAAAATCTACAACGTTTGCTTTATCTGATATCTCACATAACTGTAACATTCTATTTGCTTGATTAACTCTTGCGATATGAGAAAATTCCCAATCATTAAACATCTTGCGAACTTGATCTCCATTAAAATAAGCAAAGTTTTTATCTTTAATTAATTTCTGTGCAAATGTAGTTTTGCCAGATCCTGGTAATCCAAATATTAATATTTTCATAATACGATGTGCCCGTACGCGCGCGCGATACTTTCAGGTATCATTGCTCGGTAAGGATTTAATTCCTTTCTAATCTCTTCTCTAATCGTATGCATTCTATTTCCAACAACTTTATCGTCATAACCAATACCATTAACTTTAAATTGTTGCAAGCTTTTTAAGTTGTGAGTAAATCTAGGTATTTCTAAAAAGTCATATATTTTATTAATTTGATTTTCCGTATCATTTACTAATTCATCATATTTAAGAAAATGACACATATGTTTATGTTCTGGTTTTAATGCATTTTCTATTGCAATCAAATCTTTAGCAATTGCGCCATCAGTATTCATTAGCATCCAAAGTTTTTCTTCTATTGTTTTTTTTCCAAATTTATTAGGAAATGCAGAAGGTTCTGTTTCAAACCATTTAATATAAGATGCAAGAACATCTAATAAATCTCTCCAAATAACTATACATTTAATAGGTTGACCTAGATGTTGTTTCATTAACATAAGGTTTCCTGGTGTCATTACAGGTCCACGATCAATGATATACTTATAATTCCAATCTTTATAATAAGTATCATAAACAGAAGACAATACATTATCTAATGATTTATGATCGGGGTAGTTTTGAAATACATCAGTTTCTTTAAGAAGAAAGATATCTTTCATAATCTCTAATGTAATAGAATTAGCAGTTACTGCTATATCTGGGTTCTGGTTCATTATAGAACCAAATAATGTGTTACCTGATCTTGGCAGTGCTAATAAGAAGAATATCTTCTTATGAGGATTGCTTTCCAAATGGTAATTGTTCTTTTGTGTCATTTGATAATAGTTTTTCTTTCTTGATTCTGTCTATAGTGTCTACTTGTGATAATACATTGAATACTTCAGCTTGTGAAGATCCTGGTGTAATTGAATTCTTTTTATGTTCCATGATTTGAGCTAAAGATTCAAATTGATGGGTATTTACATTTTTAGTATCAAATGAACCATCATCATATTCAGCTTTAAATTTAGACCATAGTTTAATCTCTCTTAATCTATCTCTTGCAACTAATTCCATATTAGCTTTACCATATACTTTTTCATCTAAATCTATTTGATAAAGTTCTTTTTTATATTCATCCGTTTCAGTTTCTAACTTCTTTTCTAATTGTTTAATCTTTGCTTCATTACGTCTGTAATCAAATGATAATGACATTAAATTCTCAAGAAATACGTTCTGTTCTCTAACACATTGCCAGTATTTAGAAGCTCGTGTTGGATAACGTCCGTCATCTAAAACAGCAACTTTCATTTCTGTTTCAGTTCTGAATATTTGTTTTTTAGTCCAAGTATCACGAAGTTCTTCAACCATTCCTTTGAATGATGATAAATCTTCTGGTTCTAATAAATTATTTAGATGTAATTCTTCTTGCTGAATTAAGCTCTTTATATTTCTCTTCTCTGTCATTCAGTTGGAGATATAATACTTTACTATGAAGTTGTCAAGGTTTTGGAACCAGCTGTTGCTACTTCGCCTGTCCATGATTCTGTTGCTGCTGTTGCTGTTGTTATATATCCACCAAAACCTAAAGTTGAATTTTGTGTACCAGATTTTGCACTTCCTAATGCAGCTTTTGCAGTTGACATACTTGGTAAATTAGACCAAGAAGTTCCATTGTACTGTTCTGTTGCTCCTGTTGCAGATCCAGAATTTCCACCAAAAATTATAGTTGCAATATTTGTCCCTGCGCCAGCCAAACCTGTTCTAGCAGTATTTATACTAGGAGTTGATGTCCAACTTGTTCCATTCCAAGATTCTGACGCTGATGAAGGAGCAGGTTCTGCTCCACCAGCTGCAATAGCAGCCGTTTGTGTTCCTGCACTTGCAGAAGCGTATCTATTAGTATTCATTGATGCTGGAAGATTAGTCCAACTTGTACCATTCCAAGATTCTGTAACAACTGGAGTATTATTACCAAAAGCTAAAGCAGCAGTTTGTGTACCAACTAATCCAGGTAAAACTCTTGTGTTATTCATAGAATTTACAGAAGTCCAACTTGTTCCATTATAAGATTCTGTTGCAGATCCACTTACTGCTCCTCCTGCAGCCAATGCAGCTGTTTGAGTTCCTGTTCCACCTAAAGATTGTCTTGCTGTATTTATACTTGGTGTAGCTGTCCAAGCCGATCCATTGTAAGATTCACTACTTGTAAGTGCTGGATTGGGGTAAACATATCCTCCAAAAGCTAATGCTGCAGTTTTAGTTCCCGCTCCAGCTAAATTACTTCTTGCCGTATTCAGATTCCCGCCGCTCGCCCAGGCAGCCGCGCTGTACGAATAGACACCGAAGTTCCATTCTTCTGTGGCATTAGATGCACCTGGAGCATAACCAGCAACAGCAAGTGCTGCAGTTTGAGTACCTGCGCCTGCACCTCTATTTCTAGCTGTAGCTAAAGTAGCCGGACTTGTTGTCCACGATGTTCCATTCCATAATTCTGTAACTCCTGTTACTGGATCTCCATTTCCGAATGTTATAGCTAAACTTTGTGTACCAGCTGCAGAGTTTGCGTATCTTGCTGTATTTAAACTATTTACTGTTGTCCATGAAGTTCCGTTATAAGATTCTGTTGCTGTTGTAAAAGCAGGATCACTTCCACCAAAAGCTAAAGCTGCAGTTTGAGTACCTACTCCTGCTAAAGCATTTCGTGCAGTGTTCATAGTCCCTGGCAAACTTGTAAAAGTAGAACCATTAAAAGATTCTGTTGCACCTGTAATACCAGGAGCTGCTTGTCCACCAAAAGCTAAAGCTGCAGTTTGTGTACCTGCTCCTGCTAAATATCCTCTGGCTGTATTTAATCCTGTTGGATTTGAAGTCCAAGCAGTACCATTCCATTTTTCTGTTGTAGATGCAGATGGACCACTACCACCAAATGCAACTGTAGCTGTTTGAGTTCCTGCCGCAGCTAATCCATATCTTCCTGTATTTAATCCAGTTGGATTTGAAGTCCATGCTATTCCATTATATAATTCTGTGGTTGTTATATTACCTGGAGATCCTCCAAATGCTAAAGCAGCTGTTTGAGTTCCAGATGCTGCATTAAAATATCTTGCTGTGTTTAAATTACCACCACTTGCCCACGCTCCTGTAGGAAGCCATGACTTTAAAGTAGCCGTAGATGAGTTATACCAAACTTGTCCGTCTGAATTAGTATCAACGTACGTTGGATCTGATGATAGGAAATTGACTCGTCTTCCTGCTATCTGGTTGTAAGTAGTCATCTAGGTGAGCTCCTTACGGTAAGTTTATAGCAGTAGGTCTTTGTCTATTTAAATTTGTTTTTTGTTCTTCTGGTAATGCATCATACGCTGCTTGTGCTGTTGCAACTTCACCGTCAACAATTGCTTGTGCTTCAGCTTTAGTTTTTTCAACACCACGTTCTGCAAGCCACAAAGCTCCTTTTTCAGTTGCGCCAATTACCCAAACATCGCCTGGATAACCACGTAGAAAAAAATTTTGTCTGTCTTCAGCTGTAAAGAAATCTTTACCGTAGTTAGATGCTACACCGTATATAAAAAGTGCCATATTTTGCTCCTTGGTTAGTTGTTATAAGCTAATTTGACCATAATGTAAACTAGCTAGTTGTTAATGTTTTATAGTTTAAAGTAGTATATGGACCAGTAAATGCTTCTGTGGCTGCTCCAGTAGGTGAAGGTTGACCACCAAATCCTAAAGCTGCAGCTTGAGTACCACATCCTGCTAAATATGCTCTTGCAGAAGCAAGTCCAGTTGGATTTGAAGTCCATGAGGTACCATTCCATAATTCTGTAGCACCAGTTAAAGACGGAGTATAACCACCAAATCCTAAAGCTAATGTTTGAATACCAGCGCCTACTAAACCATATCTAGCTGTATTCATTGAATTAACTGAAGTCCAACTTGTTCCATTCCAAGATTCTGTTGCTGATGTTGCAGGAGGTTGTCCACCAAAACCTAAAGTTGCTGTTTGAGTTCCTGCTCCACCTAAAGTTTGTCTTGCTGTGTTCATTGAATTAACATTTGTCCAACTAGTTCCATTCCATGATTCTGTCGCTCCTGTTATTGGAGGTCCTCCACCAAAAGCTAAAGCTGCTGTTTGAGTTCCTGTTCCACCAGGATTATTTCTTCTTCCAAGATTCACATTTGCTGGTGTATTAGTCCAACTTGTTCCATTCCATGATTCTGTTACATTAACTGGAGTATTAGATCCATTAGCTCCTAAAAAATTTAATGCTGCTGTTTGAGTTCCAGCACCAGCACCTTGATATTTTGAATTAACTGTATTATTAAGACTTGTCCAACTTGTTCCATTATAAGATTCTGTTGCATTTAAAACACTTGATCCAGCAGAATTTAATCCAGCAAAAGCTAAAGATGCAGTTTGAATACCTACACCAGCCATAAATTTTCTAGAAGTATTTAAATTCCCACCACTGCTCCAGGATCCAGCAACGGGGACAACTGCTGTCTGATCCCATTCTTCTGTTGAAGTTACATTGGCTGTTCCATTATTTCCACCAAATACTATTCCTGTGTTTTGTGTTCCAACTCCACCTAAACCATATCTTGCTGTTGTAAGACCAACAGGACTACTTGTCCAACTTGTACCATTATATTTTTCTGTAGCTGTTTTAACTGGTGATTCTCCACCTGCAGCTAATGCTAAAGTTTGAGAACCAAATCCTGCTAAATTATTTCTAGCAGTATTTAAAGTAGGAGTAGCTGTCCAACTAGTTCCATTCCATGATTCTGAATTTGCAACTGAAACAGTTGTCACTCCACCAAAAGTTAAAGCTGCTGTATTTGTTCCAGCACCACCCATTTCTGCTCTAGCAGTATTTAAACTATTAACGGATGTCCATGCAGTTCCGTTATAAGATTCTGTTGCTCCTGTAACAGCGGCAGGTGGTGTATATCCACCAAAAGATAATGCAGCTGTTTGTAAACCTGCACCTGTATTAAAAGATCTTGCCGTATTTAAACTTGGGGCTGGAGACCAAGTTGTACCATTAAATGATTCTGAAGCACTAGTAGTTCCAGGTCCTAATGGAACAGTTGTTGTACCACCAAAAGCTAATGCAGCTGTTTGAATACCAGCTGAACCCATTTGTCTTCTAGCTGTTGCCATACTATTTGGATTTGTTGTCCAACTAGTTCCATTATATAATTCTGTAGCAGAATAAAAAGTTGGAAAATTTACACCACCAAAAGCAACTGTTGCTGTTTGAGTTCCTGCCCCACCTATTCCTGCTCTTGCCGTATTTAAATTTCCTCCAGCTGACCAAGCTCCTACACCACCCAAAGCCGTCTTAAACGTGCCACTAGTTGAGTTATACCAGATTTGTCCTTCGGCGTCCGTTGATGTTGGGTCCGATGACAAGTTCTGTACGTATTTACCAAAGAGTTCTTTATATGCTGTCATGTTATGATACGGTTATTGTTCTAGTTGCTAATACTTGTCCTGACCATACTTCAGTTGCACCTGTATTTGAACCACTATCTCCACCGATAGCTAATGCAGATGTTTGTGTACCTGCTGATCCTAAAAATTGTCGTGCTGTGGCCATTGAAGGTATATTAGTCCAACTTGTTCCATTCCAAGATTCTGAACTTCCAACTACTACTGTTGTAAAACCTGCAAAACCTAATGCTGCAGTATTTGTTCCTGCCCCAGCAAGAGCACGTCTTGATGTATTCATAGAATTTACTGTAGTCCAACTTGTTCCATTCCAAGTTTCTGTATTTGCTACATTACCTCCATTATATCCAGCAAACGCTAAAGCTGCTGTTTGTGTTCCTGATCCACCTTGAGCTCCTCTAGCAGTATTCATTGAATTAACTGTTGTCCAACTAGAACCATTCCATGACTCTGTATTTGCAATACCTGGTCCTGTCACATATCCTCCAAATCCTAATGCTGCTGTTTGAGTACCTGCTCCTGGTATATATCTTCTAGCAGTATTCATACTAGAAACAGGAGACCAAGAAGTTCCATTGAAAGATTCAGTAACTGCAGTTAAAGCAGTTGTATAACCAGCATAAGCTAATGCAGCTGTTTGTGTACCTGCAGCTGCTAAACCTTGTCTTGCAGTTCCTAAACTAGCTGGAGAATTTGTCCATGCAGTACCATTATATAATTCTGTTGCACCTGTTGGAGGATTACCACCAATAGCTAATGCTGCAGTTGATATTCCTGTTCCTGCTAATACAGATCGTGCTGTATTTAAACTACCACCACTAGCCCAAGCATTAACATTTGTAAGTGCATAACCTTTTAAAGTACCTGAACTACTATTATACCAAATTTGTCCTGCTTCAGGTTTAGCTGGATCCGATGATACTGCTTGTATTGCTGTACCGCGTATTCCTATAAAGGTTGTCATTTCTAAACTCTAGTTATTCTGCAGTAACCAACCTTGAGTTGAATCTACATACACGAGAGTAAATCCTGCTCGTTGTGTTGCTACTGTTAAATCGGTTGCAGAACCT
>Ga0209189_1003470_pt1 | contig 10577 bp, 2 predicted proteins | sample C_130820_EF_Meta_FD_187308 | JGI IMG/M metagenome (GOLD analysis project Ga0209189, IMG submission 187308) | Freshwater microbial communities from Lake Croche, Canada to study carbon cycling - C_130820_EF_MetaG (SPAdes) (version 3) | ecosystem: Environmental > Aquatic > Freshwater > Lake | place...
TATTGTGTTAGCTTCCTCCCACACCCTCCGATACGTCCTCGCCCCGCCTATGGTGTCGCCTACGGCGCCACCCGCTGGGGGCCCTGGCAGCGCTAGGTTGAGCATGCCGCCTTTCGTGCCGTCTATGTCCGTTTCACGACCGTCCAACACCAGCGCCGCGGTTACTGACTACTCCACCATCGTCGCCTCCCTCCGGCAGCAGCTCGCGAAAGTGACGCTGCGTGAGCAGCGCAACAACATTATCGGCGACGAGCTGGTCAAAATCATTGCGCTCACCGAGCCCACGAGGGCGGGCGAGATTGTGGGCAAGATGCTTGACGGCATGGGCGACTCAGAACTGCTGGAGCTGTTCAGTGACTCGAAGGCCCGGGCGCACTGGATTTCCGAGGCTGTCGCACTGCTGCCACCTTCCTCTGCCTCGTCCGTCGTCTCGCTCGCTGGGCCGTCTGCCGAGGGCCCCGCCAGCCCGTCTCTGGCGTTGCCGCCGTCTGAGCCGGTTACGCTGGCCTCCCTCCGAGCCGAGCTTCTCGGTGAACTGCGCGGGCTGCGCGACGAGCAACGCGTGGCGTCTGAGCGCATCGTGATGCTGACTGTCGAGCTCGCCAAGTTCAAGGAGGCTTCTCTCCTGTCGCCGGCCAGCCGCCCGCCGCTCGCGGATGGCCCGCGCCCCAACGGCATGGCCCCGCGCGGTGCCGCGTTCAGCTACGCCAGCGCCGCTGGCAGCGGGTTCTCTGGCCCCGCGCGGCAGGCCGTGTCGTCCTCCGCGCAGGGCGGTGCCTCCGAGGCGCGCAGTGACGCGTGGGAAATGACGTCGCAGCAGGTCTCCAGTACCATCCGTGACCTCCGCCAGCAGCATGGCGTCTTTCTCATGGGGTCACCTGCCGACTGGGCGCCAGAGCCCCGTGCCGCGGGCTTTCACCTCCTCTCGTCGCTGCGCTGCCTCGGCGTTCGTGGCGGCCAGTTCGGCTCGACTCCCATGATGTTCGAGTTCACCGCCAAGGACGGGCGCCTGGTTGTCGTGAGCGGCCGCGGCCTCGAGATGATCTGGCGGGAGATGGGCTCGGGTACCCCCTTCCCGGGCTGCGAGTGCGGCTCGCGGCGGCACCTCACACCGACGTACCAGGGCTGCCCCAACTACGGTAAGCCGCGCGCCGCGGACCCGGCAGCTGGGCGCCTGCCTGCCCCTGGGGCCGCCTCGTCATCGGCGCAGCAGCCGCCGTCTCTGTCATCTCCCAAGACGACAGTCTCGCCCTCGCCTGCCACTGGCGTCACCGTCCCGAGCGAGGCCGCGCCCGCCAATACGCTGGCGGCGTCGCCCCCCAAGGTGCAGGTGGACTCGGCTGGCCTGGCTGCCGCGGCTGCGGCGGAAGAGAAGCGCTCGCGCGCGGCTGCCGCGAAGGCGGCGGCGGAAGAGAATCGCTCGCGCGCGGCTGCCGCGAAGGCGGCGGCTGCCGCGAAGGCGGCGGACGATGAGCGCGCGCTCAATGCTGCCGTTGCACAAGCGAACGAGGAGCGCGCGCGCTCGACCGCCGCGGCGGTGGCGGCGGCTGCCGCGGCGGCGGCGGCGGCTGCCGAGGCGGCGGCGGACGCGGAGCACGCGCGCGCTGCTGCCGCTTCGGCGGCGGAGGAGGAGCGCGCGCGTGGGGTCGAGGCGCAGCCTGTGGTGACTGCGGCATCGACGTCCCCCGCGGTCAACCCGCCGCTGCCGGCCAAGGAGCTGTCGCCGGTGGTGCCGACCCCGCCCAAGTCGGCGCCGCCTGGCGCCGTGGAGGAGCAGACGCCGCCCAAGGTGACGCCAGATGTGCAGGCCGCCAAGGAACGTCTGGCTGCGACCGACGAGTCTGCCACCAACTCTGGCGCCTGGGGGTGTGACGCGGCCAAGGCGTCTGGTGTCGGTGCGGGCACGGGCAGCACGGACTCGCGCGTCGCGCGCTCGCTGGCGGGCGCCCTTGCGGAAGTATCCGGCTCTTCAACCGCGCCGTCCGCGGTGTCGCCGTCGGCAGCTGAGCAGGCGCCCGCGCCACCCTCCGCCGTGGCGCCGCCCGTTGCTGTGTCGGCGGCGCCGCCTGCCGCCACGCCGCCGACTGCGCACATGAAGGGCACGCCGCTCTCGCTATCGCCTGGCCTCACCCCGCTTCGCCCGACTGGGCCGGTCGCCGCATCTCTCGTGGTGGCGCCGCCTGCGGGTGGCGCCGCGACGGGGCTGCCCTCCACGGGATCGCTGGAGACGGGCGGCGTGCAGCTCGCAGACACGCAGCCTGTGTGCGGCCCTGCTGCGTCCGACTCTCCGTCCGGCGCGACCCAGAACCCAACTGCGTCGTCAACGCAGGACCCGGGTAGCGTCATCAGCGGCTCGCCCGCCACGTCAGCCAGCAGCGGCGCATCGCCCGGTCAGACGCGGCTCTACTGCACCTGCAGCCCCTCGCAGCGCAGCGCCGTCTCTACACCTAACGCGGTCTTCTCGCCGTGTGAGTCGGTCATCGGCGAGACGCAGAGCGACGGGACTCCCTCGCACTGGAAGCGCTCACTCTCGCCGTGCGGTGTCTGTGGCTACTGGTGCAGGGTCGACGGCGTCGCGGCCTCTGTGTCGGGATGTGCCGCCGCGCTCGAGGAGGGCGCTGGCGTCCCGTCGCACGACGAGGACGCTGATGGCACCGGCGGTGGTGTGGCGTCTGTGACGGGCAGTGCCTTGGCGCTCGAGGAGGGGGGCGGCGAGCAGTCGCACGATGAGGACGCGGACGGCGCCGTCGACGGCGGCGCGCCGCCCGAGTCGGGCTGTGTCGGGGCGCTCGAGGAGGGGGGTGGCGAGCCGTCACACGACGAGGGCGTTGACGGCGCCGTCGGCGACGACGCGGCGCCTGAGACGGGCGTCGTCGCGGCTTTCGAGGAGGGGGGCGGCGAGCCGTCACACGACGAGGACGTGGACGGCGACGTCGACGACGACGCGGAGCCTGACAAGGGCATCGTCGCGGCCTTCGAGGAGGGGGGTGGCGATCCGTCGCACGACGAGGACGTGGACGACGCCGGCGACGGCGGCGTGCCGCCCGAGGAGGACAGTGTCGGGGCGCGCGAGGAGGGGGGCGGGACGTTACCGCCCGGCGGGCGCGTGATCGCCACTGACGACGGCGACGACACGTCGTCTGACGGGTGCGGCGGGGGGGCACTGGAGCCGGTGGGTGGGGGCTACGCGTCGTCGGTCGTGGAGGAGGTCGTGTCGGGGGGTGCGCTGCTCATCAGCGGCGCCGCGCCCTTGCAGCCCTCGCGGTTCGAGGTGGACTACAGCCTCGTCCGACCCCCGCGGTTCGTCCTGAGCCCTAGGCACTTCAGCGCCCCCTCGAAGTACCCGTACGGGTTTCAGGCCACGGAAGACACCGCGCTGGTGCAGGCGGGCAAGTTTGCCCTCGATGAGCGCGGACTCAAGACCGCCCACGCTGCACTCTGGGGCGACCCCAGCGCTGCGCTCGTCAACGTCTCGGGGGAGGCCAATCTGTGTGCGTTCAGGTGCATGTCCCTTGCGTTCTTCGGGTCACTCGACCACGTCGACGCCGTCCGCAGCAGCATCATCGGTGGCCTCCAGGGCGTTCTGATCGCCGAGAGCAGCACCGTCGATCCCATGGACCGGTATGCCTACCCTGGCACCGACACCATGGGCCTGCTGCGCTCCACGCTCAAGTCGGCGGCCGTCAACGCTGTCGACCGTACCGAGATCCTGGCGGAGCTTAACAGCATCATGGGGGGCCGTGGCGCTGGGCTGACGTCCTTCGCGCTCTTTGCCACCTTCATCGCCAACCGCGCGATCAATGTCGTTGTCCACGGGCCAGTGACAGCGGCCGATGTCGTGGGCTCTCCGACGGGCGTGGGTGCTGTTCGAACCCTCATGGAGACTTTCCACGAGGACGCGCCCACCTTCCACTTCTGGCACTGCGGCGAGCTGGACCTTGCAAAGGGGCTCAAACACCCAACGACTCACTACAACGTCATCGCGCGTGTCGGACCGCCTGCTGACGGGCCCAGCAGCACACGCGTCGTGCTGCCGCCCAGTGACTCCAAGTTCTTGAGGCCGGGGATCCTGCAGGGCTCTTGGGCCCTGCCCGCGCTGCCGTCCTGGTTCAACATGGACTGGACCCCGCTGGACGAGGAGACCTTCTCGATCCGCGTTGGGCCCGGTGAGCCGGACATCTGCATCACTCCCACCCACCTCCACCGCACTGTCGCCGGTCGCGTGCTGGAATCGTGGATGGTGATGGCGGAGCACGTGGACAAGTTCCTTTTCTATAGCAGCTGGACAGCTAGCGAGCTATTCAGATTCCTGGATCGCCCCATCGAGTTCAACGTGAACATCGATACGAGGGAGGCCCAGGACGCGTGTCAGGCGTCCCAGCCGAATATCACCGCGCTCAACTCGCACTACGTCACCTACTTCCGCCGCTTGCTGGAAAGCGCCGTGAGCTGGGACGAGTCGTCCGCCGCGCCGCGAGTCTACGACGAGGAGAGTCGCCTCCGCCCGCCGGCTGCCCCGGGCTCGGTCATCGTCATCGGCAGCACGCAGGACTCGCCCAGCCAGCCCATCACCATCGGCAGCACGCAGGGCTCGCTCGTCTCGGCTGACAACGGCTGGCAGACGGCGGGCAGCCGCAGGGGCTCGCGCAACAGCATCGACAACTCCTCGCAGTCGAGCCCCGCGCGCCCCGGCGCCCAGCTGCCGTCGGCACCGCTGTCGACCGCCGCCGCGGCTGCATCGCCGGCGACCGCACCAACTGCCGCCAGCCCGCCCGCTCCCGCAGGTGCGCGCGGCAGGCAGGAGGCTGCTGCGGCTCCGTCGGCGTCCGAGCAGGCGCTGCCCGGCCCCGACTCCGCCGTCGGGTTGCGCACGCGGTCCAAGTCGGGCGCGCCTGCCAAGCTGGCGGCGCCAGCTGGTGCCGCTCCAGCATCCACGGCCGCTGGGGCGCGCGGCGGCCCCAAGCCCGGCGCGGGTGGCGGCCGCCCCCCCTCGCAGCCCGCCCCATCAGCTCCCGCTCGTGCAGCGGCTGCCGCGTCGCGCGGTGATGGCAAGCCCGCCGTCGGCACCCAGCAGCCCCAGCAGGCTGCAACCCGCTCCTACTCTGCCGCAGCAGCGGCGCAGTTGGGCCGGGGGGGGTCACGTTAGGCACCTGGAACGTGGGCAGCTTCTCGAGGCACGGCGCTGAGGCGGTCGGTTGGGCGCGTCTCAATGGCGTCGACGTGTTGACGTCACCTGAGCCGCGCCTCTCGGGCCACAGCGACGCTTGCTACCTCGAGTCGCACCATGGGGCCCACATTCTAGCTGCCTTACGACCACCGACATACTCACAGGGACGCCGAAACCCACCCCATGGCGGCGTCCTCTGTATGAACCTCACTGCGACTCAGCGCGGCACAGCAATGCATCTTCTTTCATCAGACTCTCGAGGGATTTTAGTTAACACAATCCAGCTACCTGGCCACCATACAGCGGCTCTTATTTCATTGTACCTACCCTGTACCCAGTCTCCCCAGGCAGGGTGGGTCCCAGCGCTTATTTCTGCTGTGACGCTGCAGCACAGGGCGCTCGTCGACAGGTACGGGCACACCAACGTTTTCATTTCTTGCGACTTTAATGGGCGGGCGTTGGATTTGGGCGGCACCCGCTTCACGCACGACACGCACGGCACCCCTTCGCGGCGCGACGAGCTCCTCGCTAGTCTTTGTGCCGAGCTCGAGATCAGCCCGCTTCACGGCCGGTCCGCGTCGCACCCGGCGCACGTCACCAGCCGCAGCATTGACGCCAGCTTGCAGCTCCATGACGAGCAGGGCCGGGAGGTGGACTACATCCTCGGCAGCATCCACCTTGCCGCGGAGCGCTTTAAGGTGCTTCCAGTGGTGCCGTTCTCTAAAAGTGGCGGCATCACCCACCGCTGCATCGGCGTCACCATCTTCCTAGAGCCCAAGTCTGACGCCACAGCCGTGGAGGCGAGCGCCAAGCCTGCCCGCCGTGATGGCCCGCGTCGCCCGCCCGACTACGACAGCCCGCTGTACGATGCCTCCAACCGCTTCATCTTGGAGAACATCCGATCTGAGGGCTTCAAGGAGACGCTCGCATGTGGCTCAGCCGATGACGCGCTCAAGGCGCTCGAGGGCATCCTCACGGGCGCGCAGCGCACGTGGCTGCCGGTGACCGACGAGCAGGCGGCTCGCGAGGCGCTCCATGCGGACCCGATGCACCACGTGCCCACGGACGGCCGCCCGCTCAAGGCGCAGCGTGTCTACGGTGGCAGGAGGCTCCCTCCGGCCACCGCCAGCATCTTCACTGCCAGCCGCGCTAAGCGCAACCGCGCCGACAAGCTGCGCAAGCGCGCTCTCGCAGCTGCGCGGCTCGGCCAGGTCGACCGGCGCAAGGCGCTCACGATCGAGTCGGCCAGCCTCAGGGCCGAGGCGCGCGAGCTTAACCGCCATGCGCGCTGCGACGCGCGCCGGTGGCAGCGCCAGTGGGAGGCGGGCGTCGTGCGCGTGTGGGAGCACCGCCGCACGCACAGCGCCGCCGACCTCTGGAAGCAGCTGAACAAGGCCGCGCCTGTGGACCCCAACGTGGCAGACGTGGGCTCGCGCCCGCCACCCTTCACTGACGCCCAGCGCCAGGCGTTCTGGAGGGGCTTCGAGTCGCTCTACGTCCCACCCGCCGACCGCCCGCCGCTGAGCGGTCCGTCCGACGCGTACTGGGACCAGTTCATCCCCCGTGCCGACGGCAGCCGGCTGGGCGACGTGCTCAGCGTTGACGAGGTCTACCACGCCATCTACCCGCCGCACAAGGACGACGCACCTGATGCCACGCGCTGCCCGAGCGGGCTGGCGTCGTGCGCCATCTGCGCCACGGAGGCCACGACGTTCGACGGCTGGGACGGCGACGTCGACAACACTGACGACGCGCCAGTGCAGGGCCCGTCGGTGCACACGAGCACGGCGGCCGGCCAGGACGGGCTGTTCGCCGAGGTGCTGCGCTTCTCGCGCAACGCAGATCCTGGCTCGCGTCGCGCCGAGCGCAGGGAGGTGTGCGCCGTGCTCGCGCAGCTGTATGCGCGCTGGCATGCAGACGGCGTCGTGCCCGCTGCCGCGTGCAAGTTCCGCTCGACGCCGCTGTTCAAGGACGGAGACGTCTTCAACTACCTCGACTACCGCTTCCTCACGGTCGGCGACCTGCTGCAGAAGGTGTGGTGCGTCGCCATGGTGCGCCGCCTAACGCACTGGGCTGTCGGCGGTGGCATCCTGTCCGACACGCAGGCGGCGTTCATCCCGCAGCACGGCTGCGAGCAGCACGTCTACAGCCTTACCGAGTCCATCCGCTGGAACTGGGCCAAGGGGCGCGACGTGTCGGCGCTGTTTATCGACCTGCGCAAGGCGTACGACATGGTGCGCCCCGAGGCCCTGTACCCGCTCCTGCGCAAGATGGGCGTCTCCGACCTCCTCATCCGCCTTCTCGAGTCGCGCAGCAGGCAGCGCGTCTCGCGTCTGCGCGTCGATGGCGTCGAGGGCCCCGAGGTCAACATGACTGACGGCACCGGCCAAGGCGACCCGCTGTCCTGCATCCTGTTCAACCTCTTCATGGAGCCTCTCCTGCGCTCCATGGACAAGTTACCGGGCACGACGGGCATCCGTGTGGGCGACGGGCCAACGGGCGGTGCGACGCCGCCGCAGCCGGGCGTCAGCTTCCGCGTTCTCGCCTTTGCAGACGACCTCACGTGCCCAGTCACGTCGCCCGAGGAGCTCCAAGTCCTTCTCGACCACCTGCTGCGCTGGTGCGACGCGTGGGGCATGGAGGTGGGCGTCAAGAAGACGCAGGCAGTGCACTTCCCTCGCCCAGCCAGACGTGGCGACGCGGTTCGCCAGCCGCCGCAGCTCCCACAGCTCTCTGTCACGTGGCGTGGCGTCAACTCGCCCATCGTGTGGGCCGAGTCCTACCGCTACCTCGGGCACTGGTTGTTCGGCGACCTGCGCGTCTGGGGGCGGCGCGTCGGCACGGGCAAGAGCAAGCTCGTGGGCGGCATGGGCTTCATGGACGAGGTCACCCGCCGCGCGACGCTCGCCTACCGACGCACCGTCGAGGCGCACACGCTCATCCGCAAGGCGCCGCCGGCGCTCTGCTTGCAGATCTTCCGCACGGCCGTCACCGGCTGCTTCAACTTCCTGATGGCGCTCATGGAGCCGTCGGCCAAGACCCTCGGGCCCCTCGACAAGCTGTCGCTCAAGGTCGCGCGCGACGCCCTCCGCCTCAAGGCCAACGGGCCGTCCGTCCTCGCGTGGGCTGAGAGCCGCCTCACGCCCACCGTCGCCATCCTGGCCCGCGAGCGGTCGCGCTTCCTGCTGTCGCTGCAGCTCTCGCCGCTGTCAAGCATCGCGAAGCGCGTCTACTTCGCGGTCGCGTCGCACTACGTGCCGGCCGCCAAGCCACTGCGCGCGGCGCCCGGCGCCATGTGGACGCACCGCATGCTCGACCTGCAGCGCGGCTACACGGATGGTGGCGCGCAGCCGGCGGCAGTCTCGGCCGTGCAACTGGTGCCGGCGCACACGGTCTCTCGTCTCGCCCTCGGCCAGTCTCTGCTCGTGCCGGCAGTGCTCGTCTGCGGCGGCGTGACTGCGCTGGCCGTCACGGTGCAGACCCCGCCGCCCCACTTCGTCACGCATGTGGTGCCCGAGCAGTACCTCCACCTCGACCACGACGCGCGCGACTGCTGGCCGCCTGCCTGGGTGCCGCCGCACGGGCACACTGCGCTGTACGCCGACATCAAGCGCGCTGCTGGTGTGCACGCGCGGTCCCTCGCGCTGCTGTGGTGGCGCAACAATGCTGCCCAGGCAGCAGCCAAGACGGAGGCGGCGGCTGCTGCGCGCCCGGATCGCCCGCTGCTCGCGCCGGCGCGCACCTCTGAGGACCGCCCTCGCCCGGGCCCGCCCACTCTCAGCTGCGCGGACCTGCTCATGCTGGGCAGCTCTACGCCGGTGGAGCACGCGGCGTCGGCGGGCGTGCGCAAGACGATCACGCCGCTCAGCGTGCGCGGCCCTGGCTGTTCGGGTGCTATCCGCTCGCTGAGTAGCCGCCAGGCGCCGCAAGTCAACGCACAGCGTGTGGCTGCCCTGTCCCAAGGGCGCCAGGCCCTGTTCAACTACCCTCTGGCCCCGGCGCCGCGCATGCCGCCGCCCCGCCTCGCGCCCAGCGCTGCCCCGCGCCGTGCTCCATCGGGCCGCCACGGGTACTTCTCCCCACTCTCCACCGACGACACAGACGACGACATCGACGCCTCGTCGGACCTTGAGGCCAGCATTGCGACGGACAGCCCGTGTGTCACGCCGCCCGCTGCGCGTGCCCGCAGTGGGGGCGGCGCTCCAAGTCGCCAGCCGTCCCGCGCGTGCCGCACGTCCAGCGACGCCCCACTGGTGCAGGCGCGGGTGGTTTCGCCGCCCGACAACACCACGGGCACGGACAGCAGCCCCTCGACCAGCTCTTCACCTGCTCCCAGCCCACCGATCGCTCGGCCTAAGGGGCGCGGCAAGCGCGCGGAGCAGCCGTCCGCCCCTCGTCCCGCCGTCTCCGCAGCGTTCACGGCGTGGCGTCGTGCCGCCAACGACCTGTCCGCCTCGTGCACGCTGTGCTCGGCCTCAACGGAGGACCCGTACCACATCATCTGCGAGTGCACGCACCCCGATGTGGTAGCCGTGCGCGCCAGCATCACCAGCATCACCGGCGCGCCGTCTCTGCCGCGCAAGCTCGTGCAGTTCTGCAAGGGCGTGCTCGAGGCCTCGTCAGTGCCTGGCACCTCGGCCGAGCAGCAGCTGGTCATGTATGACGCGGCACAGAGTGAGGTGGCCCGACTGTCTGAGGCGCTGGGCATGACGCCGGACGGCGATCCGCTGCCCGGCGTTCCTGCCCTGGACTGGAGCACGCCCGAGCTGCGCTTTGTGCTGTGGCGCACCCTCAACGTCGCGACCTTCTCCGCCGCTGTGGCGGCCCCAACCCACCACCTCGTCCGGCAGCTCGGCTGCATCTTTGACTACACCACGGCCAAGCCCCACAAGCTCCGGCCCGTCGCCAACGCGTGGTGCAGCTTCGCGGGCAGCTCCGTCGACCGTCTCTTCGGCGCCTGGAACGCCGCGTTCATGGCCCTGCGTGCTGCGGGCCCTGCCGGCATCGGGTGACGACTTCTCCCTCCCTCTCCACGGGCACATCCAGCGCTTCGTTTTACCAGCCGCGGCACTCCTCTGCCGCCGGCGCCCAGTATTTTCTTGGGCGCTGGCGCCACTGCGATCTCGTCATAACGAGGCCCCGGCGCTGGTAGCGGTAGCCCTTCGGGGCGTGTGTGGGTGGAGCCCTTGGCGGGCGTGCGCGGTAGTTTGCCGCTGTGCGTGTCGCCGGTGGACGGCGTGGTGGCCCTGGCCGCCCCGCCTCTGCCTCGGACCAGGAGCCTTAAATGGCTTTCAGAGTCTTAGTAGCTTGTCATTTATTTATTTATTTACACAGTGGGTGGCCACTGATGCCCACATATCTTTCAAGACACGCCGCTGGGGCCGCCGCTGGGGCGCGCGGCTCTTTTAAA
>Ga0209189_1003471_pt1 | contig 10577 bp, 11 predicted proteins | sample C_130820_EF_Meta_FD_187308 | JGI IMG/M metagenome (GOLD analysis project Ga0209189, IMG submission 187308) | Freshwater microbial communities from Lake Croche, Canada to study carbon cycling - C_130820_EF_MetaG (SPAdes) (version 3) | ecosystem: Environmental > Aquatic > Freshwater > Lake...
CGCAACAAAAAAATTGTCGATGCAGTAGGGATGTCCACTGCCATGTCAAACAGCCCTAAACGCCAGGCGGCAATTCACGGACCGGTGAGGGGGTAGCTCACCCCCGCGCGCGCGCGTTTTTCTGTGTGAGCGGACAGGCCAGCCTCCCCGCCGGTTGCAGCCCCTAGGCCCTAGACAATTTGCCGCCCCACCTGGGGACCCAACTGCGCGGTCAAGACGCCAGCCACCAAGCAAGGGCCTGACCAGATCGCCTTTGAGGCCTCTGTAACGACCCTGGGCCAGCGCTACCGGGTGGTCGGGAGCCTCGACGAGTACGTCACCGTGGCCGATGACGGCTTGGTATAATGGAGCATCCGCCCCAACATCACAGCAGCGCCCAGCGGGCGCCTGCAGCAGGCCTGAACCAGCATTACCTCGTCGCCGGCCACGAGACCCGCTCGCCGGTCGATTGCAGACGCCAGAACTGCCCAGAATAGTCGCCACAGCGGCGCAGCTCCGGCTGGTTGCTGTCGGGATCAATATCGAGGCACATGTTACGCCCACCGAAGGTCGTGGTCAGCACCATCCACTCGCCGGACTGTCTGATCTGCCAGAACTGGCCCGTAAGATCACCGCAATCGCGCAGTTCCGGCCGGTTCGTCGACGAGTTGATGTCGAGGCACATGCCCGGGCCAGCGAACTCGGTCCGCAGGCGATAGGAGCCATTGCGCATGGGCTCGAACTGCCAATGCTGGCCGGAGACGTTCTGGTCGTTGTTTAACCGTGCCTGATTGTTCCGCCGCCCGCCATCGAACACGTCCATCGGCATGTTTTCGCCAAGAAACTGTGTGCTCAGCTTGTAGTAAAAATTCGAATCGGGCGCTTGCGCCAATGCGGATGAAGCTGAGGTCAGTATGGCCATGCAGGCCATTGCGAGAAAGGGGCGACGCATCTCTGGATTTTCCATGTTCAAGGTTGCGTAAAGAACCGGCGTTGGCCACGTGCCTGATGAGCCGAGATGAATATCCCTTTGATCTGCCCGCTGAACAAGTGCTTCCGGTTCAGACCAACCCGTGCGTTTGTGCGCACATATGTAAGGGGTGGGGAAAGCATACCGGCACCGGGGCCTTCAAGCCCTCGAGGCTGGCAATCGGCGGGGTGGGATGCTGCCGTTATCGCCCAGTTTCGACATGGTGGGCGCATTTGGTCAGACGGCGCAGGATGCGGCATTTCTGGCGGCGGGTTATGCGGCGGACCATCTTCGTATCGGGGCGCCGCCCGCGGGGGCGCCTCGCATCATGGTTTTGGAGGGTGCCATGCTGGCCCGCCAGACCCAGCCCAGGACCGCGGCGGCCGTGGCGGGGCTGGCGGTGAGTGCCGCGCCATCGCCGGTTGCCTTGGAGGATATTTTGCTCACCCATCGCCCGGTGCTGCTGGCGGAGGCCGGGCGCACCCATGCGAGGCTGGATATGGCGCGGATTTCGCCCCGGCTGGCCGCCGATATCGCCATTGGGCTGGCCATCAGCGATGCCGGTTACCATGCGGCGCTGCGCCGGCTGGCGGCCTATCGGCGGGAATTCTGGGCCGGCTTTGGCCCGCAGGATTTTCTGCTGATGCCAGCCGCCCCGGATGTGGCGCCGGCTGATGGCACCACGGGCGATGCATCCTATGTTATTCCCACCACCGCGCTGGGCGGGCCGGTGGCCACGCTGCGGGCCGGGCTCGATGGGAGCATGCTGGTTGGCGCCCTGCTCTTCGCCGCACCCGGGGCGGATGCGGCGCTGGCTGGGTTTCTGTTCTCTGAGGTGGCGAGCGGGTTGGATCTTTAACCCGCTATCCCCAATTCAGCGCATCGCTTCGCAGAAGCGTTGGATGCGGGCGCAGGCCTCGCGCAGCGCATCGTCGGAGGTGGCGTAGCTGATCCGGAAATGGCCGGGGAAGATGAAGGCGTCGCCATGCACGGTGGCCACACCCTCTTCATCGAGCAGCGCCTCGACGAAATCCTTGTCGGTGCTGATCAGCCGGCCAGCCTTGGTGGTCTTGCCAATGCAGCCATTCATGTCCGGGAAGACATAGAAGGCGCCCTCGGGCTTGTGGCAGCGCAGGCCGGGCGCCTTGTTCAGCAGTTCCACCACCATGTCGCGGCGGCGCTTATAGACCTCGACCATGCCGCTGATGCTCTCCTGCGGGCCGTTCAGAGCCTCGACGGCGGCGGCCTGGGAGATGGAGGAGGTGTTGGAGGTGCTTTGGCCCTGCAGCTTGTCCATCGCCTTGATCAGCGCGAGCGGCGCGCCGGCGAAGCCAATGCGCCAGCCGGTCATGGCATAGCCCTTGGAGCAGCCATTCATGGTGATGGTGCGGTCCCGGAGGCGGGGCTCGACCTGCACGATGGTGGCGGGGGTGAAGCCGTCATAGGCGAGCTTCTCGTAGATATCGTCGGTGAAAATCCACACATCGGGGTGGCGCAGCAGGACATCGGTGAGCTTCTTCAGCTCTTCCGCGTTATAGGCGGCGCCGGTGGGGTTGGAGGGGTTGTTGATGATCAGCCACTTGGTCTTGGGCGTGATCGCCGCTTCCAGCTGCTCGCCCGTCATCTTGAAGCCGGCATTCTGGCCACAGGGGACGAAGACCGGGGTGCCTTCGGCCAGGCTGACAATATCGGGATAGCTCACCCAGCAGGGGGTGGGGATGATCGCCTCATCGCCCGGGTTGATGGTGGCCAGCAGGGCGTTGAAGATCACCTGCTTGCCGCCGGTGGCGATGATGATTTCTTCGGGTTTGTAGTCGATGCCCGAGTCGCGCTTGAACTTGGCGGCGACGGCGGCGCGCAGCGCGGGGGTGCCGGCCACGTCGGTGTATTTGGTCTGGCCTTCCTGGATGGCGCGGATGGCGGCATCCTTGATGTTCTGGGGCGTGTCGAAATCGGGCTCACCGCTGGAGAGGCCGATCACATCGCGGCCGGCGGCCTTGAGCGCGCGGGCCTTGGCGGTGACGGTGATGGTCTGGCTGGGCGCGATACGGTCCAGACGGTCGGCAACGAGGTTCATGACGGGCCTTCACAGAAACGAAACAGCGGTCGAAGCTAGTCCCGCCAGCCGCGCGCAACAACCCGGAGAGACCCATGCAGCGATCAGAAAACCCGTGGGAATGGCCGGAGGAGACTTGGCGGCATATTGTGGGGCGTGCGCGGGCCGGCCGTTCGCTCGCGCCCACCCATTGGCCCAATGGGGCGAGATGCGCCGTCGCACTTTCTTTTGATGCCGATCATGACACCATCCCGCTGCGCGATTGTGATGAGAGCCCGATGCGCATCAGCCAGGGGCAATATGGCCATCGCCAGGGCATGCCGCGGATTCGCCGGCTGCTCGCCCGGCATGGGGTGCGGGCGAGTTTTTTCTATCCCGCCGTCTCCGCCCTGCTCTACCCCGATGAAATCCGCGGCGTGGCCGATGAGGGGCATGAGATTGGCATCCATAGCTGGATTCATGAGGCCAATACCAAGCTTCCGCCAGGGGTGGAGCGCGACCTGACGCTGCGGGCGCGTGACACCTTGGAGAGGGTGTCGGGCCAGAGGCCGGTGGGGATTCGCACCGCGAGTTGGGATTTTTCAGTCGATACCATGGATATCATCCGCGAGATGGGGCTGCTTTATGACAGCTCGCTGATGGCCGATGACGACCCCTATGAGTTGGAGGTGCAGGGCCAGCCCAGCGGCATTGTGGAATTGCCGCCGGAATGGATTCGCGATGATGCGGTGTATTTCAACATGCTGCGCTTTGCGGGCTTGCGCCCCTATACGCCGCCCAGCGCGGTGGAAGCGATTTTCCGGGCCGAGTTTGAGGGCGCGCTGGCCGAGGGCGGGCTGTTTTTGCTCACCATGCACCCGCATCATATCGGCCATCGCTCGCGGCTGGTGCTGCTGGACCGGCTGATCGCGGACATGAAGGCCACCGGGCAATGCTGGTTTGCCACCCATGCCGAGGTGGCGGCCTGGTGCCGCGACCATGCGGCGTCAAACCCGAAATAGCCCCGCTTCGGTGGCGATCGCGTGGAGCGGGATGTCGGTGGCACCCACCGGCACCGCCGGCACGCGCTGCGCGGCATAGCCAATGCCCAGGCGAAAGGCGCCGGGCAGCCCGGCCAGGGTGCGATCATAATACCCGCCGCCATAGCCCAGCCGGTGGCCATGGGCATCGAAGGCCAGCAGCGGGATGAGCAGCCAATCCGGCGTCGCGGTCTCGCTGGTTGCAGGGTGCTGGGTGCCGAAACGGCCGGGTTGCATGGCGCAGCCGGGCTGCCATGGCCGGAAGGTGAGGGCCTCGCCACGCCGGGGGGTCACAGGCAACAGGATGCTATGGCCGGCCAGGTGCAGCGCATGCAGGCTGGGGCGGGTGTCGATTTCCTCCCCCATGGGCCAGAAGCCGGCGATGATGCTGGGCTGGGCTGGGGCAGCGGCCAGGACATGGCCCGCCAGTGACTCACCCGCATCCGGTAGCGCCAAAGCCGCGCGGGCGGCCAGCGCGCGGGCGCGCAGCGCGGTTTTTTCAGCGATAAGGGCTGCCTCGCTCACGCGAGGACTGCGAGGCCAGCACGGCCGCTGGCGTTGCATGCTCCCAAGGCCTGCCGAAACAGGTGGGCACCAGATAACAGGACCACGATCCTGCCAGAGCCAGCTCCCGGGAGTTGCTTATTGGCCCTGGGCATGACTTGCCTGGCGTGAAGGCCAGCCTCGCGGGGGGAACATAGGGCGGCGGCGCCCGGGTTACCAGTCAGGGCTTGTCGAGGCTGGTGGCGATGCCCTCGATCCGCTCGGCGATGCTCGCCAGGCGGTCGGCCAGGCGCGGATCGGTCGGCGTCGGGGGGGCGGGCTTGCTCTCATCATGCTGATTGCGGACGAGTTCGATCTTGAGATCGCCCAGCTCATCGGCCAGCAGCAGGGCGACATGGAGCAGCATGCGACTTTCCGAAAACTGCCCGCCCATTTGCTGGATCAGCTTCACCTTGCCCTCGATGACGGCGATGAGGTCACGGACATGTGACTCCTCGCCATCCCGGCAGCCAATGGTGTGGCTATAGCCATTCACCCGAACGCTCACCTGGCCCATTTAACGCGGCTCCTGTTCTTCGGCTTGGGCGTCTTCATCCAGCATCGCGGTGCGCAACTGCGCGAGCGCTTGGTCCAGCCGGGCGGAGAGTGCGACAACTTCGGAGCGCGGCACGCTCTCAGCCGCGGCGGCCAAGGCGGCTGCCTGCATGCTGGCAAATTTACGTTCAATGGCGACGGCCAGCTTCTCCAAAGCCAGTTCCAGGCGCTGGGCGGCCTGAAGGGCGCGGTCGGTTGTCAATTCCACACCAGCGACTCCCCTGTCATGTTGCTGCGTTGCATATGGTAAGGGTTGGCATGCAGGGGCCGGGGTTGCAAGGGCTGGCTTGGCAAAGCCGTGGGGTTTCAAGGGCGTTTGTGGTGCATGGCGCGGCGCATATCCGCGCTGTGCTGGGTTTGGGCTGCGGGCTGCTCTCGGCGCCGGGGGCGGCGGGGTATCTTGGCCATCACGGTTTTTTGGCGCTGCTGCGGGCGGGAGGATGGCGGGGGGAGGAGCCCGTGATCCTGGATTGCGGCGATGATGCCGGCTGGGCCTGGGCGGCGCTGCGCGATGGCATGCCCATGGTGGTGCTGCGCGAGGGCGGCGATGCGGCGCGGGCTTTTCCTGGCCGGGTGCTGCCGGCGGCACCACCAGCGCGCGATCTGCAGCATTGGGTGGAGCGCCGCGGCCGGGGCTGGTTGGAGGACTGGGCTGGCGGTTGAGGGGCTTTGCGCGTCAGAAATCCGCAACGCGGCCGATTTCCGCCACCGGCCGCAGCCCTTCAATCGCCGCCTCATGCAGCGGGGGCGTCATGGCGGCGCAGCCATCCTGCAGCACCGTCACGTGGAATTCACGCAACTGCGCGTCACGCACCGTGCTGGCCACGCCGCCATTGGTGACGATGCCCGTCACCAGCAGATGGCGGGTTTCGGCCTGGCGCAGCACCCATTCCAGACGGGACATATAAAATGCCGAATAGGCCACTTTCTCGATCGCGATATCGGCCGGGCCCAGTTCATCGACCACGGCATGGCCCCAGCCTCCGGGATGGAAATCGCCGCGGCCGAGAAAGGGGCGCAGGCGCTTGAGATGGGGGCTGATGAAGGGCTCGCCGCCATAGCCAGGCACCAGGGTGAAATGGGTGCTGATGACCAGCCCGCCCTGCCCCCGCACCCGGGCCAAGAGCGGCGCGAGGCGGGCCGGCAGGGCGGCGATGTCAGGCGCGCCGCAGCCGGCGCGGCCATAGGCGCCATAGGGGTGGAGAAAATCATTTTGCAGGTCGCAAAGCAGCAGGGCGGTGTGGCGCATGGGGGCGAAGCCTAAGCCGGGCTGGGCGCGCATGCCAGAATGGAGGCAAGATCATGCCGCCCTGGTTGACGCGCGGCGGCTTCCGCTCAACCCTGCACTTCTACCCGGAGAGGAAACAACGCCATGAGCGCAACAGCATGAGCCAAGCTTACATCGTCGGTGCCTTTGAGCACCCGACCCGCAAGGCCGACACCAAATCCATCGCCCAGCTGCATGCCGAGGTCGCCTATGGCGCGCTGCAGGATGCCGGGCTCTCGGTCGATGACATCGACGGCTATCTCTGCGCTGGCGATGCGCCGGGCATGGGCGGGCTTTCGATGGCCGAGTACATGAACCTGCGCAAGCTGCGCTACATCGACAGCACCGATACCGGTGGCTCGTCCTATGTGATCCATGTCGGCCATGCCGCCGATATGATTGCCCAGGGCAAGTGCGATGTGTGCCTGATCACCCTGGCCGGCCGGCCGCGGGCCGAGGGCATGCAGACCGGCACGGCGGTGCGTTCCGCCGGTTCGGGCGTGCCCGATGAGCCGTTTGAGCTGCCGATGGGCCGCACCATCGCCACCATGCATGCCATGGTCGCGCAGCGGCACATGTATGAATATGGCACGACATCGGAGCAGCTCGCCTGGGTGAAGGTGGCGGCCAGCCATCACGCCCAGCACAATGAGCATGCGATGCTGCGCAAGGTTGTCACCGTCGAAGACGTGGTGAATAGCCCGATGATCGCCGACCCGCTGCACCGGCTGGATTGCTGCGTGATTTCCGATGGCGGCGGCGCGATTATCGTCGCGCGCGAGGAAATTGCCCGCAAGCTGAAGCGGCCGCTCGTAAAAGTGCGCGGCTATGGTGAGGCGGTTAAGCACCAGATGGCCGGTGCGGTGGACCTCAGCTACTCGGCCAGCGTGCTGAGCGGCAAGACGGCCTTCTCCATGGCCGGCTGCAAGCCTTCCGACATCAAATACGCCTCGATCTATGACAGCTTCACGATTTCGGTCGTGCTGCAGCTGGAGGATCTGGGCTTCTGCGAGAAGGGCCAGGGCGGCAAATTTGTCTCCGATGGCAACCTGATCTCGGGCGTGGGCAAGCTGCCCTTCAACACCGATGGCGGCGGGCTTTGCAACAACCACCCGAGCAATCGCGGTGGCATGACCAAGGTGATCGAGGCCGTGCGCCAGGCGCGTGGCGAGGCGCATCCCGCGGTGCAGGTGAAGAACCACGATCTGGTGCTGGCCAATGGCAAGGGTGGCTCGCTGTGCACCCGCCATGGCTGCGGCACTGTCATTCTGGAGGCTGTGTGATGGCGACCCCTGCATTCGACCGTATCCCGGTGTCCCCGAACGAGGACCCGGACAACAAGCCCTTCTTCGACGCCGCCCGCGAGGGCCGGTTGCTGATCGGCAAGTGCCTGGACACGGGCAAGACCTTCTTCCCGCCGCGCCATGTCTCGCCCTTCACACTGTCCAACAATGTGGAGTTCGTGGAGAGCAAGGGCCTGGGCAAGATTTATTCCTGGTCCGTCCAGCGCGGCAAGGAGCCCTATTGCCTGGCCTATGTCACGCTGGAGGAAGGCCCGACGGTGATGACCAATATCATCCAGACCGACCTCGATGCGGTGAAGATTGGCCAGAGCGTCAAGCTGGTCTTCAAGGCGACCGAGGGCGCGCCGGTGCCGATGTTCACCCCGGTCTGATCGGGGGTTTCGGAAAGGCGGGGGAGACCCCGCCTTTTTGTTGCGCCGCCATGAGAACAAAATTGGTACATTCTTGGGCGAAAAGCGCTTCCTAGACTCGACTTACATGCCTAAGGTTGCACTTATAGGTAGCAAAAGCGCGTAGAAATGCGCGTCGACATCCCGTCGGCCCCTGCGGGTGAAGATGCGATGAGTGTGAGCCTGACGCGCCGTTCCGAGGGGCTGGCTGCCCAGGAATTCAACGGCCAGAGCGATTATGTGGATCTGTCGTCCAGTGACGGGGTTTATATCGTCTTCTCCACCGATGCGACGAATGCCTTCCTCGCCGACAGCAATGGTGTGACCGATATTTGGCGCCAGAATGGCCAGAGTGGCGCGCTGGAGCGGGTTTCATGCACCACGGCGGGGGGCGCGACCGATGGCGCCAGTTTCTCGCCGGCAATCTCGGCCGATGGGCGCTATGTCGCCTTCACCAGCCTGGCCACCAACCTCACGCTCAATGATGGCAATGGCTTTGCTGATGTCTTCCGCAAGGACATGACGACGGGGGCGGTGCTGATCGTCTCTGCCGCGCCGGATGGGTTATCGGCCAATTCGGTCTCCTTCGGGCCGGCGATTTCGGCTGATGGCCGCTATGTTGTCTTCCTCAGCGCCGCCAGCAATATCGTGACGGACGATACCAATTACTCAGTCGATGTCTTCCGCAAGGATATGGTCACGTCGAGGACGCTGCGGGTGAACCTCGCCGCCGATGGAACGGAGGCCAGTCTCGGTGCGATGAACGCGCCCGCACTTTCCGCCGATGGCCGTTATGTCGCCTTTGACAGCGCCGCGGCCAACCTCACCGGTTCTGACAGCAACAACCGCGATGATGTCTTCGTCAAGGATATGCTGAGCGGGGCGATCTCCCGCGCCTCGGAAGGGCCGAATGGCGAGAGCCTGACCGGCGGGCTAGAGGGTATTCTCAAGCCGGCCATCTCGACCGATGGGCGCTATGTGGTGTTTGCCACCAGCACGGCCATGGTGGCGGGCGACAGCAATGGCGTGGCCGATATCTACCGCAAGGACCTGCTGAGCGGGGCGATATTGCGGGTCTCGACCGATAGCGCGGGCAATCAGGGCAATGCCGCCAGCTTCGATGCCGATATCTCGGCCGATGGCCGCTATATTAGCTTTACCTCGCAGGCCAGCAATTTCGCGGCCGGGGACCGGGCGCTCAGCGCTGATATTTTCCGCAAGGATCTGCTCACTGGCGCGCTGCTGCTGATCTCGCGCAGCCCCAATGATGTGCCGGCTTTTGGCCAATCCACCCATGCGGTGATCTCGGCCGATGGCGCGACCATCGGCTTTGCCAGCACCGCGAGCATGCTGGTGAATTCTGACACGAATTTCCTGCAGGACGTCTTCACCGCCCATATCGGCCCGCCGAGTGGCCTGCAGACCGGGACCGGGGGCGGTGACACGCTGCTGGGCGGCACGGGCAGTGACACGCTGCTGGGCATGGCGGGCGATGACCGGCTGAGCGGCGATGACGGCAATGATCGCCTTGAGGGTGGCCTGGGCAATGACACCATGCTGGGCGGCCCGGGCAATGACGCCATGATCGGCGGTGCCGGCGATGACAGTTACGAGGTGGATAGCCTGGGCGATGCGGTGATCGAGTGGGAGGATGAGGGGACGGACACGGTCGTGGTGCTCGTCTCCGGCTGGACGATGCCGGCCAATGACGAGATCGGCCGGCTGAGCGGCAGCGCCGATTTGCTCTTAGCCAGCTATACTGGGCAGAGGCTGGTGGCCAATCCATTGGTCGGCAGCATGCTCACCGGCGGGGCGGGCAATGACACGCTGCAAGGCGGGCTGGGGAATGACACGATGAATGGCGTCACTGGAAGCGACACAGCCATGCTCTCGGGCAATCTGGGGCAATATCGCTATGGCTTGCGGGATGGGTTGCTGCTCACGAGCGGGCCGGATGGGTTGGACCGCATCAGCAATGTGCAATCGCTGCAATTCGATACCGGGCCAGCAATCTCCATCGCATCGCTCAAAGACACGCTGGCCGATCAGGGCCTTGTGCTGGTCAACCGGGGCGGTGTTGCCAGCTATGAATTGCCTGATCTGTATTCAGGCCCGGTAGCCGGCCTGCGGAACCAGTTTCTGGGCAGCGCCGCATCCGAGGTGCTGGTGGGCACCGACAGAAATGATTTTATCAATGCCCTGGCTGGCGATGACGCGATTGATGGCGGTTTGGGCGACGATATTCTCGATGGTGGCCTGGGCTCGAATTTTCTCACCGGTGGCGCAGGCAAGGATATATTTTTCATCGATGGCCGCGGAGCGCGTTACGGTGCCAGTTCGACCTGGTCGACCATCGCTGATTTTTCCGCCGGCGAGACGGTGACAATATGGGGCTACCAGCCTGGGCTGAGCCGCTTTATTTGGCTCGCCAGCGATGGGGCGGAGGGCTTCCGGGGCGCGACCATGCATTGTGACCTGAATGGCAATGGCTTGAT
>Ga0209189_1003475_pt1 | contig 10568 bp, 8 predicted proteins | sample C_130820_EF_Meta_FD_187308 | JGI IMG/M metagenome (GOLD analysis project Ga0209189, IMG submission 187308) | Freshwater microbial communities from Lake Croche, Canada to study carbon cycling - C_130820_EF_MetaG (SPAdes) (version 3) | ecosystem: Environmental > Aquatic > Freshwater > Lake | place...
GTCTTCGATGATCTGGCCGCCGTGGCGGCCGAGCGAGGGCGCCTGGTGGCCATCGCCGCATCCCCCACCGATCCGGCGGGCCTCTTGGAGCTTGACACCGGAAGCGGCCGCTGGCGCCACACCCCAGCCGCCGCCAGCCCCCTGAACCTGGCCTCGATCAGCCGCCCCGAGCCCCTCTGGTTCGAGGGCCACGGCGGCCTGCCCACCCATGCCTGGTACTACCCCCCCCGCGGCGGCCACCCGGGCTCCCCCCTGCTGGTGAAGGGCCATAGCGGTCCCACCGGGATGGCCCGCACGGGCCTGAACCTCGCCATCCAGTTCTGGACGAGCCGCGGCTGGGGGGTGGTGGATGTGAATTACGGCGGCTCCACCGGCTTCGGCCGGGCCTACCGCGAACGGCTCGACGGGCAATGGGGGGTGGCGGATGCGGCCGACTGCGCGGCGGCGGCGGCGGCCTTGATCGCGGCGGGGCGGGCCGATCCGCGGCGGATCGCGATCGAGGGGGGCAGCGCCGCCGGCTTCACCGTGCTGGCTGCCCTCTGCGGCGGCGCGGTGTTTCGCGCCGGCGCCTGCCGCTATGCCGTGGCCGACCTGGAGGGCATGGTGCGCCACACCCACCGCTTCGAGGCGCGCTACCTCGACGGCCTGGTGGGGCCCTGGCCGGAGGCGGCTGCCACCTACCGGGAGCGCTCCCCCCTGCTGCATGCCGACCGCATCGCGGTGCCGGTGATCTTCTTTCAGGGCCTGGAGGATCCGGTGGTTCCTGCGGATCAGACCGAACGCATGGCCCTGGCCCTGGGGGAGCGGGGGATCCCGGTGGAGGTGCACCTCTTCCCAGGCGAAGGCCACGGCTTCCGCGACAAGGCCGTGCAGCAGCGGGTGCTGGAGGCCACCGAAGCCTTCTTCCGCCGCCATCTCGACCTGGCCTGACGGCAGCGACGGGCACCGGCCCGGCGCCGGCGGAGGAGCAGGATTCCGCCATCGGCCGCCCATGCCTTGCCCCTCCCCTTCAGTCCTGAGGCCACCGCACCCCTGGAGCCGGTGGTCCGCTGGGGCCTGGCGCTGGCGGTGCTGGCGGTGGTGCTGGCCCTCGGCACCGGCCTGGGCCGCCTCCTGGGCAGCCGCAGCTGGGGCGTGCCGGAAGCCCTTCTGGCGGGAGGCATTGGCCTGCTGCTGGCCCCTAGCGGCCCCCTGCCCCTGATCCCTTCGTGGGTGCTGGCGCTGTGGGAGCAGCTGCCGCTGGTGCTGCTCACCCTGGTATTCGGCACGCTGCTGGTGGGCAAACCGCTGCCGAGGGCTGGGGGGCTCTGGCGGCCCCTCTCCGCCCAGTTGCTGCTGGCCCTCACCTTCGCCTTCGGCCAGTTCCTGATGGCGGCGCTGGTGGTGCTGGTCCTGCAGGGCCGCCTGGCCGGGGTGCATCCGCTGATGGCCTGCCTGATCGAGGTGGCCTACGAAGGGGGACACGGCTCCGCCGCCGCCATGGGGCCCACCTACGCGCGGCTGGGCTTTCCAGGCGGCGAGGCGCTGGGTCTGGCGATGGCCACCGTTGGACTGCTCAGCTCCACGCTGGTGGGGGGCATCGTGGTGGTGGTGGCCCGGCGCTCCGGCTGGCTTCAGGTGTTGCCTGGAGCGAGCGGGCCTGGCGAGGCCGTTCGGGCACCCGATCCGGCCGCCGCGCCACCATCGCGGATTGGGGCAGCGGCCACAACCTCGCCCGCAGACCCTGGCAAGGGAGAAGCCCTGGCGCATCCGGCCGGCTCCCTCCCTGCCACCTCCAACCGTGGTGCCCCCCCGAACGCCGAAGGCACCGGAACCGGCTTGCTGAGCCGCCTCGCTCAATGGGCCGTGAACCTGGCCCTGGCCGGGATCGCCGTGGGGTTCGGCTGGCTGGCTCTGGAGGGGTTGCGCAGGGCGACCGAGTCCGTGGGCGGCGGCTTCGCCCTGGTGATCGAGGCGCTTCCGGTGTTTCCCCTGGCGATCATCGGCTCACTGCTGGTGCGGCTGGTGCTGGAGCGAAGCGGCAAAGCCTCCCTCGCCTCGGGAGCGATCCAAGGCCTGGTGGCCACCCTCGCCGCCGACCTGCTGATCACCGCCGCCACCGCCTGCCTCGACCTCTCGCTGCTCGCTCAGGACTGGATCCCCCTCACCGCCCTGGCCGTGGCGGGGCTGCTCTGGAACCTGGCAGTGCTGCTGCTGCTGGGGCCGCGGATCCTGCCGCCCCCCTGGTTCGAGCGGGGCATCCTGGAGTTCGGCCAGGCCACCGGCGTAGCGGCCAGTGGCCTGCTGCTGCTGCGCATGGCCGACCCCGGCGACCGGGCTGACGCCCTGCCGGCCTTCTCGATCAAACAGCTGCTGCTCCAACCGCTGATCGCGGGGGGGGTGATCACGGTGATCGCCCCACTGGCGGTGACCAAGCTGGGGCTGCCCCTGTGGTGCGGCCTCTGCCTGGCTCTGGTGGTGCTGTGGATCGCGCTGGCCCTGATCCTGGCCAGCCAGGCTGAGCAGGCCAGGCCACCGGCCTGAACCTCAGCGGCGATTCTCCGGCGTAGCCAGGCCTGCTGACGAGACACGCATCAACCAGCTGGACGCGCCTGGATCCCGGCGCCATCGGGGAGAGGCCATCAGCGCACCATCGCCGCCACGTTGCCGCCATCGACGGTGAGCAGGGCGCCGGTGGTGCGCTCCAGGCGGGCCAGGGCCACGAAGGCCTCAGCCACATCCTCGGCCCGCACCTCGGCCCCGAGCAGATTGCCGCCCATGTACTGGGCCTCACTGAGGCCGCGGGCGGCGGAGCGCTCCCGAATCATCGCGTCGGTGAGGAGGCCCGAGCGGATCCGATCGGCATTGATCGCATTCACCCGGATGCCGGCGCCGCCCTCCTCCAGGGCGTACTGGCGCACCAGGGCGAGCAGGGCGGCCTTGCTGGTGCCGTAGGCGCCGAAGCCGGGGCCGGGATTGAGGGCCTGCTTGCTCACGTTGAAAAGCAACTGGCCGCCGAGGCGATGGGCCGTGGTCTCAGCGGCACCAGCGCCTGGATCCTGGAGACGGAACAGGGCCAAGGCGGCCTGGGCCACGTGCTGATGGGAGAAGAAGTTCAGCTCGAAGCTGGCGCGCAGATCGGCATCAGGGAGCTCGGCGATGCGGCCGCTCCAGGCGGCGCCGGCATTGCTCACCACGATGTCGAGGCCGCCGAAGTGGGCCGCCACCGCCGCGAAAGCGGCCTGCACCTGGGCCGGATCGGTCACGTTGCAGCCCAGGCCGAGGGCGCGGGAGCCGCAGCGCCGGGCCACAGCCGCCGCCGCATCTCCATCGAGGTCGAGCACGGCCAGATCGGCCCCCTGGGCGGCGAAGGCCAGGGCCGTGGCCGCGCCGATCGCCCCGGCCCCGCCGGTGACGACCACCACGGTGCGGGCCAGGGGCTTCTCGGCCGCCTTGCCGAGCTTGGCCTGCTCCAAACTCCAATACTCCATGTCAAAGGTGTCGTCCTCCCCCACCGGCTCGAAGCGGCCGATGCTCTCGGCGGCCAGCAGGGTGGTGGCCCAGGTTTCGGCGATGTCGGCGGTGACCGCCGCATCCGCCGCCGCCTTGCCAATGCCCACAAGGCCCAGGCCCGGGATCGCCACCACCCGGGGCAGGGGATCGAGGGGCTTCTTGATGCCGCCCACCCGGGCGTTCTGGCGCTCGAAGCAGGCCTGGTAATCGGCGGCGTAGGCCTCCAGGGCCGGGGCCAGGGCGGCGCTCCAGGCCTCCAGGGCGGCCGCGTCGCCAGCGGCGGGAGCGGCGGGGAGCACCAGGGGATGGGCCTTGGTGCGGATCACGTGATCCGGCGTGGCCACGCCGCGGCGGGCCCAGTCGGCCAGGCGGGCGTCATCGCTCACGGCGCGGGCCAGGGGTGTGGCGCGTAGATCCAGAAGCCAGTGGGAGCGTGCCCCGGCGGCCGCGGCGGCCCGGCCCAGGGCACCGCGCAGGCGCGGCAGCAGCGCCGCCGCAGGAGCGGGGCGCTCCGGCACGGCCGCCGGCTGGCTGAGGCGATTCCCGGTGGCCAGGTGCTGCTCGGCCAGCCGCACCAGCGCGATCATCCGCTCGTAGCTCTGCTTCGCCGTGGCGCCGAAGGAGAAGAGACCGTGCTTGAGCAGCACCATCCCCTCCAGCTCCACGCCGTTGGCGGCAGCCCGCTCGGCGGCAGCCTCGTAGAGGTCAGCGCAGGATTGGGCCAGGGCGAAGCCAGGCATCACATAGGGCACCAGCACCACCCGCTCGCCATAGAGGCGGCGGCAGACCTCGGCGGCATCGGGCTGGTCCGCCAGGGCCAGCAATGCCGAGGAGTGGGTGTGATCCACGAAGGTGTGGGGCAGGAAGGCGTGCAGCAGCGCCTCCACCGAGGGGTTGGGGGCGGCCGGATCGATCAGGTTGTTGCGCTGGGCCGCCACCATCGCCTCATCGCTCAGCGATGCGAGGGCCCGCAGGGCGCGCAGGGGCTCCAGGCGCACCGCGGGATGGCCAGGCGGCTCGATCGTGCCGAGATCCCAGCCGGAGCCCTTCACGCACAACACCGGAATCGTCTCGCCCAGCAGGCCGGTCACGCTGGTCTTGACCGAGGTGTTTCCGCCGCCATGGAGCACCAGATCGGGGTCGGCGCCGAGCAGGCGGGCCGAATAGGTGCGTAGGGCGAGGGGTTCGGCCACGCCCTGGGCGCCGTAGCGGGCCACGGCCGCCGCGGCTTCGGCATCGGACCAGCGGTTGAGCACGGGCATGGGGCAGCCGCAGCAAATGCCGGTGAGGCTACGGGTGCCGGGGGCGGGCGCCGCAACCCCTGCGGCCCGGCGGCGGGTGATGGCCCTGCCGATCGCCGGAGTACGGCTGGCAAGGGCATGGAAGGTCTGAAGCCGCCGCGCGATGGGACGGGGTCTTACTCCGGGCAGGAGCGCCAGCCGTCGGCGAAGGGGGCCTCCTCGGCCAGCCGTGCCGTGATCCGGTCGGCCAGATCGGATTCGAGCAGGGCCACCGCCAGGCCGGTGGCGAGGCGGGCGGCCACACCACGCACCTCCACGGGGCTGACGCCTGGCGCCAGCGGCGCCTGCTGGAGGGCCTCGGCCGTCAGGCCGGCCAGGGTGTCGAGCAGGGAGCCCCCAGGGCGATCCACCTGCAGCAAAGCGGCAATCACACCAGCCTCGAGCCTGCTGGAAGAGCCGCCCGGGGTCAGAGCAACCAGACGGGGCGGGGACAACGGGGTGGCCCCGGGCCCTGGCGCTGCCGCGAGCGGGGCCAGCGGACGACGGTGGGGCTCCAGCGGCAAGGACTCGCGGATCATGCCGACTGTCTGCGCTGACCTGGAACCATGCTGTCGCAGCCACCTGTCGGGCGCCAGGGGCGGGGGGGGTGTTGCAGGAAGCCCTGACGATGGCGGCGTGCGAACCGGGTCCCGTCCGCTGCCTGCTCCGCTGGAAGCCAGGCCGGCCGGAGGCCAGGGAGGCAGCTGCCAGCGTTGGGGTGCCGGGCAGTGGCAGAGGGGGGATCTGGCGCACCGGACACCACAGGGCAAGAGCGGCAGCCCTCGCTACCTTTTCAGCAGTTCATCCGCAACGGGCACGGTCGGAGCCAACCCCGGCGCCACCCGTTCCGCCGCCTCTTCAGGCGCTCCGGCCTCCCCGTTGCGCAGCCCGCGTTGCCCGCCCCGATCCCGCCATGGCCCTTCGCACCCTGTTGTTCCTGATCACCAACCTGGCGGTGGTGCTCACGATCTCCCTGATCCTCAATCTGCTCACCGCCATCGGGCTGCTGCCCCCCGACCTCCCCCTGCTGCCGCTGCTGGTGGGGAGCTTTGTGTGGGGTGTGCTGGGGGCCTGGATCGCCCTGCAGTTTTCAGCCGAATCGGCCAAGCGGATGATGGGCATCCAGTTGGTGGGCCAGGGCGGCGGGGCGGCCGAGCGCTGGCTCCATGACACCGTTGCCGGCCTGGCCCAGAAGGCGGGTCTGCCGATGCCAGAGGTGGGGATCTACGGCTCGCCGGAGTGGAACGCCTTCGCCACCGGCCCCTCGCCCAAGCGGGCCCTGGTGGCGGTGTCCACCGGCATCCTGAAGGGGATGCCGCCCGAGGAGCTGGAGGCGGTGCTGGCCCACGAAATGAGCCACGTGAGCAATGGCGACATGGTGACCATGACCCTGCTGCAGGGGGTGATCAACGCCTTCGTGATGTTCCTCTCGCGGGCGGTGCTCTTCCTGCTGCCCCGCGGCGATCGGGAGGACGGCCGCGGCATGGCGCCGCCGCCCACGATGCTGCTGATCTGGCCGCTGGAGATCCTGCTCGGGATCCTCGGCTCGCTGATCACCGCCTGGTTCTCGCGGCACCGGGAATTCCGGGCCGATGCGGGCGCCGCCCGGCTCACCACCCCCGGCGCCATGGTGGGTGCCCTCCAGAGCCTGGGGCAGGTTGAGAACCTTCAGGATCCCCGTGATGAACCCACCCTGGCGACGCTGAAGATCAACGAACCCCCGGGATTCCTGCGGCTGTTCGCCAGCCACCCGCCGCTGGAGGCCCGCATCCGGGCCCTGCAGCAGGCCGCCGGCCAGACCAAGGCCTGGTGAGGAGCCGGCGGCAAAAGGCCTGGCCTGGAGCCTTGGGCTGAGGATCCGGGCGTTCGGTTCAGGCATCGAGCTCTTCCAGGCCCCTGGAGTCGGGAGCGTCGCTGAGCGAGCCGAGGGTGATGGGTACCAGCGCGCTCGAACCATCCGGGACGATGGACACGAACGACCCCGGCGGAACCATGAAAGCGATTGCGGCCTTTGGGGGCCTTCCCTGCAGCGATCCAGGGGCCTTTGCCCTGGTGGAGCTTCCCGATCCCCAGGCCGGTCCCCATGACCTGCTGGTGCGAGTGGAGGCGGTGGCGGTGAATCCGGTGGACACCAAGGTGCGCGCTGGCCTGCCCGGACCCGGCAGCGGGGCCGCGCCGCGGCTGCTGGGTTGGGATTGTGCCGGGGTGGTGGAGGCCTGCGGAGCTGCCGTGACGCGCTTCACCCCGGGGGATCGGGTGTGGTTTGCCGGCGACATCACCCGGCCGGGCTGCAATGCCGAGCGGGTGCTGGTGGAGGAGCCGATCTGCAGCCGCCGCCCGGCGAATCTGGGCGCCGCTGAAGCGGCGGCCCTGCCCCTCACCGGGCTCACGGCCTGGGAGGCGCTGTTTGAGCGGCTGGGCCTCGATCCGGAGGGAGCCGATGGGGGCCGCAGCCTGCTGATCCTCGGCGGCGCCGGAGGGGTGGGCTCGATCGCGATCCAGCTGGCGCGGCGGGCCGGCCTGGTGGTGATCGCCACCGCCTCGCGGCCGGAAAGCCGGGCCTGGTGCGAGCAAATGGGCGCCAGCCACGTGGTGGACCACAGCCAGCCCCTGCCCCCGCAGCTCGCGGCCCTGGGCCATCCGGAGGTGGACGCGATCGCCAACTTCAGCGACACCGATGCCTATTGGCCGGTGATGGCCCAGCTGATCCGGCCCCAGGGGGCGATCGTGGCGATCGTGGGCAACCGCTCACCGCTAGATCTCAACCTGCTCAAGGCCAAGAGCGTGAGTTTCCACTGGGAGTTCATGTTCACCCGGCCCCAGTTCCGCACCCCCGACCGCGGCGAGCAGGGGGCGATCCTGGAGCGCCTGGCGGCCCTGGTGGAGGCCGGGGAGATGCGCAGCACCGCCACAACGCGCCTGGCGCCGATCAGCCCGGCAACCCTGGCACGGGCCCATGGACTGCTGGAGGGTGGCCGCACGCTGGGCAAGATCGTGCTGGAGGGCTGGGAAGGCAGCGCGGCGCTCGCGGCGGGATCATGACCAGTGAATCCGATCCGGTGCCGAGGCGGCGCTCTGCGGTGGCGTGAGGGCCCGCTCCAGCAGAAAGGCCACCAGATTGCTCACGCTGCGGCCCTCCTGATCGGATCGCTCGACCAGGAGGCCATCGATCTTCTCGGGCACCGTGGCGTGATGCGCCGCGGGCAAAGCCGGCGGTGGGATCGGCGGCCGGAAGCCCCCATTGAAAGGCCGGCGGCGGGGTTCGGGTTGGTCACGGTGCGTCATGGCTGTGCTGGCGCCTGGCCACCAACACCCTGTGGCGGGGATCGGCCGCCGTGCTGCGCACGCCGTGGAAACCGGCCTGCTGCAGGGCAGCGGGCAGATCGAGCCGGAAGTACTCCTCCAGAAAAGGCTCGGTGCTCTTGAGCAGGGTGGCGATCGGGGCGGGCAGCCGGCGGATCACGGCGGAATCAGGGTCCTGGTCCACCAGGGCGATCACCCCGCCCGGCCGCAGCAGCCGGGCGGCCTCCGCCAGCACGGCGCGGGTGGCGGACTGCGGCAGCTCGTGGCACACGAACTGGAGGGTGATCAGGTCGTAGGCAGCGGCGGGCAGACCGGTGGCCTCGGCGGCGCCGTGGTGCCAGGTGATGGGGGGGAAGGTGGGGATGGAGATGGAGGTGGAAGCCTGGGGAGCCGAAGGTTCGCCCGGGGCCGGCGCCTCGGGCCCCGCGGACCCTGGAGGCCGCCCCGCGCCTGGGGCCGGTTGGGCTGCGACCCTGCCTGCGGCGAGGGCCTCGGCCTCCCGCACCCGGGCCACCGCCAGCATCTCGGCCGAGAGATCAAGACCCTCCACCAGCAGGGGAGCAGTTGGGGCTTCCGGAACAGGAGGCGCCCCCGCCAGGGCCGGGGAGTCGTCTGCCGCAGCGCAGGCCGCACCCCATCCCGCTGCGGCGTTGCCGCCTGGCGGCGCGGCGCAGGCCCCATCCGCCTGCCGCTCCAGCAGCCACTCCCGCAGGGCGAAGGTGCCCACCCCCACCGAGCAGCCCAGATCGAGCACCCGCCGCACAGGGCCGCTGAGACTCGGCTCGATCGCGCTGAAAATGGCGCGGCGCAGGCGGGTCTGGGCCACCTGCGGCGCCAGCGCGGGCTCCTCGGGCCACACCCGCAGGGCCATCGAATCGGTGGCCTGCTCGGCCTCGCAGGCGGCGGCCCAGCAGAGATTGCCCTGGTCGTAGGCGTGAAAGCGGGCCCGGTAGTAGGCGGGAACGGCCACCGAGGGATTGGTGCTGAGCGCCAGCAGGGGCTCAGCGGAGCGCTGCAGCTGTTCGCGCCGCTGGCGCCAGGCGATGCCGCGGCCTTCAGCGGTGCGGATGATCAGCCGCCGGGCCTGCCAGAACAGCAGCTGGCGCAGGGGCTCCACCGCCAGCACCCGGTCGATCAGCCAGCCCAGCGGATGGTTCGACTCCACCCAGTTGGGCGGCGGGGAACTGGCAGGCAGGACCGGAGTCATGGGCGTGGAGACGGGCGAAGCAAGCCACCATTCTCCTAACCCTGACGCCGCCAGACCCCCTCTCGATCAGGGCGGTGAATCCTGAGCAATAACCCGGAGCAAAAACCTGAAGCCGGAAACCGGAGCCGCAACGCGCAACCTGAAACCCGAGTTCGGACAACCGCAGGCCGGCAAGCTCCCCCCGCAGCAAGGCTCCATGGGACGAGGGGAATGCCGCGGAAAACGCCGCTCTGAAACACCCTGGAGCGCTCACGCGATGCCCCCCCTGAGATGGGCAGCGGCGGCAGAGGGCGAGGCGATACCCCCGCCAGTTCGAGCCACCATGGATCAAACTCCAGGCCCGGCGCCCATCAATCCGATCAGCAGCCTCTGGTGAATGGCCTGCTGCACCACTGCCCGGACCTGCCCGGCATCGGCGACCAGATGCGCCCCTGCATCGTGCACCGGCTCGATAAGGACACCACGGGCTGCATCGTGATCGCCAAGAGCCAGGAGGCGCTGGTGAAGCTCCAGGTGCAGATCCAGAAGCGGATCGCCAGCCGTGAATACCTGGCGGTGGTGCATGGGGTGCCGGCCGGGGATTCCGGCAACAGCCCCTGATCAGACCCCCCTATGAATAACAAACAGGGATCAGGGATCAGCGGGCAAGATGGTATCAGGAATCCTTATTCTTTACGCGCCCCAACCCCATCCGAGGCCAGCTAGGTTCTCGCCGCCATTGCCCCATCTTGAGACCCAAAGTCCAACCCTCTGAGCTTGGCAGTGTCCTGGCATTTTGTCAGCGAAGTGCTCTCCAAACGATGGCCAACGGGCCCAGCATCGCCGCGATCACCGCGACTGCACAGATCAGCGTGGAATCGGTGAATTCGCGCACCCAAGTGATCTCTCTAAAACCACAAATTCCTTTCAGAGCAAGGCCGAGGTGATCGGCCTGGGAACAGCGCTGGCTCACAGACGCTGGAAGAGCTTGCACCCAAGTCTCGCCGGTTCAACGTGCCAATCCTTGTAACAGGAGGTAAGCAGACCCCTGCCGAAGCCTTGCCAAGGTCTGTAAATTAGCCATGGCAGCCCGCCTGCTGCAGAAACAATCTCCGCATAAAACATCCAAGTAGCAGACCCACGCGACCGGGAGGAACCAACGTTGGATGAGGACACCCGAAAGCCCCTTTCCGGCAAAGACTCAAGACAGCCAGCCCAGGCGAGCCAGCGGCTCCGCGCGGAATGGCCAGAAGGGCATCCGGTTCAAGACTTCGAAGGCCTCCTGACCTTGCGCGAAACGGAGGTGC
>Ga0209189_1003481_pt1 | contig 10557 bp, 10 predicted proteins | sample C_130820_EF_Meta_FD_187308 | JGI IMG/M metagenome (GOLD analysis project Ga0209189, IMG submission 187308) | Freshwater microbial communities from Lake Croche, Canada to study carbon cycling - C_130820_EF_MetaG (SPAdes) (version 3) | ecosystem: Environmental > Aquatic > Freshwater > Lake...
ATTCAAGTTTTACGAAAAATATATTTTCAGAAAATTACGCTTACAAAGTTATAGAAATACAAAGAAAAGCGAACAGAAAATGTTAAATAATTTCAAACGCATTTTTGGTAATGAAAAAGAAGTAGTAGTTTGTTTTGGCGATTACGAACAGAAACAACAAATGAAATACAAGGAAGCAACCAAAGGAAAAGGTATGAGAACTTTATTTAGAAAAGCAGGTTTTCAAACTTATTTGGTTGATGAATTTAGAACAAGTTGTAGATGTTCCAAATGTGAAATAGGTATTTGTGCGAAGAATATGGTAATGGAAAATCCAAGACCATACAAAAGAGGAAACATTCTCGTCCATGGACTGATTTGTTGTAAGAACGGATGCGGTTATTGGAATAGAGATGTGAATGGTGCAACAAATATTTATAAAATTGCTTATAATGCGATAAATAATAAAGAAAGACCAAATTATTTATCAAGAAGCAATAACTTATCAGGGTTTTTAGAAGAATTCCCAAAATCAAAATTTACATGCCTTGAAATAGGCAAACCTTGAAGTATCCTTTCATTTTATACAGAAAGGTGCGGTTTTAAATCTTCAAGGGTGTAAAATAAAATTCATTTTAAAAACTTTTTTTAAAAATGAATATAATATAAGATGTACAAAAACATTATAAAAGAAAATATAACTTTAGTATCTATTATTTTATTTATTATTATTTTTGGAATAATTCAAATAATGAAACCTAAATGTTTTTATAATAAAGATGGTAGTTTAAGAGAATTTGGTATTGGATATAAAAATAAAACAATTCTACCTGTTTGGTTATTATCTCTTATTCTAGGAATAATATCATATTTAGCAGTTATGTATTATATTACCTATCCAAAATTGATGTTTTAGATATATATTATATTTAAGATATAAATAAATATAATAATTGATTTAAAATTTGTTATATAATTATTTTATCAATATAGACGATACATAAATATATATGATAGATAAAATGTATAATAAAGGTCAATATAGATTTATGTGTGATAGAATAATATGTGGTGACAGAAAAATATATACCGTTGATGAATTTGAGAAAATACCAAGGTATGTAACCCATATTTATTTAAATAATATGGGATTAACTGAAATACCTTATTTATCAAAATTTACTAAATTAAAATATTTAGATTGTTCTTATAATAATTTGATTGTTCTACCAAATTTATATGATCCATTACAATATTTAGATTGTTCTTTTAATAATTTATTAATACTACCAAAATTAAATAAAAAATTAATAAAATTAAACTGTTGTAATAATAAATTGTTATCATTACCAAAGTTAAATAAATATTTAAAAATATTATTTTGTCGTAATAATGAATTAACAACATTACCAAAATTAAATAATAATTTAGTAATAATATCTTGTACTCATAATAAGTTAATTAAATTACCAGATATACCAGTTACGAATAATAAATTAGAAGGATTTTATTATGGCAAAAATCCAGTTTGTGATATTATAAAACAGACATTTGTTACACGCATATTAAGATCTGATATACAAACCTTAAATAATTTTATATATTTGTATTATTGTTTAAGATATAAAAATCATTTTCGTTATTGGTTATGGTCAAAAGTAAGAAAACCTAAAATTGAATCATATTACTCTCCAGAAAATTTGAGATTATTATTAGATACAATGGAGGATATAAATGATGAAAATGAATTTGATGTAATGATTGAATCATGGTAAATAAAATTGAGAAAAATTTAATGTTTAAAATAATATATTATAATTTTGAACTTAAAGAACCAAAAAAGTGGTTGAAAGAAATTTTTTTTCCAAGACTTTTTTGGAAAATTCAATTTTGGACATTTATTTTTGTCCATTTTTAAAATTTTGAAAAAAGTCTTGAAAAAAAAATCGACGCAACTTTTGAGAAATTTGTGACTGAGAAAAAAATTATCGTGTCTCATTTTTAATTTTTTTTTAAATATTGTGATTGTAATTTTTTTTTGAAATATATTTTTGAATAAATAAGTATTTAGGAATTTTGTCTATTTTAATATATATGGAAACAGATGGAAACAAAAACAAGCAAAAACTAGCAAGTAATTATTTATGTGAAATATGTGACTATTCGACGTCACGTAAAAGCAATATTGAAAGTCATAAAAGAACCGTTAAACATATCAAGGCAACGTTTGGAAACAAAAACAAGCAAAAAACTAGCAATTTTATAAATTATAATTGTTGTGATGATAATTACATCAATATACATAATATACTTACTACTAATTCCTTATGTAAAAATTCATTGGAAACAAATGGGAACAAAAACAAGCAAATAAATATTTTAACACCATATATATGTGAGTTTTGCGATAAAAAATATAGCAATCGCACAGGATTATGGAAACATAAAAAGAAATGTAATCTAAATTACGAGATAATAAATACGCATTTAGATAAAGATGATAATGACATCACGGATGATGTGAATGAAATGAAAGACTTTATGAAATATTTAATTAAAGAGAATAGTGAACTTAAATCAATGATGATGAATGTACAGAATCAAATGATGGAAGTTATTAAAACAGGTACACATAATAACAATAATAATACAATAAATAATAATTCGCATAACAAAGCATTTAATCTTAATTTCTTTTTAAATGAAACATGTAAAAACGCAATGAATATTAATGATTTTGTGGATTCAATACAATTAAATCTTTCTGATTTAGAGAGAGTTGGAGATATGGGTTTCGTAAAAGGAATATCAGATATTATTATTAAGAATCTAAATGCTTTGGATGTAACTGAAAGACCTATTCATTGTACTGATAAAAAAAGGGAAGTATTGTATGTCAAAGATGAAGATAAATGGGAAAAGGATGACCCTGAAAATGGAAAGGTGCGAAAGGTGATTAAAAAAGTAGCAAGTAAAAATAGTAAAATTTTAAAAGATTTTAAGGAAAAACACCCAGATTGTGGTCAAAGTATATCTAAGTATTCGGATAGGTATAATAAATTAATTATAGAGGCATTTGGGGGTTTGGGTAATGCTGTTCGAGATAATGAAAATAAGATAATTCGAAATATTTCCAAAGCAGTTACTATTGGTAAGGAATAGAATACAAACATTATGATTTCTCTAAGTTATTTAAAATAATATAATTTAATATAAAATAACTTAAAGAACCAAAAAAAGTGGTTGAACGAAATTTTTTTCCAAGACTTTTTTGGAAAATTCAATTTTGGACATTTATTTTTGTCCATTTTTGAAATTCTGAAAAAAATCTTGGAAAAAAAATCGACGCAACTTTTAACAATTTTTGTGACTGAGAAAAAAATTAGCGTGTCATGTTTTCAAAAAAAAATATAAAATTGTGATTGTAATTTTTTTTGAAAATATATTTTAAATTTACAAATCTTTAGCTTAATTTTCTGTTGTTAATATATGACAACGATCGACAACGAAATTCAGCCAAAATTAAGCTTCAAATATTATTGTAAAAAATGTGACTATGGTACGTGTAAGAAAAGTAATATGGATAGTCATATGCGAAGTGCAAAACACCTAAAAACAACGGATAACAACGAAATTCAGCCAAAATTAAGCCAAACCTATATTTGTCAGCATTGTGATAAGATATTTAATGATAGAGCAGGTTTATGGAGACATAAAAAGAAATGTAATACTGAAAATAAAATAATTATAAATGATGATACAAATAAAAGTTATGAATTAGTAGATAAAGACCTAATTATGCTTTTAATAAAAGAAAATAGTGAATTAAAAAATATAATGTTAGAAGTTATTAAAACAGGTACACATAATAACAATAACAATAACAATACAATAAATAATAATTCGCATAACAAAGCGTTTAATCTTAATTTCTTTTTAAATGAAACATGTAAAAATGCTATGAATATTAATGATTTTATAGATTCAATACAATTAAATCTTTCTGATTTAGAGAGAGTTGGAGATATGGGTTTCGTAAAAGGAATCTCAGATATTATTATTAAAAATCTAAATGCTTTGGATGTAACCGAAAGGCCTATTCATTGTACTGATAAAAAAAGAGAAGTATTGTATGTTAAAGATGAAGATAAATGGGAAAAAGAAGATCCAGATAATGGAAAGGTGCGAAAAGTGATTAAAAAAGTAGCAAGTAAAAATAGTAAAATTTTAAAGGATTTTAAAGAAAAGCATCCAGATTGCACTCAAAGTGTATCTAGATTTGCAGATAGATATAATAAATTGATTATAGAAGCATTTGGAGGTATTGGTAATGACTTTCGTGACAATGAAAATAAGATAATAAGAAATATTTCCAAAGCAGTTACAATAGATAAGGAATAGAATATATAAATATCTTTATTATTTTATACACCTTTTTTCATTTCAAATGCCGATTTTTTCTAAAAATAGATCCAACGACATTGGACACCAACCAAAATAAGTTCCTTCACCATATGTGCTACTACATTCGGTAAAATATTGAAAATGAATTTCATTTTTGTTATTCAACTTAGTATAAAATAAATATGCCTCGCTCATTTGTTCATTACTCATTAGTTCATCATATTTTTTTTCAAATAATATATTAGCAAAATCATCATCATTAAAATTATATATTTTTATTCCAAAAATAGTACCATTAGTATAAATTCCCATTTTATAATAATATATTATTTATATATTTATTATTATAATACAACGCAATAATGAGCATTTTAAATGAGAAAAGGTGTAAAATAAATTCTTTTTATAAAATAAAACATATTTATATTTAAATTTTGTAATAATCCTTATATGGTATCAATGCAGCATCATTATTTGATCTACTAACAACAACTTTATTTGTTGGTTGATTAATGGGTTTATTTTCAATAATAGTATCTGGTTTTTTCTTAGGATCATGATCATATATATCAATTACTTTTTTTACTACTTCACTTCTCTCTATATCTGTTCTATCAAACTCTATAAATTGAATACATTTAGAATTAGTACTGTTATTATTTGATTCGTAGTTCTTGATTCTAAACAAAAAATCCTTTAGACCATTCTCTTTTTTTTCTTGTAAATCAGTTTGTTGTAAATCACCTGTAATTACCATCTTAGCATCATTTCCTAATCTAGTTGTAAGCATTTTCATCTGACTTGGTGAACTATTTTGCATCTCATCAGCAATAATAAAAGCATTTTTAAATGTACGTCCTCTCATAAATGCTAATGGACAAATTTCAATAATATTACTATAAATCATATTGTCTAATTCTGTTTTTGAATAAATCTCTAAAAATAAATCAAAAATAGGTTTTGTCCATGGATCCATTTTTTTTACTATATTACCAGGAAGATAACCTATTTCCTCATCTTCTACAGGTATAATGGGTCTTGTTATAATAATTCTATTGATTGTACCTATCTTTAATAAATGGATTGCTTTTAAACATGCAAACATTGTTTTACCAGTACCTGCAGGTCCACAAACAATTAAAATTTTTGTTTCATCATCATTTAAGTATTTGACATATTTTTCTTGATTTATAGTTTTAGGTAAATAATGATTAGTAACAAATTTAGATTTATCCTTTCTCATACATAATATAGATGATGCTTTTCTAGAATTATTCATTTTAAAGGCCTCTTTAAAATTTATAAAAGAGAGAAAAAAGAAAATCCAAAATCTTAAATTCATTTATTTATATTTATAAGATATTTTATGTTTAAGTTTAAACTTAACATTAACAAATTTAAAATAAAAATATAATTTTATAAAAAACACGTAAAGTAATTACAAATAAAATATATTAAACCTATCTTTATATATTTTATATAAATTTTAATATAATATGGGTTTTAAGACAAATTTTTCTTTTCAAGAAAGAAAAGCAGAATCAACAAGAATAATCGAAAAATATCCAGATCGAATACCAATTATATGTGAAAAAAATATTAGAGCAAAAGCTAGTGATTCTGTATTAGATAAAAATAAATATCTAGTACCACGTGATTTAACGGTTGGTCAATTCTTATATGTTATAAGAAAAAGAATGTGTCTTGCTTCTGAAAAAGCAATTTTTTTATTTGTAAATGGTTTGATTCCTCCTACATCATCATTAGTATTTGATATTTATACAAAAAATAAAGATGAAGATGGTTTTTTATATGTAACTTATGCTTTTGAAAATGTATTTGGTATCAACCTTTAGAAAAGGTTGAGCCAAAATAGTTTTACATTTAGAAAAGATTGAGTAAAAAATATACAAATTTATTTATAATTATTTTTTTTTAAGTTTTATATTTTGGCTCAACCTTTCCTAAAGGTTGACTAAATGTTAAATTCTGGAATGCTATATTGCTCTCCTGTTTTTACATATTTTGCTATAATTTTTGGATTTATTTTATTACCAACTATATCCTCAGCTTGATATACATTATTATTTTTATCAATATAATAAACAATACCATGTATGTCTTGTGCCCAAACTTCAATTTTTTGAGTTGTAACCTTTGCCTCTTCTTGATTATCGATCACACCATGTGGACGTCCTTTCATATGTGTACCACAATATTCACTATCATCTTTTTTTCTTCGTGTGCATTGCTCATTTGATGCTCTTTTTGCACAACAACGATCAAATACAGGTACAAAATTTTTAACACGCTTACGCTTTTGAAAATCCTCTTTTACAAAACTTAACCTTTCATAATCATATATATATTGAATCAATTGATTTACTTGTTCATTTTTAGTTAAACCGATTTGGGTTGCCTTCTCTCTTATATTATCCTTGAAAGAAGTAATATAGGATTCTACTTTTTTGTTTAAACGTTTCTCCATAGTGTCTTTTTAAATTATAATATCATATATATTATAATCTTTAGTTCAATTTTTTTATTTATTTAAAAATAAACTTAAAGAAGTAATATAGAATAGCATATTTACAAAATATTAAATATAAATATATATTATATTTAATACTTTATAAATGAATGGACAAAGAATTATAGATTTTAATGAAGAAAATATGCTATTTTTATTGCTAAATATTATAGGTCATGATGTTAATCATGATTATTCAATTACATTAGGAGATAAAAGATGGAATGAAGTAGTAAGTATAGTTAGAAAATTTAAGAGTGATTTTACTTTTACAATGGGAGGTCAAGGTCAAAAAAGATCACGAGATTCAAGTTCTGAAATAGAATATGAACAACCAGAAACAGATCCAAATGCAATGTCTGGATTTGAACAAGATGAAAATAATCCCAAAAGTTTTGTATTTCGTCGCAATGTTAAGCCAAAAACAATACAAAAACCAGAATCTTCATCATTTCAAGGAATAGGAAATCTTCTGGACCCAAATGTTCTTGCGGAAGGAAGAAAACAATTGAAATCTAGAGATATTTATGATTTCGTAGAAAAAAATCATGACTTTAGAGAGTTTTTAGAAGATATAGCTAATAATATTTTATTTAATTATTTTAATTATGTTTTGACAAATAATAATAGTGAAGAATCATTAAATAATAATATTAATAACTGTAAATTATTTTTTATACAATCACAAAGTGATATTGATTCTATTCAAGATGATCAAATACAAACCGCATATGAAAATCTATATGATTTAATTTCAGATAACTTTATAAAATATTTTAATGATACCAATAAAAATAGTACCAATCAAAATTATGATTATACCTATTACTTTCATTTATTAGTAAAATTTTTCGATGATACTACATATTTTAAATTACCAATATATAGATTTATTGCAGGAGATGATAAAAATATGCCAATATATGGAGGTGCAGAAATAATACAAAATATGTCAAATGATGATTTATTAGATATTATACAAAAAACTGAACAAATAACTCAGAAATTGATGGAAGATGATGATGAATCACCATTATATTTAATATTAAAAAATCTAGACTCAATAAAAAAAAATAATAATTATGCTTATTATGCAGAATTACGTTCTGCAATTATAAATAAATATAAAACTATTTTTAATGCAAAAGATTATCCACAAACCTATGGTGCATTAGATAATCAATTAATTCTTCCATTTAATGATAAAAATAAAAATAATAAACTTTTTACCAGTAAAGATCCATATTTTTTTAAAGATGAATTTAAATATAATATAGATCAAATCTTAAAACCTTATAAAGATCAGCTTTTAAAAAATCAACCTAAAAAAGGTCGTACTAAAAATGCTACATATGGTTATGATGTTAAAGTAAAATTTATTGAATTTATTCTTAAGGGATCATTATATTTAACTGGTTGTTGTGATATAAATGGCGATTTAAATACAAAAAATCTAATAATAAATAACTTATTTTCTAATAATAACTCTAATTTAACAAGTGATTTAAAAAATCAAATAAATATTTTAAGATCTATGTGTTGTATTAAAGAAGATAAAGATTATCCTGAATTATTAATTAATGACAGTTCATCAGACGTAGAACAAACAGATTATAAACTTGCAACAACAAGTTTTGATAATTATTTGATGAATTTTGTTATGAATAAGTATTCAAAACAATACCAAATTACAAATGACAGTGGTCAAAGATATTTTTGTAAAAATATTGATAAAAATTATATTATTAATAATGCTGCTAGAACTGAAAAACTAGGTAATTATTTATTAGAAAGAGAAATGTGTTCATGTTCATCTATTATTGATGGTATGATGACATGTTCTTATGCAAGTGCTGTAAAATACGATAAAATGGAAAAGGGTAATATGGATTTCAAATTGCAAAATAAAGATAAAAATATTTATTATAATGGTAAAACAATCATTAATAATGATATAATAAATGTTAAATTAGAAATTCAATTACCATTAATTAAATTTATTTCTAATATAGATGCTGATATGAAAGCTCAAAAATCACCATTAATAGCATATAATGTTTTATCAAGAACGCTTTTATTTATAATAGATTTTATAAAATCTCAAGAGCAAAACGTGCTTGATCAAATTTTTAAGCAAGGTCAAATATTTGAAAATTTATTTGAAATTGCTGTTGGTACTATACAATTGAATACAGTTAATTTTAATGTACTACAAAAAGAAAATATAATGGACACATCTGTTACAACAAATATGAATATATTTAACGTAATATTCAATAAAATATTACAAAAAGCTATTGGTGATGTTTTCCAAGAAATAAATGCAGTTTGTAAATATGGTGGTTATACAATGGATAATTATAGTTGTGGTGAAAATGTATTATCTTTTAATACAACAACCGGTAATCAATTACGATTATTTTGTGGTGCAGATAGACCATCATCAACAAGATTTATATTTATTCTAACAAATGCAAATAAGGAACAAATAAATACAAAGGCTCTGGGTGGTATGGCTACACAAACCAGAATCTTTTTTTGCAAACTTCCGAATCAAAATGTTTGTGAAAGTGAACCTCTACTTGTAAAAGGTGGAAATAAAAAACGTTCTTTTAAACAACACAATATTCGAAAAAAGAGAAAAACAAACCGTAAAAATAAAACAAATAAAAATAAAAATAAAAAATCAAAAACACAAAAACAAAAGAAAATGAAACATCATAAAAGAACTTATAAGAATTAAATAAATTTAATATAATAAATAAATATTAAATAAATACTATATATTTAATATTTTATGTCTTTGGATAATCATTAGGCAAAACTAAAATGGATATTATTAGAAAAATATAGAATAATAAGTATACACCATATACATCTTCACCTACACCATAAAATTTAAGCATTTGAACTATACTATAAAAAAAGATTATAGAAAGACCTATTAAAGTAACCGGATGCATTTATATATTATTATTTTAGATAATATAAAATAATAATTTAATTTATTTAGAGTATTTTATAATCCTTAGAATGATCTACACTTTCATTTCGATCTATATATTTTCTATTGATGTAATGATAACTTAATGGTAATTGTTGTGAGTATTCTTTTAATACAATTAAAGGAGCAACTTCAAGAATACTTCCATCATCCAATTCAACAGGTGCTAAATAAACACTATCATAATTATCTGCCCATGTTCCATCATAATCAGTTATTCTCATTGTTAGACGTTCTAAATTTAAATTAAAACTTGTATCTAATAGTCTTTCCTTTTTTGTATCAGATTCATCAATTGGATCTGAAATTTTGTTTTCAATATACTTTAATTTACCTAAAAATAATGCAAAACGAACAATACCACTCTTACTATTACTAGTAATATTATAAGATAATTTTACTGCATTTTTAAAGCTTGTAAAATAAAAATAGGGTCCTAAAATAGCATTTTTATCTTTCTGTATTGTTTCTCCAAAAACATAAGAAAAATTCAGTTTATTTTCAGGTTTTGCAACATAACCAACAATAGGAGTTTCATATATTTCATCCTTTTCATTTGTTAATAAACAAAAATTATAATTAAATGTAAAAAAATCGTAAGCATATTGACTAATTGGTATATCACATAATTTCGAAGAAT
>Ga0209189_1003486_pt1 | contig 10550 bp, 19 predicted proteins | sample C_130820_EF_Meta_FD_187308 | JGI IMG/M metagenome (GOLD analysis project Ga0209189, IMG submission 187308) | Freshwater microbial communities from Lake Croche, Canada to study carbon cycling - C_130820_EF_MetaG (SPAdes) (version 3) | ecosystem: Environmental > Aquatic > Freshwater > Lake...
CGTGACAGTGGATCTAGTAGATGATCACAGGCCGCGTGACAGTGGATCTAGTAGATGATCACAGGCCGCGTGACAGTGGATCTAGTAGATGATCACAGGCCGCGCTACAGATGATCTAGTAGATGGGGACTTGGTGGTAGCCTCACTGTGGCCATCGTAACGATTTTTTCGTTTTTACACAGTAACCTCCAACTGCTGCGGGGACCAGTTTTTGACCACCGCCAATACTGGACCCGGCTCTACAGAAACCTCCAACTGCTGCGGGGACCAGGTTTTGACCACCGCCAATACTGGACCACACTTTAGGGAACCTCCGGGCTGATCAACACAGCACAGTGATACAATAGCCAACACTGCACCAACTGTTGACTAGACCCGAGATCAACACTGCTGAGTAACCACACTGACTATTGACTCTCAACACAGGTCAACACTGCTGAGTAACCACACTGACTGTTGACTCTCAACACAGGTCAACACTGCTGAGTAACCACACTGACTGTTGACTAGACCCGAGATCAACACTTGACAGTAACCACATTGGCCATTTACTAGACCCAAAATCAACACTTGACAGTAACCACATTGGCCATTTACTAGACCCAAAATCAACACTTGACAGTAACCACACTGACCCAAGTCTAGACCGCTGTTGTTGTCAGTGATCAGCAGCAGTCCAGTAGAGAACCCAGTGTGGCCCTGCTGCTGATGAACCACTAGGGCCACACAACAACCACGGTTGATTCTGCGGTCAAGGGCCTATCACAGACATGATCCTGTGTTTTGAGTAATCTTCGCAAACCCTACCACGGGGTCTAGAGTAATATTATTACGTCTAGGTGTGATTTGCCCGTGTTGACCAGTAGATCTTGCAGATGATCCTGTGTTTTGAGTAATCTTCGCAAACCCTACCACGTGGTCTAGAGTAATCTTCGCAAACCCTACCACGGGGTTGCGAGTAATATTATTACTCAAACCTTGATTTCTGGGTTTTGGTCTGATACTGTCGCCGTGATGATCCCAAAGCCGTTGCGGGCCTGCAACAGCTGGGTCAGGTTTCGGCTTGCTGCTGTGAATCCATACTAGCAGGTTCTGCTGTGATGTCAACTGGGATTTTCACTACGAACCTGCAACAGCTGGATCAGGTTTCGGCTTGTTGCTGCTGTGAACCCATACTAGCAGGTTCTGCTGTGATGTCAACTGGGATTTTCACTACCAATCTCACGGCCGTTGCGGGCCTGCAACAGCTGGGTCAGGTTTCGGCTTGCTGCTGCTGTGAATCCATACTAGCAGGTTCTGCTGTGATGTCAACCAGAAAAACACTTCGCTGCCACAGCTGAATCCAGTTGACACCGCGGCGGACGCTGTTATACTAGCAGCACAACAACAGGAAGCAGCAGATGTCAACGACCCCTATGACTGATTTGATCATTCAGCAGAGCAACACGCTGCTGGAGATGTATCGTGACGCACTGTCCGAATATCAAGGCCAAGATCTTGAACTGCTGAGTCCGGACGACTGGCACACCATTGAATCGCTGCGCAATGATATTGCAGTTCAACAGCAGTTTCAGCGACAGTTTGCCGCAGGCGACCTGGGCAGTATGGTTCAGTATTGGCTCAAAGAACTTGTTGGCCAGGTGTTGGAAGCCGAAGTCACGGACCAATACCAATCCAACGTCTAGACCCTGTGAAGATTTGTGGTTGACAAGATCAGCAGCCGTGCTAACATGTGTGGTCAATTGAAACTCAAGGAGCAGCAGATGTCAACGACCCCCATGACTGATTTGATCATTCAGCAGAGCAAAATGATGCTGCAGATGCATCGTGACGCACTGTCCGAATATCAAGGCCAAAATCTTGAACTGCTGAGTCCAGAAGACTGGCGAGACATTGAATCGCTGCGCAATGGTATTGCAGTTCAACAGCAGTTTCAGCGACAGTTTGCCGCAGGCGACCTGGGCAGTATGGTTCAGTATTGGATCAAAGAACTTGTTGACCAGGTGTTGGAAGCCGAATCTGCCGGTGGCGTGGCCTGCGAGCAGCAGGACCCTGTGAAGATTTGTGGTTGACAAGATCAGCAGCCGTGCTAACATGTGTGGTCAACTGAAACTCAAGGAGCAGCAGATGTTTGATATCGACTCGGTGGACCTTCCCAAGTGGCCGCAGATGATTGTGCGTGGTCTGCCTGTTTCAAAGCAGCAGGCGGACGATATCATCATCCGCACTGATATTTTCTGGCGACATCATGGCAGCAACGGCAACAATCACGACTTTGAACATGCTGTCTGTGCCGCTGTTGGTGTGCCACGGGTAGAATATAACAATCCAAATCAGGATTGGGACCAATACTATCAGGATTGGGACCAGTTCTACGCCACAATCGACTATTGTTCGACAAATTATGTTCACAATGATTGGATTTCCTGCTGCTTTGCCGGTGGTCCTCATGGCTGGTGTCATCCAGATGGCACTATTCTCTTCAATGACAATGTGGGCAAGTGGCCCGTGGCTGCGGACATCTTGGCAGATTGGCAATTGATTGCGCGCAAGTGGCCATTTCTTGACTTGGAAGTTGCTGTTATGAGTGGTTCCAGTTGTGAGGATCAACGTGAATGTCTGATGGTCATCACTGTCAAGGACGGTGTTGCCGCAGCACTGGGCCCTGACTACCCTGTGTTTGAGCGGTTTTGCAGGGATATTCGCAGTGAAATGACAGATCTCACTGAACAGTGGTGTGATTATATTCAGCAGTGCAGGGACGATAATTCCAGAGAAAACACATTCACAGTGGACCACATTGTCAACAGGGTCAACTCACTGGTCAGCGGATGATCCCAAATCCGGTTGACACAGCTGGATCATCCGCTATAATTACACAGCAAGCAAGGAGCAGGTCACATGATCGTCGCTAGGATCACGCGGGAGCGGATTATCAATGTTTATGATGATGCCATTGGTGACCACATTTATGTTGGTCCCGATGCTGATGCGCTGGATCTTGTTGAGTTGCGATACGTTGACCCCATGGGAACGATTATTGATCGAATCACTGCCAACAGGGAAATGATGCTGGCAGTTGCCAAATCAATTATTGAACTCTATGACAACCAGTCGGGCCACGGGCTGTGATCCCAAAAACCGGTTGACAGATTTCTCCAAGGCCTGTAAGATAGCTGTGTGAACAGAGGAGCTGCACCGATGGCTGTGAATCGCAATCGCAAAATGATCCGGACCTTGTTGACAAAGTTCCATATCGATGACCTCACTATCGGAGAGGGCATTGCCCTGTTCAACGAGTATCTCCAAGCCTATGGCGATGCCGCTGTCTTCGACGCTTGTGATTACGCCGACAGCGGTCATATTGCAATTTATCAGTGCCATCTGGAAACTGATGAGGAAATGGCTGAACGTATTTGTAAAGAAGAAAAGTGGGAACGGCAGCCCGGTGAACAAGACCGTGCTGACTATGAGCGACTCAAGGCAAAATTTGGTTGACGCATCCGCAGGGCATGCTATAGTGTGGTTATAGAAGCAGGAGACCGACCATGGCTGTGAATCGCGAACGCAAGACTATCAGTGCCTACACAGGCAGCAGTTTGAATCTCGAATACGATACGTTGAAGGCTGCGGCTGAACGGCTCCAAGAGCTGATCAGCCTGTATGGAGAAGATGCAGAGCTTCGCATGCGTGGAGAAGACTATGGCGACAGTGAATACCTCTCTGTGTACCAGAGTCGTCTGGAAACGGATAAAGAGATGACCCGGCGTATCCGGGCGGAAGAAGATTGGGAAGCGCAGCAGGCCAAGCAAGATGCAGAGGAATATCAGCGCCTCAAGGCCAAGTTTGCATCAAAATAACAGTTGACACTGCCTTGAGACCTGCTATTATGTGCTCATAGACAGCAAGGAGCAAACAGATGCCCAATTGGTGCCAGAACGTTGTGACCCTCGGCCATGCCGATCCCACAATGATCCAGCGCGTGGTTACCAGCTACACTGGAAAGGGAATCATGCAGGAGTTCCATCCCTGCCCCAGCCAACTAGATGACAAGGCCAGCACTATCTACGGAGGTGATAACGCAGCTGAGCAAGATGCCCTCCGTGCCAGCAATACCGACCAGTTTGGCCACGACAACTGGTATGATTGGCGAGTAGCCAACTGGGGCACCAAGTGGGATTTCAACTCCGACGGCAACGGCGACCCCGCAGTCAGCAGCGACGGACTCGGAGTCCAGTTGTCCTTTGATTCAGCTTGGAGCGCGCCGCTGGGGTTCTACGGCAAGATGGAGGAGCTGGGCTTCACTGTTGACGCCTTCTACTACGAGCCGGGTATGGCCTTCTGCGGCCGCTACAGCGACGGTGACGACGACTACTATGAGATCCATGGCAACAGCACCTGGGCAGAGCAGCACATTCCTGAGGAGATCGACAATATGTTCGCCATTTCCGAGAACATGAGCATGTGGGAACAAGAAGCCCAAGAAGAAACCCCGGTTTAACACTGTCTAGCACTGGCACAGACGCCGCTACAGCGGGGGCAGCAATGCCCCCGCTGTTCTAGCCGCAGCATGTCCGATAGACGGCTGTGCGGTCGTCTATGCGGGGAATTTTTTGGTTGACTGCGGTTGGGCTTCATGCTATGATACCTACATGAAGCTCGACAAGCCGATCGGCAACGCAGCACACGGCCCGCCGGGCCGAATCCTGATGTTGATGTTACGCGATCAATATGTATTTTTTTGGTTGACACTGCCTTGAGACCTGCTATTATGTGCTCATAGACAGCAAGGACAACACAGATGCCCAATTGGTGCCAGAACGTTGTGACCTTTGGCCATGCCGATCCCGGGATGATCCAGCGCGTGTTTACCAGCTACACTGGCAAGGGAATCATGCAGGAGTTCCATCCCTGCCCCAGCCAACTAGATGACGAGGCCAGCACTATCTACGGAGGTGATAACGCAGCTGAGCAAGATGCCCTCCGTGCCAGCAATACCGACCAGTTTGGCCACGACAACTGGTATGATTGGCGAGTAGCCAACTGGGGCACCAAGTGGGATGTCAACTCCAACGGCAACGGCGACCCCGCAGTCAGCAGCGACGGGCTCGGAGTCCAGTTGTCCTTTGATTCGGCCTGGAGCCCGCCGCTGGAGTTCTACGGCAAGATGGAGGAGCTGGGCTTCACCGTCGATGCCTTCTACTATGAGCCCGGTCGGTCTGGAGCCCGCCGCTGGAGTTCTACGGCAAGATAGAGGAGCTGGGCTTCACCGTCGACGCCTTCTACTATGAGCCCGGTATGGCCTTCTGCGGCCGCTATAGCGACGGTGACGACGACTACTATGAGATGTATGGAGACAGCAACTGGGCAGAGCAGCACATTCCTCAGGAGATCAACAAAATGTTCTCCATTTCCGAGAACCTGCGCGAGTGGCAACAACTAGCCCAAGAAGAAACCCCGGTTTAACACTGCCTAGCACTGGCACAGACGCCGCTACAGCGGTGGCAGCAATGCCACCGCTGTTCTAGCCGCGGCATGTCCGATAGACGGCTGTGCGGTCGTCTATGCGGGGAATTTTTTGGTTGACTGCGGTTGGGCTTCATGCTATGATACCTACATGAAGCTCGACAAGCCGATCGGCAACGCAGCACACGGCCCGCCGGGCCGAATCCTGATGTTGATGTTACGCGATCAATATGTATTTTTTTGGTTGACGCTGTCCAAAAACCTGCTACAATACAGACACAGCAGAGGAGCAGACGATGATCGACACCAACAAGGTTCTCAAGGTCTACAGTGGTCGCCCGGGCTGCTGGTGTGGCTGCCGCGGCAAATACAGCTTTGCCAGTGAATTTACCGCAGAAGGCGCCACACGACGTGGTTATGCTGTCTGGCCTGATGAAGTCAGCGATCGCAACGTTCGCATGATTGTCAAGCGGCTCAACAACAATCCCAACACCAAGATTGAAGACGACATTGCCTTTCTCGAGCTGGATAATCGTGTTTATGCTGCATACCTTGTGTGAAAAAATCAGTTGACAGAATTCTCCCAGGCCTGTAAGATAGCTGTGTGAACAGAGGAGATACAAAGATGGCAGTGAATCGCAATCGCAAAATGATCAAGGTTTTTGCTACAACGATCGACCTTGAGGGTATCACTCTTAACAAGGCTCTGGCACGAATCCAAGAGTATATTGATGACTATGGGGATACTGCCTTCATTGACACCCATCAGTATTCTTATGATGACACAGAGTATCTTGCAATTTATCAGCGCCGACTGGAAACTGATGAGGAAATGGCCACGCGCATTGCCGATGACGAAAAGTGGGAACGGCAGCGCGGTGAACAAGACCGCGCTGACTATGATCGACTCAAGGCAAAATTTGGTTGACGGCTTTATTGATCCACCGAGTGGCTGGATCTTGGCCTGCCTTTTAAAGGACTTGGCCTGCCTTTATTTGCAATAGATATTTTCTGCTTGGCTTCTTCAGAATGAGGCTTGCCTGGCTTGCCTTTATTGTGAGCTGGCTTGCCTTTATTGTGAGCTGGCTTGCCTTTTCTTGTAATAGACATTTTTTGCTTGGCTTCTTCAGAATGAGGCTTGCCTTTATTGTGAGCTGGCTTGCCTTTATTGTGAGCTGGCATGCCTTTTTTAGCAATAGACATTTTTTGCTTGGCTTCTTCAGAATGAGGCCTGCCTTTATTTGCAATGGATATTTTTTGCTTGGTCTTTTCAGAACAAATGATTCCGGAACAACCTTCACCGCCATCAGTTAAGTTCCGCAATATACCAGTATGATTATCCTTGCGGCCATACCAACGAATATATCTGCGCTCCAGGGCAAGAGCGCCTACTTCTGATAGATTAGTTTCTAAAAATACTATTTTGGATTTATCTTTTGGCACAGGCATTTTGCCATGTTTAACAAAAGCTCTATTATCTCTACCCTTGCCGATATAATAAGGGGTTGCATCTTTTCTAAGATAGCAGTATACGTAATAGTTATAAATACTCATGCTGAACTTTCCTTCTGGGTTTAGAGTCTGTGGAGCGGCAACTCGCGACAGACACATTCTATTTATATAATATGCCCACGTGGGCTAACGACAGGGACAGGCGAATGGTTCGCGAATGTGTGAGAGTTATTCTTGGTCTTGGAACGATTGTAGCTGTTTCCAGCATTATTGGAATTGATTATCCACTGGTTCTTATGGCACTGGCAGAATCTTCAGGAAACAAGTATAACATTCCTGTGATGACTCTGGAAATTGATGGTCGACAGATTTCCTACAACTATAGTTATTGATAATCTCAAAAAAACTGTTGACGGATTTCCAAAAGCCTGATAGGATGGCTTTATGGAAGGGCAATGGGGCTCAGATGGAGATGACCGATATGACCTATGATTTTGGTGATGGCCAAGGCCCTGTTGCAGCCCACCGGCATTCGAATGGCGGCTGAAAAAAACTGTTGACAGATTTCTCCCAGCCCTGTAAGATAGCTTTATGGGCAATGGGGCCCAGATGGAGATGGCACAATGGCTCACTCGGTTGAATCCATCCGCCGCCTGCTGCGTTCAAACGATCGGGCCGTGGCCCGGGCTCTGGTAGCTCTCAACGAACGGCAGACTCAAGATGAGAAAAATGATGAGTGCACTCGACATTCAAATGGTCGAGGTTTTCGTCCTTGTCATGCCAAAATGGGCACTTCCATGGCTGAGTTTTATTTGAAGTATGGTCGGCTTTCTGATCGGCAGATTCAGTATTGGAGGCATTTTCAGAAAGACGGCAAGATGCGCATTGAGATCTATGCTGGCCAGCTGTTGGAGGCAGCGAATGAAAAGAGGGCTGCATAATCCTCTCACAGGGTTCTTCTAACTTCAGGGGTATAACACCATGCATGATCTGCTTGTTGGGGCTGTGATCATTGTTTTGATTCCCATTGCTGTGAAATTTGCTGTGGTCTGCGACAATTGGACCGTGAAACGCGAACAAAAATACCCGCTGCTCTAAACCCAAACCTGTTGACAGCAGTGCTGTCATCTGCTATGTTGCAGCAGTAGAATGTGAAAGGCACAGACAATGACCAAGATTGTTTACAATGCTTGCTATGGTGGATTTGGCCTCAGCACCAAGGCAATTGCACGCTATTGTCAACTGAAGAACATGGATGTTCCAAAATACTTTGATGGCTGTGATATTTCCCGAACTGATCCTGCGCTGATCCAGGTTATTGAAGAACTTGGTGAAGATGCCAATGCCAGTTGCGCAGAACTCCGCTTTCATGAACTGGCATCTGGAACGCTGTATCGCATTGAAGAATATGACGGGAATGAAACTGTTGTGACTCAGGATCATTATGGTTGGAGCGTGGCATGACCCGCGAAGAAATGATTGCCTTCTTGCGTGAAAATCTCAGTATCGCTGTGACCGTTGGCAGTATCAACTATGATGACTGCGACGAAGTCAGCGTGTCTGTGAAACTGCTGCTGGGAGAGTCAGTAATATCTTCAGATACTGATACCGTTACTGTTTGGCATAAGACTTGAGCAGAGGTGGATCACTGTGATGAATCATCAGCATCAACCCTGGCTTTTTCAGCTGCTGAAAGAGTTGGTCATGGCTCTGCTGTGGTTTGCACTGGTCGTGGCCATGGTTTTCGCACATGATCTAGTGACGATTGACTAATATCGGCCTGCTGCGGTGTCCAGCTGTGATTCTCTGTGAAGGAACCTGTTGATCATGGCCCTGTTGCCATATCAAAGTTATCTCGTGCATGACCCCGCAGTGGTCAAATGGTGCCAGCAACAGTGGCCCTGGTCTTGTGGTGCCACTTGGAACTGGCACTATTGTGGCCAGAGGATCATCAAACCACAATATCGCCCGCCGCCTGGTCAATTTGATCTGTATGTTAACCGCTGGAGTTTTCAGTTTGTGGAAGATCACACGCTGTTTCTGCTGACATGGTCAGATCTCCGTGTGGAATTGGTTGACTGACTGCAGAAACCTGCTAGTATGTCCAAGACAACAGAGAGTCTGACTCACATGCTCTACACCATGGAAATCTACAAGCTGGATCGTCGCACCAAAGCTGGACAACGACTCTGCGGCAAGTATGACTACGATCTCCCAGATATGGACGCAATGCAGCGTGAGAGACAGGAGCTGCAGACACTGTATCCCACTGTTCTGGGCTATCGCATGGTCATTCGCGAGACCATGGTGACTCGTGTCAACATCATGTCGGGCCAGCAGTTCCAAGAACGCTATGACATTCCCAGCTGCTGCAGCCCGGCCAGTGAAACCTACTGGAGCGAATGAACCGGTCATTATCAGGTTGACGCTCAGCTGGTCAGCTGTTAAACTTCAAATGTGGTGTTGAAACCACTGACACTCTACCTACAGGGAATCAGAGATATGAGCAAGCAGGCAGCAGTGGGTTTGGTTGATGAAGCCATGTCGGACATCGATGCTCGCATTCGCAAGACGTTTTTTGTGCTGAACAAGGTGGCACAGGGCGTGATTGCAGGGCACATCCGTTCGGCAATTGTCAGTGGTGCTGCTGGCTGTGGCAAGACCTATACGCTGGAAACTGCCCTGGTTCAAGCTGAGGATCGCGGCCTCATCCGCTATCAGAGTGTGCGTGGTGCTATGAGTGCCATTGGACTCTATCGTCAGCTGTTTGAATGCAGTGAGGCCCGCAATGTGCTGGTGATTGACGACTGCGACAGCATCTTTGGTGATCTCGACGCACTGAACCTACTGAAAGCTGCGCTTGACACTGGCAAGAGTCGCAAGGTTCACTGGAACAAGGAAAGCCGTATTTTGGACGGCGAAGGTGTGCCGCGTAGTTTCGAGTTCCAGGGTTCGGTGCTGTTTATCACCAACATCGACTTTACTGCGGAGATCGAAGCAGAAAAGAAGATGACTCCTCATTATCGTGCACTGTTGAGCCGTTGTTTGTATATCGATCTGGGCATCCACAACAGTCGTGAGATCCTAGTGCGCATTGGGCAAGTGGTGTTTTCACCAGAGTTCCTCGCTGAAAATGCCCTGGATCGTGAACAGGCCGCGTCAATGATGAAGTGGTTGACCAACAACGTCAACAGGATTCGCACGCTGAGCATTCGCACAATCCTCCAACTCAGCAGCTTGGTCAAAAGTGATCGAGACTGGCAGGGCATGGCAGAATCTGTGATGCTGCGTCGAGCCTAAACTGCCCTAGCCGCCGCAGCACTGCTCCAGCAGTGCTGCGGCAGTTCTGCTGCAGGATCGCAACAGCGACGCAGACGACCGCACAGCGGGGGGCCGCGACAGCCGCTGCCAGCGTAGCAGGGCCGCAGCAGACAGCGCTGTAGCCAGCTGCAGACCCGCCTAGCACCTGCGATCCCGCTGGTGCGACCCTGTCAGCTGCTGAGAAAAATCCCAGTTGGGGCTGTGTTTGGGGTTGACACCGCTGTTGGACCCGCTATAATGGCAGCACCAAACAGGGAGTCCAACATCGTGACACGAAATATTGGCATGCCAGCTTGGATCGACGCCATACG
>Ga0209189_1003489_pt1 | contig 10542 bp, 4 predicted proteins | sample C_130820_EF_Meta_FD_187308 | JGI IMG/M metagenome (GOLD analysis project Ga0209189, IMG submission 187308) | Freshwater microbial communities from Lake Croche, Canada to study carbon cycling - C_130820_EF_MetaG (SPAdes) (version 3) | ecosystem: Environmental > Aquatic > Freshwater > Lake | place...
TGTTCGAAGATTTTAGTATTTAAATCAGCTGCTTCTTGACTTTCCCATGATAATTTCAGCATAGCAAATACATCTGCTAGACCTTGGACGCCCAGACCAATAGGACGGTGACGCATATTGGAAGTAAGTGTCTCTTTCGTGGGGTAATAATTAATATCAATTACACGATTCAGATTATGAGTAACAATTCCTACAATCTTACGCAAGAGATGGAAGTCAAATGCGCCTTTCTTGACAAATGTAGGAAGACCTATAGAAGCAAGATTACATACAGCAGTTTCCTCAGGGCTAGAGTATTCCATGATTTCGGTACAGAGGTTTGATGACTTAATAACACCAAGATTCTGTTGATTTGACTTTAGATTCGCAGCATCTTTGTAAAGCAAATATGGCGTACCAGACTCAATCTGAGCGTCTAGGATTTCAAACCAAAGTTTCTGTGCTTTTAAAGTCTTTCGCGCCCTTCCTTCAGACTCATACTTTGTATAAAGCGCCTCAAATTCTGGGCCAACTACATCAGCAAGGCCGGGTGCTTCGTTTGGACAGAATAGCGACCAGTTTCCGTCTTCTTCAATACGCTTCATGAATAAATCAGGAATCCAGAGAGCATAGAACAAGTCACGAGCGCGCTCTTCTTCAGCGCCAGTATTCTGCTTCATGCGCAAGAAGTCTTCTACGTCGGCATGCCATGGCTCTAGATACATAGCAAATGAGCCGTTACGCTTTCCACCTCCTTGATCGACATAGCGTGCAGTATTATTAAATACACGAAGCATTGGCACAATACCATTCGAAGTACCGTTTGTACCCTTAATAAGAGACCCACGTGCTCTTACATTGTGAAGATGAAGACCAATGCCACCAGCATGCTTACTAATCATAGCACAATCACCTAGTGTCTTATAAATACCGGCAATACTATCATCTGCCATAGAAAGCAGAAAGCATGAAGACAGTTGCTGCCGCTGTGTGCCGGCATTGAAGAGTGTCGGAGTCGCATGAGTGAAATACTTTTGGCTCATGTAATCATACGTTTCAAATGCTTTCTTCAAATCATGAGGCCAAATCGCAATTGAAGTGCGCATCCAGAGATGCTGGGGACGCTCTAAGATTTTACGATTTGCAGCACGCAACAAATAAGACTTTTCTAGAGTCTTGAAGCCGAAATAATCAAAGAGATAATCTCTGTCATGATCGATTTTTGCGTCAATTTCCTTGCCATGCTCTTTTACAATAGTAGCCATTTCATCAGATACATAAGAACTAACTTCATTTGTTTTAGGGTCAATCTGGCTATGAAGTGATAGCATGACATTTGTAAAAGATGGGTCTGTATTTTTCTGGTGATTACTGATGGAAATACGCGCAGCAAGAATACCATAATCCGGATGGGTTGTTGAAAGAGAAGCGGCAAGCTGGCCGGTTAGCTCATCGATTTCACTCGTCTTAACACCATCATAAATACGTGCAAGAACTTGCTGTGAGAGTGAATCGGGATTTACTTGAAGATTTTTAGATGCTTTGCGAATACGACCAAGAACTTTATCAAATGAAATCGGCTCAAAAGAGCCGTTACGTTTATGAACTTTCATACTAAGAGACATTTTGACAATTGATGAATAACTAACCCGCATGGAAAAAATAATCAATTTTAACAAAAATATGTATTAGATGAGTAAAGGGGTCGTAGTATTTGATTTAGATCAAACTCTTGGCGACTTTAGAGTAATAGATTATTTTGGTTTAATATATGAACCTAGATTAATCAATAATCATGATGTAATCAATAATTATAATTCATATGATAAAGATATAAAAATATTTCTAAAACAATTAAGAGATAATTTTGAAAATACACTTAGTGAAAGAGGTTTAGATAATGGTATTTTAAGACCAGGACTAAAAGATATTTTAATTCCTTTAATAAAAAAAATTAAAGATAATAAAATTAAAGGCTTTATAATTTATTCAAACAATGGTAATCTTTATAATTTAGAATATTGTAAAAGAAGTATAGAAAAAATGTTTAATATTTCTAACCTATTTTTACAATGCTTACATAGATATCACCCATTAAGAAATACATATGATAAAATAAGTGTAATTAATGGCGTTGAAAATAGAGAAAAAACAATAGATACTATTAAATTAATAGTTCCAGAAATTACTAATAATGATATTTTATTTGTTGATGATATTATACATGAGGATTTTAAAAATAAGTTAAATGAAAATAATTATATATTAATTCCTCCGTATAATAGTTCAATAAATAGAAATAGATTAGAACAAATATTTACAGTATTTCAAGAATTATTAGAAAAACAACCAAATGATATTCAAGAAAAATTCTTTAAATTATACCATATGAATGGTGGTTATTGGAAAATTAATAATATAGATACTTTAAAAAGTGAGTATATGCGTTATTCTAAAGCTGATAGAAATACTGATTACACTTTTAATGAAGATTTAGAAATGATTCATAAAAAGATAAATATGTTTATGATTCATTATAAAGGTGGGCGCAAGAAGAAAAGAACACGTAAAATTAAACATAGAAAAATTTAGTTTTTACGTTTTAGTTTTTTAGTTTTAGTTTTTTTAGTTTTTTTGCCTCCCATTAAAGTAGGAATTGATGTTGTGCCATCTTGAATTGTTTTTAACTTTGTAGGATCTGGTGTAATTTCATTCGCTGGTACAAATGATAAAGTTATATTGTCAGTATTCAAAACTAGAGGAACACTAGTATTATATCTTAATGTTACCTTTAAATTTGGATCGTTGAGATTGTTACTATACAAAAAATTATCTGATGTGCTATCTCTACTTGGTAATATAATGTCTGATCCAGTTAATAATAAATAATGCTGTACATTATTTATTAGAATAAATAAGTTACGAATATTAGAAGCATTTAGAGGTGTAGTAGCACCATTTAAAAATGGGGTTCTAGGTTGACCATTATCATAATATATTCTGTAAGCATTATTGGGAAATAAAAAATTTCTATCCTGATACTTATCATATAAAGTCTTTAAAGGTCCTGAGGTTGGCAACGCTGGTGTTGGTACTGTTGCCGTCCGTGTTGGTAAGACTGGATTAGCTAAAAATAAATTTGTTTTTAATATACGCCGTATTGGTGATAATCCTGGTGCTGGTGCTGGACTTGGCTTTGGTGCTGGACTTGGACTTGGTGCTGGTCTTAGTGCTGGTCTTGCTCGTGAAACAAGTTCTATTCTACCAGTTGGCGTACCCCTTATTGCAGTGGCATTTGTTGCTATTTTTATAGTATGAACGATTACATTTGTTCCAATACTAGGAGTTAATGTAATATCTCTTACGTCAACAATTGTATATGGATTGGTATCAACTTTTAATGCACCATTATTTATAAATAGTATATCAGCAATATTATTAAAAGTACCAGTACCACGATCAAATAATATATTAACATTATCACCTACTCTATAATCATTATCAGTAATATTTAATAAAGTTATATATGCAGGTGACAAGCTAGCAGCGTTTCTAGCAGTAAAGGTTATATTAGAAAAACTAATCACTGCTGCTGGTATTGGTGATGGTGATGGTGCTGGTGATGGTTGTAATGCCCTGCTGTATTTTAAATTTATTATACCTGTAACATTAGAATACGAGCCGTCAGTATTTGTACCACTAATATTTACAACATCACCAGGAATTGCCGAATTCCAATTTATATATGTTAATGTGGGAGGAACGCTAGAAGTATTTATTTCTTTTATTTTACCTAGAGTATTCATATTTGGATTTAAAAATTCGGTATCTGCAGCACTTGTATAAACAATTCCTAACCCTACAGGCGCCGAACTTTCTGTTACTTTAATATTTACAAGACTATTGTTAGAAGGTCTATCATATTGTACGGAAATATTATCATTTACTCTATAATTATTTATTGTACTTGTAAATTGTGGTACCGTATTGTCTAAATATACTTTTGTGTATGAATTTGAGTCAGTAATATCAGAATATGGTAATGATATTGTATTAATAGTGGAAATTCTTAAATAACCTTGTGCTGGACTTGCCATGTGATCTATTATATATTTATACTTTATTTGCTATTTTTAGCAACTTTGTTTGAGTAATAATACGACTGCTAATATTCATCGTTTCTAACTCTTGAAGTAGTAGCTTGTAAGCATAAGGAATTTCAATTGAACTGAAGTTTGTCGTATTACCACAACCTCTACACAGCCAAATTCCTTCTTTTGGATTTGTTACAGCAATTAAGCCACACTCTTTACAGCTATGACAGCGGAATAAATCAGAGCATTCCATAAAGCGCTCTTTTGTGAATTCACTAATACCGTGAGCGATAACACAATCACGCTCCATTTCACCAAATCGGAGACCACCTTCTCGTGCTCGTCCTTCTGCCGGCTGACGGGTTAACATAACAAGAGGACCGGACGACCTAGAATGAATCTTATCTGCGCTACAGTGACGGAGACGCTGGTAATAACAAGGACCCATAAAGATACTTGTGTCCATCATGCTACCAGTGAATCCATTATATAGTATTTCATTACCATATGGCTCCATACCAAGTTTGTCACGTAGAATTGATGAAAGACCTTCAATTGTTACATCATTAAATGGACTACCATCACCAAGACATCCAAGCTCACACGCAACCTTTCCTAGCAAAGTCTCCATGAACTGCGCGATTGTCATGCGCGAAGGAATACAATGAGGATTAATAATGATATCTGGAATTAGACCAGTTGCAGTCTGAGGCATATCTTCAGGATTTAGAATCATCCCCATAGTACCTTTCTGACCGTGACGTGAGCTGAACTTATCACCAATCTCAGGAATACGGTCTTGGCGCACACGCACTTTCACAAAACTATAACCTTCACCATTACGATTCTTGAAAATCTTATCTACCCATCCAGTTTCATTGTTACGAATTGTGCGTGAAACATCGCGAAGACGCTTTGCGCCAGCAGGAACAACCATGCCAGTTGGAACGCGAATTGGAACAACTTTGCCAATGAGAATATCGTCGGCATCCACAAATGTATTTTCTGGAATAAAACCGTCAGCATCTAGTTTTTCATAATTCGCATGTTTCATTTGCTTTGTAGTGGTGTTATCAGGCTTTACAAACTTTTCTTCTTCACCTGAAGACTGATTCTTTCGCTCTTCATCTTTGTATGTGCGATAGAAGATACTTCTAAATAGTCCTCGGTCTAGTGCGCCACGATTAATCATGATAGAATCTTCTTGATTATAACCAGTGTATGTCATAATAGCAACAATCACATTTTGACCTGATGGCATTGTCTGAGAGCCATAAAACTTTGACATGTATGGTGATACAAATGGTGCTTGAGGGTAGCAGAGTACATGCGCCATTGTATCAAACCTATCTTTGAAATTTAACGCATACATCCCCATTGCTTGCTTACCCATGGCCGCTTGGTAAGAATTTCTGGGAGATTGATTATGATCTGGAAAAGGGATATTTGAAGCAAGAGTACCGAGCGCAGTAGAAGGGTGAATCTCTACATGTGTGTGGTCTTCAGTTAGCTCATCAAACTTCATGGCAATATAAGAACCTTCTGTTTCACCAGGGTCAATATACTCTACAAGCATGTTGTCATTTGGTGAACTCCAAAGTAGTAAATCATTCCATGTTTTCAGTTCATTTACTTGTTTATTTAGTTCTCCACTAGTATCTGCCGCAATCTCACGAATAGTTTCAGCACAAAATAGTGGGCGTAGAAGACGACCGGCTTCAGTAGTAAGCCAAAGCTCACGGAACATAGGCTTCCAGATGATACCAGTGAACATATGAATCTTACCACATCGCTTCGCTTTTTTAAGATTTTTGATTGTACTAGTAACATCTTTGTTATATAGACTGCCAACCCACGCGCCATTCATAAACACACGTACAAGCGCATGCTTCTCTTCAACTGTTGATTTGTCTAGTGGAATTAGAACCCCTAGTTTCTTGAAATAGTCTTTTAGAATTTTAATATTTGAGTAGATACTTACGCTTGCAGTGTTACTCATATTCTTTACAACACCTACACTGTGACCTTCTGGAGTCTCTGAAGGACAGATATAACCCCATTGAGTATTATGAAGCTTTCTAGGAGCAATTAGTTTGCCAGTCTTCTCAATTGGGGTGCTAACACGGCGCAAATGAGAAAGACTCGCAACATAGTTTAGACGATTGAGAACTTGACTTACACCAATCTTTGTCGGCCCACCAATCTTTGCAGAGCCAAAGTTGCCAGTTGCTAGACTTGTTTTTAGACCAACTTCCATAATAACACTCTTAATAATTTTGTTAATATTGCTCAGATTAACAATATCCTCAAAATTGCCTGATGCGCGCCAGCTTCCGTTATGAATTTCTTTAGAAAGACCTGACCGAATATCTTTTACCATCTTATTGTTAAAGTATGTACGGAATAATGAAGCAAGTAGAAAGCCTGGTAAGTCAACACGCTTATTTGGATAAGCATCTCGGTCATCAATAGGAATCTTTCCAGAATCAACCCATAGTAGCTTGCGAGTCATGTGGGAAAGATAGCACGCTTTCGCATAGTTATCGCTTTCAGTAAGACCAATATGAGGAAATACTTCTTTATGAAGAAGGTCTTGAACTTTCATTGTATTCTGTTTTGATGCTTTGGATGAAGAACTATTCATTTCATTTGCGATATAGATTTGCGCTTCTTCTTGTGTCTTGATGAAATTTGCTTCTTGCATTGATTCATCAAATAGACTGAAATAACTCGGGTCGCTATCTTTACCAAGAATCAAATCGTGAATATCTTTATCACTCGTAACACCAAAGGCACGAAAGAGAATAAAGAGTGGAATATCATTCTTAATGCGAGGGATGTTTGCCTTTAGAAGATGGATTTGGGAGTTTTTAGGATGGTATACAATCTTTACCATATTACTCTTAGGCACTTGGTCGTTGTCAGGACCAATACTCTTTACCTCAATTGCTTCAATATCTTTATTATTTGATTTGTTATTGCGAAATACAAATGGACGATTCTCACTCATTCGCTCTTGACTGATAATTACTCGCTCACCGCCAGATACAATGAAGTAACCACCAGCATCTTCAGAGCATTCACCAAGAACTTTAGGATGTACGTATGTCTGATCGTGTAGTAAGCAATACTTGCTACCGACCATTACTGGAATCTTACCCATGTGGACGTTAGGGAATAGACGCTCCCGCATGCTGCGATGGCCGTCTTTTGTATTATCAATGAAGATAGTCTTAATACGTACATCAACAAATAGTGGAGAAGCATATGTAAGATTTCGGAGACGAGCATCATTCGGCATCATAGGAAGTACTGCTCCGTTGTTCTCGAAAATAGTAGGCTTGCGAAAAGCAAGATTCTCAAAACTCATATGAATCTCATACTCAAACTTAGGACCGCCGAGCGCAGTAATACTGTCGGCTTTGAATCCCATTAGCGCATTTGCTGCGGATGTAGAAAGTCCAGTCGCTGACGCAAGAGCAGAACGAGGTCCAGAAAGAGGAACCTCTGGAGAGCCACGAACAATAATTGGGTTTACATTTTTGATAATTTCTGGTATGTCAATATCCATAAATGTGTTAAATGACTCAATTTGGTGAAAGATAATATGACGACCTTCACATTGGCTAAAATACTTATTTAATACAGAATGATATGAAGGATACATTTTTGATATATAGTTTTATATACTTTTTAATATTTAATTTTATTTTATTTTTGTTATATTTAAAAAAGTTATATTTATTAGTTTGATGTCAGATACCAAAGAGATTATCTTAACAGGTGGCGCAATAGAAAATATGGGTGTAAGTGGTAAAAAACGAAGGTCTAGAAAAAATCAAAATGGAGGTGGATCTACGCAAGGCGCTATAGTTCAACTTCAATCTACGACCTCTTCTTCTACGGCAGATGTTCCTAATCAAGGAGTAAATCCTTCTAAACTTGCTGAAACCGCTGCACCTGTAGTCACTGGAGGCGCAGCTCCTAAATTAAAAGTTGTATTAAACGCTCCTAAGAAAAAGACACAAAAGGTTCTATTATCTGTTGCGAAAACTTTACCCGCATTAAAGCCTACTAATTATATGGCGTCTAAGAATAAAACACGTAAATCTTCTAAACGAATTCAGTTTTCTTTAAAGAATCTTCGTAAAAAGTTGGGGGTTGCTAAAACAATTAAAAAACATTCTGAAGAGAAATCTTTAGAAGAAATCAAAAAGATTTTATCAGATGCAAAACTTATTAAAAAAGATTCTAAAGCCCCTGAATCTATGATACGACAAATTTATAACGATTTTATGACCTTAAAGCACAAAGCGCTTTAAGGATAACCTTAATAACTTCGTTATTAAGGACCTTAAAGCACAAAGCTTTGTAAAAGAAGTTAAAGAATTACCACTATATTAATATAGCAAACATGAGAGAAGAATATCAAAGGCTCTATAAAGAGCATTCCCAAAAATATGGCCCCAATACATGCATTTTTCTAGAAGTTGGTAAATTCTATGAAATGTATGATTCTATTCAACCAGAAACAGGCTTAGGTGAAACATCCATGCAACGAGCAGTTGCTTTATTAAATATTCAACTGACACATAAAGAAAATAAAGATTTATTCGCTGGCATTCCAGAACAAAGTCTTCATAAATTCGCATCAGTTCTTACACGAGAAGGTTGGACGGTTGTAGTTGTAGATCAAGAAAAAGGCGGGCCACAAAATAAAGTTCTTTCTAGAAAGGTTTCACAGATTCTTTCACCAGGAACTCATGTTGAAGCATTTTCATCTGATTCTGTATTTATTGGTTGTTTGTATTTACAAGAAGTAACGAGCGCAGCACCTATGTTTTCTATTAGTGTTACTGATATTTCTACTGGGCGTTGTTTGAGTTATAGTTCGAAACTAGAAGGTAAATATGATAGCTGGAACTTTGATCGATTGCTACATTTTTTCCAAGTACATCCTATTCGTGAATGTGTTGTACTTTGGAATGGCAATATATATCAAAAACCTAGCGAACAGTATTTAAAACAAAATCTAGGAATTCCCACAACAATTCTTCATATAAAAGAATATAGTTCATTGAAAAAAATTATTAATTCTGAAGAAGTTTTTAAAAGATTCTTTACAAATAAAAGTATTATTTCAATTTATTCTAAGCTAAATATTATTATAAACACAGATATTGAAATTTCTTTTGTACGTCTTTTAGAATTTATTGAAGACCATTTTCCATCTACAAAACAGATTCTTGAAGAGCATACCGTATGGAAACCAGAAGATAATGTTTATCTAGGAAATAATGTATTGAATCAATTGAATATGATTTCTTCAACAAATGAAAGTATTCTTTCTTATTTTCAAAAAACATTTACACCTTTGGGAAAACGAGCAATTCTTGAACGATTATTATATCCATTAAGTGATGTTACCATACTATCTATGCGTATATATCGTTTAGAACTTGCTATGAATTTAGATGTTTCTGCTAAGAAACAAATTGAATTTGCGTTAAAACAAATCTCTGATTTACAAAGAATTCATCATAAATTTACACTTTATAATTTAAATTCGACAGATATTCTGAATCTAGAACAAAGTTACACAAGAATTCTTGAAATTATGCGTATTCTCGAAGAAACACCTTTACATGTAAATAATGAATTACGTAATTCGTTTATTGGTTATATTGAAAATTTTAAAACGCAGTTTGATATTGAAAAAGCAAAGAATTCTTCTGATGATATTTCATTTTTAAACAATAGTTTAGCGCCTAAAACGTATACTATTGAAATGGCAATTCAAGAACAAAAAACTAAAGCAAATACTTTTTTAAATTCTCTAAATCAATTTACTGGCGAATCTCTAAAGTTTGAAGAAAAAGAATCAAATATCTTTTCCATAGATGCTTCGCGAAAGATTATTACAAATATTGATACAAAGTTAAAAAATACGAAAAAAGAATTATGGCCCCATATAAATATTAATACTACAATTCGTAAATCAAATGGTTCTCTAACCAGTTCTTATCTTGAAGATATTCATAATATAGTATTTGTATTACGTTTAAAATTAAAGGATTCTGTATCAAAAGAACTGCCGCCAATTTGTAATAATTTATTTGATATTTTCAAAGATTTATGGTTACAAATTGAAGATTATGTTTCAGATATTGATATTTTATTTTCTATGGCAAAAGTGTGTAAAGAAAAGAATTTTACAAAACCTATTTTTGAAGATAACGAACATGGTTCTGGTGTTGAAATTATTGGACTAAGACATCCACTTATTGAATCACAAAATACAAGAATTGAATATGTAAAGCATAACGTATCATTAAATTCTGGGAAAGGTTGGTTGCTTTATGGAATGAATGCTTCTGGTAAATCTTCACTCATGAAAGCAGTTGGTATTGCTACACTATTAGCACAAGTGGGGTGTTACGTTCCAGCAAGTTCATTTATATTAAAACCT
>Ga0209189_1003490_pt1 | contig 10542 bp, 6 predicted proteins | sample C_130820_EF_Meta_FD_187308 | JGI IMG/M metagenome (GOLD analysis project Ga0209189, IMG submission 187308) | Freshwater microbial communities from Lake Croche, Canada to study carbon cycling - C_130820_EF_MetaG (SPAdes) (version 3) | ecosystem: Environmental > Aquatic > Freshwater > Lake | place...
AATCGTTACGCCTTCATAACTCTGCGTGATCAATTATTGAGGGATCCCATCGCTTTAGAGAAATTTTTATCTGAATGTGATGAGCTTGACGGGGTTCCCAATTTAGAAATCAAAGGGAGTGATGTCAGTAGAATGATGACTGCAGTTTCAAAGCTGCAACGCTATAAACGATCAGTCTTATTTCGGCGAAATCAAGCCATAGCACGATTAGAAAAAGCCAGCAGTCTATAAGTAATAATTCCTATAATTGAGAATTTTTATAAGAATAATTACTTATTATAGCTGTATTTTTTACAAAACAAAGCCAATTTTGTTTTCTCAAGACCTTGCCATTTTTATATCTAAATTATTGTTTATGTTGATCTTTAGAGGGATTGTTGTCATTTTTTGCATTATAATGAATGGCATAAAAATTGCTTATTGATAAGGTGTTAGCTAAGCTGTATTCTACTGTATTAGCTTAATTTTGTAATGTTTTGACCGTCTATAATGGTCAAGATATGGAGTAAATGCGATGGTTACCTCTGTTGGCAGCACACCGACGACCACGTCAACCACGTCTAAAACGACAACCACGACTGGTAATGCCACCGGGCAGTCAATTCTAACGGCCTTGGGTGCCGGTGGCGGGATTGATACCAATAACCTCGCAACAAGCCTTGTTAACGCAGAAAAAGTTCCGCAACAAACGCTCATTGATACTGCAACAAAAGCAGCCAACACAGTGATTTCCTCTGTCGGCAAAGTCAAATCATCACTGACAAGCTTAAAATCTACTTTGACGGCCTTGGGAGATGTTAAGTCCTTTCAAACAACAGCTTCGAGTTCTGATACTTCAAAAGTAACGGTTGCTTTCAAACCAGGTGTGACACCGCCCACATTCAACAACTCTGTTAATGTTCAACAGATCGCAACAGCAACAACCGTTTTGATGTCTGCTGTTACATCTCAAGATGGATCTTTACTGGGCACTTCTGCAACACCGCGTACATTTAGTCTGGTCTCTGGCACTGTTCAAAACTCCGTTGTAAACGGTGTTGCTATGACTTTGCCCTCTGTTGCGCAAACAGGGACGATGACCATTAATGGGATTTCAACCGGTAATTTTACCATAGGAACGACCTCATTATCTGATAATCGCAAGGCTGTCGTTGCTGCAATCAATGCTATCTCAGCTCAGACTGGCGTTTCTGCAGTTGATAATGGTGATGATTCTAAGGGGGTCACTATCACTGCAGGGGATGGCCGGGCCATTTCAGCGAGCTTTGTGCCTGCTGGTTCTAAGGAAACAGCAAATGTTCAGTTCAAAGATATGGTGGCTGGTTCATCACTCACACTTGGTGGTTTAACATTTACCGCCAATACGGACATGACGGCTGCACAAGTCGCAACAGCCTTTGCTTATCGTAATAATGGTGATGTTGGCACTAATTTGGGTGCTTATACCTCTGGATCAGTTTCGGGTAGTTTTTCTGGTACTTTATCTGGATGGTCGAGTGGCTCAGCAAATGGCACCAGTGTGGCTTTCAGTGCATCAAGCCAAGGCAATGTTAATGATTTAACGTCACTGGCCACAACACCTGCGCCGTCTATATCAACAACGCAAGGCGCTGCAGCAACTTTTGAGAGTTCGGTCGTTAATTTTGGGTCTCTAGCAGCAGGGAGTTCTGTAACCGTTGCTGGCCTCACATTGACAGCAACAACAGCCATGTCAGCATCTCAGGTTGCGACTGCGTTTGCTTCCCGTGCTGACGGAAGCGTCATTGGTGCAAATTATTCAAACGCAGGTGTGTCGGGTACTTTTTCAGTTGGGGCAGGGCCATTGGCATTGACCGGTTGGTCAACGGGATCTGCGTCTGGAAGTGCTGTAACCTTTACATCAACGGCATCTGGAAATGTGACGGATATTGTCGTATCTGCAAATGCCGCTTCACCAACTGTTTCAACAACAAATGGTCAATCTGCTACACAGCAAACATCTTCTGTTGCTTTTCAGGATGTGGCTGCAGGCCACTCGATTACAATTGGTGGTCTTACTTTATTAGCAAATACGGCAATGAGCGCGACAGATGTAGCTCAAGCATTTGCCAGTCGAGCTGATGGGACTATCGGTTCTAATTTAACACCCTATTCTAACGGTGGGGTGTCAGGTACATTCTCTGGTACATTATCTGGTTGGTCATCCGGTGCATATGCTGGCACGAATACTTTAAACCTTACTGCAACGTCTTCGGGGAATGTCGCCAATCTTTCAGTCACGGCCGCGAGTTCCGTTCCAGCATCGAGCACAGTTCAAGGGACATCCATTTCTCAAGAAACGACTGATTTGACCTTTTCATCAATGGTCTCGGGCGACTCTGTGACAATTGGTGGTCTTACCTTTACTGCATCTTCAGCCATGACCGCTGACCAAGTTGCAACTGCTTTTTCTGGGTTAGCGGATGGCACAACAACGTCCTCTTATAGTAATGCGGGAGCAACAGGCCAATTTACTGGAACCTTGACGGGATGGAGTAGTGGAGTTTCCTCTTCGGGGAATGTGACGTTTACCGCAACCAGTTTAGGGAATGTTGCAGATTTGAGCGTCACTGCGGCTTCCACGCCACCGGCAGTGACAACAACTCAAGCAGTCAGTGCCTCTACAGAAAATGCAGCTGTTACATTTAAAAATTTAACTGCAGGCACTTCTGTAACCGTAGGTGGTCTTACGCTCACAGCAACAACCGATATGAGCGATTTACAAGTCTCTTCTGCTTTTGCTAATCGCTTGAATGGTGCAAATGGCAATAGTATTGGTACTTATACTAATGGATCGGCTTCTGGTGTTTTTTCTGGTTCGCTTGCAGGTTGGTCTTCGTCAACGACAAATGGCGCAATTGTTAATTTTACCTCGTCTACGACAGGTAACGTTCCTGATCTTACTGTATCAACATCGATGGCGTCGCCCGTTGTTAATATTATTCAAGGAACGGCTGCTACGAATGAGCAAGCCCGTATTAATTTTACCGCCCTTGCATCAGGAAGCTCTTTGACGGTTGCTGGTTTAACTTTGACAGCAGCTTCGCAAATGTCAGCATCGCAGGTTGCTTCAGCTTTTGCAGGTATTTCGGCGAATGGTACAGGGGTTCCGGTTGGTGGATCTTATTCTTTTTCAGGTTCATTATCGGGATGGTCATCTGCTACAGCCAGTAATAATAGCGTTTTATTCACATCGTCCACTACTGGTAATGTGGCAGATATCAGTCTTACAAGTTCAGCTTCTGCGCCTGTGATTACGACCAATCAGGGTGCATCAGGCCTTACATCACAATTAACCGGTGTAAATATAGGTCAATATGTAACATCTCTTGCAGGTAATAGTATACCTGGCACTGGGATGTCACAACCAACGATAGTTTCACCAGCGTCATCTGCTACAGGCACAATCGTTATTAATAATACATCAATCTCAGTCACGCTAACATCGGATCTTGTTGCTAATAGAGCAGCCATTTTGAGTGCTATTAATGCGCAAACAAAAACCACTGGGGTCACTGCTGTTAACAGCGGTACAGATGCTGGAGGTATATCCCTTACATCGGTAAGCACTCAATCAATTAGTGTATCGTTTCCGTCCATTATTGGTGGAAGTAATAATCCATCCCTTAATCCACTTAGTTCTGCCACGACCGGTATTCGTGATGGTCTTGTTAATGCTGTTACCAAATCCGTAGGCGGAGCTATGACACCTCCTGCTACTGCAACAAGCGGTAATATTAAAATTAATGGTGTAACTATAGCTCTCACTTTGGGTACGGATGCTGCGGCTAATCGGACTGCTATTCTCACAGCAATAAATAATCAAACTGGTAATACTGGTGTAACGGCATCTGCCAATCCAAGTGACACAGGTATAACCCTCACAGCTTACGACGGACGTGCTATTAAAACCGATTTAGGTTCTAAATTCACTGAGGCTCAGACAGGATTAAAAAAGACTGTCTTAATGAGTCTTGACATGACTTCAACCTCTAATGATACGCTCACTACATTACGAGATAAAATTAATACAGTTTCTGGTATGACGGCTAGTATTGTTCAGGGTGGTACAGACACACAACCACTTTATTATTTATCCGTTAAAAGCGGCTTAGGTGTTATTAATAATTTTTATGTCGATGTTACTAAAATAGGAAATACAGTACCATTAGATGCTGCAGATACGTCAAATTCTGTTCCAGCTACAGACGGTATTTTGGGCAATTATTATTCAACTGTTACTTCTGGTCAGGATGCTAAAATTACAGTTGATGGTGTAGCTATAACCTCAAGCACAAATACCTTTGATAAAGCCATACCCAATGTCACAATTACTGCAGTTGCCCCAACAAGTGGGTCTGCCGTAACCATCAATTCTCAAACAAATACTAATGCATTAACAAGTGCTATTAACTCTTTAGTCTCTGGTTATAATCAGGTCATTTCTACAATGACAACTGAAATGGTTTATAATACGTCAGACCCGACTCAAAATGGAGGATTGGCTAATAATCCAATCGCACGTACACTTATTGCTCAGTTGCGATCTTTTACAACGCAACCCATTACCGGTTACGATGGAAGTACACATACACTTGCAGATATCGGTGTGAAAACAAATTTGGATGGTACTTTAACGCTCGATAGTGCTGCTTTTTCCTCTGTTTTAACAAGTAATCCAGATCTTGTTGCGGCTGTTTTAGCCTCGAAACAAAGTGTTTCAGATTCTCGTCTGGCTCCAGGTGCTATTTCAGCAACAGCTAAGACAGGAGTTTATACGATCAAAAAACAAGTTCTACCCCCAACGGTCACAAATACTGCTGCTACGTCAAGTTCACACGCTTCGGCTTCTGTTCAATTTTATTCTCTTAAGTCCGGAGCAAATATTACTGTTGGTGGATTAACGTTTACTGCAAATACTGACTTATCTGCAGAAGATGTTGCCGCTGCTTTTACTGCTCTTACGGATGGGGCTACATCTGGGCCATCGTCGTCAAAAGGAACTTATACAGGAACTTTAAGTGGTTGGGCTTCAGGTGCGTCAGGTGGTTCCACATTAAAATTTACAGCATCACCCTCAGGTAATGTTAGTGGACTAACATCTTCAGGGACTAGTATGGGTTGGACCATTAATGGTGACCCTGCAGTTTTATCAGGAAACACTTTAACGGCTTCGAGCTCTTCAGCAGCGGCTGGTATTTCTTTATTTATACCATCAGACTTGGCAGCATCTGCTGCTGATGGTTTCACAGCAACTCTTAATTATAGTCAGGGTATTATTGAACGCTTTAATAATATGATCAATGATGCAACGGGTACTACTTCATCTCTGCAAAACGTAACTGATGATGAAAATCGAATATTAAGTGATTTAAGCCAAAAACAAACTGATTTAGATAATAGAATGTCTGCTTTGTTAACGCGTTACCAGCAGCAATTTAGTACTCTTTCTACACTGCTTAATAAGGCTAAATCTACTCAAACGTCTCTCACTGATTTTCAAACTGCCTGGTCTAATAGTTTGAAAGGCAATTAAAACTATTGTTTATTTTTTTAATTATTATATAATAGATGATATAATTGAATTATGAGGGTATAATGTCTAAGTTTATAGAAAAATATAGTGTTAGCGAGAATAAAAAAACTTCAGGGCGTAGTAACGTCGATGTTACCCCTGAAGAAAAAAATAGAAATAAAATGTTGTTATCCATTGATGAGCAATTAAATTATGTAAATGATTTATCAGTTGGTAAAGATATTACTCTCATAATAGGCGAAAAATCCAAAAAGCCTAGATTGTTTTGGCAAGATGTTCTTGGTGGCTTTTTATTTTCGCCAAGATTCGGAAATGACTTTATTTTTGGAAAAGATAGGGGTGTTCATTGTTCTTCTTACGATGAACTTGTGACGCTTCTTAATGATTTTAAAAGTGCAGTTGTCAATTTAGAGTTTGATGATCGACTTTCAGAAATTTCTAACACACGTAAAGGGCGTGGAGCTGGCGTTTCCAGAAATCGCAGCTAAGAAAGATATAAAATTAATTTTCTAAATGAAGTTGTGGTATGGATTATATAAAAAATGATTTTTTATATAATCCATACTTTTTTATGTTTTCAATGGTAAATTAAATTTTTATAAAATTGAAATTATGAAAAATAATATTTTTATTGTAATCGAATTCTTTTGATACTGAATAAATATATTTATTGTTTTCTATTTGTATAAATGGAACATTGTATCCATCACCGTTTGCAAATGCATTAATTCTTTTTTTTAATTCTTCTTCAGATAAATCTAAAGTTATATGGCACATATGTTCAAAATCTTTTTTTGTCCTTATTTTGCCACACCATTTTTCATCGATGCAACTTAATGATTTTTTATTTGATGTAAAATCTAAAATCAATTCGTTATATAATTCGTACATGTATGATGTTGTAATATCCATTAAATTTTCAACATTAAATTCGTTTGGAATATTAAATTTTTTATATTTTATAATATTACCTGTATCAATTTTTGAATTCATTTTATGAACTGTTACACCATATGTTGATGCCTCATCATAAATTGCAAAACTGAAAGGTGCCCAGCCTGGATAATTTGGCGGTCCAGGATGAAAATTATAGCAATCGAATTCAAATAAAGATAAAATTTCTTGCCTTACATAAAAGATGCTACCAAATGAAATAAGTCTAGATTTTTTGAGAAATTCATGTCCGAATTGAAGTAGTTCATTGGGATGCTGAACATAAATTATTGAAATATCAGTGTTTTTATTATTCGTAAGCTCAATAAGCTTTTTTGTGTAAAAACGATGTGTAAGAAATATGATGGTACTCAGCTTGGACATTTATCGAATTCTATTTCTTCAAAAAGATAAAACTGCATCGGGGATTTAACAAATATTTAGATATCATCGTAATTCATCATAGCTATTGATAAAGGAAAATCAGCAATAAATTTACAAAACACTGTGGATTATATGTTACATTAAATAGGTGTAAACCATTATATGAGATTGGGTGCTTAAATGCAGATAAATGTGCTTCAAACAAAAAGAAAACTATTACTTGTTTCGATTCTGATGTCGGTTTTTGCCTTCCCAAACTTTTCATGCGGTCAAGAGATTTCACCCAAATCAACAATGAACCAATCTATCCTTACAGGCAACTTTAAAGAAGCATACCAAATTGCTGAAAAAGATGCAGAAAATGGTGAAAGAGAAGCGCAATTCAATCTTGCACTTTTTTATTATCACGGGATAGGGGTCCCGCAAAATTTTGAATATGCCCTCCGTTGGGCCAATTTGGCAGCTCTTCAAGGCTTTAAGAAAGCGTCTGCTGCGCGCACACCGATTATGGAGAAATTGCAACCTGACACTGTATTAGCGGCCATGACATGGGTGAGACAGCGTTTGACTAAGGCGGCAGAGGAGGGTGATAATATCGCTCTTGTGATGCTTTCCAATAGTTTTGCAACAGAATTTGGCTTTGGAGATCCCAAAGAGTCATATTATTGGGCCTCCCTTGCCGTTGCGACAGGGCGGACGGAGGCAAAACGTCGGCGGGATGCCCTTGTTAAAGAGTTGAAGGCTGCAGATTTCAAAGAGGTTCAAGATCGGAGCGTCGAATGGTTTTCAAAATTCAGGAAGTCTGCCTCTTAACATGAGACTTTTTTTGCAAGTATATGTTTTTATGATTTAATATTTAAGATTTGATTTGGTTCTAAGTTTTACAATTTTTAATTGGCTTGCTTTATGAAAAATTCACATTGATGTCTGAGCATAGTAGTATCTATTAAGAATCGGCTTGTGATTGAGAGTGTTTTAGATGAGTGAAGAAGAAAAAGAAAAACCGCGGCCGATGACAGGCGTCAAAGCCCCACCACAATTTGTTTTTGAAATCATTGCGACGCAAGCTGTGCGCTATTACCTAGTGTCGCAATTACCAGCAGAAATTGTCGTTCCAGAACTTACGCGCGTTTTTAATCAGCTTTATGATGATAAAGACCTTGAGGCTGATATGCATGATGCATTGGGCCGGGTTACGCAGTTTTTCGGATCGGTAAAGATTTCAAATATCGACCTTTTTCTATTGTCTTTCATGTTTTTTGTAACAAATTTTGAAAATGCGCGAGAACCCAGAAACAAGCGTCCATTCTTGGGCGGCCTCTTGAAGCCGCGACCTAAAGAACTGGCGCGTGTTTACATGCTTGTTCGGCGCATGAAATCCTATGCTTTTGCTCTAGCGAATGGGATAGCACCCTTAAAGCCGGTTACCTGGCGCCCCGAGGATGAGATCGAGTTAGAGCCTATCTATAGCCTTTTGTTTCCAAAGAAAGAAGAGGAACCTGTTCCCTAAGAAAAGCCTGTTATTATTTGATAATATTGTGTTTTTCATAAAAAAAGCCGGATTACTATCCGGCTTTTTTTATGTTGATATTCGTGCCGATCAATATCCATTTTTAAGGCTCATATTCGAAAATAAAATTTAAATTAATTTATTAGGAATTATTATTAAGTAATTGATTATATGTGATTTATTAAATTATAGACGAGAAGAGAATTTTACCTCTCTTCGTCCCCAAATATTTTGATCGTCGAAAATTTATTTGGTTTTATCATATATTGATAACTCTGATTGCATGTTTTGTAGGCTCTGTCTCAGACAATGATATTTATAACTTGAGACAAGATGGTTTTAATTTTTTTTAAACGCTTGGAGGATATTGTTTTTTAAATAGTCATTATTGGTGTGTCATTTAATGCTTCTTAAAAGAATTACTCAAAAATCAATCGCTGAAGAATATATTTTATTTGATAATGTTGCGTCTTTGTTTCGTCTCAGAATGAATGAATTTTGGATTTTGCGTTATAAAGATACTCTTTCTAATAAATTAGTAAAGCAGGCTTTAAATACTATTAGCTTCGAAGAAGCGTTAAAAATTTCCCTAATATCACTTCGTTCCTTACAATCAGTCGATAGTGTTAAATCATTTGATGGTTTTTATTTGCTGTCTGAATTGATTGATAATTATCTTATCTTTCAAAGTGAACGTTTTTTAAATTTAGAAATAAGCAAGTCAAGATTGAATGTTATTGAAATTCAATTGAGAAAACATTTAATTAATTTTATTGGCAATGGCAATACCTATAATGGTCTTTTAACAATCGTAAATAATATAGACCCATATATTTTTAAAAATTATTTTTTATTTAGAACGAGCGGTGATAAAAGCCTATCTTCTATTACAATAAAAAATGAATTAAATTGTTTTAAGAATTTTTTTTCTTGGGCTAACAAATACTATTTTAATAATTCTAAAATCTTTATTTTTCCCAATGATATTAAAAATTCTAAAAGTAAAAGAAAAGGACTTAACCCACTTGAATTTTTCAGAATTCAAGCAGCTTTAAAAAAGTGGCCTGATAAAGCAACTTCTTCAAAAGAAAGTTATTATAAAAAGATAATCCGAGACTTTATATTTATTCAAAGTTCTTTTCTTTTAAGTTTTACAGAATTAAAAAAGATAAAATGGAATGATGTTTCACTAGTTGTTAAGGATCAAGAATTAACAGCTAAAATACAAATTGAAACTGTTAAAGGAACTAGAATCGTTTCATCTAGAGACGGGCATTTTCTTTTTCATATTAAAACATATTCTAAAATGCTTGATAAAAGTAATTATGTTTTTTCAAAATTTTTAGAAGATGATTTAATAGATAATAATACATATTTTTATTATTTTAATAAACTTTTGCAGGATTTAAAAATAGATAAAACAAATAGAAATATTGGTTTTGATGATTTTAAAACAATGGGAATTATATTGAAAATTAAAAATGGATTTTCCCTATTTGAAATTGCAGATGTTACTGGTGATAATTATTTAAATTTATATAAAAAGTTTAATGATGTTGATTTAAAAGATGTTATTAATAAAACATTTAATTAATTAAATTGGTTTATTTAAAAATTGTCTGATTGTTTATTAGATTATAAGAACCAGAGTTAAATTATTCCAAATCTTTTTTATAATTAATTTTATAAACAGTGGTATTTTTTAAAGCCTATAATAGCATTTTGAATAAATATTCGAAATTTTATTCAAAAATTCATTGAAATTATTAGATAAATTTAAAAAGCCAACTATATTCTTTTTTAAAATTGTTCGGTGATTTAATCAATTCATACAAAAAGGTATGTGGTAATGATTGTATTAACATGAGATTTTTTTAGATAGTGACAGAGCTAATAGTGTCAATAATTAGGTGTTTTTATTTTAGGAGGCACTATGTTCCCATCAAAATTAAGGGGAGGACATATCTGTATTTGAATATTGCTTTGTAAAACGGTTTTTTTTTAAAAAATTAACACACGGATTAAGTTGAACTGATAAAGTGCATAAATTTATGAATTAAAATTGGGGCTGACATAGATAGCAGAAAAAGGCTATTTATGTCAGATGGTTAGGAAAAGACGAAAAAGCAGACTTTTACCAAGTATTCAAAAGCGTTTACTT
>Ga0209189_1003491_pt1 | contig 10541 bp, 6 predicted proteins | sample C_130820_EF_Meta_FD_187308 | JGI IMG/M metagenome (GOLD analysis project Ga0209189, IMG submission 187308) | Freshwater microbial communities from Lake Croche, Canada to study carbon cycling - C_130820_EF_MetaG (SPAdes) (version 3) | ecosystem: Environmental > Aquatic > Freshwater > Lake | place...
ATCGTCTCCAGACTTGTAAAACAAGCAGGTGGGAGCATCACTTGTTCCAACGACCACGGAGCAGTTTTTGTTGTAGAAATTCCGGTAAAAGATGATTAGAACCCTAATCATTGAGGATGATTTTCGGGTTGCAGAGGTTAATGCTGCTTATATCCAGATGGTGGGTGGTTACAAGGTCATAGGTGTTGCCCCGACCGCAGCCGTCGGCTATCAGCTAGTCATTGATGAAAAACCTGATCTGGTTCTTTTAGATCTCTATCTTCCTGACGAACACGGTCTCGAGCTATTTTCTAGGTTGCAACAATTACCTCGTGGTTCAAAGCCCGATGTTTTTATCATAACCGCTGCCAAAGATACACATAGTCTTAAGGACGCAATACAACTGGGTGCTGCTGCTTACTTAGTTAAACCATTTAATGGCCAAGAATTAATTGAAAGACTGAAAGCGTATAAAAGTGCTAATGAGCTTCTCAAAGCAGAAGGCGATATTTCCCAGGCCGAAGTTAACGCCGCTGTTGCTCTTATGCGTGGCGGGAAAGTTGAGGCACGAACAGAGAGGGCAACGACTAACCCGACAACTGCAATAATCATAAATTGCCTAAAAACAAATATGGAACCGATGAGCGCGAGTGAGATAGCAGTGAGGCTGGGTATTAGTCGCGCGACATCCCAACGATACCTCTCGAAACTGGTCGATCGAGAGCTTGTTGCTCTAGAGCTTCAATATGGTACTGCTGGACGACCAATCAACAAATATCGCCTCGCCTAGAAATTACTTAGAGGATTTAAATATCGATCTCGTACTAGAGCTCATTAATAGCGCCAGCGCAAAGAAGACCGCTCCTGTCCCAAATGTTCCAGATATAGCGCCAGCAAATGCCGGTAAAAGAAATTGACCTAGTCGATTACCAGCGAGTCGAATACTCACAGCAAAGGATCGTTCCTCCTCTCGACTGATGCGTGAAACCCATGCCATCGTCATCGGTTGACCCACACCTAGCGAAAGACCGGCAAAGACAATAACAATTCCAAGGAAGAGTGGTGATGTCGAAAAAATCGCGACAATACATGCGATAGATGAAATGATTATGCTCCCGAGTAGCAGTCGAAAGAAACCAATCTTTTCGGTCAAGTTTCCAAGTTTGACTCTTGAGAACATTGAAGCTGCCGCCCGAAGCGCTAAAATTACGCCAATCGCTCCCGAGGAGAATCCTCTCTCTTTTCCAAAAATAGGGAGAAAAACTACCATTACGTCAATCGAAGAACTCACGGCAAGGCTTGCATACATTGCGACCAGCATGCCCGGATTTGCCAATAGGCGGTGTAACGAAGTGTTTTCGCGTGACGATTTTGCCGATACTGTAAAAGTAGGTTTCATGGGCATTCCAAAGAAGAGTGGGATTAAACCTAATAGAGCTATAACAGCAGAGGCCAGGAAGGCATTGCTTGTCGAACGTGGCAAGACTCCGCTTGAGCCCGACACGAATGCGCCAACGATTGGGCCGATGAGTTGCCCTAATGCAGCACTAAACGTGTAATAGCCAAAGTAATTTTCATAATTAGTTCGCTCAGTTCTGTTGGCGAATATCGCTTGTGCTCCAGTCATGCAAAGCAATTGCGATATCCCAAGTAAGGCAACAACAAAAACCATCTCGACTTCATTGTGCGCCGTAGCCAAGACAAATGTAGATATGGCGATCACAACGGTTCCTAGGGCAATAAAGCGTCCTTCTCCGAATTGATTTATCCACCGGCCAAGAGGAATCGCCAATAAGAGCGGGAAAAGAGCATATAAGGCTCCAAATGAGCCAACGATGAAACTATTTGCATGAAGCTCTAATAATCGATAACTGATCATGGGCCTGGCCAAATATGTACTTGCTTGGATAGCGACGGAATTTAATAGCGCAGCGACTACCCAACTCTCATATCGTCTTGACATGCCCGAGAGTCCTACTAGTTACACACTTCATTTGACCATCATAGATAACTGGTGCCCCGAGTGGGGGTCGAACCCACACTGGGAGGATTTTAAGTCCTCTGCCTCTGCCATTGGGCTATCGGGGCGTCTCGCGTACACGACGAAATTTGCGCGTGATTGCGTAGCTTACAGGGCAATACGGTGGCTAGATAATTGACCATAGAAGGAATCAAATCAGATTCCTAGCTTTTAAACGCCTTCATGATCGCAGCTGCTGCACCAGAGAGCTCTGCTGGAATGATCCATAATTTGCTCGCTGTGCCGTTGGCGATGATGGGCAATTGCTCTAAATATTTATAGGCAAGTACCTTTTCATCCGGATTTGCAGCATGAATCGCATCGAAGACTTTGGCGATTGCAGTGGCCTCACCCTCGGCATTAATCACCGCCGCTTGAGCTTCACCCTCTGCCCGCAAAATGTCGGCCTGCTTCTTTCCTTCGGCCAGCAAGATTTGGCTCTGCTTTTCGCCTTCTGCCGTCAAAATCGCAGCACGCTTATCGCGGTCAGCACGCATCTGCTTCTCCATAGATTCTTGGACACTTGGAGGTGGCTCGATTGCCTTGATTTCTACCCTGTTTACTCGTACTCCCCATTTGCTGGTCGCTTCATCGAGAACTCCGCGCAACACTGCATTAATGTGATCGCGTGACGTGAGGGCTTTTTCGAGGTCTAACCCGCCAACAGAATTTCGTAACGTTGTAACAACCAACTGTTCAATGCCTTGGATGTAATTCTCAATTTCGTAGGTGGCAGATTTGGGATTGGTCACTTGGAAATAAATCACTGAATCAATATTGACGACCAGATTATCTTCCGTGATCACGGGTTGTGGTGGGAAGGAGACGACTTTCTCCCTCAGATCCACAAGCGGCCGTAACCTATCAATGCCGGGAACGATAATGTTGAGACCAGGTCCCAGTGTTCGGTGATATTTGCCTAGACGTTCGACGATTCCGCCACTCGCTTGCGGAATAATTCGTATCGATACGACCGTCATCAATATTGCCAGCAGAACAAAGATTCCTAAGACGATCAATATGGCCATCACGACTCCTTTGAGTGTAGATCTGAGGTTTCTAAAGCCACCTTGGCGATTGCGCCTTCAATCTCTGTAACAATGACGGTTGAACCTGACTCAATTATTCCCGAATCACACCGGGCCGTCCAGGTTTCGCTCCGCAATGTGATTGTTCCCGATGAGCCACTTATCTCTGATGTGGCAACTGCTTTCATCCCGACCAGAGCCAATATTCCAGTATCCGAGGCTGGGGTTTTTCGGAAGATGAAGCGCATGACAAACGGCTTGAAAACCGTCAAACTCAGGACTGAAATGAGGGCAAAAACAACCAAAGGAATTGCTGCATTGGAGCTGAAAGATTGAGCTAGGGCGGCGCTGAAGGCTGCGATCGAAAATGAGGCAAAAACCAAATTAAGGGAGAGGATTTCGATGCCAGCGCAAATCCCACCAATTGCCAGCCAGATCCAAAGATGCACAGCGGTCTCCCCTAGTTACTTATCCCAATGTAACACGATAGTTTGCTGGATACTATAGGTCTCTGCATACCTCTAGATACACTAGCTAGGACACTGAAAGGTGAGCCAAACCATGAGCGAATACCAATATCCCAAAGCTTCGATCCAGCACCGACTCGGTGGCAAAGCCGTTGATGCGGCTATGTACACCGTTACCTTCGGATTTGGTTGGCTGATCTGGTCTTTAGTTGTCTGGGGACAGGGTCAGACCCCCGGTAAGCAGATTGTAAAAATGCGCGTTTACAACAAAACTACACTTCAGCCCGTCAAATGGGGACAGATGGCGTTGCGTGAATTCGTGCTTCCTTTCTCGCTCTATGTGATTACCCTAATTTTCCTGACTTTCTTTCGGGCGGCCAATCCAGATGCCAACCCATCCTATGTATTCCTTATCTACCTACCGCTATTTGTAGTCTGGTTAGTGGACGCTTGCTACATTTTTGCCGGAGATAACAAGAATCGCTTAGTTGACATTATCGCCAAGACGGATGTGTTGAACGTAGCTCCTTAGAACGCCGATAGTGGGTGAACCTAAGAAGTAGGCGAAATCCGGTTTTAGGCTTAAAAGTTTCTTACTTTTTCTGGTAACCAGATGGGCAGATAGGATTTTTCCCCGTTACTTTAGTGACGGTATTACCTTTAACACAGGTAATTGAAGTTATGGATTGCTCCGAACTGCTCGGTGAAGACGAGGGCTTCGCAGTAGATTTTGGAGAAGCGCTAGGAGAGCTAGTAGGCGTTGGTGAGCCTGTTGTTGTTGGCGATGGTCTTCCAGTTGTTGTAGGCGTTGGCGAGCCTGTTGTTGTGGGCGATGGTGTAGGGGTGGCTGATTTTGTAGAAGCTAACTGGGCGGCCTTTTTTTCGGCTGCTAACTTTGCTGCAAGTTGTAGAGCCGCCTTTTCTTTTGCTGCCTTTGCCACAAGTGCCTGCGCTGCTGCCGCCTTCGCTGCTGCAGCTTTTTTAGCCGCGGCCTTTTTCGCTGCAGCCGCTTTATCAGCTGCTGCCTTATCAGCTGCTGCCTTATCTGCAGCCGCCTTATCTGCAGCCGCCTTATCTGCAGCCGCTTTATCAGCTGCTGCCTTATCTGCAGCGGCTTTATCAGCAGCCGCTTTATCTGCTGCTGCCTTATCAGCAGCCGCTTTATCTGCTGCTGCCTTCTCCGCTGCCGCCGCTTTATCTGCTGCTGCCTTCTCCGCTGCCGCCGCTTTATCTGCAGCCGCTTTATCTGCAGCCGCTTTATCTGCTGCTGCCTTCTCGGCTGCTTTGCCTGCGCTGATCACTGCATCGATTTTTGCTTGGACAACTGTGATTCGCCGTAAAAGTTCGGTCTTAATCGTGCCTGCTTCTAGTGCATCAACTTGAGCCTTCGCCGCCGCTAAGTCACCTTGATAAATACTCAGTTCTGCTTTAGAAACGGCAGATGTTGCAGCGGCAAGCGCTGAAGGCGATGATGTCGGTGCTTGCGGTGGAGTTGGAGCAACTGGCGTCACGGGTACGACAGGAGGAACCACGACGACAACTGAATCAATCACTCTCTTTACTGCCAGTAATCGATTGTTAAGAGCAGTCTTTGCCGCACTCAACGCGCCTGAAGGTGGGTTGACTAAGGCATATGCGGCATCATAGTTAGATTTTGTCGGCGTACCTTCGGCCGTGGTAACAGCAACGGCAGCCACCAGAATTGCAGATACTGCGTTCAGACGTGTCTGTAGAGCAGGCAAGGATGTGATGAGAGGTTGAACTGTAGTGACAACGCTCTGTGCAGTACTAAAGTCAGTGGCGTTGACACTACTTTCTGCCACGGCAACATATTGAGTTAACAGCACATTTTTTGCGTCGCCCGTCGGTAGTCCTGTCACCAGTTGAATTGTTTGTGAATCTAATGGAGCGTCTCTTATTGCAACACTTGCGCCAGTGTTGATCGATATCTGGAGCGAATTAAGTTCTGCCTGAAGTCCGGCATCAAGGTTCACTGACTGCAATCCTGTAACAGCTAGCTGCGCCAAGGCAAGGTCGCGCTCTGCTGATAGGTAATCTGAGGTCGTGGGGAATTCCATCGAAATATCTGATCGCGCTAGAGCAACTGCAACACGAGCTAAAAGATATTTTTTGATGATGGATGGTACCGATGCGACGCTGGTCTGTGCGACCGAAATGTTCTCAACTGACGGCGTTCCCTCTGCATTAACTACCGCAGTTGTTGCATCGATAATAATTTTTGCAGCATCAAGCCGCGCACTATAAGCAGTTTTGGTATCAGAAGTCGGTAATGCATCAACCAAGCTCCTGGCTATATTCCAATCGCTTGTTGCGTTATCTTTTGAGGCTATCGCGTCCGAGTAATAACCTGATACCGAGAGATTTAAGGGAGGAAATGCCGAGACAGCGGCGTCAATTTCAGCTTGCAAAACTGCCATTCGAAGCAAAAGAGCAGTTTTCGATATCGAGGTCGGTAATTTTGTAACCAATCCATTATTACTCGTGCCCTGTGCGATGTTCAGATCGTTTTGCGCAATCACATAATCTGCAGGTAGCAGGGCCTGAGCGGTATCCGTCTCTGTTTGCCTTACCGATTGAGTCGCAGCTGTCAAAACATTTGTCTGCAGGATGTCGAGTCTTCCTTGCAAGTTCAATCGCACAGGTTGTCCTGCGATGAGATCATTGACTTTCGTCTGTGCAGCGGTTACATCATTTTGGACTAGCAAGAAATCTGGATTCGCAATTGAACTGTGCGCTTCTGCAACGAGAACGGCCTTTGAAGCGGTAATAATTGCTTTTACGATATTGAGTCGAAGCTGAAATCCAAGACGAGGCTCGAGTGATGGCGATGGTAATTTGTTGACAAGTATTTGAGCTCTATCGGCAATAAAGGAGTTAACGTTATCGAAATCCGCTGTACTCACTGCGCTAGCCGTATCACTTTCGGCTTTAGTAACAGCGACACCTACCACAGCATTAATTTGAGATTGAACGCTATCTAGTCTCGCCTGCAAGGCGCTCTTTGGGCCAGCAGCTGGTAACAAGGTGACGGATTTTTGCGCGATAGTAATTAGCTCATTTTGTGCCGCAACGATATCTTGGGTCGTTACTGCGGCGGCAGTCAAGGTCTCTACCCGAGTGACCATGGCTGCAACCGCGGTATCAATCCTGCTTTGCACCACGACAAGTTGATCCCGAAGAGCGCTCTGATTAGCAGCGACGGCAGTCGGTAAGCCGGTATAAAGCGCTTTTGCTGTACCGGTCAGATAATTCTGGACGGCAATAAGCTCGCTTGGTAAGGAAGCATTGGCGGTATCTGTCTCCACTTTATTACCTGCGGCCAAGGCTGCAACGACAATGGCATTCTGAACTGTGGTAAGCCGTCCGGGTAGATCACTCTGTGTGAGCGCCACCGATGATGGAAGTCCGGCCAATAACGTTTGCGCAGTATTCACGTCGGTCTGCACGGTAATAAAGTCCGAAAGAGAATCAGGTGACGCGGCGACGGTATCGGTCTCTGCTTGGGAGACAGAGGTTCTTGTGGCGGCAGTGATCAAAGTCTGGACTGCTGTTAACTTATTCTGTAGCTCGCCGCGAATTGAAATTGCTGGTAGCCAGCTCACCGAAACCGATGGAAGCGATGTAACGAATGGTTGCGCATTACTGGTGAGATCGCTCTGAGCTACGATAAAGGCGGTTAATGGCGTTAATGACGCGGTCTCTGTTTCGGTGTGATGTACCGAAACAATTGCAGCTGCATTAATCAACGTTTGTTGGGTAGAGAGTCGCGTCTTTAGATCTGAGATAAGAATTGACTGCGGATCCGTTATTCCATTACCCGTTGGAATCAGCGCAATTACCATGGGTAGCGCCTTATTTGTGAGATCGTTCTGCGCGCTTATGAAATCTGCTGCGGATACTGCAACGGCGGTTTCGGTTTCAACTCGATGTACCGCCGCAGTCACAGCAGTATTGATCAATCCCTGTACCACCACTAGTCGTGATTGCAGATCGGTCTTCACTGTACTTGTCGAGGGCAAAGCCACCACTAGCGGCAAGGCATTGTTAATCAGATCAGCCTGAGCATTCACGTAACTTGTTGGCGAACTAGCAGAAGCAGTTTCCGTTTCTGTGCGATGTACCGCAGTCGTGGCGGCGGCATTAATCTGAGTTTGCACAGTAGCGATGCGCGTTTGTAAGTTAGTTTTAAATGTGCCAGAAGCGAGTGAGTTAACGAGTGGCAAAGCGCTTGCGAGTGAATCGAAGATAGTCTGAGCGCTAGCAATCGCGTTATAAAGAGGTATGACATTGGCTGTTAAATCATTTTGAGCAAGAATAAAATCACCAGCCGAAGACGATAAATTTGCTTGAGCTGTCTCGGTTTCGACGTGATGGAGAGCAGTTTCTGCGGCGGAATTAATTTTGCCCTGTACGACATCCAGACGTCCCTGAAGGCTTAACTTCGAATCACCATTTGCTAACGCAGCCACAAGCGGCATTGCAGTTTGTATATCTGCTTGAGGGGTTAAATATGAACCTGGCAGTACGGCGCCGATGGTGTCTGTTTCAGATTGAGCGACTGCAGCGGTGGCAGTATTAATTGCACCAATTACCGTGTCAATACTGCCCTGTAGGGCAACCTTCGTCACGTTTGGAGCGTTTGAGGATCCTGGCATCCCGGTCACAAGTGATTGTGCAATTGCTAAATCTGATGATTTACCGCTAATCACATAGTTCAACACAGCGGTTGTTGCAACGTCATTAATCATGGATTGTACGATTGCAAGGCGCGCCAGCAGATCACTTTGAATATCACCTGATGGCAACGCATTCACGAGTGGATAAGCAATGGTGTTGGCTTCGAGCTGAGCCGTAATAAAGTTTGCAACAGGCTTGCTGCCAGAGGTTTCTGTTTCAATATGGATGACTGTCCCGGTAACAACTGTATTTATTGCACTCTGAACAGCATCAATTCTATTTTGAAATGCGGTTGCGGCTGCGCCTGTAGGCAGAACCGCGATCAGTGGCTGGGCGGTTTTTACATCTGTTTGGGGATTCGCATAATCCAAAGGTGCAGTAGAACCGGAGAGGTCCGATTCGGCCTTCGTGACAAACCCGCCAACGGCGTTGGTAATTTTGACTTGAACAGCGCTCAAGCGTGTCTGGAGGTTGGTTTGAATCGGTATCGGTGTAGCAGCCAAGTCGGTGAGGTTGCCAGCCAGATCCTGCTGAGTTGTGGTGGTCGCTAGATTTGCAAGATTTACCAGAGGTCTGGCGGTTTCAACATGCCCTTGAGCGAGAATAACACCAGCGGAGGTTAGCGTACCTGCAGTGTCTGTCTCTGCTTGCAAAACCGACTGTGTCGCGTTGATAACATCCTGGACGAGCGTCAAACGTTTTTGCAAATTCTCTTTAAGCGGCAGAGTCGGAAGGGCGGTTACCAAAACTGCAGCTGAGTCTTTATCACTTTGGGCTTTAATAAAATCAGCTTTTAAGAGAGCCTTGGCCGTCTCTGTTTCTAGATTCTGCACGGCTGTGATCGCCCTGGAGTTAAAGGGGGCCTGAACAACATCCAAGAACGCCTGATTGCCGGTTTTGGTAGTTCCTGAGGGGAGTCCCGTAACCAGATCCTGGGCAATACTGATATCCGATTCAGCGCTAGTTGTTACAGCCTTGGCGATCGCGACCCCGGTAGCGGTATTGATCTTTGATTGGAGAGTCAACAAGCGCACTAAGAGATTGCTTTTGACAGCTCCGGATGGAAGCACGTTAACCAGAGCGAGTGCTTTGTCAACATCTTTTTGCGGCAGGATAAAATCAGAGGGATTTAGCGCGTTTGAGGCGGAGAGTTCCGCGTCGGCCACCAAAGACGTTGCCTGATTGTTTATTGTTGTCTGCAAACCTTGTGCGGTAAGTCGATTTGCACTTTTTTCTGGATCAGATAACTGCGAGATTAACGTCAACCATGGCGCCATGTCTGCTTGAGCCGTAATATATTTGGATTTAGTCAGATCATCGACAACCAAATTTCCAGCATCAATAACTCTATGGAGCAATGTTTTTGTTGTTACCAGTGTGAATGTTGCTGATGCAGAATAAGGTTTTAAATTAGCGTCGACGGGAAGAAAGTTGGAATCGGCCCCAGTGATGTTAACAGTGATCGTATCCGAGAATTGAAGAGCTTTCGTAGAATCAAGAGGCGTTGCACTATCGGGAACTCTCCGATTACCGGTCGACGTGATTATGCCTGTAGTTTGATCTAATGTCAGGCCGTTACCATCGGAATAAGCGCCGGAAGGAGATGTAGAAAAAGTTGGCGAAGTATAGGTATAGGTGAGGACTGGTGGCCCGAAAGTTACTAGAGTGGTGAAGTTAGGATTTCCGCCCGCGTTTTTTGCCGATAAAGTAAGTTCGCGACCACTAACGCTCTCAACATAGGTGTTCGGATCAAAATTGGCATTTGTAGCTAGGTACATGCCCGGATAAATCTTCAAGGAATCCGCAGTACTTCCTACAGGTAACAAAATGGTCTTAGAATCCTTGGTGCCCGACACTGTGGTTTCAACAGCTGTTGGGATTGCCCCAATCACTGGTTTAAATGTAACCGTTGACGTCTCCGAAATTGTTATTGTCCCGTTTGAGTCAACATCGGATGTCAATTTCGCTGTTAAAATAGGAGATGAATCAGTAGCGGAAGCCGCCGGAACGCCAATAAACGGGCCAGCAAGCAGCGTCAGGATCAAGATCCTGACTAATCGCTCTCTGGTACGTTTTTCTACGCTCAAGACTCCTAAACCTCCCGTTAATCTTTAGGGTTCAAAAGTGGTTACCCTCGTCGTGCAATGGACTTCTTGGAGCAACTCAGATAATAAGGACCAATCATACTCCACGCACGTGCCGTAGTTTGTGTAATCCCCTATGGTAGAAAGCTGAGAGCTGCCATAGAACTGTCGTAACCCTTGTCCTCTTTAGAGCCCGGACGACCCGAACGGGCAATCGCCTGATCTAGATCGTTACACATCAAGACGCCAAAGCCGACGGGCTTGG
>Ga0209189_1003492_pt1 | contig 10539 bp, 5 predicted proteins | sample C_130820_EF_Meta_FD_187308 | JGI IMG/M metagenome (GOLD analysis project Ga0209189, IMG submission 187308) | Freshwater microbial communities from Lake Croche, Canada to study carbon cycling - C_130820_EF_MetaG (SPAdes) (version 3) | ecosystem: Environmental > Aquatic > Freshwater > Lake | place...
CAGGTTGTTTACCTGCACCTGAGCCACGCCGGATGTGGCCGCACCGCAGGTTACCAACCTGCGGCTACGTGATTCAGAAAGCCTGCCTCCGTAGGTGCAGGTTGGCAACCTGCACCTGAACCACGCCGGACGTGGTCGCACCGCAGGTTACCAACCTGCGGCTACGTGAGCGGCAAACGGTGCTACGCGTGGCCCAGGAGCCACGCGATCAGGCCCTTCTGCACGTGCATCCGGTTGGCGGCCTGCGTCACCACCACGCTCCGCTCGCCGTCGATCACCTCGTCGGTCACTTCCTCACCCCGCCGGGCCGGGAGGCAGTGCATGAAGAGCGCGCTCGGGCAGTGGGCCATGAGGGCGGCGTTCACCTGGTAGGGAGCGAAGGCCTTCAGCCGCTCCTGCCGCTCCACCTCCTGGCCCATGCTCGTCCAGACGTCGGTGTAGACCACCGCCGCGCCCGTCACCGCCGCCACCGGGTCGGTTGTCTCGGTGATCTCGGCGGCTGGGAGGATCGACTTCAGGTGCCGGCGGAAGGCGGCGTCGAACTGATACTTCTCAGGGGCTGCGAGCACGAACCGCATGCCGAGCAGGCCACAGACCACGGCCAGCGACTTCGCCACGTTGTTGCCGTCGCCCACGAAGGCCATCGTCAGGCCGTTGACTCTCCCCACCTCCTGGCGGAGCGTGTAGACGTCGGCGAGCGCCTGGCAGGGATGGGCTTCGTCGGAAAGGCCGTTGATCACCGGCACGCTCGACACCTCCGCGAGCCGCACAATCGTTTCGTGGGCTTTCGAGCGGCAGACGATCGCATCGACGTATTCGCTGAGCACCCGGCCGAAATCGGCGATGCTCTCACGGGACGACGCGAAGCCCGTGTCGGCGCCGAGGAACAGGCTCGCCCCGCCAAGGTGGGTCATCGCCGCCTGGAAGCTGACACGAGTTCGCAGGCTCTGCTTCTCGAACACGAGCGCCAGGACGCGGCCGGGCAGGAGCGCGTCGCGACGGCCGGCCGCGAACTTCTCCTGAAGGTCGCGCGAAATCGCAAACACGGCCTCGATTTCGGCCGCGGTCAGGTCTTCGGGGACGATCAGGTGTCGGATCGACATGGATCCCTCGTCATGCGGTGCCACGGGCAGCCACCTCGCGGATCGCCTCGGCGAGTATGTCGCAGCCCTCCTCGACCTCGGCCTGCGTGATCGTCATCGCCGGCAGCAGGCGGATCACCCGCCCCTGCGTGGCGTTGACGAGCAGGTTGCGGTCGAGGCAGGCCTGCACCACGGCCGCTCCGTCGATCGAGAGTTCGACCCCGATCATCATGCCCATCACGCGGACGTCGCGGACCACGTCGCAAGACTCCTTGAGAGCGAGCAGCCGTGTGCGGAAGGTTTCGGCGGCGCGATCGACGTGGTCAAGCAGGCCCTGCTCCTCGATCATCCGGATCGCGGCCACGCCTGCCGCGGCGGCAATCGGGTTGCCGCCGAACGTGGCGGCATGCATGCCGGGCCGGAGGTGCTTGGCGAGATCGACGGTGGTGAGCATCGCACCGCCGGCGATGCCGGCGCAGAGGCTCTTGGCGAGCGTGATCACGTCGGGCGTGACGCCGAAGTGCTGGTAGCCGAACCACTTTCCGGTGCGGCCGCAGCCGCACTGCACCTCGTCGAACACCAACAGCAGATCTCGCTCGTCGCAGATCCGACGCAGGCCTGCGAGGAAGCCGGGCGGCGCCGGCACCACGCCTCCCTCGCCCAGGATGGGCTCGATGAGGATGCCGCCGGTGCGGTCGTCGATCAGGCTCTCGACCGCGGCGAGGTCGCCGTGCGGGGCGTATTGAAAGCCCGCGAGCATCGGCCCGAGGCCCTCGTGGTATTTCGGCTGGGCGGTGGCCGTCACGCTGCCCATGGTGCGGCCGTGGAAGCCCCCCTGAAACGTCACGATCTTGTACTTCTCGCCGTTCGTGCGGAGGCGGACGAGTTTGATCGCCGCCTCGTTGGCCTCGGTGCCCGAGTTGCAGAAGAAGGCCTGGCCGCCAAACGACCGCTCGGCGAGCAGTTTGGCCCACTCGCCCTGGGGCTCGGTGTACCAGGTGTTGGGCACGTGGATCAGCTTCGCCACCTGTTCCTGCACCGCGCTCACGATCGGCTCGGGGCAGTGGCCGAGGAGGTTGCAGCCCCAGCCCGGGAAGAGGTCGAGATACTCGCGGCCCTCGGCATCCCAGACCCGTGAGCCTTCCCCCTTCACCAGGCAGATGGGAAACCGCCTGTAGTTGGGCACCACGTAGCGGTCGAAGGTCTCGATCACCCGGCGGGTTTTCGGACCGGTGGCATGCGAGGCGGAATCGATCGTGGCCATGTGATGAACTCCCGAAGAGGGAAAACGGACAAAGAACCGGGTTGGCTATCGCTTCACGGCAGGCTTGCGGGGTGCGAGCGACTCGTCGCGCACGAGTTCCGTGCCGACGCCGCTGGTGGTGTAGATCTCGAGGAGGAGCGAGTGCCGGAGCCGACCGTCGATGATGTGAATCTTCTTCACACCCTGCGCGAGCGTATCGAGGCAGCCTTCGATCTTGGGGATCATGCCCCCCGCGATCGTGCCGTCGGCGATCATCTGCCGCGCCTCCGCGGCGGTGATGTGCGTGATCAGGCTTTCGGGATCGTTGACGTCGCGGAGCACGCCCGGGGTGTCGGAGAGCACCACGAGTTTCTCGGCGCCGATCGCGGCGGCGACGGCCGTGGCGGCGGTGTCGGCGTTCACATTGAGCTTCTGCCCGTCGGGGCCCATGGCCATCGAGGGGATCACGGGCACTTGGCCGGCATACATGAGGTTGTCGATCGTGAGCCGGTCGACCTTCGTGACCTCGCCGACGTAGCCGAGATCCAACTGCTCACCATCTGGGCCGTCGAGCGCGAGGGTCTCGCCGAAGAGCACGTTGGTGGAGAGGAAGTTGAGCGACATCGCCCGGCCGCCATACTCCTCGAGTTTGGCGACGAGTTCGTGATTGAGGTTGGTGGCGAGCACCTTCTCGACGATCGCGAGCGTGGCGTCGTCGGTGTAGCGCCGGCCCTGGACCCACTTCGGCTCGATGCCTGCCTCGTCCATCGCCCTGTTGATCGCCTTCCCGCCGCCGTGCACGACGACGATCCGCATGCCGAGCGTGGAGAGAAAGACGATGTCGAGCAGCAGGTGGCGGAGCGAATCGGGGTGTTCGACGACACTCCCACCGAGCTTGATGACGGTGGTCGTGTCGCGGAACTTGCGGATCCAGCCGAGGGCCTCGATGAGGGTGTCGGCCTTCTGGATCGCCTTCTGCTGAGCCTTGCTGACGGTCGGGATGGCGGGCACGAGGCGGGCAGTCCTTCGGGGGGCGAAACGAAGCCCATCATTCTAACAGCGGGCGTGCCTGTCCCCAACGGGGCTGTGGCGGCGTCGGATGGCGGTTCACCCCACGCCTTACGGCGTTGGGCTTGTACGGCAGTTGCATAAGCCGACCGGCCGTAAGGCCGCGGGCGCGATCATCAAAACGCGACCACCAGCTGGGTCTGGATGGCGGTGCCGGTGTAGCCGGCGCGGTAGGGGTAGAGGAAGTTCTGCGCGGGGTTGCGGTTCATGGTGAGAGCCTCGAGCGTCAGGCGTGCCTGCCGCGACTCCTTGAGATACCAGTTGAGGCCGCCGCCGTATTCCTGGCCGGTGCCGTAGGGGCCGGTGACCACACTCGAGCGGGCGTAGGCCTCGAAGGTGCGCGGCACGAAGCACCACGACAGGTAGGCCATGCCTCCGTGGTCGAAGATGCTCGACCGCTCGAAGGTGCCTTCGCCGAAGAAGTTGTCGAGCAGGCGAAAGTAGTACTCGAAGGCGAGACCTACACCACGGTACTTCCAGGCGGCGTCGACCGAGGCGAGCTGGTAGAGATACTGCTCGAGGAGCGAGTTGGGGCCGAGCGCGCCTCGCTCCGCGATGGGCGTGCCGTCGGAGAGCCGCACGATCGTGTCTTCGGGATTGCTGCCCTGGATCGGGAGGGCGTTGGTGAGGGCGTAGACGCCGCTGGTGCCCAGCCGCACGACCGGCTCGTCGTGGTGCTCCATGTCGGATAGGCCGATGCCGAAGGGGCCAAATGGCTCCCACCAGGTGTTGCCGGCCCAGGCCATCGAGGTGCCGCGGCGAAGCACGCCGGTGGTACCGCCGTCGATCGCGTTCCAGGCGCCCGCCTGATAGTGCACCGTGTGGTCGAAGAGGGAACCGATGGCCATGGCCCCGGGACTGAAGCCGGGTCGAAAGAAGGTGTTGGCCATGCTGCGATCGATGCCGACCGTCCACTGGCTCGCCTCGATCCACTCGCGGGTGCCGGGCACGGGCGTCACGCCAACGCCGACGGTGGCCGCCTCGCTAAACTTCCAGCCCGCCAGGCCGATTGGCACCACGCCCGACCGCACGCCCACGTTGGTGGTGCCGAAGAGGGCAAAGTTGTAGATCAGCCGCTCGTCGACGACATGCCCGTGGAAGGAGAGCAGAAAGCGGTTGATGTTGAACGTGTTGATGTTGTTGATCGGTCGTGTGATCGAGGCGTTGTCGGTCCACGAGGTGGCGTCTCGGGCGAACTCGAACCAGCGGAGTTGCATGTAGCCGCCGAGGGCCATGCCGAAGGGAAACTCACCACGCCGCGGGTCGGTCTTCAAGAACAACAGGCCCTTCGGGGGCACCAGGTCGGTGGCTGGGATGTAGCGGGGGTGGGGGATGCCGGCGAGTCGAGCGGCGACAGCCTGATCGACGAGTGCCTGCACCATCGCTTCCTGAGCCAGGTCTTCAAACGGGATCGCGTCTTGGAGATACCCCGCCTCCTCGACCTCAGGCTCGGCCACCTCGGCGGGCTCGCCCCACGCCTCGCCGGGCTCCGGCGCGGCGCAGCACCACGCCGACTGCAAGAAGCAGACCAAGAGCAGGGCTCGCTGGAGGAGGCCGAAGACGCGCATAGTGACCCACCATCAAAATCGGGTCCGGATATGCCGGTCGTGCAGGGAATCCGGCCTAGGAAAGATGGGGCGTCTGGCGGACATTGGGAACGGTCGCCACGTAGACGCAGGTTGGCAACCTGCGGTGAAGCGGTTCGCTGCGGCGACAAGGCTGCGCGGATGCCTGTGCAGGTTGCCAACCTGCACCTACGAAGCGGTTCCTGTGCAGGTTTTCAACCTGCACGTTTATGGAGGTTGAAAACCTGCGCTACCCGGGTGGGGGACCTGCTTGACGCTCCGCGGCAGGTGGCTATCCTCTATTGATATTCCCAATGATGCATGGCGGCATCATTTGTTTTCGTAATCAGGGACGAGGCGGAATGGCGTTTTCTGGCCGCGATTTCGCGGGCTCCGGTGAACCTGAAGTCTCTGAAAATCTTCTCTGACATCGTCTCGCGGCGCAGCTTCTCCAAGGCTGCCGCCGACAACGGCGTTTCACAGTCGTCGGCCAGCCAGGTGGTGGGCCAACTCGAAGCCCACCTCGGCGTGCGGCTGATCGAACGATCGAAGCGGCCGCTGTCGCCCACCCGCGAAGGCCAGGTGTTCTACGACGGCTGCCGCAAGATCATTGCCGCCTACGATGCCCTCGAAGATCAGGTCCGCACGCTCCACGACGAGGTGGCGGGCCGCGTGCGAGTGGCCGCAATCTATTCCGTGGGCCTCCACCACATGAGCCGCTACGTGCAGGAGTTCATGAGCCGGCATCCGAAGGCGAATGTGCGTCTCGAATACCTCCATCCCGACCGCGTGCTCGAGTCGGTCGAGGAGGGTCAGGCCGATGTCGGCATCGTGAGTTATCCGCGGAGCACGCGGACGATCGAGGCCGAGCCGTGGCGAGAGGAACCGATGGTGCTCGTCTGCGCCCCCGGCAACTCGTTTGCTGGCCGAGTGCAGGTGTCGCTCGGTGAACTCCACGGCCAGCGGATGGTCGCCTTCGATAACGGCCTCGTCATCCGCCACGAGATCGACCGTGCGATTGCGGCCCATGGCGGCGAACCGGCCGTCGTCATGGAGTTCGACAACATCGAAACCATCAAGCGGGCCGTCGAGATCGACGCCGGCGTCGCCCTGCTCCCCGAGCCGACGGTGGGCCGTGAACTGGCCGCCGGCACGCTCTCGATGGTCCGCCTCGTCGGCGACGAACTCGTGCGGCCGCTCGGCATCATCCACGCCCGCGGCAAGCCGATCGCCCCCACGGTGCAGCGGTTCGTGGAGCTCCTCCGAGGCCACGCCCACGACATCGATGCGCTGCCTGCCGCTGCATCCGCCGAAACCAACTGACCAAGACCCACTGAACACCACAAGCAAGCAGCAAAAACCCTCGCGGCACGTCGCCGCGGTCCACCGCACGAACCGTTCCCCCGCATTTCGCACGAGCATCGCCATGACGCGTCCCGCCAACCGCCCGCTCCCCGGCCTCCCTGCCAAGCAGGGCCTCTACGACCCTGCCAACGAGCACGACGCCTGCGGCGTGGGCTTCGTCGTCAACATGCACGGCGTGAAGAGCCATGACATCGTGCGGAAGGGGCTCGAGGTGCTCGAAAACCTCACCCACCGCGGCGCCTGCGGCTGCGACCCGCTCACCGGCGACGGCGCCGGCATCCTCATGCAGACGCCGCAGGAGTTCTTCGCCGCCGTGGCGCCGCAGGCAGGCATCAAGCTCCCGGCACCGGGCGACTGGGCCGTCGGCAACGTGTTTCTGCCGCCGTCGGAGGGCGATCGCGAGACGGCCGAGCAGTTCTTCGAGAAAGTGGTCCGCGAGGAGGGCCTGGAGTTTCTCGGCTGGCGAAACGTGCCCACCGACAACCGCTCGATCGGCGAGACGGCCCGCGAGGTCGAGCCGCTCATCCGCCAGGCGTTCATCGGCCGCGGCACGAAGGTGGCCCGCGACCACTTTGAGTGGAAGCTGTTCGTGGCCCGCAAGCGGTTTGGGATCGAGATCGGCAAGCAGGGCCTCGTCGAGCAGGCCTTCTGCTACGTCTGCTCGCTCTCGTCCAAGACGCTGATCTACAAGGGCCTGCTGCTCGCCGACCAGGTGAGCAAGTACTACACCGACCTTTCCGACCCGCGAATGACGTCGGCGCTCGCGCTCGTCCACCAGCGCTACAGCACCAACACCTTCCCGACCTGGGACCTCGCCCACCCCTTCCGCTATATCGCCCACAACGGCGAGATCAACACCGTCCGTGGCAACACCAACTGGATGCACGCCCGCGAGAGCATGCTCGCGCATCCCGTGTTTGGCCCCGACCTCGACAAGATCAAGCCGGTGATCCGCGAGGGCGGCAGCGACTCGGCCACCTTCGACAACGTGCTGGAACTCCTCGTGCTGGCCGGTCGGCCGGTCGAGGAGGCGGTGAGCATGCTGATCCCCGAGCCGTGGAGCGGCCACGAGAGCATGGCCGACGACCTCAAGGCCTACTACGAGTTTCAGGCCTGCCTGATGGAGCCGTGGGACGGCCCGGCGGCACTCGCCTTCACCGACGGCGTGCGGATCGGCGCCACGCTCGACCGCAACGGCCTGCGGCCCGGCCGCTGGTGGCAGATGAAGGACGGCCTCGTGGTGATGGCGAGCGAGGCGGGCGTGCTCCAACTCCCGGCGGGCGAGGTGGTTCGCAAGGGCCGGCTGCGGCCCGGCCGGATGTTCCTCGTGGACACGAAGGAGGGCCGGATCGTCGAGGACGACGAGATCAAGCGGAAGCTCGCCACCTCCAAGCCCTGGCGGGAGTGGGTGTCGGCGAACCAGGTGCGGCTGGATGCCCTGCCCGACCCGGCGCACGTCGGCGATCTCACCAAGAACCGCGCGGTCGAGCCCTCGGAACTGCTGCGCAAGGGCAAGGCAGACGCCCACGCCCATGCCCTCGACCCGTGGCGGGCCGCCGGCGTGGCGGGCGAGCACTCGAGCCTCGTCGAGCTGCAGCGAAACTTTGGCTTCACGCTCGAAGACCTGAAGGTCATCCTCTCGCCCATGGCCACCGATGGCGCCGAGCCGATCGGCTCGATGGGCAACGACACGCCGCTGGCCGTGCTCTCCGACCGGCCGCAGCTGCTCTCGAACTACTTCAAGCAGCTCTTTGCCCAGGTGACCAACCCGCCGCTCGACGCGATCCGCGAAGAGATCATCACCTCGATGATCACCACGATCGGCTGCGAGGGAAACCTCCTCGACTCCACGCCCGAGCAGGCCCGGCTCCTGCGGCTGGAAACGCCGGTGATCACCAACGCCGAGTGCGCTCGGATCAAGGGCCTGAACCAGCCAGGGCTGAAGGCGGCGACGATCTCGCTTCTCTTCCCGGCGGCCGAGGGTGCCGCTGGGATGCGGAAGCGGCTCGATGGGATACGAGCGGAGGCATCGGCGGCGATTCGCGCCGGGGCCACGATCCTCGTGCTCTCCGACCGCGGCGTCTGCCGTGAGCAGGCGGCCGTGTCGGCGTTGCTCGCGACTGGCGGCGTGCACCACCACCTCGTCGGCGAGGGCAGCCGCACGCGGTGCGGCATCGTGGTGGAGACGGGCGAGGCCCGCGAGGTGCAGCAGTTCGTCCTGCTCACCGGCTATGGCGCCGGTGCCGTAAACCCCTACCTCGCCTTTGCCACGATCGACCAGATGCAGGCGGAGAGGATCATCGCCGGCGACTACCCGCGGGAGAAGCTCCACAAGAACTTCGTCAAGGCGGCGACGAAGGGGCTGCTCAAGGTGATGAGCAAGATGGGCATCTCGACCCAGCAGAGCTACCGCGGTGCTCAGATCTTCGAAGCCGTGGGCCTCGACCAGAGGCTCGTCGACGAGTTCTTCACGCGGACGCCGACCCGGATCGGCGGCATCGGCCTCGAGGGCGTGGCCCAGGAGATGCTCCGTCGCCACGAGCACGCCTGGCCGCAGACCAACGTGCCGCAGACGCTCGAACTCGACGTGGGCGGCCGCTATGCCTGGCGACGGAAGGGGGAGGCCCACGTGCTCGCTCCCGAAGTCGTCGCATCGCTCCAGCGGGCCACGCAGATCAACAGCCGCGAGGAGTTTCGCAAGTATCAGAAGCTGATCGACGAGCAGCAGACGAAGCTGCTGACCTTGCGGGGTCTGCTCGACTTCAAGTGGGCCGAGCAGTCGATCCCGCTCGACGAAGTCGAGCCCGCCAAGGAGATCGTGAAGCGGTTTGCCACCGGCGCGATGTCGTATGGATCGATTTCGAAGGAAGCGCACGAGACGCTCGCCGTCGCCATGAACCGCCTCGGCGGCTGGAGCAACACGGGCGAGGGGGGCGAGGATCCGGTCCGCTACCAGCTCGATCCATCAGGAGACAGCAAGAACTCCAAGATCAAGCAGGTGGCCAGCGGCCGCTTCGGTGTGACGAGCCTGTATCTCGTCAACGCCCAGGAGCTGCAGATCAAGATGGCCCAGGGAGCGAAGCCCGGCGAGGGGGGTCAGCTTCCGGGCCACAAGGTGGACCGGGAGATCGCGCGGATCCGCCACTCGACGCCGGGCGTGGGCCTGATCTCGCCACCACCGCACCACGACATCTACTCGATCGAGGATCTGGCCCAGCTGATCCACGACCTCAAGAACGCCAACCACCATGCGCGGATCAGCGTGAAGCTCGTGGCCGAGGTGGGCGTGGGGACGGTCGCGGCGGGCGTGTCGAAGGGCAAGAGCGACGTGGTGCTGATCTCGGGCCACGACGGTGGCACGGGGGCGAGCCCGCAGACCTCGATCATGCACGCCGGACTGCCCTGGGAACTCGGCCTCGCGGAGGCCCACCAGGTGCTCGTGATGAACGACCTCCGCGGCCGGATCGTCGTGCAGACCGACGGCATGATTCGTACGGCGAAGGACGTGGCGGTGGCCACGTTGCTCGGGGCCGAGGAGTTTGGCATCGCCACGGCGTCGCTGGTGGTGATGGGCTGCATCATGATGCGGAAGTGCCACCTCAACACCTGCCCGGTGGGCATCGCCACCCAGGACCCGGAACTCCGCAAGAAGTTCACCGGCCAGCCGGAGCACGTCGTCAACTTCTTCTTCATGCTCGCCGAAGAACTCCGCGAGCTGATGGCGAAACTCGGCTTCCGCACGATCAACGAGATGGTCGGCCAGGTGGACCGGCTCGACACGCGAGCCGCGATCGCCCACTGGAAGGCCAAGGGGCTCGACTTCTCCACGATCCTCCACAAGCCGGAGGTTCCGGACCGCGTGAAGACCTTCTGCCAGGAGAAGCAGGACCACGGCATCACGGAGTCGCTCGATATGACGACGCTCCTGGGCCTCTGCAAGCCGGCACTGGAGCGGGGTGAGGCGGTCGCGGTCGACCTGCCGATCCGCAACATCAACCGCACGGTGGGCACGGTCCTCTCGAGCGAGGTGACGCGGCGGTATGGCGCGGGCGGCCTGCCCGACGGCACGATCCGGATCAACTTCCGCGGCTCGGCCGGCCAGAGCATCATGGCCTTCGGCGTGCCCGGCGTGCAGGTGACGGTCGAGGGCGATGTGAACGACTACTGCGGCAAGGGCCTCTCGGGCGGCCGCGTGATCGTGAAGCCCGATCGCTCG
>Ga0209189_1003504_pt1 | contig 10521 bp, 8 predicted proteins | sample C_130820_EF_Meta_FD_187308 | JGI IMG/M metagenome (GOLD analysis project Ga0209189, IMG submission 187308) | Freshwater microbial communities from Lake Croche, Canada to study carbon cycling - C_130820_EF_MetaG (SPAdes) (version 3) | ecosystem: Environmental > Aquatic > Freshwater > Lake | place...
CAAATTGAAGCGCACACCCGCAAAGGTGACTTCAACAAAGTCGCAGAACTGCAGTACGGGCAATTGCCAGAATTGGAAAAGCAACTCAAAGAAGCCCAGGCCAAAGAGACTGGTAAAACTGCGGGTACTGGGCACCGTTTGCTGCGCACCCAGGTGGGGGCCGAAGAAATCGCCGAAGTGGTCAGTCGTGCCACTGGCATTCCGGTTTCCAAAATGATGCAGGGGGAGCGAGAAAAATTATTGCAGATGGAAGGCAAACTGCATGACCGTGTGGTGGGCCAAGACGAGGCCATCAGCGCAGTGGCCAATGCCATTCGCCGGTCACGCTCTGGCTTGTCTGATCCGAATCGTCCGACGGGTTCATTCTTGTTCCTTGGCCCAACCGGTGTGGGCAAAACCGAGTTGTGCAAAGCCTTGGCAGGCTTTTTGTTTGACAGCGAGGACCATTTGATTCGCATCGACATGAGCGAATTCATGGAAAAGCACTCGGTTGCACGATTGATTGGTGCCCCCCCCGGTTATGTGGGCTACGAGGAGGGCGGTTACCTGACGGAGGCGGTGCGGCGCAAGCCCTATTCGGTCCTTTTGCTTGACGAGGTTGAAAAAGCCCACCCGGATGTCTTCAACGTTCTGTTGCAGGTGCTTGACGACGGGCGCCTGACCGATGGACAGGGCCGTACCGTGGATTTCAAAAACACGGTCATTGTGATGACCTCCAATATCGGATCGCAAATGATTCAAACCATGGTGGGTGAACCTTACGAGGATGTCAAAGACGCGGTTTGGGGCGAGTTGAAAAATTATTTCCGCCCCGAGTTTTTGAACCGGATTGACGAAACCGTGGTGTTCCATTCTCTCGATGCACAGCACATCGAATCCATTGCCAGGATCCAAGTTCAAGCCTTGTCTGCTCGACTGGCCAAGTTGGAGTTGAACCTTGAAGTTTCCGAAGCAGCTTATGCTGAACTGGCCAAAGTCGGATTTGACCCGGTTTTTGGTGCACGACCTCTCAAACGGGCCATTCAGCAACGCATTGAAAATCCGCTGTCCAAACTCTTGTTGGAGGGGCGCTTCCTTCCCAAAGCAATTATTCCGGTGGATGTAGACCCCGTCAGAGAGCCTGGCGTATTCAAGTTTGACCGTGTCTTGGGTGGTGCGGTTACACACCAAGAGCCGCAGATTCAGGCGGGGTAATTGAGCGTCAAGCCGGGAACGGGCCAATCGTCGATAGCGACCAGTTTGCCGCTGCCCGACAAGGTCACAAAGACAGTTCGCTTGTTCGGACCGCCAAAGCACAAATTGGTGGTGAAGCGGTCCGGCAAACTGACATGTGAGTGCAATTTTCCGTCGGGCGAAATAATGGTGATGCCGCCATGGATCAAGGTGGCCACACACACATTGCCCAGCGCATCCACTGCCATGGAGTCAAACCGCTGATAAAGTCCGCCCGGCGAGGCTGCAATCATCCTTGCGCCCTGGGGTGACGGCCAGCCCTCTTTGCGGATTTGACCAGCGCCGGTGACATCAAAGGCCCAGACCCTGGCGCCTTCGGTTTCTGCGTAATAAAGGGTTTGTCCGTCGGGTGAAAGCCCAATGCCATTGGGCGTCATCACCGGCCTGGCGATCACGATCGCCGCCGAACCATGGCTTGTGCCGTAGTAAATGCCACCGCGATCCATGTCGTCGTGGCGTGTTTTACCCAGGTCTGAAAAATAAAATCCGCCGTGGGCGTCAAACACAATGTCATTGGGGCCCCGCAGGCCCAAGCCCTCTACGGTGTCATAAAGACGATCGAATTTGCCTGTATTCAGGTTCACCCGCTCGATGCGCCCGCCACTGTAATCGCTTGCTTGCGCAATCGGCCTGAAACACCCATCGGACTCGGTGGTGAAGTTGAATCCGCCGTTGTTGCAGATGTAAACCGCACCGTCTGGGCCTATGGCGGCCCCGTTGGGGCCACCCCCCAAATCAGCTACAACTGAGACTTTGCCATCGGGCGTGACACGCGTCAGCGTCCCGCGGGCAATTTCCACCAGTAAGACCGAACCATCGTCCATGGCAATCGGGCCTTCAGGAAATTGCAGGCCCGAAGCCATTTCGCGTATCTTCATGTGTATTTCCATTTTGTTCGGCATTCAGTGTCAGCAAATTCTTTTCTTGCGTCTGTCACCTGTGTACAGGCACTCTGAAACCCCGTGCCGAGGTAAGACCTTGATTCTGCTAATCTCAAAGGCCATATTTTGGAGAGAAAAGCATGAACAACACCGAAATCCGATCCGTGATGGCCGGCCATCTGTTGGTCGATTGCCTGATCGCACAAGGGGTCACACATGCGTTTGGCGTGCCTGGCGAAAGTTATCTGGCGGTTCTCGATGGCTTTCATGCGCATGCTGACCGTATTCAGTTTGTGACCTGCCGGCAAGAAGGCGGCGCCGCCTACATGGCCGACGCGCAGGGACGCTTGACCGGCCGACCAGGCGTGTGCTTTGTCACCCGAGGTCCGGGCGCGACCAATGCATCTATCGGTATCCACACGGCATTTCAGGATTCAACCCCTATGGTTTTGTTTGTTGGCGATGTGGCCAGTGAGACCCGTGATCGCGAAGCTTTTCAAGAGGTTGACTTTTGCGCCTTTTTTGGACCCAGTACCAAAGGCATGGCCAAGCGGGTTGAACGCATTGACGATGCCAAGCGGATCCCAGAGTACGTCGCCCGCGCCTTTGCCACCGCCATGAACGGTCGCCCGGGCCCCGTGGTGCTGGTCTTGCCAGAAGACATGCTGACGCACTGGGTGCAAGTTCAGCCTTTGGCTCGTGTCGAGGCTGTGGAGGCTTGGAGTGACCCCGGTGCTTTGCGACGTCTGCGTGAAATGCTGCTGCAATCACAGCGCCCCCTCGTGATTGCCGGTGGCAGTGGCTGGACGCCTCAATCCGCACAAGCCTTGCAGCGTTTTGCGGAAAACTGGAAACTGCCCGTTGGCAATGCCTTTCGTTTTCAGGACACTTTTGATAACTTTCACCCGCAGTACGCGGGAGATGTTGGCATCGGTATCAATCCCAAGCTGGCAGCACGTATCCAAAACAGCGACTTGATCATCGCGATTGGGCCTCGTTTGGGAGAGATGACGACGGGCGGATATACCTTGTTGGTCCCGCCCAAGCCCATCCAGAAACTGGTCCACATTCATGCCAGCCCAGAAGAGTTGAACCGGGTCTACCAAGCTGATCTGGCCATGTGCTCCACCATGAGCGCTGCTGCGCGCAGTTTGGAAGTGCTGACCGCTCCGACTTCCTTGCCCTGGGAGACTTGGACCGATGAAATACATGCGGAATATGAAGCCAATGTTCTGCCGCAGCCTCTGGCAGGATTGACCGCAGACAACGAGGATGGTTTGGTTGACATGCCCTCGGTCATTGCAACACTGCAAAAACACCTGCCCAGCGATGCGGTGTTGACCAACGGGGCCGGCAACTTTGCCAGTTGGGTGCACCGCTATTTCAAGCACCATGGACTTGCCAAAGGTCACAAGACACAGTTGGCTCCCACAGTTGGCGCCATGGGCTATGGCGTGCCCGCGGGTATTGCCGCGGCCATTATGACGGGCCGGGTGGTTTTTACCATCGCGGGAGACGGTGACTTTTTAATGAACGGCCAGGAGTTGGCCACTGCAGTGCAACACGGTGCGAAAACCATCATCGTTTTGCTTAACAACGGCATGTACGGCACCATTCGCATGCACCAGGAGCGCGAATATCCCGAACACATATTGGGATCGCGTTTGATGAATCCCGACTTCGCGGCCTTGGCGCAAGCTTATGGTTATGTGGGTACGCGCCTGTCAAGCACAACAGAATTTGAAGCTGCCTTGATTGCTGCGCTGGGCCGATCGCAAGGTACTTTGATTGAAGTGACACTCAACCCAGAAGTCATTACGACCCGCGGCACACTCAGCGCCATCACTGCTGCTGCGCGCAGCTGAGTTGCGTTTTTAAAAATGTTTCCCGCATGGGCCCTTTGACGGCCTGTATCAAAAAAGGCTGAACATCTCAAGATGTTCAGCCTTTTCAAGATTTAAACGATGACGTTCACTTCAGGTGCTTGCCAATCAGGCCAGCCAACTCAAACATCGTGACTTGGGCTTTGCCGAAAATAGCTTTCAGTTTGTCATCAGCATTGATGTTGCGTTTGTTAGCGCTGTCTTGCAGGCCATGCTGCTTGATGTAAACCCACAACTTGCTCACGACTTCAGTGCGTGGAAGCGGGGCTGCGCCCACCACGGCAGCCAACTCGGCGCTGGGTGTCAATGCTTTCATGAACGCCGCATTGGGCGTGCGTTTTTTAGCGGGTGCTTTTGCCGCTACTTTTTTTGCAGGAGCTGCTGATGCAGTCGCTGTTTTTTTGGCCGGAGCAGCTTTCTTTGCCGGAGTTTTCTGTGCAGTTGCCATGTTGAGATTCCTTAATACGGAAGTTGGTTCGAAGCTGGAAACACTGATTTGGTCCAGCTGCCTGCATGCTAAAGGAGAAAACCAAGGTTTCCAAGTGAGGAAATTATTTTTTAACTCCCCAATGCGCTGTTTGTTGCTGATTTGGCTACGGTCATTCTGTTTTTTACTCCTGTAATGTGAGAATGAATTTTTGTATTGTGAATTATTATGAGTTTACAGCTTGATAAAATTTCTCAATATGAGATAAATGATTTTACATTGCAATAAATTAAATGTAAGTTGTTGAATTTAAACAATTAAAAAAATGTCTTGTATAAGACATAAGAATATTTTTAGTCTTATATAAGAGCTAAGATCAATCACCGATCTGCAAAGTGCAGTCGTCAAGCCAACCGATTTATTCAACTGACTGGAGGTCACCATGCCACACAACTTGACAGAACAACCGAGCCGCGAAGAGCAGATTGCAGCCCTCGAAAAAGACTGGGCCACGAATCCACGCTGGATGGGCGTGAAGCGGGGTTACACCGCAGCTGACGTCGTTCGCCTGCGCGGCAGCATGCCCATTGAGCACACACTCGCCCAGCGCGGGGCAGAAAAGTTATGGAACAAAATCAATGGTGGGGCCAAAAAAGGCTATGTCAATTCCTTTGGCGCCATCAGCGCGGGCCAAGCCATGCAACAAGCGAAAGCTGGTTTGGAAGCGGTGTATTTGTCCGGCTGGCAAGTTGCCGCTGACGGCAACTCATCAGAAACCATGTACCCAGACCAATCGCTTTATGCCTACGACTCGGTGCCCACCATGGTTCGCCGCATCAACAACACCTTCAAGCGCGCTGACGAAATTCAGTGGGCCCGCGGCGTGAACCCCAGTGACAAAGAATTCATCGATTACTTTTTGCCCATCGTGGCGGACGCGGAAGCCGGTTTCGGCGGCGTGTTAAACGCTTTCGAATTGATGAAGAACATGATCAATTCGGGTGCTGCTGGCGTTCACTTCGAAGATCAATTGGCTGCAGTAAAGAAATGTGGCCACATGGGCGGCAAAGTCTTGGTGCCTACCCACGAAGCCTGCGAGAAATTGATCTCTGCTCGCTTTGCTGCTGACGTCATGGGTACATCCACCATCGTTTTGGCCCGCACCGATGCGGAAGCGGCTAACCTGATCACCTCTGACCACGACGCCAATGACACGCCGTTTTTGACCGGCGAGCGAACACCTGAAGGTTTCTACCGGGTCAAAAACGGTTTGGAACAAGCCATCAGCCGCGGTGTGGCTTACGCCCCTTACGCTGACTTGGTGTGGTGTGAAACAGGCGTCCCAGACATCGGCTTCGCGCGCGAATTCGCCCAAGCCGTGCATGCGGCCTGCCCAGGCAAATTGCTGTCCTACAACTGCTCACCTTCGTTCAACTGGAAGAAGAACCTGAACGACAGTCAAATTGCATCGTTCCAAGAGGACTTGTCCGCTTTGGGATACAAGTACCAGTTCATTACCTTGGCCGGCATTCACATCAACTGGTACAACACCTTCCAGTTTGCCCACGCTTACGCTAACGGCGAAGGCATGAAGCACTACGTCAACATGGTGCAGGAACCTGAATTCGCAGCCCGCGACAAGGGTTACACCTTCGTGTCTCACCAACAAGAAGTGGGCGCCGGCTACTTTGACGATGTGACCACGGTGATTCAGGGCGGCTCGTCTTCGGTCAAAGCCCTCACAGGCTCTACCGAAGAAGAGCAGTTCCACTGATCTGTTCAAAGCGTTTGAATAGCGCTTTATGATGAACCACCTGGGGCCAAAGCTTCAGGTGGTTTTTTGACGCTCAAAGCAAAGTCAATTTGACCGGAAACTCCAGCGGTAAATCGACATCGCCCCCCGGTAGTTTGATACGAACCCAGCCCACCAACTTGCCATCTAACTTACCCATTTGTGTGAGCACATTGCCAGTGGCTGACAGCAAGGCTTTGTGATTCAGTGTGACAGGAATGCGCAGTGCGTTCATGCGAGTGGCGTTAATGACAAAGTTTTCCTTGATGCCAGTAGCGACCACCTGGCCATGAATTTGAAGTTCACAACTGGCTTGCAGGACTCGCAGGTCGAAAGCCAATGGTGATTGAACCAAAATGTCCGCATTCACGGTGGACGATTTCAAGCCCATCGAGCCCAACTGAATATCCGTGACCTTGGCAAAGCGTTGCACGGTGTTCTTCATCGGCTCTGTCAACAAAACAGCCGCTTTGGGAGCGGGCAGCATCCAATTGACTGGGGTGATGGTTTTGCCCTCCACCAGCTCACCTTTGAATCGTACTTGCAGCAGGTCACCGCGTGCGAGTTGTATCGCCTTCTGATTCAGCTGCGACCAAAGCACCGTAGCGGTGAGTTCGCAGGCACCCGCGTTGGTTCTCAATGGCCCCAAGACACTGACGCCGGGTGGGGCTTCGAAAAACTGCATCACCCCACGAAAGCTTCCAGCGCATTTTTTGACAGATCCGGCCGTGAGCACCATGCTGATATCAGCTTGTGTTGTACTGATGGGGCCGACCCGAATGGCCATGACAGGCCCTGCCCATGCGCTGCTTAAAACCCCGAGGCTTGCGACGCAAATTACTTTGATGAACTGTGATGCCAAATTGAGGAAATATGTGTGATTCATTTGGCTTTTATTTTAAATGTGCGAGCCTATCGGTCATAAGGACTTGAAGACGGTCACACGTTAAAATGATCAATTTACTATCTCAGCACGCCCACTGCCGTGCGCTTTAAATTGCAATCACATGGTTCAGATCACACTTCCCGACGGTTCCTTGCGCGAGTTTCCCGGCCCCATTACCGTGGCTGAAGTCGCTGGGTCGATTGGCGCTGGTTTGGCCAAAGCAGCATTGGCCGGTCGAGTCAATGGCCAGTTTGTGGACATGAGCCATCAAATAACGGTCAACGCTGATTTGGCCATCATCACCGCCAAGGACGAAGCCGGCTTGGAAGTGATCCGTCACTCTGCGGCGCACTTGTTGGCCTATGCAGTGAAAGATTTGTTTCCCCAAGCGCAGGTGACCATCGGCCCCGTGATTGAAAACGGCTTTTATTACGACTTTTCCTACACCCGCCCCTTCACTCCGGAGGATTTAACCGCGATCGAAAAGCGCATGAGCGAGTTGGCCACCAAAGACGAGCCGATTATTCGACGTGTTGTGCCCCGCGATGAAGCTGTGGCTTATTTCAAAGGGCTGGGCGAGAATTACAAAGCTGAAATCATCGCCAGCATTCCCGCCGATCAAGATGTCAGCCTGTACCGCGAAGGCGCTTTTGAAGACTTGTGCCGCGGCCCGCACGTGCCCAGCACCGGCAAACTCAAGCATTTCAAGTTGATGAAGGTGGCTGGCGCTTACTGGCGCGGCGACAGCAAAAACGAAATGCTGCAGCGCGTGTATGGCACCGCCTGGGCCAGCAAAGACGATTTGCAGCAGTACTTGACGCGTTTGGAAGAAGCCGAAAAGCGCGACCACCGCAAACTCGGTCGCGAACTCGATTTGTTCCACATCGACGAGCATTCGCCGGGCACCGTGTTTTGGCACCCCAAGGGCTGGACGGTCTGGCAAGAGGTGGAGCAGTACATGCGCCGGGTTTACCGCGACAACGGCTACCTGGAAGTCAAAGGCCCGCAAATCTTGGACCAAAGCCTGTGGGAGAAAACCGGTCACTGGGACAAATACCGCGAGAACATGTTTGTCACCGAGTCAGAAAAGCGCGACTACGCTTTGAAGCCGATGAACTGCCCGGGCCACATTCTGATTTTCAACCAAGGCCTCAAGAGTTACCGCGATCTGCCCCTGCGTTATGGCGAGTTTGGCCAGTGCCACCGCAACGAGCCCTCGGGCGGTTTGCACGGCATCATGCGCGTGCGTGGCTTCACCCAAGACGACGGCCACATTTTTTGCACCGAAGACCAAATTCAAGCCGAGGTGGTGGCTTTCACCACCTTGCTGCAAAAAGTCTACAAAGACTTTGGCTTTACCCACATCATCTACAAGCTCTCGACCCGGCCAGAAAAACGCATTGGCACCGAAGAAAGCTGGGACCGCGCCGAAGCCGCGTTGGCCGCTGGCTTGCAGGCCTCGGGTTGCGATTTTGAATATTTGCCAGGTGAGGGCGCTTTTTATGGGCCCAAAATCGAATACACCTTGAAGGACGCGATTGGTCGGCCTTGGCAATGCGGCACGATCCAAGTTGACCCCAACTTGCCTGAACGCCTTGACGCGGAGTTTGTCGGCGAAGACGGTGCACGCCATCGCCCCGTCATGTTGCACCGCGCGATCGTGGGCAGTTTGGAGCGTTTCATCGGGATTTTGATCGAACAGCACGCCGGTGCCTTGCCCGTTTGGCTGGCGCCGGTGCAGGTTGAAATTCTCAATATCACCGACGCGCAGTCTGATTACTGTCGTGAAATCGCTGCAAAACTGCAAAAAGCAATGCCAAATCAAGACCTTAGGGTCAATTTGGACCTGCGCAACGAGAAAATCACGTATAAAATACGTGAGCATTCGTTGCAAAAGCCGCCTTACATCCTTGTCGCCGGCGACAAGGAAAAAGCGGCAGGTACCGTCGCAGTGCGCGCCCGAGGCAATATTGACCTCGGTGCGATGTCGATTGAGGCGTTCATTGAACGCATCACCGCTGACATCGCTTCTAAAGTTTGAAGGCCTCACCCCCGGGTTTGTTTTCTAGCTTTAGCCCGCGAGAGCAGGGCGGTCTGACTGTTTCTGACAGTCTCTATTTAGTAAAGGATTTGAGCCATCGCTACCGAATTTCGTGATCGTCGCCAGCGCGAAGAACGTAAACATCGCCTGAACCGTGAAATCAGCTTTCCAGAGGTTCGCCTCTCGGGACCGGACAATGAGCCCATGGGCATCGTGTCATTGTCTGAAGCGCTTCGTATGGCTGGTGAGCTGGACGTGGACTTGGTTGAAATTGCTGCCACGGCAACCCCTCCGGTTTGTCGCCTCATGGATTACGGCAAGTTCAAGTACCAAGAACAAAAACGTGCTGCCGAAGCCAAAGCCAAGCAGACGGTCATTGAGATCAAGGAAGTTAAATTCCGCCCGGGAACCGATGACGGTGACTACAACATCAAGATGCGCAACATCAAGCGGTTTTTGGCCGATGGTGACAAGTGCAAGATCACGTTGCGGTTCCGTGGCCGTGAAATTACCCACCAAGAAATCGGCATGGCCCTGCTGCAGCGTATCCGCGATGAGCTGGTTGATTTGATCGTGGTGGAGCAGTTCCCTAAGTTGGAAGGCCGCCAAATGGTGATGATGATTGCACCGGGACGTAAAAAACCGGCAGGCAAAGCAGCGGCAGAAACTGCGCCAGCAGTGGCTGCGGAGCTTTAAGCGGTCAAGGTTTGTGAAAGGCTGTAAGGCCTTTCCGAAACAGCAGTTCACTTCGGTGAATTGTTGAAAAAAGTGGCTCGGGGCCAACAAGGCTGCAAGGAGTTTGCAGACGCCTCACGAGCACAAGTAAAGGAGCATGAACATGCCCAAAATGAAGACCAAGAGCAGCGCTAAGAAGCGTTTTCGCGTTCGTCCAGGTGGTACCGTTAAGCGCGGCCAAGCCTTCAAACGTCACATCCTGACCAAGAAGACGACCAAGAACAAGCGTCATCTGCGTGGCCCCACAGGCGTGCATGAGACCAACATGGGTCACATGGCACAAATGCTGCCATCGGCTGGCTTGTAAATCACTGACGATCAAGGAGAACACACATGCCTCGCGTTAAACGTGGTGTAACGGCACGCGCCCGTCACAAAAAAGTCCTGGCCCTGGCCAAAGGTTTCCGCGGTCGCCGCGGTAATGTCTTTCGCATCGCTAAACAAGCGGTGATGAAGGCCGGGCAATATGCCTACCGTGACCGTCGCGCCAAAAAGCGCGTCTTCCGTCAGTTGTGGATTGCCCGTATCAACGCCGCTGCGCGTGAATGCGGTATGACCTACAGCCAATTTGCCAACGGCCTTAAAAAGGCTGCCATCGAGATCGACCGTAAAGTGTTGGCGGACATCGCCGTGCACGATAAGG
>Ga0209189_1003507_pt1 | contig 10519 bp, 12 predicted proteins | sample C_130820_EF_Meta_FD_187308 | JGI IMG/M metagenome (GOLD analysis project Ga0209189, IMG submission 187308) | Freshwater microbial communities from Lake Croche, Canada to study carbon cycling - C_130820_EF_MetaG (SPAdes) (version 3) | ecosystem: Environmental > Aquatic > Freshwater > Lake...
AATTTAACCTTTTTTTTATTTAGTAATGATTTGGCTTTTACGCAAAATGGACAATAGCCTGTTGTGTAAATTTCAATTTTTTTCATAAAAATAAAGTGGGGCGTTCTGTTACACGTCACCCAACGAATTAGTATCATAAAATCTCACTTTTTAAAATTCTTCGTTGAGATTTCGTTGAAAGTTAGTTTTTATTAGAATTTTCTACTTTTGACTTATTTAAATACAGTTCAGGAAACATTTGTTTATGTTTTTGTATTGTTAAACTATCGTTATCTCCAAGATAGTTGGATTTTGCTATTGGCATAGATGTATTTAGATGTTCTGCAACTAAATGAATATTACCTGTTTCTTTATATCTTTTGTCTGCAACGCTATGACGAATAGAGTAAAGCGGTCTAGTGTGACCGTTAAAAACATAAAGCCCTAATTCACTTGAAATTCTAACGAAACTCTTTCTGATTTTTTCATATAAAGATTTCCTATCGGTAATTTTTGGAAAGAATAAATAATCATCATATTTTAACTGATATTTCTTTAGTCTTTGAAAGTAATGATTATTTGTCCAATAGTTGTGAACAGTCCCAGCAACTTTTGGTTTATTTTTTGTATTGAACAAGGTTATTTTTAAAATTGGTTGTTCAGGATTTTCAAGGTCATTTATAACTTTGCATTGAGATATTTTGATATTAACGTTATTAAGACCTGTTCTTCCCGTCCCAAAACTTCTTAAAAAATTTACATAGTCATTTAAATCAAACCAAAAATTGTCTTCTGTTCTTTTATATTCATCTAAGATTTTGCTATTAATTTTTCTAAGTTCAGCAGGAAAGTAAGGTGGCCTTTCTTCATTGATACGTGAAAAAGTTGGTATATCAGGAAGTGATTTAATTAAACCTTTTCTTTGACCAAATTTACACATCAAAGATATAAGATTTGTATATTTTGAGACTGTTGTATCTTTAATAGGTTCACTATTAATTTTTCTTTTTTTAAGATCAGCAACTAGATCTTCAATTGCTGATGTTAGAAAGTCTGTTTCATTATAATTAACAGGTTCTAAAAAGGGTTTTATATAATTTTGATATCTATTAAACTCTTTTAAGTAATACTCTACTTTACCTATTCTTGAATATTTTTTCTTTCTTAATTCAAAAAACGGTAGAGCAATTGTTTTATTAAAACTTACTTCTTTTTCTAAAGGTTTATTATTAATATTTTTCCAAAAAGCCTTATAAAAATCTTTTGCTTTTTTTTCTGCTTCTTTAATGTTTCCTGTTTTTAAAGATATTTCAACGTTACCACTCTTTTTAAGATTTGTTCCAACATAGAACACGCAATAATAGTTTTTAGTATTTTCATACTTAAAAAGTTTAAGCGTCGGAAATTTGTTTAGATTAATTGTAGATTCTTTATTTATTTTAGGCATTTTAATTTGGTACTTAAAAATTAGTATAATTCAAGTTGATTTACACATTTTCGAATATCAGGATAGTTTTGTTGAATTATTTTTTTTAATTCACTTTCAGATATTTGAATTTTCTCATTTTTAATAATTTCTTTTAATCTTTTTGTACAAAGACTTTGCATTTCTTTTTCGTCTTCTTTTAAAGAATTAAAATCAAATTGAAAGCAACGAGATTTAAGTGGCTCAATAATTTTATCAGAATAGTTATATGTAAATATTACTGAACAAATACCACTATATTCTTCCAAAGGTCTACGTAAAGAAGTTTGCGCTCTCTCCGTAAGTTGATCTGCCTCATCTAAAATAATAATTTTCTTTCCGCCAAAAATGGATCCACAAGTCATTAGTTTAAAAAGATAGCCGTTAATGTAATCAACGCTATTATCTTTAGAAGCATTAATTATATAATAATTGTCATTTGATATTTCTTTAGCAAGAGCAACCGCAGTTGATGTCTTTCCAATTCCTGCTTCTCCACAAAATATTAAATGATTTGGCGTTTTTTGTTTCCATTTCTCAAGTTTAGATTTTATTCGGCTCGGCAGAACACAGTCTTCTAGTCTGTTCGGCCTATATTTTTCTGTTAATGATAAATTATCTTTATCGTTATCGTTATTTCTTATTGTCATTATGTCTACTCCTTATTATTGAACTTCAGATACACGTCTGTTGTTCACAATTTTCATTGTGTTAATAAAGCATAAAAAGAAACGCACTATTGCGCTCAGTTTTGCTTTGTTTTAGTGAAATTTAAATATTGATGAGATTTCGAAGTAGTCTTTGTCTTTTAATTTGCTCATCAGCAAATTTCGATCTTAATATAACTATATCACAACATTAAAAAAAAGTCAAGTCGTTTTAGAAATCTCGTTTTTAGAAATTTTATTATTTTAGAGTTTTTTATAGTCTGTTTTCATCTCCCAATTATCATCGCTATAAAATTCCTCTGACCATCTTTCAAATTCATCGACGAACTCAGGAGTAGGTTTAACAATCTTAATTCTTTTATCATGCGGACTTGAAGTTTTAGTTAATACTTTTTTTATTTCGCAACCAGTTATGTAAGAAAGTAACGTAGCCCGTGAACAGACTTTACTAGGTATCATTGTTACAAGTTCTTCAACGTGCAATTCTTTCTGTGCGTAATAATGTTCCATTAATTTATTCATTAACAACCAACCTTTCACATCTCTTCTAAGAAATGAGAGAGTTTTATATTTTGTTGAAGTTATGAAGAATTCTTTAAAAAGATATGAGGTTCTTTTTAAATTCATGTTTACTTTTTTTAATGGGGGTAATGATTTTTTGGTCTTTTTAGTGGACATATTGATCATGAATTTAACAAAACTGAATAATAAGGACACAAGATTCTTAGAAAATTAAGTCTAAAAATTAGCACTAATTTCTAAAGAGGTAATCTTCATATTAAACTCCTATGTTTTCTTTTGTGAAGAAACCTAATTTAAAAAAGAAAATTGTTCTTGAAGCACCGCATATACTTAGAAGTATGTGCAATGATTTAAATCCAAAAAAATATCAAGAATTTATCAACTTTCTTGATTATTTTATGATGCAAGAATTCGATATTAAAAGAGAACAACTGCCTTGGTTAAATCCACATTGTAAAAGCAAAGATTGGAAAGTCTTTATAGGATTAATGAGATTAATAGTTGCTAAGTATTTTCGAAGTTGGGAACAGCAACATTTTAGACATACAAAACATTAATTATGAAGAAAAAAGAAAGAGATAAAATATCAGAAATTCGAATTGAAGAAGTTCACGACATTGAAGAAATAAAAGTTTTTTGGAGAGTTTATTACACTGTTAATGAACAAATAATTATTCTAGGTGAGTCAGAAATTAATCCTCTGTTAGCAAGATATAGGTCAAATTATTTGTGATTGCAGAAATATTTATAACAAGAGTATTAATAGTTGTAACAATTCTTTTTATTATAACTTCACTAAATGTAGAAAAGTTAGTAGGTCATTGGAGTGAAAAAATTAAATCTAAAGACAAAGATGAAGTCAAAAAAGCAAAAAAAGAAAAAAATATAACAATTATATATCTATTTATTTTATCAATATTTTTATCGTTTGTTTGTATAAATGTTACACACTTATATTTTTATAAAACTCCAATAACTGAATTAGCAACATTTAAAAAAAGTCCAATTTTAGATAGTATAGCAACAAAATTTTATAGAATGATAGAAACGGGCAGATTAATTCGAGAAGTAGATTGATGAAAAAAATTGCACTTTGTTATGATTTTGATGGCACATTATGTTCAGGTTACATGCAAGATCAAAAGTTGCTTCATGATTGCAAAATAGAACCTAAAGAATTTTGGATAAAAGTTGCAAACTACGCAAAACAAAATGAATGCGATCCAACACTTACTTACCTAATGTTATTAGAACAGCAGATGAGATCTGCAGGACTTAAAGTAAATGCAGAAACATTTAAAAAATATGGAAAAGAACTAAAACTATTTAAAGGTGTCAATGAATGGTTTGCAAGAATAAAAGAATTTGGAAAATCTCATAATATTGAAGTTCAACATTACATAATCTCATCAGGTTTATCAGACATGATTCAAGGATGTTCTTTCATTAAAGACATTAATCTAGTTTATGCATCTTCTTATGTTTACAGTGAAGATAGAGGCGTATGGGCAAAATTATCAGTTAACTATTCTAATAAAGTTCAGTTCTTGTATAGAATAAACAAAGGAACATTTGATGTGTTTGATCAAGTGGGTGTTAATGCAAAAAAAGATGCTAACGATAAAGTCCATATTCCTTTTGAAAATATAATATTCTTTGGTGACGGAGAGACAGACGTTCCATGTTTCAGCGTGAATAATAAAAATCTTGGTAAATCAATCTGTGTCTACGAGAAAAACAATGAAAAATCATTTAATATTGCTAAGAAATTGTTCTCTGAAGGAAGAGTTCATTATTTAGTAGATGGGGATTATAGTGAAAATTCTGAAATCGATAAACTCATTAAACAATTTATTAGTTTGAAAAAATAGAATGACAAAAAACCTATACTCACCTTCAATGTTCAAAAGTTATTTGAACTGTAAATACACAATTTTTAATGAATCTTATGAAGAGAAGTTAAAACTTAAAAGAACTGAAGATACTGAAAGTGATAAGTTACGTCTCGCAAAAGGTAATCAATTCGAAAATGATTACTTAAAAGAACTACAAAAAAAATACTCCAAAGTTATAGATTTAAAAAAGGGAGATAAAAAAACTTCCAAAGAAGAGATCGCAAAAGAGACAATTAAATGCATGAAAGAAGGTTATGAGGTTATCAGAGGAGGGTATTTAATTGATGGCAAATGGAGAGGTGAATTTGACTTTTTAGAGATCAATAGAAACGTTAAATCAGATTTAGGCAATTATAGTTATGAAGTTTCAGATACTAAAAATACTACTAAAATAAAACCTGATCACATATTTCAAGTCGCTACTTACGCAGACTTATTAGAAAAAATTCAAGGCATTAAATCAAAAAACTTTAATATTGTTCTTAAAGAAATGAAGAAAGAAAACGTTGAATTAGAAAACGTTTCTGAATTTGTTTTAATGCAGAAGAAAAAATATGAACATTTTATTGAGAATGAAATTGATACTGCTAAACCCGAGAAGTGTACTTATTGTACTTTGTGTCCATGGGAAGATAATTGCAAAAGTATCTGGGAAAAGAATGATAGTTTAGATCTTGTTTGGGGAATGAGAAAAGATACGAGAAGATCATTTCAAAAATTAAGAATTGATACAGTTTTAAAATTATCTCAACAAGATGCCGATAAAGTTTTTGAAGATATTAATATCGAAACATCAAAAAAATTTATAAGTTTTGCAAAGTTAATTATTAAAGAGAGAAAAACAAAAAAACCCGAATACAGTTTAATTACTGAGGATCAGGAATTTGTAAAAGGTTTTAAGTTATTACCGCAACCTTCAAAAAGTGATCTATTCTTCGACATTGAGTCAGTACAAGACTACGTTGTTGATGGTGGATTAGAATATTTATTCGGAATTTATTATGAAGAAAATGGAAAACAACAACACAAAACATTTTGGGCGCATAATCAAGAAGAGGAAAAAAATAGTGTAATACAGTTCTTCGATTTTGTTGATAATCATTTTAAAAAATATCCAGATGCTTTCATTTATCACTATGCTAGTTATGAAATCACAGCATTAAATGATCTTACTTCTAAATATAAAGTTAAAGAAACTGATCTAGTTCATTATCTTAGTAAAAATAAATTTGTAGATTTGTATACAGTCGCAAGACAAGCAATATTAACTACGGATGGTTATTCAATAAAAGATTTAGAAAAATATTATAATTTTAAAAGAACATCGAGCATTAAAAAGGGCGACGTTTCAGAAGAATATTACATTAATTGGTTAGACACTAAAGAACAAAAATATCTTGATGAGATTGAGAAATATAACAAAGAAGATTGTCATTCCACACTTGAACTACACAAGTGGTTATTAAGTTTAAGAGATAAAAACTTATCGTGGTTTAAACCTAAAATTGAAGAACTAGAACTTCGTGAAAGAGAAGTTGAGATGAAAGAATATGAGGAAAGATTAAAAAATGCTGATCTTAAAGATAAAAATTTACAAAAAATTGTTCACGATATTCTGGGTTTTTATTATCGTTCTAACAAACCAAAATGGAGACGTTATTTTGATAGAAAATTTCAAACACATGAAGATCTGTCAGAAGATACAGAATGTATAGGTAATATGAAAAGAATTGGTGAACCTGAAACTGTTAAACGATCTTATGTTTTTACTTACAAATATGATGAACAAGATTTTAAATTAAAGAAAGGTGAAACTGCGCACATAGCAAATAATGAACTTGTATCTCAACCTAATAGAGCAGGAACTATTATTTCAATAGATCACCATGAAAGAATTATAAAACTTTCAAGGGCAACAAAGTCAGGATATTTACCAGATATAATTTCAATCGGTCCAGAGGGACCTGCTAAAATTGATTTATTAGAAAAAAGTACTTTTAAATTTGTTAATAGTTTAATTAATTTAGAAGATAAGTATCACGCAGTTAAAAGCATACTTAATAAAGAAATACCAAAGATAAGGGGAATTAAACAAGGTGAAAAAATTATAAAGAAAAATGATTATGATAATGAAATTCCAGAAATCATTTCTCAATTAGATAATAGTTATATTTATATTCAAGGTCCTCCAGGCACAGGCAAGACAAGACAAGCAGCAAATACAATTATTAAACTTTTAAAAAATAATAAAAAAGTTGGTATTACTGGCAACTCTCATAAAGTAATTCATAATTTAGTTGATAGAGTAATTTCGTTTGCGATTGAGGATGATAATTTTAAATTTGTAGGAGTAAACAAACACTCAGCAAGAGATGAGGATACTATTTACAGAGAAAAAAATGTTGATGAAAATCAGTTTATTACTTCTGTCGATGACTCAAAAAGTTTTCACGTTTTTTACCAAAAAAAAGGCGCTGGTTTATTTTCAGGAACAAAGTATCATTTTGTTCATACAGTAAATGATGAACAACTAGATTATTTGTTCATAGATGAAGCGGGGCAATTTACGATTGCGGACGTTCTTTCAGTAGGAAGAGTTGCTAAGAATATAGTGTTAATAGGAGATCAAAATCAATTATCAAGTCCAGTCGAAGGTGTTCATCCAGGCGAATCTAGTAAATCAGTTCTTAATTTTTTATTAGGTGATTTAGAAACGATACCAGAAGATAGAGGAATATTTTTAAATACAACGTATCGATTACATCCCAAAATAAATGAGTTTATTTCTCATAATTTTTATGATGACAAATTAGTTTGTCATAAAGATAATAAACTTCGATCAATAAATCTTGATGGACATCCTTCTATTCATAGTGAAGGAATATTTTACATTCAAGCAGATCACGAGGGTAACAGTCAAAAAAGTGATGCTGAGGCAGAAATTGTTCAAAAATTAGTGAAAGGTTTTTTAGGAAGAGATTTGTTTGATACCAAAGGAAAAAAACACGAATTCAATATAAATGATGTATTGGTAATCAGTCCTTACAATGCACAAACAAATTACTTAGCATCTAAACTTGATAAAGGTGCAAGAGTAGGAACAATTGATAAATTTCAAGGACAACAAGCATCAATTACAATAATCTCAATGACATCATCTGATGCGGAGTGTTTACCAAGAAACTTAGACTTTATTTTTGATAGAAATAGATTGAACGTTGCATTATCAAGATCTCAATTAATATCTGTTGTTATATTTAATCCTAGACTATTAGACACCTATCCAACAACCAAAGAACAATTAATTTTACTTAATAATTTTTGTAAGATTTTAAAATATAAAGTTAATTAGAATAAAGTTTTCTTTATCTCTTTAGCAATTATTTCGGCAAGTTTAACTGGAACTGCATTTCCAACCATTTTGTACCCATCAGAAATTTTTTCATAAAAAAATATAAAATCATCTGGAAAAGTTTGAATTCGAGCACATTCTCTAACTGATAGTCTTCGATATTTATTTTTATTTTTTTGATCAAATTTCATTTTATCTTTACCAATCTTAATCATTTTAGGAGCATCTGGATGTATAGGTGCATGTCGCCCGCCCGCTTGAATGGTATAAGAAGGTTCGTTCCAAGAGCGCACTCTATTTCTCGACATATAAATTGATGAAAAGGCACCAGTCATAAATTCATTATTTTGAATATTATTAGTTTCTCTTTTAGGTAATTGACCATTTGAAATATTATTATTTTTTGAGGCAATTGCATTCTTAAGATCCCATATAGTTTCTTTTAGGGTTAAATTTTTCTTTAAAATATTTCCTATAGGGAATTTAAAATCTTTTTTAATATCTTTCCTGATTCCGATTATAAAAACTCTTTTTCTATTTTGTGGGACATCAAAATTAACAGCGTCTAACAATTGAAAATTTACTTTATAATTTAGATTAGAAAATTTTTTGATAATATTATTAAAAGATTTTGAGTGTTTAGTAAAAAGCAAACCCTGAACATTTTCTGCTAAAAAAAATTTTGGTTTAAAAATATCAATTATTCTTACATATTCATAAAATAATTTTCCTCTAGGATCATCAATACCCCTTTGCGCTCCTGCTTCACTCCAACTCTGACACGGCGGACCACCAATAATACCATCAATCTTTTCGTTAATATGTTCTTTGCCAATATTGACTATAGAATCCTCTAAATGTTTTGTTCTAGGAAAATTATATTTATAAGTTTGAAAAGTAGATTTATCGTTTTCTACTGAGTAACAGATATCGAAACCTGCGTTTCTAAAACCCAGGTCTAATCCCCCCGCACCTGAAAAAAGAGATAGAATTTTAAGTTTCACTTTTCTTTGTTTCGATCATTAAATAATAACAAGTTTTTCTTTCTGCTTCCGGAATTTCTTCTCTCCAACGTTTATTAGTTTTTTCATGGAGATTTGGCAATCCAGAAACATCACTAAAACACCATTGCTTATTGTCCTTTGCTTTTAATAATCCTTTTGCTCGTTTATGTTCAGTATCACTTGATTGACCATACCAACTTCTTCTCCTTGCAAAATTATGAACTAAAGAATTTTCATTTAAATATTCTTCAAAGTTAAAAATTTTTAAATCGTTAGGTGAAGAAATTTTATTTTTCGAGACTAAAATAAATTCTGCTGTGAATTTCGATCTCTTTTTTGGAGAACCCTCTAACATTAAATACTTCAAAACAGCATTAAATTGCTCTTTTGTCATAACATCTGACGGTGAAAAATTTCTTTCGTTTTCAGCATTATTCTTTTGATTATGAAAATTTTCGATTTTATTATCGATTTTATTAATAATTTTTGCAGAATCTTTAATCTTTAAAATATTCTCAAGTAAATCTGGTAAATATTTTCTTTGCAATCTATTAAAAGCGAAATTCCCACCCTCTTGTTTTAATGAAATACCTTTGTCGTTTAGATAAATGTCTGCTTTTTTTGATGAGTCGTCAGAATAAAAATTTTCTAAATTTTCACTAGTTACTTCAATTTTTTTGTCTTTATATGGTACTTGTATGCTTTTAATTTTACCAATGTATTTTAAATTTATATTTTTTTTATTTTCTAAAATAAATTTTATTTTTTCTTTCTCATTACCAGGCATAATTGATAATGGAATAAATCAAAAAAAATATCCATACTTAAATTTATGAATTATCTTTTAGTAGCAAGTGATAAAAAAACTGTAAATAACCAAATCTTATCAGCGAATATGATACTTGATTTTAGATTAAAATCAGGACGGTGGCCAATTTACTCAAAAACAATGTTTAAGGATGCAATAAAGAGCAATGATAAATGCATCGTTTATGTCGCTGGTAAGTATGAAAATAGACAATCATTTGTTACTGATTTTATTATTAAAGATATTGAAAAAAATTCAACTTTAGAAAATTTAGAGAATAAAAAACTATACATTAATACCCCCGTCCCTATTTTTGATTTAATTTTTGAACCAACTCGTATTAAAAATATTATAAATGCAAAAAATTTAATAAACCATTTAGATTTAACAAATAATTTATTAAGTAATGCTTGGGGTTTGCCATTCAGAAGTGGCGTAAATATTTTAACAGATAGGGATTATAATTTTTTACTTAACAAAATTAAATCTTAGAACTCACATATCTTCTCATCGCACCTTCTACGATCTGACTATATTTTCTCATATCTTTATTGGCAGTTTGTTTGAACGTTTCAAACACGTCTTTATCTATTGAGAATGTAACAAGTTTCTTTTTTATTCTTTGTGTAGTTGCCCATGTATTCATATTATTTTTCCTTCTAATTTAATTTGATGTTTATTGTTATATTCAGTTAAAATACTATCGATGAAGTCGCTGGTCAGTTTCAACGTATAAAAGTCTGGTTCAGATCTGCTGATATCTTTGATGAAGTCTTTTACTTGTCTTTTAATCATATGCAGTCTGTAGTGTTCTAACATCTTTTCT
>Ga0209189_1003512_pt1 | contig 10509 bp, 13 predicted proteins | sample C_130820_EF_Meta_FD_187308 | JGI IMG/M metagenome (GOLD analysis project Ga0209189, IMG submission 187308) | Freshwater microbial communities from Lake Croche, Canada to study carbon cycling - C_130820_EF_MetaG (SPAdes) (version 3) | ecosystem: Environmental > Aquatic > Freshwater > Lake...
CGAACGGCAGGTGGAGGAGCTGATGGGCTGGCTGCGGTCCATGGCGGAACAGATTCCGGGGGCCGATGGACTCAGCGACAGCCAGCGGCACGACCAGCAAGCGGCAGAGAACGCGGCGGTGCTGGCGGTGTGAGTCGGCTGGCAGGGAGCCGGCTGGTTCCTTCCGGGGCGATCTTCACGGAGCTGCGATGGGAGGCGCTGGGCCTGGCCGCGACTCGAGGAGCGGCGTTGCAGCCGACACGAAACTTCGTTAAGATCCTGAGAACGTTTGTTACGTTGCGACATGTCCGGCTACCTGGGTGAGGTGATTGACGTGGGCGGGGGCTTGGATCTCTCTTCCATCGTCACGGCCCTCCTCTGCCTGGGCGCCATCGGGCTGTACGCCCTGCTTCGGGACAATCCCAGCAACGACGACGACGACTCCTCCCCGGGCGGCGGCATCATGCAGCCCGTGGCCTGAAGCGGCTGGAAGCTCATCCGTTCGGCTTCCCCCCCCTCCCCGGACGGTCGCCGCACCAGGGCGGAGCTGGATTCCTTGGCTCAAAGACTGCAGGCTGTGGACATGCGGCCTGCCTGCCTTGAACCGACGCCGGTTCCCCCTCCTTTCTCTGCCCGTGGCGCAGAAGCTGACCCGATGCTCTTCGCTCGGCTTGCCGGTTGCCCTGGCAACCCTGCTGATCACGGCCGGGCCACAAGCCTGCCTCGCCCAGGCCGTGGCGTCATCCACACGCCGAGCGCCCACCTGGGCCGACATTGACAACCTGCGATCCCTGCTGATGGCCCGCGGCACCAAGGTGGTGCAGCAGGATTGCAACCAGCGTGGACTCCAGGGCCTGTACCACGACGGCAGCGATACGATCGTGATCTGCCGGGTCCACCGCGATCCCCAGGCGGTGTGGAACACCCTGGCCCATGAAGCCACCCATCGGATGCAGGCCTGTGCGGGCGGCAGCATCACCGACCCCCGCCAGCACAGGGCGATGGCCCAGGCACTGGCCACCTACGAGCCCGAGGAGTGGCGCTCGATCGCCATCTATCCGCGGCAGCAGCAGCTGAGCGAACTCGAGGCCCGTTACACCGCACGCCTGGCACCGGAGCAGGTGCCCCGCCTGCTCCGCCGTTACTGCGGCGGTTCCGGCCCTTCCACCCTCTCCCGACAACCCTGAAACCATGAACGACCTGCTCCTCACCCTCGCCATGGCGGCCCTTGGCCAGCTTGGGGGCTATGGCGCGGCGCCCGGCATCGGCCCTGGCCCTGGCATGGGCGTTCCCCAGGGGATTCCACCTGGTCTTGTCGGAGGCATCGGCCCAGGCATCCGAATCGGCATCAGCGGACCGGGGCTGCAGGGCCTGCCGGGCGGTTACGGCGGTTACGGCGTTCCTGGCCAGGGCTATCCCCGGCCTGGCTACCCAGGAGCTGGCTACCCGGGAGCTGGTGGGATGGGGCCGGGATACCCCGGCGGGGGCTATCCGATCGGGGCCTACCCGGGGATCTATCCCGGCGGGCTTGCCCCCCGCGGCGGCATCGGCCGACCTGGGGTTCCCCTGGGCCTGCCGGCACCCCAGGGCCTGCAGCCACGCCAACCGGTGATGGCCGCGCCGGTGGCACCACCCAGCAGCGAAGCCGAGGCGTTCGGCCTGGCCCCCTACCGCTGAACGCCCTCCAGCTGCGTAGACCAATTGGCCACGACTCACCCCTGGCGGGCGGCCTGCTCTTGAGCTGTGTGGTCTGCAGCTGAATGGTTGGATCGAGCCGCCTGAAGCCAGGCGGCCGGAACGATCACCAGGAACAGGGTCCACCAGGCCAGCACGGCCAAGCCGAGCGGCAGGGTGATCCACCAGCGGTGCAGCAGCAACCAGCTGAACAGCACCGCCACCACACCGGTGAGCAGGATCGTCCAGGGCTGGCACCACCAGGGCTTGTGCTCCCAGATGGAGCCTGCACCCCCATCAGCAGAGCCATCGGCTCCGCTGGGGGCGACGGCCGCAGACCTCTGCACAGAGGCTGATGGAGCGGAATCAGGGGGCACTCAGGGCAGCGGGCAGGTTGGCACTGCCAGGTTTGTAGGCCTTCTGGAGAGTGGTGCCGGCCTGAATGCCCCGGATCAGAGTGGTTTCGGCCACGCGGTACTGGGGATCCTTGCGGGTGCCGAGATCTTCAATGGTCAGCGATTTCGCTTCTTCCTCACTGAGCTTGGCCGGCACATCGGGCACGATGCCCCGATGGTGAATGTCGTGGTTGGCGGGGGTGAGGTACTTGGCAATGGTCACGGTCATGCCGGAACCATCGGAGAGCCCACGCACCGACTGAACCAGGCCCTTGCCGAAGGTCTTCTGACCCACTAACAGGGCGCGGTTGTTCTCCTGAAGGGCACCGGAGAGGATCTCACTGGCACTGGCGGAACCCTCATTCACCAACACCACCAGAGGCTTGGTGGTGATCGCCTTGCCCGTGGCCCGCTTCACATCCTGAATGCCGTCCCGGGTCTTGGTGGACACGATCACCCCTTCATCCAGCCACTGGCGGGCGATCTCAACACTGGCCACCAGCAGACCGCCGGGGTTGCTGCGCAGGTCCAGCACGTAACCCTTCACCCCCTGAGCCTCCAGGTCCTGGAGCGCCGAGCGCATGTCGTTGGCGGCGTTGGCGTTGAACTGCTTGAGGCGGATGTAGCCCAGTTTTTCGCCATTGGGGCCAGTGTTCACCTGGTGCTGCACGGCATGGAGCTCGATCAGTTCGCGCACCAACGAAAGCTGAATCGTTTCGCTCTTGCGCCGCAGGGTGAGCTTCACCGGCGTGCCCGACTTGCCGCGGATCAGCTTCACCGCGTCTTCGGTGGTCATCCCCTTGGTGCTCTTGCCGTCGATGGCGGTGATCACATCCTTGGGTTTCACGCCAGCACGGGAGGCGGGGGATCCCTCGATCGGGGCGATCACCACCAGCTCCTTGGTCTCCTTATCAAGGCTCAGCTGAATGCCCACCCCGGATAGCTCACCGGAGGTGTCGATCTGCATCTCCTTGAACTCACGCGGGTCAAGGAAACGGGTGTAGGGATCATCAAGGGTTCCCAGCATCCCCCGGATGGCCACATAGGCTTCCTTGGGATTGTCATAGCTCTTGGCGAGCAGATCACGCCGCAGCTTGCGCCAGCGCTCCGAGGTGTATTTGCCGGTGGTGTCCAGGTAATCGCGGAACACGATCTGCCACACCTGGTCCATCACCTCCTTCGGACTGTCGGTGATGGCCAGACTTCCGGGGGCCAGGCCCATATCGCGGGCCATGACCGCCGTGGCGGCGCAGGCACCCAGACCCAGAAGCACCACGAAGGTGGTGCGACCGCTGCGCATGCGGGGAATCCCTGAACAGGACAGAAACTCCCTTCAAGGTAGCGCCGAAGACAGCCCCCATTGCAGGGGTCAGGGGTCAACCCAGCGGCCGTCCTCCCGGATCAGGGCGATCAGGGCCTCCACACCCTCGGCCTCGGGCACCCGGCGGATCTCATCACGGCCGCGGTAAAGGGAGATGGTGCCTGGAGTCTTGCCCACGTAGCCGTAGTCCGCGTCAGCCATTTCGCCGGGTCCGTTCACGATGCAGCCCATCACCGCGATGTCCAGGCCGGTGAGGTGGGCGGTGGCGCTGCGCACCTGATGCAGAACCTCCTCAAGGTTGAAGAGGGTGCGGCCACAACTGGGGCAGGCCACATATTCCACCATGGTCTTGCGCAGGCCGAGGGCCTGGAGAATCGAATAGCAGACCGGGATCTCCTTCTCCGGCGCCTCGGTTAGCGAAACGCGGATCGTGTCGCCCAGCCCCTCCGAGAGCAGGGTGGCGATACCGGCGGTGCTCTTGATCCGGCCGTAATCGCCATCGCCCGCTTCGGTCACGCCCAGGTGGAGGGGGTAGGGGAATCCCTCGGCGTCCATGCGGTCGGCCATCATTCGGTAGGAGGCCAGCACCACCGGGGCGCGGGAGGCCTTCATCGACACCACGATGTTGTGGAAGTCGAGGCGATCGCAGATGCGGATGAACTCCAGGGCGCTCTGCACCATGCCCAAGGGTGTGTCGCCGTAGGTGAACAGCATCCGCTCGGCCAGCGAGCCATGGTTCACGCCGATGCGCAGGGCCTTGTCCTGGGCCTTGAGCAGGCTCACCAGGGGCTCGAAGGTGGTGGCGATGCGTTCGCCGATGGCCGCGAATTCGTCAGGGCTGAATTCGGTGCGGTTCGGATCGGGCTTGTCGAACACAAACAGGCCCGGATTGATGCGCACCTTGTCGACATGCTGGGCCACCTCCAGGGCGATCTTCATGCCGTTGTGGTGCACATCGGCCACCAACGGCACGGGCTGATAGCTGTCTTCGAGGCGCTTGCGGATCTCGCCCATCGCCTTGGCATGGGCCAGGCTCGGCACCGTGACGCGCACGATCTCGCAGCCGGCCTCATGCAAGCGGCGGATGCCGGCGGTGGCGCCCTCGATGTCGAGGGTGTCCTCATTGATCATCGACTGCACCACCACCGGGTGGTCGCTGCCGATCCAGATGTCGCCCACCCGCACGCTGCGGGTTTTGCGGCGGCGGATGGTGGTGGCGTAGCGGGGATCTTCGGCCCAGGCCGGCAGAGCTTCAGCGGAGGACTCCCCGAGGGCGGCGGCCCTGGCGGCGGCATCCCGGGCACCTTCCGGGGCGGCATCGGGGCGGGACGGGGCGGCGGTCATCGCGGGGGCGGGCGCGTGCCCAAAGCCTGTCACAGCGGCCGGGGAACTGGCGAGGAACGTTCCTAGGCAGCGGCGACCTGTCCCGTCAAGCACCGGCAAAGGGCTCCTGCCGTCCTGGCGGCTTGGGCACCAAGACCTTCGCCAGCCCGGTGTGGTGAAGCCAATCCCTGAGCCGCGGCTCAGGCGTTCGGAGCGGGCGGTTCCACCGTGTCCCAGGGGTCGGCCAGCTCGGTCGGCGAAGGCGGCTCCTGGAGCGCCTGGGGTGTTTCATCGCTGGCCTCCCACAGATCCACCTCGGCCACGGGGAAACCCGCTGAGCAGGCGATCTCAGCAACGGCCGCGGCATCGCTGGCCGCACGGAGCGCCTCCTGGAGCTCCGGATCCACCTCGGCCTGGCGGAGGAAGGCCTCCAGGGCCAGCGGCAGCGGCTCGTCCAAGGCGTCTGCTTCAAGGCCGAGCTCGGCGGCAAGCGCATCAGCGGCGGCGACATCGGCATCAACGCCATCAGCTGCGGCGGCGTCCACAGCAACGCCATCGATGTCGCCCACTGCAATTCCGCCGCCAGCAATTCCGCCCGCATCGATACCGCCGGCAGCGCCATAGCCGCCATAGCTGGAACCGGTTGCTTCGATCAGCACGGTGTAGCTCACCACCTCCAACGCCTCGGGCTCCTCATCGCTGGCCTCCCAAACGTCCTCGGCCGTCACGCCGTATCCGGCCACCCGGGCCAGGGCCGCGACCGCCTCCGCATCCGGGGCCGAGGCAAGCAGCCGCTGCAGATCCGGATCCAACCCCACCTGCTGAAGAAAGGCATCCAATTCCGACTGGGGTTCAGCCTGCGGCGCGGCGAGGATGTCGATCACCTCCAACACCTCGGGGGGTTCACCGGCCGCCGCCAGCAGATCCGCTTCGGTGACCGCAAAGCCGGCTGCATGGGCGATGGCGGCCACGGCGGCCGCATCGGGGGCGGTGGCCAGCGGCCGCTCCAGCGAGGGGTCGACCTGGACCCGCGCCAGGAAGGCTTCGAGTTGCTGCAGGGACATCGGCGGGGTGGCGCTGTCTCCATGCCTAGCAAGGCTGGATCCCAGCGCCTAGCCCCTGCGCCTCAGGCGCCGCATGCCGAGGCGGCGCCTGCCGCATCAAGGCGATCCAGGCGCCTTCGCGTTGCCGCCAGATCGGCTCGGCTGAGCCAGCGGGGCGAGCCCTCCGCCTCGGAGGCGTTGCGCAGAAGGTAGGAGGGATGGAACAGGGGCATCAGAAACCGGCCCGCAAGCAGGGGCCCCTCACCGGTGAGCCACTGCCCCCGCAGCCGCGTGATGCCCCCCTTCACCCCCAGCACGGTCTGCAGCGCCGAGGCCCCCACCAACAGGATCAGCGCCGGGTCCACCAGAGCGATCTGCTGCTCCAGCCACGGGCGGCAGGCGGCCAGCTCGGCCGGAGTGGGGCGCCTGTTGTCGGGCGGGCGGCACTTGATCCCATTCACGATGTAGAGATCGCGCTCCTGATCCAGGCCCGCCTCCCGCAGCAGGCGGTCGAGCAGCTGGCCGGAGCGCCCCACGAAGGGGAGGCCGCAGCGATCTTCCTCAGCGCCGGGAGCCTCGCCGATCAGCAGCAGCTGGGCGACCGGGTTGCCACGGGCCAGCACCACCTGGGTGCGGCCCGTGGCAAGGGGGCATCGCTGGCACTGCCGGCACGCGTCCGCCAGGGCGGCCAGGGAAGCCTGGGGGGCCTTGGTCATGGTGCTGGGGTGGTGGTACTGGATGTCTGGGTGGCATGGTTGCGTTCCCCGAACACGCTCGCCGAGGCCGATAGTTTCCGGCCCTTCCCCAGCGTTCCGTCGTGCAACAGGCACCTCCATCCTCTACGAAAATGCCCAGGCATGGTGCAGGATGGCCCATTGCCCGCCGCGCGCCCGCTCCATGCCGGCCCCGATCACGCTGTCCGCCCGGGCCGGGGCGCTCCAGCCTTCCCTCACCCTCGCGATCACAGCCAAGGCCCGCCAGCTCCGTGCCGAGGGCCACGATGTGTGCAGCCTCTCGGCCGGCGAACCGGACTTCAACACGCCGGCCTTCATTCGCCAGGCCGCCGCAGAGGCCCTGGAGGCCGGCCACACCCGCTACGGGCCGGTGGCGGGGGAACCCGCCTTGAGGGCCGCCATTGCCGCCAAGCTCAGCGAGGAAAACCAGGTGCCCACCAGCGCCGAGCAGGTGCTGGTGACCAACGGCGGCAAGCAGGCCCTCTACAACCTCTTCCAGGTGCTGCTTGATCCGGGGGATGCGGTACTGATCCCCGCCCCCTACTGGCTCAGCTACCCGGAGATGGCCCAGCTGGCCGGGGCCACGGTGCGCTTCATCCCCAGTGATGCCGCCAGCGGCTTCCGATTCGATCCGGCCGCCCTCGAAGCGGCGATCACCCCCGAAAGCCGCCTGCTGGTGCTCAATAGCCCCTCCAATCCCACGGGCATGGTGCTGGGCCGATCCGAACTGGAGCACATCGCCGAGGTGCTGCGTCGCCATCCCCGCGTGGCGGTGGTGTGTGATGAGATCTACGAATTCCTGCTGGCCCCGGGCCACTGCCACCACAGCCTGGCCGCCGTGGCCCCGGATCTGGCCCACCGCATCTTCATCGTGAACGGCTTTGCCAAGGGCTGGGCGATGACGGGCTGGCGAGTCGGTTGGTTGGCCGGCGCCCGCGAGGTGATCGCCGCCGCCAGCGCCCTGCAGAGCCAGAGCACCAGCAATGTGTGCACCTTTGCCCAATACGGCGCCCTGGCGGCAATCACCGGCTCGCGGGACTGCGTGCGGACCATGGCCGAGGAATTCAACCGCCGCCGCACCCTGCTCAGCGATGGCCTTCAGAGCATCCCGGGGCTGGAGCTGCTTCCACCGGAAGGGGCCTTCTATGCCTTCCCCGATGCCAGCGCCTGGGGCCTCGATTCGATGACCCTCTGCAACAGGCTGCTGGACGAGGTGGGGCTGGCGGTGGTGCCAGGGGTGGCCTTCGGCGATGACCGCTGCATCCGCCTGTCCTGCGCCGCCGCCGACGCCACCCTCCTCGATGGGTTGGAGCGGCTGCGCCGTTTCCAGGCGGGTCTCTGAGGAGGAGGTGCCGCACAACCCGGTGTGCCGGTGAGCCCAAACCAGCCCTACGCGCTGATCGCCTGGGAGTTGCCACCGGCGGGCGCCTAACCTGGCGGGCCAGTTCGGCCCTTTTCCGTGCAGCTCCAGGCCCTGCGCTCGCTTCCCCTCCATCTCCCCGCGGGCAGCGACATCCGCCTCAGCCTCGAGGCCCTGGCGGCGGAACTGCAGGCCTCCGGCTTCGTGCTCAGCGTGGTGGGCCACCTCTCCCAGGCGGCCTTCCAATGCCCCGGCCAGGGCGGGCCCACGATCCTGGAGGGCGACCTTGAGATCATCTCCCTCCAGGGAACCATCGCCCCCCAGGGGGTGCATCTGCACCTGAGCGTCTCCGATGGGGCCTGCCAGGTGTGGGGCGGCCACCTGGAGCCCGGAGCCTTGGTGGGGAAGGGCGCCGACCTGCTGGTGGGTGTACTCGCCCTCGAAGGGAGCGGCATCGCTCCATCCACGCAGAGCGAGCGCGCCCGGCCGGCGCCTCCATCGAACCAGGAGCCCCGGGTGGAGATTGCCGTGCTGGCCGGCTGTCCCTACAGCGCCCGGGCTCTTCGCATGCTGCGCACCCTTGGCATTGCCTACCGGGTGGTTCCCGCCAGCGGCGGTGGCTCCTTCCCCCAGGTGCGGATCGATGGGGTGGTGATCGGGGGCTATGACGCCCTGGCCGAACTGCATGGCCGGGGGGAACTGGAGGCGCTCCGCAACCGCTGACGCCGCGCCGGCTGATCCAGCGGCGCGGCGATCGGGTTGCAACAGGGGCGCCCTCAGCGGCCTAGGGAAGCGATCTCACTTGTCGAGGAAGGGATCGGGCACCTGGCTGGCCTGGATGCGGGCCGGCAGAAACACATACCAAGAGAGCAGGGAGGTGCATTGGGGCGACTGCGTCTTGCAGCCCGCCTGCGCCTCCTGGGGTCCCTCAGCGAGCCGGAAATCGGTGGGAAGAGCCCGCATGATGCCGATCGAGGAGATCGAGCCATCCGCCGCATCCTTGATGATTGCCGAGCGCAGCGCCTGCACTGAGGTGCTGCCCATGCTGCGGTAGGGGTAGTAGTTGGCGGTGGCGGTCTTGAGATAGGCGATGCCGGCACTCGAATTGAGATAGCGGCTCACCGCCCGCAGATCCACGTTGTAGCTCTTCGCCATGCCGGCGCGAACCTCCTGGGGGCTCCAGCCGGAACGGTTGAGGCCACCTTCCAGGCCGCGGTCGGTGACGGCACCGCTGTCGACGAAGGTGTCAAAGGCCTGCTGCTGGGTGGACCACACGGCGCCGCCGGTGGTCCAGCGCACGGGATTCTCGGCGGCCATGGCTGGGGCCATGGCGATGGGGGCGCCAGCAGCCAGCAGGACCAGGGCGCAGAACGGCTTGAACACGGAGCGATGGCAAACATCCTGTTCAGCGTATGCATCAGCGCGGGTTCACACCATGGCCGCCGCAGCGGTAACGCCGCATCGGAACCTCCGATGGCCCTCCCGGCGCCCGTCAGCGTGCCGAGTTGGCGGGATCGGCGATCTTCTGATCGTCATCACGATCGCGTCGCCCTCGATCGTGAAGGTGGTGGTCACGGCAACCGGTTGGGCCATGGCAGGCAAGCGCGTGAAGGCGCTTCGGAGAGGGAATGGCAGATCAGTCTGAATCCAAGGGGTCAACCGCGGATGACGCCTCGCCTGGCAATGGCTGGGGCAATGGCTGAGGGCAATGAAGCGAATGGAGCAGCGATCGAGGAGGAAGCGTGACAGCGGGCGCGCGGGAGTTGCTGCAGCCGATGCAGGCTGAGCGCGGCAGATCGCGGAGATCGGATGCCTGCTGCCCGACACGATCACAGCAACCGGTGGAGCGGGCTGCCGCACACTCATCCGCTGGCACTGAGAGCAGCCGCACGGATGTGGGAGGAGAGTGGGGAAGCGGCGTTCGCCAGGGATGACGGCGGCCGAGGGGGAGAAGGGGAGAAGATTTGGGTGGATTGCCATGCTGACCCCCGCAGGGATCCCCGCCAGGGGGCTTGGAAAAGGTCCGGTGATTGGGTATGGTTGTGTTGTCTTGATGGGACAACAAGCATGCTGACCGGAAATGAGCTCCTGACCAAGGTCAAGGAGCTAGGCGATGTCTCCAAGTCCGAACTGGTGCGTGGCTGCGGCTATGTGAGCACCAAGAAGGATGGGACCGAGCGTTTGAACTTCACCGCCTTCTACGAAGCGCTCCTCGAAGCCAAGGGAGTGAGCCTCGGCGAGGGCAGCGGAGCGGCGAAGGCCGGGCGCAAGCTCAGCTATGTGGCCACCGTTCAAGGCAACGGCAATCTGCTGGTGGGCAAGGCCTACACCGCCCTGCTGGATCTCCATCCTGGCGATGAGTTCGAGATCAAGCTGGGCCGCAAACAGATCCGCCTGGTGCCCGCCGGCTCCGTGGACGAAGAGTGATCGGTTTCTGATGGATCAGGGGCTCAGGCGATGTCCACCACTGGGCATCGCCATGCCTCGGACGAATGCGGAGAATCCCTTCCGGCCCTCGATCCGCATTCTTTGCTGTGTTTTTCGATTCCGTGACCGGCTTGGCACATCGCGCGGCCAACACAAGCGGCGATCCGCACGGACCCGATGGGTTCCCGTTTTTGGGCCAGGCAACCTTCTGAGCCGGGCAATCTTCAGGGCAAGGCCACAAACCGGAGGTCTT
>Ga0209189_1003515_pt1 | contig 10501 bp, 10 predicted proteins | sample C_130820_EF_Meta_FD_187308 | JGI IMG/M metagenome (GOLD analysis project Ga0209189, IMG submission 187308) | Freshwater microbial communities from Lake Croche, Canada to study carbon cycling - C_130820_EF_MetaG (SPAdes) (version 3) | ecosystem: Environmental > Aquatic > Freshwater > Lake...
GTACGGGGAGCCCGAAGCCGGCGCCTGCTAGTAGACGCCGACCGTGGTGGTCGCGGCGAGCGCGCGGAAGGGGCGGACGCCGCTGATGCCGTCCCAGGGATACTTCGCGAAGGGCAGTTCGCGTTCGCCCTCGTCGCGTTCCAGGAAGCCGGGGATGAACGTCTCCTGCGTGAGCGTCGTCAGGCGGACGCGGCCCGTGCCGCCGTAGGGAACGACCTCGTCGGGGTTGTCGAAATCGACGACCTCGATCACCGCCCGCGGCTGTGGCGCGTAGTAGGCGATCGTGTAGCCATCGGCCGCCACGACCGGCCGCGAGGCGGCGAGGCCCATGAGCGTGTTGCCGTAGGTGGGCGTCATGTAGGCGCCGTCGAGGAGTTCCTCCACCGCGAACCGGGTCCACTGCGGCGTGAACTCGGTGCCGCCGGAGAAGATGCCGGTGATGCCCGCCTTGCGGATCGTCGTGCCCTTCTTCTCCAGGGCGAGCGCCAGGGCTTCGAGGAGCTTGGGCGTCGTGAACATGCAGCGGATGTCGTGGCCGGCCTCCAGGATCGTGATCGCCTGGTCGATGCAGTGCTGCTTGTAGGCCTCGAGGTGCTCCATCCAGCCCTTCTGGATGAGCTTGATCACCCAGCGCGGATCGAGGTCCACGCAGAAGCAGATGCCGCCGCGGTACTGGGCGAGGTGTTCGATCGAGAGCCGCAGCCGCCGCGGGCCCGAGGGGCCGAGCATGAGCCAGTTGGCGCCGCGCGGGAAATACTCCTCGGGGAGCGTGTCGCTGAACATCTCGTAGTCGGTGCGGAAGTCGCGGTGGTTGACCCGCGACTTCGGGACGCCCGTCGTGCCGCCCGTCTCGAAGACGTACATCGGCTTGTCGGCGAGCCCCTTCGGCACCCAGCGGCGGACCGGTCCTCCGCGGAGCCACTCGTCCTCGAACGGGGGAAACTTCTTGAGGTCCGCGTAGCACTTCACGTCGGTGAGCGGGTTGAACGGGAGCGACTTCGCGTACTCGAGCCAGAACGGGCAACCGGTGGACTCGTGGAAGTGCCAGGCCATCATCTCGACCGTGTGGGCGTCGAGCGTGGCGCGGGCGGCGGCGATGGCGGCGTCGGACGCGACCTCGAAGACGGGGGCCTTGGTGGGGGTGGCGGTGGCCATGGGCGTTACCCGTTCGTGGGCGGGCTGGTTTGGGGGAGGGGAGTGCCGAGTTGGGCGAAGAGTTGGAGCACGCCGTTGAAGTGCGCGAGCCGGGGGCCGTAGCGGTCGATGAACTCGCCGAGGGCGTACTCGCTGTCGGTGAAGTCTTCGGCGTTCTCCGCGGCGTCGCGGGCGATGCCCGCGAGGAACTCCGTGTGCACCTTCGAGAGCGACTCGGCCGCCCGGCGGCACGACTGGGCGAGCTCCGGATTCGCCTCCTTCCACGCCTTCAGCTCCGCGACCCGCTGCCGCTGCTGGAGCGAGACCTGGTTGACGAGTTCGGCGAGCAGTTCGCACGACTTCGCCTGCAGCGCGATCATGTCGCGGAGGAGCCGGGTGGTCTCGCCGGGGTCGCCGGTGAGCACGTTGTTCGGGCTCGCCGCCACCGAGTTGGCCGAGATGTCGAGTTGCGTGAACACGGGCGGGCGGTCGTGCATGGCGGAGGCCCCGGGGGGAGGCTCGACGCGGACGTCGAACTGCTTTCGTATCGTAGGCAGGACCGGGACGGTTTGCCACGAACGGGAGCTTTTTCGCGCCCGGCGTCAGGGTTTTCCTGTCTTGGCGGGACGGCGGTGGAGAATGCCTCCGGTCGGGCCGAACCACCGGGGCCTCAAGTGGTCCGCCCAATCGCCCGATGCCAAGGGGCGACGGGCCGCGGCGGGTGGCCCGGTGCGTTCGAGGCCCGTGACGGCAACCGATGGACCAGGCAGCCACGACGACGGCCTACGGCTTTCTGACGACCGTCGAATCGCCGACGCACGGGCTGTTCGGCGGGTATCTGCTCGTCGATCCGGCGGGCCGGCCGCTGGAGTTCCACTGCACCGCTCCGGTGAAGGTGTCGCGGGCCCAGCAGATCCTCTACGGGGCGACGCTGCACGGGCATCTGCACGGCCGGCAGATCGGGGCCACGCTCCTGGCGGCCGCCTCGCTCCAGCCGCGGGTCGTGCTCACCGACGTCGAGGCGATGCTCTCGGTGCGGGCGCATACGACCCTGCCGGTGGCGCTCGTGACGGCGGCCGACGCCGGGACGGGATCCGCATCGGGGGCGGCCGGCGTCACGGGGCCGGGCGGCGACGAGGCAGCGTCGGAGACGCTGCGCACCGCCATCGAGCCGCTCGTGGCAGCCGTGGATCTCCGCGAGCCGTTCGAGCGGATCCGGGCCGCGATCGACGAGGCGCAGAGGCACTGACCGGCCGAGGCCGAACGTGATCGGCGCACGGAGGGGCGAATGACGGTCAGCCGGACGACCGACCACCTGCATTCATGGACCGCGGCCGATCTCGCGCTGCCGCCCGTCGCCGTCGCGCTCGCGCTCGATCCGCGGCTGCCGGTGCCGGCGACGCTCCGGCTGCCGATCGACACCGCCGTGCCCGCCGTCGTGCGGCTGCCGATCCTCGAGGCCGCGCCCTCCGTCACGAGTTTTTCGTTCGGACCGCCCGCCGCGCCGGCCCTGCCGCCGCGGCCGAAGCCAACGCCATCCGCGCCGGCCCACGCAGCCGCGACGCGCGGCTCGCCACCGGCCGCGCCGAAGCGGACCCGGGTCGTGCCCCCGCGCGACGTCGTCAAGCTCTCCGAACGGTTCTTCTTTCTCCTGCAGCCCGACCTCGAGACGCTCCTCGAGACGAGCCGGCTCGAGTTTCCGCGACAGCCGTTCCCCTTCCAGTTCGACGGGATGGCCTTCCTCCTGCCGCGGCACGGAGCCGTGCTGGCCGACGAGATGGGGCTCGGCAAGTCGATGCAGGCGATCTCGGCGCTGCGGCTGCTCGTGCGGTCGGGCCGGGCCCGCCGGGTGCTCGTGGTCTGCCCCAAGGGGCTCGTTTCGAACTGGGCCCGCGAGCTGGCCGACTGGGCGCCCGAACTCGTCGTGGCGACGATCGAGGGGGAGCAGGGACGGCGGCGCTGGCAGTGGTCGCTCGCCGACGTGCCCGTGAAGCTCGCCAACTACGAGGTCGTGGTGCGCGACCGCGAGCTCGTCGCGGACCTGGGCCTGGAATTCGACCTGGTCGTGCTCGACGAGGCGCAGCGGATCAAGAACCGCTCCAGCCAGACGAGCCAGGCCGTGCGGACCCTGAGGCGGAGCCGCAGCTGGGCGCTGACCGGGACGCCCGTCGAGAATCGGGCCGAGGACCTCGTGTCGCTGTTCGAGTTCGTCGCGCCCGGCCACCTCCACGACCGGATGTCGCCGAAGGCGCTCGGGGCGGCGGCGGCCGACCACGTGCTCCGCCGCACGAAGGACAAGGTGCTCACCGACATGCCCCCGCGGCTCAATCGCGACGAGCGGATCGAACTCTCGCCGGAGCAGCGCGAGACCTACCGACTCGCCGAGGAGGAGGGGGTGCTGCGGCTCTCGGCGCTCGGCAACGAGGCGACGATTCAGAACGTGTTCGAGCTCGTGCTGCGGCTGAAGCAGATCTGCAATTTCGACACGGCCACCGGCGCGAGCGCGAAGCTCGAGTGCCTCGAGGCCGAACTCGAGGAGGTGCAGGCGAGCGGCCGCAAGGCGCTGGTCTTCAGCCAGTGGGTCGAGACGCTCGGCCGGCTGGAGAAGCGGCTCACCCGGTTCGGCGCGCTCGCCTACCACGGCGGGATGTCCACCGTCGCCCGCGACGAGGCGATCCGGCGGTTCAGGCACGAGAAGCGTCACTCCGTCCTCCTCCTCTCGTACGGCGCCGGCGCCGTCGGGCTCAACCTCCAGTTCTCGCAATACGTCTTCCTCTTCGATCGCTGGTGGAATCCCGCGGTCGAGGACCAGGCGATCAACCGCGCCCACCGGATCGGCGCCGCCGGCGCCGTGACGGTGACCCGCTATCTCTCGGCGGGCACGATCGAGGAGCGGATCGACGAGGTGCTCCGCACGAAGCGCGACCTCTCCGACACGATCCTCTCGCAGGCCGAGGCACCGGCCTCCTCCGGCCTCACCGCCGACGACCTGTTCGCCCTCTTCAAACTCGCCCCCCCGCGCCGCGCCGCGGCGTGATCCGGAGGGCGGCCTCGACACGCCCAATCCGGCTTCGGGGCTGCCCATACTCCATCGCCGGACGTTCGCTGCGGGCATCCTGCCCTGCGCTCACTCGACTCCGACTGCGCTCCGCCATCCTGGCTGCGCTTGTCTGCGTACGCCGGCGACCGGAGTACGGGCACCCCCTCGCCTCCCAGTTCCAGTTTGAGGAGGCTCGGGGCTGCCCCTGCCATCGAGCGGGCTATGGAAGCGAGCGCAGGCATGGATGCCGAAGCGAAGCGGACATGCAGAGAGCCGAGGCCTGGAGGGCCGAGGCGAACGTCCGGCGAGATGGTCTGGGCAGCCCCGAGCCGGCGCGGGTGAGTTGACGTGACGGCAGGCCAGACGCCGGCCCCACGCTGCTCTACTCGGCGGCGTAGAACACGGCGCGGGAACTGACGGCGCGGTCGCGGCGGCGGCGGAGCCGGGGCGGCTCGATCATGCGCGAGTCGAGCAGGTCGGCGATCATGCCGGCATCGACCGTGGCCGTGGTCGCGATCTCGTGCTCGAAGCCGAGGACGTCGGCGATCGGACACAGGGGCGTCACGCGCACCACGCACTCACGGCCGCCGACGGTCGTGACCCACGGCTGGGTGACGGTGGCGGCACGGCTCTGGACGTTGGGGGTGATGGCTGGCATGGCGTGGCCTCCTGCGGGTGAGCGTCGGGCCGCCGGCGGACCGGCGACGACACCCACAACTGCATTCTGCGCGCCAATTGGCGTCCGTGCGCCGAAACCCGCCCGGAGTCCGGCGCCCCCCTCCCAACCATCCCAGCTTCAACCGCCGGGGCCGCACGGTTGGAAATCTTTCCACGATCCGACGCCCCGGCCGTCGGTCGTGGACGTGCCGACAGTGCAAAAATTTCACGCCGGCCCGGCCGATTCACCGGGTGCGGCGGCGGGGGCGGCCCGGACCTTCCGCATCCGGTCGCGGAGTTTCGCCGCCAGTTCGTAGTTTTCGGCGTGCACCGCGTCGGCGAGCTGCTCGTCGAGCGTGCGGCCCACGTCGTATCGCTGGCGGACGCTTTCCCGCATCTCCTCGAGCCGCTTCACGAGCTCGTCGTCAGAATACTGTTCGGCCGCGTCGTACCGCTCGAACAGGTCGCGAAAGCGGTCGAGTCCGAGGTTGATCTCCGCGATGGCAGCCTCCGGCCCCTGCTCCTCGAGCAGCGCGAGGGCCCCGGCCTGCACCCGGTGGAACAGCACGAAGGGGCGGTACTGCTCGTGCGACAGCGTCCAGTCGTCGTCGGGCGAGTGCTCGCGCACGAAATCCATGAACGCCAGGCTGTGATCGGCGTCCTTGGCGGCCCGGCGATATTCCCGCAGGGCGAGCCAGCAGATGCGGCGGTGATAGTACTGCACGAACTCGCGGTCGGCCTCCGAGCACTGCTCGCGGGACAGCCGGAACGAACCCCCTTCGCGGATCGCCTCGCCCACCAGGTAGTCGTAGTAGGTCTCGGCGCCGTTCGGCCGTGTTCCGTCGGGCCGCAGGTCCGTCTCCATCTGGAGCACGCCGAGATCGACACGCATCTGGAGCACTTCACGGCCGCTGCGGGCCTTGAACAGCCGGGCGCTCACCTCGCCGGGCTTGAAGGCCCAGCCCTTGAGCACGGTGTCGATGTCGCGGGGTGATGGCATGCACGGCTCCCTCGTGAATGAGGCGACCGGCGTCGTCCCGATCGCTGCACGAAGTATACCAACCTCGCTCCCGGCGTTCGCCGGGAGCGGTCAAATCGCCCGCTCCGCGCCGAGCCGGCCGCGGAGTCGCTTCGTCTCCGCGTGGCGACGCTTCCCTTCGAGCCGCTTCTTCACCGCGGAACGCGGCGTCTTCGTCGGTCGCCGCCGCTTCGGCGGGGCGAGCGACCGGGCGACGATCTCGGACAGTTTCGCGAGGCAGTCGGCGACGTTCCGCGGCTGATCGCGATGTCGCTGGCTCGTGATGACGAGCGCCCCGTCGCGGGTGAGCCTCGACTTCTCGCGCTCGAGCAGCCGCGCACGGACATCGTCGGGCAGGCTGGGCGATCGGCGGGCGTCGAACCGCAGGACGGCCTTGCTGCTCGTGCGGTTGACGTGCTGCCCGCCCGGACCGCTGGAGCGGACGAACTGCCATTCCAGCTCCGCGGCCGGAATCACGACCCGTCCGACGCGGACCTCTTTTTCGGCTGCCACGGTGGGTACGCTTGGGCGTTGGGACGTGAGGGTTCGAACGTGGGCGTCGACGGCGGAAGGACCTGGGAACGGACATGAGTATACGGTTCGGTCTCTGTGCCGCGGTGTTCTGCTCCGCGCTCTTCGTGCCGGCCGCCGAACTACCCGATCTCTCGTCCCGTTCCGGCGAGGACTGGGAGGCCTTTCTCGGCCCGACCGGCAACGGTCGCAGCGGCTTCGAGGGGATCGCCGCCCCCTGGCCCGTGACGGGGCCGCCCGTCGCGTGGCATGCACCGCTCGGCGAGGGCTACTGCGCGCCGGCGGTTTCCCGTGGCCGGCTGGTCGTGTTCGATCGCGTCCACGAGCGGATGCGGACCCGCTGCCTCGAGGCGGAGACGGGCCGAGTGCTGTGGGAGCAGTCGTATGCGAGCGACTATCGCGACACGTTCGGCTACGACGGCGGTCCACGGGCCGCGCCGGTGATCCATGGCGACCGCGTGCTCACGTTCGGGCCCGAGGGCCGGCTCGAGTGCCGTGCCCTCGCCGACGGCGCGAGCCTGTGGCACGTCGAGACGTCGCCGGCCTATCACGTCGTGCAGAATTTTTTCGGCGTGGGCGCGGCGCCGCTCGTGATCGAGGTCGCAGGCGTCACGCTCGCGGTGGTCCAGGTCGGGGGGAGCCGGCCGGGCAGTCTTCCCCCGGCGCCGGAGCGGCTCGATCTGGTGAAGGGGCTCGACAGCGGGCTCGTGGCCTTCGATCTCGCCACGGGCCGCGAGCGCTGGCGAGCCTCCTCGCAACTCGCCAGCTACGCCGCGCCCGTTCTCGCGCGACTCGACGGCAAGCCGCGGATCGTGGCCTGGATGCGCGACGAACTGATCGTGGTGGAGCCGGCCACCGGTGCCGTGCTCGCCGAGTTTCGCTGGCGGGCCGAAGAGCTGTTCAGCGCGGTGGCGGCGAGTCCGGTCGTGGATCGCGGCCGCATCCTCCTCTCGGAGTGCTACGGCCCGGGGAGCGTCCTGCTCGAGGCGGATGGCGGCGATCTCCGCGAGATCTGGCGCAGCCGCCGGCCCCGGCCGCGCACGGCGCTCATGGCGCACTGGGCGACGCCGATCCTCCACGACGGTCACGTCTACGGGGTCAGCGGTCGGCACGCCGGCGACGCGGCCGTGACCTGCGTCGAGTGGGCCACCGGTGCGGTGAAGTGGTCGGAGCCCGGGCTGGGACGGGCCGGCCTGGTGCTCGTCGACGGCCATCTCGTCGTGCTCGGCGAGTTCGGCGACCTCGTCCTCGCCCGGGCCGTGCCCGATGCGTTTCAGGAGATCTCGCGGGCACGGCTCGCGGGCGATGACAGCATGCCGTTGCTGTCACCGCCCTGCTGGGCCGCGCCGATCGTGGCGCGCGGACTGCTCTTCGTGCGCGGCGCGGGCAGGCTGGCCTGCATCGATCTCGCGCCGCACCGACACCGCTGACGCGCGGAAAGGAACGCGTGTTTTTGGCAAGCGGCACAGGCGTACACTCAGCGCGTCGGCGCCGGACATTCGTCTGGACAGTCGGCGCGCGAGCGTCTCATACTCCCCCGTCACAGGCGGACCCGATGCGGCATGCGGGTGCATGCCGCCCACGACGACAGGAGATCGCTCGACTCATGGTCCACGCGTCGATCAGTCAACTCGCCACGCTTCGCTGGGAACTGGGCGACGAGGTGACGCACCTGGCCCGTCACGGCTTCGATTCAATCGCGGTGTGGCGCACCAAACTGTCTGACGTCGGCGTCGCCGCCGCAGCCGCGGTGATCGGGCAGGCAGGCCTGCGGGTCTCGAGCCTGCAGTGGGCCGGCGGGTTCACCGGGGGCGACGGCAGGTCGTTCGCCGAGAGCGTGGACGACGCCTTCGAGGCGATCGAGGCAGCCGCCGAGCTGGGCGCCGAGGCTCTCGTGGTGCACAGCGGCTGCCGCGGCGGACACACCCGCAGCCATGCCCACCGTCTGCTCGCCGAGGCGCTCGACGCGCTCGCGCCGGAGGCGCTCGCCCGGGGCGTGACGCTCGCCGTCAAGCCGATGCACCCGGCGGTGGCCGCCGGAGGCAGTTTTCTCACGAGTCCGGCCGACGCGATCGCCTGGGTGGATCGGTTCGATCACCCGGCGGTGCGGCTCGCCCTCGACCTCTGGCACTTCGGACACGACCACCGGCTCGCGGAACTGCTCGGCGAACTCGCGGCGCGGACGGCCGTCGTGCAGGTTGCAGACTGTGGGGGCGCGCCGCACGCGGACGCGGAACGGCTGCCGCCGGGGCAGGGCAGCCTGCCGCTCGCGGGGCTCGTGGCAGGGCTCATCGAGCAGGGCTATTCCGGGCCGATCGAGTTTTCGCCCGTCGGCGAGACGGCCGAGGCGCTGGGCTACGAGCGGATGCTGCGGCACCTCGGCGCGACGACCCGCTCCTGGGAACGGTTCGTGCGCGTTCCCGCGTAGTCCCCGCCCTCAGAGCCCCGTTCGAGTTCTCGGTCAGCGGGGCGGATCGTTCGGCATCCCCTTCGGCATCCTGAGATCCCAGGCCTCGAGCCAGTCGGTCTCGACCGGCTCCATGGCAAAGTCCCGGCGGAGCCGCGTGTCGAAGTCGTCCATGTGGGCGGCGCCGTAGAAAATCGCGATCCGACGTCGTCCCCCGCGGATCTGGTCGCGGAGCACGTCGAGCGCGGCGGCGTTGCGATCGGTGATCAGCGAGGAGCCTTTTTCACCGCCGAACGCGGCCGTCAGCACGTCCATGTCGGTGAACTGCTCGGCCATGATGCGGCGCAGGCGGACTTCCCGGTTCCGGCCGAACAACAGCCCGAACAGGTCGCCGAATCCGACGTCGCCGCCCCGGTCGCCGGCCTCGCGGTCGGCCCGGGCCGCGCCCTCGCGCATCAGTTTGAAGAACATGCTCCACCACGACTCCCCCCGCTTCCGCATCGCGGCGTCGAACTCCTGCGGCGAGAGATCGGCGTGCACGAAGTTGCGGGCGGCGTAGTCGATCTGCTCGAGCTGGAACTCGAGGCCGAGCATCTTGGTGAGCCCCTGCTGGGCCGAGCCGATGGCCCCGGCAGGCTTGCGACCCGGCTTCGGCACGCGGGCGTTGTCGGGGGCGACGAGTTCGTAGAGCACCGCATCGTAGCCGCGGAACACGCGGTCGAGCGTGTCGTAGTAGGCCTTGCTACCGAGGTGGACCGCACCGACGAGATCCACCTCGACGGGCTCACGGCGGCCGGCGCGGGCCGCGGAGACAGCCGCCTCCCGGTACCGCACGATCGACGTGTCGAGCGACACCGGATCGCCGTCGTCGTCCCTGGAAAGGCGGAGAAAGCCGACGTCCTCGGCCGCCACGCGCTCGGCCACGGGAGCCGCGGCGGCGGGCGGCGGTGCCGCGCCGCTGGAGCCGGCAAGCAGGGCAAGCGGCAGGAACAGGGCGAAGAGCGGGCGGGTGGGCGACATCGTGGCTCCTCGGGGGCGCCGGAAGGGTCCCTGCAACATACCCGACTTTGCCGCGCCCGCCACGTTTTTCCATCCCGACTGCGAAATCCGCTGCAGGCGTCAGGGTCTGCCAACTTTCATCAACTGGAACGACCGGCACGACCGATACCAGACGAGCAATCCGCACGTGCGGACGACCGGCTCCTGCTCCCCAGGACTACAGCGATGGCTACGAACACGATGTTCCGACGGCTCGAGAGACTGATCCTGACGCTCACGATCGCATCTGCGATGGTGCCGCCGTCGCGGGCCGGCGACTGGATGCCGCTCCTGCCGGACCAGAACTTCTACGACTTCCAACTGTTCGCTCCGCCTGACCTGCGGGATTACGAGGTCTACGCCGAGCCGCGCGATGGCATCTTCTTCAACTACGACAGGATCTACTGGGCCTTGACGCCGCCGGCGGTGCGGGGCGTCGCGCAGACGCCGAACGGGAATTACCTGATTCCCTACCAGCCCATCTCCCCCCAAGCGATCGTGCAGCTCAACAACGCCGGCCTCGACGCCGCGACGACGAGCGGAACCAACGGCAGCATCATCGGAGGCCTCTACACGTTCGGATCCGACCCGCTGCAGCTCGATCTCAACACGAGCTGGATGCGGACGAAGATGTCGTGGGGCAACCGCTACGAGGGTGGCTGGATTTACGACGGGC
>Ga0209189_1003516_pt1 | contig 10497 bp, 5 predicted proteins | sample C_130820_EF_Meta_FD_187308 | JGI IMG/M metagenome (GOLD analysis project Ga0209189, IMG submission 187308) | Freshwater microbial communities from Lake Croche, Canada to study carbon cycling - C_130820_EF_MetaG (SPAdes) (version 3) | ecosystem: Environmental > Aquatic > Freshwater > Lake | place...
GCCACGGTGCCCAGCAGCAGGCCGGCTGAAAGCGCGATGTAGGCCGACCTGCGTCCCACACGGTCGAGCACCGACGCAGCCGCAAAGCCGGCGCACCCGGCCGCGAACGTGTAGGCCGAGACGACCCAGCTGAACTGCACGGTGTCGATACCCAGGGTGTCGAACAGGCGCGGCCCCAGGGGCATCACGATCATGAAATCGACGGTGCTGATGAACTGCATCGCCGCGAGCGTGAACAAGATCAGCCCCGCGCGGTCCACGCCACTCCCTTCCGGAAAGGCTGGCTCGGCTGGGGTCATCGGGGCCACGGTTCTGCTCGCTTTCACCGCAGGGACGCCGCGGGAATCTGCGGCATCTTCGCCCTGGCGGCCGACGGGAGGCTAGCAGACCCCGCACATCGCTCTCAACACCATCGCGAACTCTGATAACAAGTATCGTCTTCGCACGCGAAACAGGACCACCAATGACGTAGGGTTCGGCGGCATCGCCACCATGATCAGCAACGTGAAGGCCAGCGAGAGCCCGATCGCCAGAGACAACTCTCGCTCACGTTCCCCTACAAAACCCCGGCGTAAGCCCGGGAGATGTGCGTCGAAGCGGTAGCGGCAGGCCCGCGCCCCAAGAACGTCGCCGGATCGGGTGAGGCCCTATACTGCTGCCGGGTAGCTTCCGCCGGGCCAGGGTCCTGAATGAATAGGATGTGATCGTCATGCCCGACTCCTGCCCTCCCGTCTGTGTCTGGCTCAAGCGCGATCTCCGTGTGGACGATCACGCCGCGCTCGCGGAGGCGTTGGCCAGGGCCCGGGGCGGCGCCGTGTTTGCCGTGTTTGTTTACGAGCCGGAGGTGCTCGCGCAGCCCGAATGGGATTCGAGCCACACGGCGTTTCAGGCCGAATGCCTTGCGGACCTCGAAGCCGCACTCCGCCGAAAGAGCATCCGGCTTGTAACGCGGCGGGGCGAGGCGGTGGCGAGCCTCGAACACCTGCGAAACGAGACAGGCTTTCGGCTGCTCGTGGCCCATGAGGAGACAGGCACGGGCGTGACCTATGCCCGCGACAGGCGTGTCAGACGCTGGGCTCGGACGGCCGGCATCGAGTTGCTCGAAGTGCCTCAGACCGGTGTGGTGCGGAGGCTCGCAACGCGAAACGGGTGGAACCGACTCTGGGAAAAGCGCATGACAGCCGCGTGCGCCAGCGTGCCGCGCAGCACCGGACGCGGCGGGGGCGATGTCGTCGAGCGGCTCGGCTCACTCGGCATTCTCGGGTGCCGCGAGCTCGGCCTGCCGGCCGACACGAAAGACCGGCAGCGGGGTGGCGAACGGGCGGCAAGCGAGGTGCTCGAAGATTTTCTCACGCGGCGCGGCTGCCACTATTCCGGTGGCATCAGTAGCCCGGTGTCGGCCGCGACGAGCTGCTCCCGATTGAGCCCCGCACTCGCGTTTGGCGCGATCTCGATGCGGCGGGTCTGGCAGGCGAGTGAGGCTCGGCGGCTCGACGTGCAGGCCGCTCTCGCTGCGGCTGTCAGCCCGCGGGAGAAGGCAGAGTGCAAGGCCTGGCAGCGGAGCCTCAAAGGCGTGCAGTCGCGGCTGCACTGGCATTGCCACTTCATGCAGAAACTGGAGGACGAGCCGGCGATCGAGTTTGAAAACATGCTGAGGGCGGCCGACGGCCTGAGGGAGAGCGAGGTTGTGCCAGAGCGGCTGGCCGCCTGGCAGTCGGGCCACACCGGCTACCCGCTCGTCGATGCCTGCATGCGAAGCCTGCTGGCGACGGGCTGGCTCACGTTTCGAATGCGGGCCCTGCTCGTGTCGTTCGCGAGCTACTCGCTCTGGCTGCATTGGCGGCCCACCGGCCTGCATCTAGCCCGTCACTTCCTCGACTTTGAACCCGGCATCCACTGGTCGCAGTTGCAGATGCAATCGGGCACCACGGGCATCAATACGCTGCGGATCTATAACCCCACGAAGCAGGCGATCGACCAGGATCCGCGCGGGATATTCATCCGCCGCTGGGTGCCGGAACTCGCAGGTCTGCCGCCGGCCTATGTCCACATGCCGTGGACGATGCCGGTGGACGTGCAGCAGACTTCCGGCTGCATCGTCGGCCGCGATTACCCGGCGCCGCTCGTCGACCACGCGGTTGCGGTGCGGGAAGCAAAGCGACGTCTCGCGATTGTGCGAAACGCTCCCGAGTCGCGGGCCGAGGCCCGCGACGTGGCCCACCGTCACGGCAGCCGCAAGGATCGCCGCGGCGCGATGCAGCAGGATCCGGTGCGTCGCACCCTCTTCGGTGACGGCGGCGACAGTGCCGGTCGATCGAAGCGTAGGCCCAGTCCGCCGGTCCGTGATCCACAGCAAATGTTGGATCCGCAGCAACTGTTGCCGTTTCTTACCGAGGACCTGGCGGCTGAAGTGGCCCACGACACGCAGTCCGAAAACAGGTAACGCCGGCTCATTCGCGCCGCCCGTGAAGGGACGGGCCGACGAGGCTGTCTTCGCCCTGCTCGCAGAACGCCTCGGGACCGACGCCTCGAGCATCGCCGTGGTCAGCGGCCACGCCTCGGCCAGGAAGGTCGTGGCCGTCGACGGCATGGAAGACGCGGTGATCAGGGTAGCGTTTCCCCACGAATATTCATGATAGAGTTCTGGCTTGTGCCACGCGTTGCTTGACCTGTTTATGCACGCCCATGCTCTTATTCTGTCTTCCCAACTGAGCATGCGATGTCCAATCAACTCTCTCAATCTGATCCCGGCGTGATGATGGGGAAGCCGGTCTTAGGCGGCACCCGTGTTACCATTGAAACAATCACCCTGAAGCTGTCCAGTTGTGAGCCACTTACGCAGATGCTTGATTCACACCCGCGGTTCACCCGCTTGCCAAAAGAAGATGCAATCAAAGGGGCATTTTTTGGTGCCCTTGTCGGCGACGCCCTCTGTCTCGGCAGTCATTATGAATACGATGCCGCAAAGATTTTTAAGGCCTATGGCAATAGGCCGATAGACAAGTTTATGTCGCCTGGTGAAATGATGGGTGGCCACACTCATGGCATCGGATGGGGTGAGCGCAACTACCATCCGGGCAAAACCGCCGGGGGAACCACCGACTACGGTGATTACAACATCCTCGTTTTAGAGCATTTGGCGGCTACCTCCGACGCCCCACGAGCCTTGAGTGTCGCGGCGTTGATTCCGCATTGGATGAATCGTCTTGAGAATGGCTGGGGTTCATGGATTTGCACCATGACCCAAGAGACCTATGCGCAGGTCAAACGAGGAACCCCGATTGAACATCTGGGCGGTATCTCGAATGCGATGGCTATCCGCCATGTTGCGGCCCACGCCTACTATGAAACCGAAGACGAATTGGTGGACGCGGCAAGAAAAACAATGTTCACCCATAGAGACACTCACGCACTAGGCGGAGGAGAGTTTTTTGCGCGCGTCACCCACCGAGTTATGCATGGTGCCACCCCTCGCGATGCGATTGAAAGCGTCGCATCCTTAATGGGAGGGTTTTTTGAGCAGAAAGCGGCTCAAGCCATTGCGAAATGTGCAGAAGAGGCGGATCCTGCCTCGGCACTTTCTCGAGAGGCTTTCTCGGATGATCTAGCCCTCACCAGCATGGCAAGGCTATGGGATATCGGCCGCTCTGAACCGATCAAAGTCGGTAAAGCCAGCCCAACCGAGGGGACACTTCCAGGCGCGCTCTATTTTATTCTTAAGTATGCAGACCGAGAAGACGGACTGAAACAAGCGCTTCAAGCCAATGCAATGGTTGGTGGCGATAATGCGTCACGGAGCATTGCAATCGGAATGGTATTGGGTGCCTTTAAAGGGGTTCATGCGATCCCCAGTGTATGGAAAGAAACGCTGGATCAGTGGGACTATTGTGAGAGACTGCTCAATCAGCTGCCACTGCTGAAACACAGACCATCATCCCCTTGGAGCCCGCAATGACGTGATAGGTGAGGATTCCGGTGAGGGTCGCTTTCGCTTCAGGCTTCACAAGCGATTCGACCGTACCCGCGGACAGTTTGGCGAAGGCAGTATCGGCCGGTGCCAAAACGGTAAGCGACCCTGCGCTCTTGAGCGTTTCAACGAACCCCACTGCGGTTACAGCGGCTACGAGCGTTTTGAGTGAGCCTGCACCGACTGCGGTATCGACAATATCAGCCATAAGAACATCGCCGATCTTCTTGACCGCCTCAGCGACAGTCTTACCTTTCCCCACCTCTACGTCGACCTCTCGAAGCTCAGGTGTGATCTGCTCAGCCAGTTCCTTCGTTCCGCGTGGCATTGGTTGCCTCGCTTGGTTTGCTCCACCCCGGGATTCTCTCTCTAGAAGTGGTTCAGTGTAAGGGAGGCAGGTCAGGCCTGATCGTCATCTACACGGGACAAAACGCCGTCAGAGGGAAGAGCCTCGTTCCATTCTGCCGGCTCGCGGAGCCGTCAGCCACCGAAATCGACCTCCTCGCCAGCCATCCCGGTCTTTCTTTTCAGCGGTGCGACGCCAAGGACGGCCTGCCTTGAAACAGGGTCTGATTGAGGGGAGTGCCTTTCCAAAACCCATGTTTTTCTGTGTCGCAACTGCGATTCCACGATACCTGCCGGGGATCGGCCTTGTTGTGGAAAGTCGAGCTCGTTCGTATCCTTTTCAGGCCGTTTCCGCCGCCTTACCCCGGGGGGGCTCACTCCACTCAGCAACATGCCGGCTGATAGCGACCGCCCAACCGCGCTGTTACCATGCTGCTGGCGGTCTCCTCAACCCCAAGGCTTCTCCATGCTCTGCAATCACCGCGGATTCCTCGCTGTAAACCTCGTTTGGGCAAACCTCGTATGGGTTGGCTGCTTGCTGACGAGTCTATCGCCACAGGTGTTTGCCGCCGGGCCGCCGGTCGCGATGCTGATTCAGGCCAAGGGCACAGTCGAGACGAGCCGCGACGGCGCGACATGGAAGCCGGTCACTCGAAACAAACTCCTCTTTGCGGGAGATCAGGTTCGCACTGGGGCCGACGGCTCGGGCACGCTGATCAATCAGGTGGCCAATACCGCGCAGACAATTTCTTCGGGCTGTCAGATCGAAATAGCGGCGGATGAACACAAGGTCGTCAGTGGCACGCTCTCGAAGGCTGAGCCCGCCACCGGGGATCTCGCCTCGGGACTTGCCAACCGCTTCGCCGAGGCCCAGCGGTATACGACGGTCCGCCGCGGCGCTCAAAAGCCCGGCTCGATCAAGCTCAAGGTGGCACCGCAGATCAGTCTCTCGGCCACCTATCCGGAATTGGCGTGGCAAAACATCGGCAAGCAGTATTCCTACACGCTGACGATCGACGGCGCAGCCCATGCGGTGGCGGGCGTCGAGGGCGACATCATCCGCTTCAAGGTTCCGCCGCTCGATGCCGGCGCGCACGAGTTTGCAGTGACCATTCTCGAAAATGGCCAGAAGGTAGGAGAAGCGGAAAAGTCGGGTAGCATTACCTGGCTCTCGGCCGAGGATGACAAGGCCATTGCCAAGGCGATCGACGCCATCCGCAACGCCGATCCCAAGGATGATTTCTCCGTCGCCAGCCTCTTGGATGAAAAGGGACTTGCCGTGGCTGCCATGGATCATTATCGCAGCTATTTCGATGCAAACAACGACGATAACGACATGCGGCCCTTGCTCATCCGCACCTACAACGAACTGCAGTTGCTGCAGCTCAGGCAGAAGGAATCGCTGACCTACAACAACAAGCTCAACGCCCGGTGACGGTCGGCGAGGAGCCCGGGTTGAGTGAGGATCAGCCGGCCCGGAGCGGCCGGTGGAGCTTGACGGTGCGACCGTCGCCGCCCGCCGACGCTCCATTTCTTCGGATGTCGATATGAGCCGACTCGCCAAGCGATACGACATCTTCATCACGGTCGCTCTCTTTCTCTTCTTGATTGTCGCCCAGCACGGCGAGTGGTTCGCCCGGCTGGAGGACCAGACGATCTCGTTTCGCCACCAGTTGCGTCTTGCCTACGGTGACGCAAACGCGCTGGCACCGTCGTCTGACGTGGTGCTGGTGAACACCGATGAAGCTTTCTTCAAGGCCTACAAGGGCTTTCCGCTGCGGCGCACTGACATCGGCGCCATCGTGACCAATCTGAAAACGCTCGGTGCGAAGGTCGTGGCGGTCGACATGCTCATGGACTTTCCCAGTTCCTACGGCGAGGATCCGCCGTTGGCGGCGGCGCTCGGCAGCGTCGACAACGTGCTCCTGGCGTCGCAGGTGGAGTTTCGCGACGGCGCGTTCCTCAAGATCAACCAGCCCACGCCGGTTTTGGAGCAGGCGGCCGAGAGTGGCTACGTCAACATCCAATCCAACTCGAAGTTGCTGACCACGATTTCCCGGCTGAAGATCTATCCCGAGATCACCAAGGAGAAGGGAGGGTGGCCGCTGGCGGTCAGGGCGGCTGCGGTGTTTCTCGGCGTCGAACCGGTGCTCGACGGGCAGACGCTGGTGCTCGGCGATTTGCGAGTCCCTCTCGACCATGAGAACAAGCTCTCCATCGACTTTCCGCCACTCCCCAACGGCACCCGGTTTCTGAGCGATTCGGCTGGATTGGGGGCGTTCGAGTTCCTCGATCTTGAAGCATTGGACGAAGGCGAGCTCGCCGAACTGGAATACTGGGTGAAGGACAAGATCGTCGTCATGGGTGACACATCGGAGGTTTCCCACGATTGGTTTGAGACGCCGGTTGGCACCGTTTATGGAGTCGAGGTCATCGCCGATACGATCGGATCGATTCTCAAAGGCGGTCCGCTGCGGGCGGTCGCTCCGCAGACGGATGCGATGCCCCTGATCGTGCTCCTGGTCAGCATGCTGCTCTTGGCGTTGTTCGTTCCATGGCCGCTGGTCCGCGGGTTGGCCGTGGTCGGATTGGGGCTCGGGTTTGTGGCACTGGCCACGTGGCTCTACGTCAAGAACGGCCTGGTCGTCTCCATGTGTTACGGCCTGGCCGGGCTGGTCTTCAGCTACCTCCTGATTGAGTTTCGGCAATACCTGATCGAGCGCGAGCAGCGGCAGAGAATCGCCAGGACGTTTGGTCAATACATTCCGCCGCAGCTGGTCGCGGAGATGAACCAGAGCGGCCAGGAAGTGACGGTAGGGGGAGAGTCTCGCGAGATGACGGTGCTCTTCTCCGACGTGCGGGGCTTCACGACGATCTCGGAAGGCCTTGCGCCCCAGGAACTGACGTCGCTGATGAACGCTTTTCTCAGCCCCATGACCCATGTCATTCATGACCACCGCGGCACCATCGACAAGTACATGGGCGACGCCATCATGGCCTTCTGGGGCGCGCCGCTGCACGATGCCAACCATGCCAGGCAGGGCGTTGTGGCGGCGCTCAGCATGGTCAGGAAGATGGAGGGACTGAAGGACGAGTTCATCGCCCGAGGCTGGAAGCCCATCAAGGTCGGGATCGGCCTCAACACCGGCATGATGAATGTCGGCAACATGGGCTCGGACTTTCGCATGGCTTACACAGTGCTCGGAGACGCGGTCAACCTCGGGTCGCGGGTGGAAAGTCTCACGAAGCAGTATGGAGTCAGCCTGATGATCACCGAGTTCACGCAGGCGAGTGTGCCTGGGCTGCTGAGCCGCGAGGTCGACCTCGTCCGGGTCAAGGGGAAGGCTGCCCCGGTGCGGCTTTACGAACCGCTCGGTTTCGCGGACGAGGTGGATCCGAAGACCGTCGCTCGATCGTCGGAGCATCTGGCTGCGCTGTCCCTCTTTCGCGGGCAGCAATGGGATGCAGCGCAGTCCGCCTTCGATGCGCTGTCGAGGTCCGAGCCCGATTGCGTGCTCTACAAGCTCTATCTGGATAGGATCGCTACCTATAGGAACGATCCACCACCGCCAGATTGGGACGGGGTCTATTCCCACACGGAAAAGAGTTAGCAGGGACCGGCGATGACCAAGACTTTTAGAAACCTCGCGGGTGTACTCATCCTTGGGCTTTTGCCAGTGGTCGCGGGTCGAGTCGCGGTTTCGGCGGATGCGGTCGAGGAAGTCGATCCCATTCTGCGGTTGGATCTGCCCGGCCACACTGGCGAGGTTCGCGCGGTCGCGTTCACGGGAGATTCACAGAGGCTGATCAGCGGTGGTCGAGACAAGGTCGCGCTCGTCTGGACGCTCGAGGGGATCGAGCCCGAGGGACCGGCAGAGGCTGCCGATGAACAGCGGACAACGCGGAACATCGCCCAAGGCCGGGCTATGGAACGGGCCCTGCGTTGGCAGGTGGCTCGTGGCACGCGCGGCGCCATTCAGGCGATCTCCGTTTCCACGGCGGCAGCAGGCGACACGCATGAAGATGGCGGCAAGGGCACCGTGGCGCTGGCGGGCAGTGGCGCGATGGGCAGCACGGGAGAAATCCTGCTCCTCACCGCGGCGGATGGTTCGCTTCTGGCCACGCTGGGTGGTGGCGACCGCATCGGCCACAGGCAGAGCGTGACGGCGGTCGATTTCACGCAGGGCGGCGAATGGCTCGTGTCTCAGGATCTCGACGGGCAGGCTTTTGCGTGGAAGCGGGCGGATGCCTGGAAGCCCGTTGAGTTGGCCGCCCGCGAGGATCAGCGGTTGGGCAAGGATGCGGCTGCAGCACTGCGGTCGATGCCACCCCTGCGGCCTGCGGTCGCCTTCGGCAGGAGACACGCCGTCTTGCCAAAGCTGGTTTCGCCCGCCACGGCCCCGAAGCCAGTCTGGCAGCTCGAACTGGTCGCGCTGGACGACCCCACTCAGCGGCAACTGCTCCCCGGGCCCCATCTGGGCGTGATCACCGCCATCGCCGCTTCGGCCGACGGCTCGTCCTTGGCCTCAGGCGATCTTTCCGGACTCGTGCGCCTCTGGCGGTTTGCCGATGGCGGCGACAAGGGTCCGCAGCTCCTCGCGCAGGAAGAACCCGGGCAGATCGAGGTTCGGCCGTTGGCGGAGTCGCTTGCCCTCACGCCCGATGGTCGACAACTCGCCGTCAGCGTGGCCGCCGACGGCCGTGGCAGCGCAGCCCGTATCGAGCTGTGGAGCACCGAGCCCGTCCAGAAAATCTCCGCGCGTTCGATGCTCCAGTCAGTGCGTGCTGTGCGGTTCAGTCCTGATGGCACGAAGCTGGCCTGGACCGGAGGACGGGCCCACGAGGTGTTTGTCGCCAGCAACGACCCCCAAATCCGGGCGCCAGCGACAAACCGAGATCCCCTGGCGGCGGCACGGAGTCTCGGCGGGGTGGGAAGGTCGATCACGCGGGTGGCTTTTGCTGCTGATGAAGCCGGCAAGCCTGCGAGTCCAAAGCGGCTCGCCATCTCCACCCAGCCGCCTGACGCCGACGGCAACGCCGCTCCCTTCGAGGCTGCCTTTGGATTCGAGACGCTCGCGAATTCCGCCGCGGGCGCAGCAGGAGAATGGGCAGCGGCGGCCGGGATTGCGGGGGCATGGTCGATCGCACCGCAGCCGGTGATCTCCAAGCAGGGACGTGAGGTCTGGCAACTCAGTAAAGACGGCAAGCCGGCGGGCCGCATCGAGTTGGCGCTCGATTGGCAGGGTCGCGCCGGTGCTCGCGGTCGCGCCGTCGCCTGGATTCGCCGGCAGGGAGAGACCGTTCCCTGGGCCGTTGCCATTGGTGCTGATCGCGGCATCTTTCTCTACAAGCTTGTCGATGCGGAGGCATGTCCGCTCATTCGGCGGTTTCGTGGAAACGAGGATGGCGTTCTCTCGCTGGCCGTCTCAGAGGATGCCAACTGGCTCGCGTCGGGTGGTGGTGACGGGCTGGCGATGATCTGGCCGCTCGCCGGCCTGGAAAGTACCAGTCCTCTCGAAGATCGCTGGGGAGTGGCCGTGTCTGTCAAGGACGGCAACGCAGTTTTTGACCGTGTCGCCGGAGCCGGGCCGCTGGCGGGCAAGGACGTTCGCGCAGGGGACGTCATCACAGAAATTTCTTGGACGGAATCGGCCGGTGACGTCACTGTCCACAAGGATGCCGCAGCGATCGCGGCTGCGCTGCCCGCGGTGCCGTGGAACGCTCAGGTCGCGTTCTCCACCCGCCGGGGTGACACCGTTCGGAAGGTCTTTCAGCGGTTACCGGCCTGGGAAAACATTGCCAGCCTCCATCTGGCCGCCAATCGTGAATGGGCTTTTTGGACGCCCCGGGGCTATTACGCCGCCAGCGCCAATGGTGACACTCTGTTTGGCTGGCTTGTCAATCGAGGGGTCGATCAACTCCCCCGGTTCTTCAAAGCCCAGCAGTTTCGTCGGCGGCTGGAACGGCCCGACGTGATGGCGAGGCTCCTGCAGGTGGGCAGCCTCGATGCGGCACTCCAGGCAGCGGGCCGCGATGTGCCCGGAAATTCTGCGGTCGTGCTACCGCAGCAGATCGTGATGACCCCGGAGGTCCGCATCCTCGATCCCCAGCCGGGCGAAGCGGCAGAGGAGGAAAGCATCACGGTGACCGCCGAGATCGACACGCCGGAGGGAACCAAACTCTCA
>Ga0209189_1003517_pt1 | contig 10497 bp, 8 predicted proteins | sample C_130820_EF_Meta_FD_187308 | JGI IMG/M metagenome (GOLD analysis project Ga0209189, IMG submission 187308) | Freshwater microbial communities from Lake Croche, Canada to study carbon cycling - C_130820_EF_MetaG (SPAdes) (version 3) | ecosystem: Environmental > Aquatic > Freshwater > Lake | place...
AATATAATGATACATGGCTTGTTCATTACTTAATTTCGATATTGGGGGTAAAACGCCAGAAGCATCACAAGTTAGAAAAAATATATTTTTAGGATGACTGCCAATAGAAGGATTCATCGCATTTGAGATATAATGTAATGGATATGAAACACGTGTATTTTCCGTCAAACTGATATCGTCAAAATTTATAGTTGTTGTATCTGGATAAAAACAAGTGTTTTCTACTAAGGATCCTACCTTAATGGCATTAAAAATTTCTGGTTCTTTTTCATCAGATAATCCAAAGCATTTTGCATAACAACCTCCTTCAAAATTGAAAATACCAGTATCAGACCACCCATGTTCATCATCACCAACCAACTTTCTTGAAGCATCGGCACTCAAAGTTGTTTTTCCTGTTCCGCTCAATCCGAAAAATAATGCTGTGTCATTTTTTTCGCCAATATTGGCTGAACAATGCATGCTCAATACTTGTTTTTCGTAGGGTAAAATGTAATTGAGTATTGTAAAAATGCCTTTTTTTATTTCGCCAGTGTAGGCTGTTCCTGCAATTAAAATGATTTTACGTTTAAAATTGATAACCGCAGCATTTTCACTTGGTGTTCCGCTTGTTGTTGTATCCAGTAATAAGCCAGGAGCCGAATATATAATCCATTCAGGTGCAAATGTTTCTAGTTCTTCCTCAGTTGGACGAAGAAACATATTGTAAGCAAACAAATTATTTGCAGGTTTTTCATTTATAATTCTGATGTTTAGTCTATATTTTGAATCAGCACATGCAAAACAATCTCTTATATACAACTCCTCTAATCCATTTAAATATTTAGTTACTTGCTCAAAAATCGCATCAAAATAATTTGTTTCGATGGGTAGATTGAAATTGTTCCAGAATATAGAGGATGAGGTGGTTTCATCTCTCACTATAAACTTATCTTTAGGAGATCTCCCCATGAATTTACCCGTTTGTATAACCAGGGAGCCATTATCTGCCAATTCACCCTCAGTTCTTTGTAAAACAGAGGCTACAAGCTCTTCTGGAGTGTTTTGATAATGTACAAGACCTTTAACATCTAACCCCAATAAGGATAAATGCGCTGATGAAATAGATGGAATAGTAGTTGAAGCAATCATTTGTTATAAAGTTGAAAATTAGTTTGACATTAAAATTTTAACAAAATATTTTTTTTATAACGATATAATTTTGAAATTGTTTTAAAAAAAGTTTAAAAATTAGAATTATTCAAAATTTTGCTAGAATTGTTAGTTGTATTATAATTCCACTTTGAAATCTTAAATAATTTGTAGTCATTTTTATAATTCATAATTCATAATTCATAATTCATAACTCATAACTCATAACTCATAATTCATCATTCATAATTCTTATATTGCAGTATGAAATATTTACAACTGAGTGCAGAAATATTTACAACAAATCGAAAGAGATTTATAGATAGAATGGAACCCAATTCAATTGCAATTTTTAACAGCAATGATGAAATTCCAACAAATGGCGATGCCCTTTATAAATTTAAACAAAATACCGAGTTGTTTTGGTTGTCTGGCATCAATCAAGAAGATACAATGGTTGTATTGTTTCCAAGTAATCCAGATCCTCTTTATAGGGAAGTTTTGGTATTGGTAAGACCCAACGAATTAAAAGAAAAATGGGATGGTAAAAGATTAAGAAAATCTGAAGCAACCGCAATTTCTGGAATTGAAACTATTGTTTGGTTGGATAGTTTGGATGCACTGTTGCAGACTTGGATACATCTTGCTGATTCTATTTATTTAAACTCTAATGAAAACGATCGTAAAGCAAGCTTATTGGCTGTTAGAGATTATCGCTTCATTGCAGAAATGAAAGATAGATATCCTCTTCATCAATATAAGCGTGCAGCAAAGTTGATGAAAGAACTTCGTTCAATTAAAACATCTCATGAAATTGAAGTTATAAAAACGGCAATTGATATAACCGATAAAACTTTCAGAAGATTGCTTCAATTTGTAAAACCAGGCGTTTGGGAACACGAAATAGAGGCAGAAATTTACCACGAATTTTTACGCAATCGTGCAACTGGAACAGCTTACGGATCAATTATTGCCAGTGGCGATCGTGCACGCACATTACATTATGTATTCAACAACCAAGAATGTAAAGATGGTGAAATGTTGTTGATGGATTTCGGAGCAGAATATGGCAACTATTGTGCAGATCTTACTCGCACTATTCCCGTAAACGGGAAATTCACACAACGCCAAAAAGAAGTATACAATGCATGTTTTCACCTTCATCAATATGGAGCTTCTATCTTAAAGCCAGGCATCAGCATTGTTGACTATACAGAAAAAATTGGCGATGAAGCTACCGATCAATTCCAGAAAATTGGATTGATTAGTGCTTCAGATGTAAAAAATGAAGACAAAGACAATCGTGCCTATCGAAAATATTTGTACCATGGAATTTCCCACCATTTGGGAATTGATGTACACGATTTAGGAACAAGAACAAACCCAATAGAGGCTGGAATGGTTTTTACCATTGAACCAGGTATATATATAGAAGAAGAACAAATGGGTGTTCGTATAGAAAATAATTACTGGATAACTGAGCACGGAAATATTGACCTTATGAAAAATATTCCCATTACAGTTGAAGAAATCGAAAACTTAATGCAGCATTAAATTAATTATCAACCCTTTAGAACCAGATTTTAATTTTTTTTGTTTGCAATCTTAAACCGTTGAATGAAAAATATTGCTAATTTTTTTACTTTGCTCAACTTGTTGTTGGGATGTATGGCTATAATATTTATGTTACAAACCGGCGAATCGGTGATGAATTATAGCGGAGGAGAATGGAAAGTGTTTTTTCCAGAAAGGTTACAATGGGGTGCATTTTGTATTCTTCTGGCTGCTGCAATTGATTTTTTAGATGGTTTTATTGCACGTATTTTAAATGCTGAATCAGAATTAGGAAAGCAATTGGATTCTTTAAGTGATGTAGTTAGCTTTGGTGTTGCTCCTGGAATATTAATGTACCAGTTGTTGAGAATTGCTTATGCCTACGAGCCAACGGGTTTAGATACGCCATTGTATTTGTTGCTTCCAGCTTTATTGTTGCCTCTTGCAGCTGCTTGGCGTTTGGCTAGATTTAATATTTCAAGACCCAATTTAAATGAATTTATTGGAGTGCCTGCACCTGCTGCTGGAATATTTATAGCCTCATTTCCACTCGTTATTTGGTATAATTATTTCGGTTTACAACATTTCATAATCAATAAATGGGTATTATACAGCATTATTATGATTACCAGCTATTTAATGGTTTCAAAATTACCAATGTTAAGTTTGAAAATAGTAAATAGAAGCATTCAAAACAATTGGAAAAAGCTTTTATTATTGGTAGTTGGAATAGTAGGTTTTTTTGTTTTCCAATGGCTAACCATTCCAATCATTTTCTTGCTATATATTATATTATCTTTACTGCCTGAAAATAAAAGAGCATGATATATACAGTACAAATTAATGTGATGCCGTTGAAAGAATTGTTGGATCCTCAGGGAAAAGCTGTGCTTAATGGTTTAGTAAATGTTGGATTACCTGCAGTGAAAGATGTAAGGGTTGGAAAACGGATAAGCTTACAAGTGGAGGCTGATTCTAAAGAAGATGCTATTGCAATTGCTGAAGAGGCTTCTAAGAAATTATTGGCAAATGCTGTGATGGAATCTTTTGAAGTTTCGGTTGATTAAACCATGCTATACATCATTCCCACACCCATTGGCAATTTAGGTGATTTCACTTTCCGAGCGGTTGAAATTTTAAAACAAGCAGACCTCATACTTGCGGAAGATACCCGCACGTCAAGTGTGTTGCTCAGGCATTACCAAATTCAAAAGCCAATTACACCTTACCACCAACATAATGAACACAAAATTGTGGCTCATCTAACAGATCAATTGGTAGAAGGGAAAGTGATGGCACTACTCACAGACGCTGGAACTCCGGGAATCTCTGACCCTGCTTTTCTTTTGGTTAGAGCTTGTGTGCAAAGAGAAATTAGGGTAGAATGTTTGCCAGGAGCTACGGCCTTTGTGCCGGCACTTGTTAACAGCGGACTGCCGATCAATAGATTTTGCTTTGAAGGTTTTCTTCCTCCAAAAAAAGGTCGACAAACCCTGTTTACTCAACTTGCCGTTGAAAAAAGAACCATCGCTTTTTATGAGTCTCCTGTTCGATTGGTAAAAACTTTGGCAGAGTGTATTACCTATTTTGGTGCAGACAGACCTTGCTCAGTGAGTAGAGAATTGTCTAAAAAGTTTGAGGAAAATAAACGCGGCACACTACAAGAAGTACACGATTATTTCAAAGAAAAAGGAGTAAAAGGGGAAATTGTGGTGGTGATTGAAGGAAAGTTATGAATTATGAATTATGAATTATGAATTATGAAATATGAATTAAAATTTTGGGAGTTACGAATAAATTATCAATTTCCTTTATAATTAAAAATGGGGAATAATAATAACAACTCATAACTTTTAATTCATAATTCATAATTCATAATTCATAATTAAGACCGCTTTTTTAAATATTGAATATATAAAATATGAGAAATCTACTTTTTGTTTTTCTATTTGTTCTTGGTATAACTGGAAATGGATATAGTCAAACTGACCATTGGCAACAACGTGTAAAGTATGTAATGGATGTAAATTTAGACGTACAATCCAATATTCTTAAAGGGAAACAATCTGTTGAATATTATAACAATTCTCCTGATACACTTAAAGTGATTTACTATCATTTATATTGGAACGCTTTCCAACCTGAAAGTATGATGGATGTACGCAATCGCGAGTTAGGAAAAAGACTTTTATTTGGGCGCCCAGATTGGGAAGCCCGTGTTGCTGATAGAATTCAAAAGTTACAACCCAATGAAATTGGCTACCAAAGAATCTCTAATTTGAAGATGAACGGTCGCCCACAACAAACTGAGTTGTATGAGACTATATTGAAAGTAATGTTGGACAAGCCAATTTTGCCGGGTACTAAAGCAATTCTAGAGGCAGATTTTGAAGCCCAAGTTCCTGTTCAAATTAGAAGAAGTGGAAGGGATAATGCAGAAGGTGTTCGATACAGCATGTCGCAATGGTATCCTAAAATTGCAGAATACGATAGAGAAGGATGGCATCCTACTCCTTATATTGCTCGTGAATTTTATGGCATTTGGGGAGATTATGAAGTTAACATCACTTTAGATAAAAATTATGTAATTGGGGGCACCGGCTATTTGCAAAACCCGTTGGAAATTGGTTATGGATATGAACCACTTGGTACTAAAGTTATAAGAAAGGCAGGTGATTTATTAACTTGGAAATTCAAAGCACCTAATGTGCACGATTTTGTTTGGGCTGCCGATCCCGAATACCGCCATATTTCAAAGAAGGTTAGAGATGGAATGGTGTTGAATGCATTTTTTAAGATTTCTGTGCCAGCTTTAACTAAATACTTTGATGCTCAATCGCCAAATTTCAAGAGAAGATTCAGCAATGATGCCAATAATTACATAAAATTCTACGAAAAGGAATGGCAAGATGTACTTGAATTAGCGGCAAAGGCACTGCCCTTCATGGATAAAACTTTCGGAAAATATCCTTATAAGCAATATTCTTTCTTGCAAGGTGGTGATGGTGGTATGGAATATCCTATGGCAACTTTATTAAAAGGTGCCGGAGAAGATGTAGTGTTACACGAATGGATGCACAGTTGGTACCAGATGATGATGGGTACAAATGAATCGCTGTATTATTGGATGGACGAAGGATTTACAACTTACGCAGAAAATAGAATCAAAGCATGGTTGCATAATGATTCCACTTGGGCTCAAGATGATTCTTATGCAGGATATTATGGATTGGTAAAATCAGGCGTTGAAGAACCTTTAACCACTCATGCCGACCAATTTGAAACCAGATATGGTCATGTAACTAGTGCTTATAGTAAAGGTGCTGTTTTTATGGAGCAACTAGGCTACATTATAGGTGAGGGAAATAGAGACAAAGTTTTATTAGAATATTACAACAAATGGAGATTTAAACACCCTAATGCTGTAGATTTTCTTAGAGTAGCTGAAGAAGTAAGCGGTATTCAGTTGGATTGGTACAGAACTTATTTTGTAAATACCACAAAAACAATAGATTACGGAATTGATAGTTTGTGGCAAGTAGGTAACAAAATCAATATCAAGTTAAAAAGAAATGGATTAGTGCCTATGCCAATAGATGTAATGCTTCAATTTAAAGATGGAACTAAAAGAATGGCATACATTCCTCAATATTTAATGTTTGGGGCAAAACCTATTGAAGATTCAATACCAAGAACTGTTTTTGCACCATGGAGATGGACACATCCGTTTTATACATTTGAAATTGATGGTGACTTAAGAAGTCTTAAATCTATAGAAATTGATCCTTCCCGCAGAATGGCAGATGTGGAAAGAAAAAACAATAAGCTAGAATTGACTTGGAACTAATATCAATGTTCAAGTTTCAATCTTCAATTTTAAAAACATTGAAGATTGAAACTTGAACATTTTTAATTAAAGAGACGGACAATACAGAACAAATTTCTCTTTAAAAAAATCTTCTTCGTAAATAGAACTAATTTCCCAACTGTGAGGACGCAGATTGCTTTCAAAGATTTCTTGAGATAGATCTCCTCCTTTTAACAAGAACATTCCATTTTTGAATGATTCCATACTTCTACCTTTTTTGAGTAAAGGTTTGCCCCATTTCCAAAGGTCTTTTATAGGCGCAACCGCTCTCGAAACGATGAAATCAAATTTTTTATCGGTAATTTCTTCAACACGTGTATGCCTTGTTGTAATATTATTGATTCCAGTTGCTTCAACAATTGCATCAATAACTTTGAGTTTTTTTCCGATAGAGTCTGCAAGTGTAAATTTTACTTCAGGAAACATAATCGCTAACGGAATACCTGGAAAGCCTCCACCAGTTCCAATGTCTAAAATTTCCAAATTCTCGCCTTCTGAAAAATCAACAATCGCGGCTATCGCCATAGAATGCAAAATATGTTTTAAGTAAAGGCCTTCCATGTCTTTGCGAGAAATTACATTAATTTTTTCATTCCATTCTTTATACAATTCATCCAACATATCTAGTTGGTTTAATTGTATGGAAGAAAAATCTGAAAAATACTTAGTAATAAGCTTGAGCCCTTGGTTGTTCAATTCCATGCTGATTTAGGTTTTCTTATAAGTGCTGGAAAAAATAAAGGGTAATAAAATATCATTAAAAAATCCATAACAATAAACCACGGAAATAAATCTCTCTCTTCCAATTTCGCCATTGTTTTATACATGATTATAGATTGAGTAATCAAACGAATCATTGCAATTGCGGTTACAATTTTCCAATTGAAAACAAACAAACAAACAATTAAAAGTGGATAAAAAAGAAAATTGGTTAAACTGTAAAGACTCAGTAAAAATTTGTGTATTGGCTTATAGTGAGATGCAGTTGAAAAATGTCTAGTTTTTTGTTTAAACCACTTGCTAAAATTATTGGAAGGATCTGAATATGTAAATGCAGCTGGATCTAATACCACATTAGTATTGGTTTTATTTGCAGCTGCATTAATAAACAAATCATCATCTCCACTTGGAATATGATTGTGTGATGAAAAACCTTTTAGTTTGTAAAACAATTCTTTTTTATATGCCATATTCCTACCCACTCCCATATAAGGCATTTTCAATAATGCAAAAGATAGATATTGAAGAGCAGAATGAAAAGTATCAAATCGAATTATTTTGTTTAAAAATCCCTTTTGTTTCAAATAAGGTCCATAACTCAATACTATCTGAGTATCATCATTAAATCCTTCTTGCATTTTAGAAACCCAATTTTCAGTTGCGGGAATGCAATCAGCATCTGTTAATAAAACAATATCATACTTGGATGATCGAATACCAATTGATAAAGGATATTTTTTACCGGGAATAAATTTTGCTTCTTGTTTTAATTCAATTGTATTTAAGAGCGGAAATTCTTTGGAAAGATTTTCTAAAATGTATCTACTTTCGTCCAAAGAGTTGTCGTTTATAAGTACAATTTCAAATGGTGCCTTATAGTTTTGTTTCAGAACTGCTGGTAGATTTTTTTGTAAATTAAGTGCTTCGTCTCTTGCACAAATAATTACAGAAACAGGCAAAATATTAGATTCAATTGTGTTTTCGGGTTTAAAAAAAGCCAATTTTCTAAATATTCCCCAATAGTAAAAAAGTTGTATTAGGGTTACTAAACAAAATGAACAAAATAGCATCCAAATTAGAAAGGGATTCATATCTTTCAAAATTACCTAAAATCATTTGAACAATAGCAGTATAATTGGAATTGGATATTCAATACTGTAGTATATTTTTGTAGTTATGCAGTTACAATTTGCGTTGGAACATCAAGATGCTTTATCAAAGGCAAGAGCGGGAACAATAAAAACAGATCATGGTGAAATTCCAACACCAATTTTTATGCCGGTTGGTACTGCCGGAACAGTAAAAGCGGTGCCCTTGCATCAATTAAAAAATGATGTAAATGCACGTATTATTTTGGGAAATACTTATCATTTATACCTTCGGCCTGGAATGGAAGTGTTAAAGGCGGCAGGAGGTTTGCACAAATTTTCTGGGTGGAATCGCCCGATACTCACCGATAGCGGAGGGTATCAAGTTTTTTCACTGGCATCTAGTAGAAAAATTACAGAACAAGGTGTTGTTTTTCAGAGCCATATTGATGGTTCAAAGCATCTTTTTACTCCAGAATCTGTTATGGATATCCAGAGAGCCATTGGTGCAGATATAATTATGGCGTTTGATGAATGTCCTCCTTACCCTAGTGAGTTTAGTTATGTAAAATCTTCTATGGAGCTTACACATCGATGGTTAGATAGATGTTTTGCTCGCTTTAATGAAACAGAACCACTATATGGATATACTCAAAATTTGTTTCCTATTGTTCAAGGAGGAACTTTTGAAGCATTAAGAAAAGCTTCTTGTGCATATATAAGTGAAAAAGATGCCACTGGCTATGCCATTGGAGGATTGAGTGTAGGTGAACCAGTAGAAATGATTTATGAATTTTGTGCTTTGTCTTGTGCTCATCTTCCAGAACAAAAACCTCGCTATTTAATGGGCGTTGGAACTCCTTGGGATTTGTTGGAATGTATTTCAGCCGGTGTGGATATGTTCGATTGTGTAATGCCTACTAGGAATGGGAGAAATGCAATGTTGTTTACCACCAACGGTGTTATCAATATAGACAACAAAAAATGGGAGTTTGATTATTCCGCAATAGATGAAGGGTTACATAACGAAACCAGTCAAGGTTATTCAAAATCATATTTACGACATTTAATGAAATCCAAAGAGATTTTGGGATTAACCATAGCTTCGGTTCAAAATTTGGCATTGTACTTATGGTTGGTTGACGAAGCTAGAAATCAAATCACAAAAGGCACATTTACTTCATGGAAAAATGAGATGATACCCAAATTGCAACAACGGTTGTAACTAGAACTTATTCAAAACAAAAAAATAAACAATAAAATTTAGGTAAATTTGTAACAATGTTTTTTTTAAAGAAGTTAGACTGGTATATTTTAAAAAGTTTTTTATCAACTTTTTTCTTTTCAATAATTCTATTTACGTTGATTTCTACAGTAATAGATATGAGTGAGAAAACAGATGATTTTGCCAAATCGGGTTTAACTGCTGGTGAAATATTTATGCAATATTATATAGGATTTATACCTTATATATTGGCTTTGTTGTTTCCTTTGTTTGTATTTATTTCTGTAATATTTTTTACATCCAAATTGGCAAATAGAACTGAAATTGTTGCAATTATTGCAAGTGGCGTAAGTTTACAAAGAATTTTGGTGCCTTATTTTATTGGGGGAAGTTTTTTAGGTATTATATTATGGATTGGGAATCTTTATATTATCCCTAAAGCCAATGAGTTAAGAACCACATTTGAGAGTAAATATACAAAAGGGTTAATGTTTGAATCATCTTCTAGGAGTATATATATGAGGGTTGATTCTTTTTCATATTGTGGGATAAGATATTACGACACATTGTCAAAGTCTGGAGGTTCATTTTTTCTACAGCAGGTAAGAAACAACAAAGTAATTTATAATCTTAGGGCTGATAATATCATTTGGGATACATCAAAAAGAAAGTGGAAGTTAAGCAATTCAATAGAAAGGCAAGTTGATTCGATGGGAGAGCGTGTAAATTATATGCAAGAACGGTTTAAGAGTTTTAATTTTAAGCCAGCAGATTTAAAGCGAGACGAATTTTTGCGTAACAGATTAACATCTCCAGAATTAAATAGGGTAATTGCTTTAGAGAAAATGCGAGGATCAGAAACGGTAAAAGAGTTGATGATGGAAGATGCTCATCGAACAGCAACACCAGTA
>Ga0209189_1003518_pt1 | contig 10497 bp, 5 predicted proteins | sample C_130820_EF_Meta_FD_187308 | JGI IMG/M metagenome (GOLD analysis project Ga0209189, IMG submission 187308) | Freshwater microbial communities from Lake Croche, Canada to study carbon cycling - C_130820_EF_MetaG (SPAdes) (version 3) | ecosystem: Environmental > Aquatic > Freshwater > Lake | place...
GATTAAGGCTGCGATAGCCCTCAAGCCCCTTCGATGACAGTCGCCAGTAGGGATTTCCGGTCTGATCCCGCATCTCGTCCTCGATCTCCAACTTGAGATCCAGGCCCAGTCGCTTGCGAAAGAAAATCGCATCATGAACACGGGCGATGGGTTGACGTCCGTGTTTGCCTGCCGCTTGGGCAACGATGTCCATGACTTCAGTTTCGGCATGCTGATACAGGTAGGCCAGCACTCGACTTTTGTTTGGGCGGCCACTGGGCGTTTCCAGACTCTCCATTGTCAGCAGTTCGGGAAATCGGGTCTTGACCAGTCCAAAGATGTAGTCATCCAAGCAGTTTTGCTCCCGGATAAATCCAACGACAACAATGTCCGCCAGGAACCGGCGACGTTGGTGGGGATTACGCAGGATGTCGACGATTGCCGAGTTGGTGATGCCACCTGATCCATTGGGCCAACCGGTGCTGGTCGCCCTGGCTCCGAAACTAATGGCAGTGATCGCTTGCTTGATCAGCTTGGTCTGAAATTCCGCATCTGTTGGCTCATCCGGATCAGTGAACACTGAACGGCGGACAGTGACCATGAAATCTTTACGATCTTCGATGTAGCAAAGGGTGCTGAGGAACGTGCGTCTGACTGCGTCATTGCCAGTCTGACCAATCGAGGTCAGATAGTCCCGGGCGAACCCCATCTTCCAGGTGATCACGCTGCTGCGAATGTCGTACTCCCAGCAGTCACCCAGGATCGCCCGGCGTAGTTCGCGATTCACATTTTGAACACTCACACCCTCGTAATACATGCGACCGAACTCGCTGGGTTTTTTACGCTGCAGGTACCAGCCGTCGTAGTGAGTGGCAACACCGAGAACGAGACGAGCTTGGTGCAGTGCTGTGGTCTTGCGATCCGCTGGGATCTTGGTGGCCTCGGTGGTCAGCCACTCGATGTAGTTGGTCAGTGAACGAGAGTCCACTGCCAGAAAATCAAAGGTCTCCCGAATCTGTTCCTCATCGGTGGCCAGGCTCTCAGCATCCGGGTAGAGCAGGGCGCAGAGGGCCGCGTTGGCTTGACTGTCACCAGTGAGGTAGGCGTCAATTTCAGGTTGGGTCACTTCGGGTCTCATTGCCTCCTGGCTCACCTCCAGTTGATTGGTCATCACGACGAGATCAGTCAACTTGACCTGGCTAACCCGCCCGGTGAGGTTTGAACCCGTGGTGGCTAACCGCACCAGTTCCATCCCGTTATCACGCAGCCACTTGTGTAGTCGGACTTTGCCTTTTCCGATCTGGCCACCCTCATTTGCCAGTCGATGTAGCGGGATAGGAAAAAGGCCAAGCTTTCGTTCTTCTGGTGTCAGTCCTCGTTGCACGGCGCTGAAGATCAATCGTTCCAGCGCTCTACAATATTTATCCAGGACTCGAGTGGCCGAGTGGGTTGGTGGGGGAAATGCCGACTGCAATGCGGCCAGTACTTCAGGCTTAGGTTCGATCCGGATCATGTCGGTCAGCGGCTCAGTGGATGCCGTCCTTCACATGTATTTAGTCCGCAGAGATTCGAGGTGTGTGACTGCCCAAAATAGTCACACACTTATAGTAATAATGATCAAGGAGCCATGGAAAACCCCGATGCCCACCTGATCCCTGAGTGGCCCACTGATCGCCATCCAATCCGATCGAAGTCCACTCCTTCCTTCATTTCTTCGTTCTGGCCTGGCCGTCAAATGATGTTCAAATCAGTTCTGCGCTGTCCTTGATAACCAAATCGAGAGCCAAATGAACGACCCTTTGGTAAAGCTCGCTCTATTCGTAAGTCTGGCCTTTTCCGCCGCCGCGCACGCCGGTCCGATTCAAGCCTGCGACTACAGCGCCAAGATGGATGGCGTCACTTGTCTGGTGATGGTGGATGGGAAGGTTATTCATGAGAGCTATGCGGGTGCGGGATCACCGGACAAAGCCTGGGGCTTGGCTTCCGGCACAAAGTCATTCTCAGGTGTCGCAGCAGCAGCTGCGGTGCAGGATGGCCTGTTTAAGTTAGACGACAAGGTTTCGGACATCCTGACGGAATGGAAAGCCGATGGACGCAAAGACATCACCATTCGCCAACTCCTATCCTTGACCAGCGGGATCAAAACGCTCAAGCCGGGACTTGGTTCTCTGAGAATCGACTATGCCGAGGCAGTTGCCTTACCGTTGGAGTTCCCGCCTGGCACCCATTACGCTTATGGTCAGGCGCCTTTTCAAATATTCGCCGCGATGATGGAACGCAGGCTAAATGGCGAAAAGTATCTGGACTATCTTCAGCGGCGCTATCTCAACGCGCTAGGGATAAAGCTGGAAATGCGCCATCGCTTGTTCAGTGGCGGTGATCCCTCCTGGGGTGGCGGAGCCAACTTGAGCGCGCGCGACTGGGCGAAATTTGGGGAGTTCGTTCGGCAAGGAGGAAAGTGGAATGGTGAACAATTGGTTGATGCCGTGGCGTTGGCACAAAATTTTGAAGGATCGTCCGCGCACGGGGGGTACGGGATCACTTGGTGGCTAAAGTCTCTTAAGGGAGCGACGGTGCCGTTAAGCGGTACGACCGAAAACGCCACAGACTTCTACAAAGGCGGCGCTGATGGGTTGTCCGTTTCCGAGGTTTGGATGGCAGCGGGGGCGGGTAAGCAACGCATGTACGTCTTGCCAGACCGTAGGATGGTCGCTGTGCGTCAAACCGGCAAGATGCTTTCGGGCGAGCGGTCGGGCTTCAGCGATGTTGAGTTCTTGCGGTTGTTGCTAGTCCTTTGACAACGGCCAACGCATCACCGGCGAGATCATGCCTGGCCATGGACTGGTTCAAGAATCGGCGGAACGCGAAGGTTCTGATCGAGCAATGGAGACAGCACTACCATTCGGTGCGACCGCACTCGAGCCTGGGCCACCGGACACCGGTCGAGTTCGCATCGGGATGGGGCAACGTATCAACAATTGGGGCCAGAAGTTATAGTTAAAAATGGTCCAAAAAAAACCAGCCAGATCATAGGCATAAGCTGTCCGGATACACAGTCGATAAGATTCACTACTTAGAAATAAAGATACGATTATGATTTGCATCCAATGTAATTCTGAAGTTATTGAAGGCAAGCGTTTCTGTGGGGAATGTGGTGCATCTCAATTGTTGCGTTGCCCAAAGTGCAATGCAGAGTCACCGCCTGGAAAATCTTTTTGCTCGGATTGTGGCACATCGATCAGGGCTAGCCCTAGGCACAATAAGCAGTCAGACTCGGTTTCAGTTGAAAAATTAGTTGAATCCGCAGATGTCTCTATAGAGAGCAATAGCGGCGAGCGCAAAGTGATCACTGTCTTATTCGCCGATATCAAAGGTTCGATGGAGCTGATCGAAAATCTAGACCCCGAAGATGCACGCGCCATAGTGGAACCCGCATTGCAGTTGATGATTGATGCCGTTCTCCACTATGGTGGCTACGTGGTGCAGACGACGGGAGACGGTATCTTTGCCATGTTTGGCGCACCCGTTGTGCACGAGGATCACCCGCATCGCGCGCTGTACGCAGCGTTACGCATGCAAGCAGAACTCAAAGAATATTCTGACCGCTTATCTGCCGATGGACACCAAGCTATACAAGGGCGGGTTGGGGTTCATGCCGGAGAGGCGGTGGTTCGCCCAATTGGGCTCGGCAATGGCAAAATCGAATATACGCCCATAGGGCACTCCACCAGCTTAGGTGCGCGTCTTCAAACACTGGCCCCAGTAGGGTCGATTGCGGCCTCAGAGGCTATTCGTCAACTTTGCGAAGGTTCTTGCGAATTCAATGATCTTGGTCTCACGAAGGTCAAGGGTGTCAGCGCCTTGGTCAAAGTGTATGAAGTGACAGGTTTGGGAAAACAGCGCACTAGGATGCAGCGTTCTGCGGGCCAAGGCTTCTCCAAATTCGTCGGACGTACACGAGAGCTGGATTCACTTAGATATGCTGCAGAGCAAGCCCAGGCGGGTAGCGGCCAGGTTGTCGCCATCGTTGCCGAAGCGGGCACAGGCAAATCCCGTTTGATCTTTGAATTCCTGACAGGTGTCCGGTCCAGTACCAAAATACTCGAAACCACATCGGTATCCCACGGAAAGACCTCTTATTGTCTACCCATAATTGAATTACTTCAAACATATTTTGGTATTGAGACCCAAGACAATGAGCACGAGCGTCGCGAAAAAGTAATAGTCAATATCGCCAACCTAGATCCGAAATTGTTGGATGTACAGACCCATTTGTTAAGCTTACTGAACCTAAATGGCGCAGACGATCCCTTACTTCAAATGGATGAACGTGCTCGCGAGCTGCAGATATGGGAGGGGCTCAAACGCTTACTCGTACGTGAATCAGTCAATCAGCCTCTAGCATTGATCTTTGAGGACTTGCATTGGATTGACGATCAAACACAAGAATTTTTAGCGGTACTGGCTGACGCCATAGGGACTGCAAGAATCTTACTAATTGTGAGCTACAGGCCCGAGTACGTTTGCCGATGGAACAGCAAATCCTACTTTACCCAAATTCGCCTTGATCCCTTGGGTGATGCCAGTGCAAAAGAAATGCTCGCAGCAATGCTCGGGGAGAATGCGGATTTATCCGATCTCAAGCGCCTTATTATTGAGAAGTCCAGTGGTACACCATTTTTCATGGAAGAGATGGTGAAAGCCTTGTTCGACGATGGCACATTGGCGCGCGACGGCAACGTCAGGTTGACCAAAAAACTCGACGAATTGGACATCCCCTCGTCTGTACAGGCGATTCTCGCAGCACGGATAGACAGGTTGCCCACCCATGCCAAGGAAATATTGCAAACACTTGCAGTGATTGGAAGAGAGTTTCCAATGCCACTGATTGTGGCGGTTACAGGTAGTTCGCAGGAAAAGCTTGAAAAACAGCTCAAGGAACTGCAGGCTGGTGAGTTTATATATGAAAAACCTGTCTCAAATGAAAAGGGTTACATTTTTAAGAGTGCCTTAACGCAGGATGTCGCTTACAACACTTTGTTGATTGAACGGCGAAAAATATTGCACGAGCGAATTGGTACTGCGATTGAATTGGTATATTCAATGTCGATTGATGATCATATTGCCGCTCTGGCCTATCATTATGGACGCAGCAACAATATCGATGCGGGCATGCAATATTTAACCCATTCGGGTCGGCAGAAACTGATGGAGGCGCGCAAAACTTCTAAGCCTGGTGATCATCATTCATTTATTAAATCCGGGAGCACGGAAGTCGCTTCACCAGCGGAGGTAACAGCTTCGACGCCTGATTCAGTGGAATCGATTTGGCGTTATCCAGTTAAATCCATGGCAGGCGAAAAACTGCAGTCGGTATTCGTGTCCAACAAAGGACTGCTTGGGGATCGGGTCTACGCTTTTGTAGACGAAGCATCAAACCGAGCCGCAGTAGTGCGGAAATGGGCCGAGAACCTATTGAACTACCATCCGCATTTTGCTTCGGAACCCGATCCTAGTTTGCCGATACCGCCATTGCACATTGTCATGCCTTCCGGTGAAACACTCACCACAGCGAACTCGGATCTTGAAGAACGAATTTCGGCGGTGTTTGAACGCAAGTTGAAAATGATGAGTACCGCGCCATCCGGCCTCTTGCTGGAGGTGCCCGCGGGCACTTTGGGTGGTGCGTTAAGCGAAGTCACCGAGTTTCCACTGGGCGGTGGCGCACCGGCAGGCGCTTTTTTTGATTACGGATGCCTGCATCTGATCGCATCTTCAACCTTAAGCCATTTGCAAAAAATGTATCCGAAAGGTCGGTTTGATGTAAGAAGATTTCGACCGAATATTCTTATCCATTCAAATGCTGAAGCATTTATTGAAAACTCGTGGGTAGGTCGAACTATCCTGATCGGGAACGAAGTGGTTCTGAAAGTCAGTATTCCGTGTCCTCGGTGCGTCAGCGTGACCTTGGCGCAGGATGACCTACCCCGAGATCCCAGTATTCTTCGCGCTATTGCCGAGCAGAATATGTGTGATTTAGGCGATTTTGGCAATCTTCCCTGCGCAGGTGTCTACGCGGAGGTCATTAAAACTGGCCAGATTCAATGCGGAGATACTTTGCGATTTGTTGAATGAAAAAGGAAATATGTCGAGCAAGCATAAAGCTCAGCGAGAGTGAGTGGTCCCACCGAGCCTCCGTCCGATCCGATCGAAGTCCATTCCTTCCTTCATCCCCGGCCATCGACTCCTTCAGGTAACTCCGAGCGGCAGTCAGATCGAACCCAGACATCTCAAGGTGTTCATTCGCCTTGCTGGGGATCGATAGATCTAAGTCCAGAGCGAAATACCCGACACCTCACACCAGGGGGGTGACTCTGAACTGTCGGGTCAAACCGACACTTCGAACTCAGGGGGCGGTTGTGGGCGAGCCCGGCAATCACTGAAGCCAGAACCTGCGAGGTCTCAAAATTCAACTCCGCCGGCAATTTCCGGGTGACTTAGATTGCAGCACCTGGGATCGAGATCTCCAGGGTGCTTGAAAATTGCGCAGCAGATTTTTGGGGCTGCGTATAGACCGGGGTGTCCGTATGCGAAGCACCGTAGCGCTAGATCTCCGATGGGGGAAGGTCAGAGGTACTGGCTTCAGTTCCCGCCGGCTATAGGGCTTGTTTGGGCAGTCGCGGCGAAGATTTCACAAGAGCCAAAATAAAACCAAAGAAAATACACATTATCCTTGGTCATGACTTAAGTCATTGAATTTGAATAGATCTTTGCTGATCTGATTTCGGTCGACCAAACCGAATCAATGAATACATACTGCTTGAAACAAGTTCATTGATTTGGGGAGATTTGTCCGATGGCACAGGCCAAAACACTAACGCCCACAGAGTTGCGCCGCGTGTTGGATTACGTCGCAACACGAAAACACGCAGCCCGAAATCGCTGCCTGGTGCTGATTACTCACTTGGCCGGCATGCGAGTCGGGGAAGTGGCAGCACTGACCTACGCCCATGTGCTTAACGCAGATGGATCTGTGCGGGATCAAATCCCACTGTCAGCCAACGAGACCAAAGGGCGTAATCCCCGCGCTGTGTTTGTCAGTCCCCGGCTTCGCAAGGAGATCGCCGCCTATCTTGCAGCGGTACCTGCCAACAATCCCAACGCGGCCCTGTTCTACACCCAGAAGTGTCCGGAGCGGGGATTCACTGCCAACACACTGACCCAGTTCTTCCTGACTCTTTACGCGAGGGCCGGGATCGAAGGAGCCAGTAGCCACAGCGGTCGCCGCAGTTTCGCCACAGCACTTGCGGCCAAAGGCACCGGCATTCGAGTACTAATGAGGTTGATGGGTCACCGGAACATCGCTGTGACCGCCACCTACATCGACGCCAATGACGACATGCTGAGGAACGCGGTGGCGCTGCTGTGATGTGGCATTGGCAAAGGAAGAGTTGGCAGAGCGTCAACGCTGCCGATGCTGTGTACCCAAGCTCGCCGTCACGAAGAGCACAGTAGCCGTGTTTTCTAGGTCCGCAGCGTGCCAGATACCCTGTTGATTAATCACACAGCGACCCTAGGGCAGATGCGTGAACATTCACTCGCCGCTCAGGTCCTGCTGGATAAGGGATATCTCTCCCAAAATGCAAATGACGACTTCATTACCATTGGGACGCATCTCCCACGTGTCCCACGACTTCGTGAAAGTGTGAAGGCTCACCAGCCTACCGTTCAGCCCGTCACCGAGGTGACACTTAATGTTAGCTTCGTACCAAGCCATCCCATCGGTGAACTCGGGTTCGGAGGCCGCCGTCGCGCCGATGCCAAGTTAAACGGGGTGCGAATGAATGTCACTTCCAGTCATGTTGGGCTTCCACATCGGTGAATAAAAGGGGCAAAAACTTGAATAGACTTTCCCGGTTAACTGAGGCGACTTAGAAACGCTAATCACAATAATTGCCGGTAACCACAGGGGTAGAGCGCCATCTATGTGGCCGCAGAGAACATCCCGATGATCGACTGATTCGCCGGATCGAAATCAGCCCTGATCTGAACGATGTGATCGTGTTTATGGTCAATAGCTATATCCGGCCCACGGACCTCAAGCACATGCAGCACCGGCACGTGCAGGTGGTCCGCCGGGAATTCACCTACCTGAGATTGATGCTGCCACCCAGCAAGGGTCACAGCTTTCCCATCACCACAATGCCCTGGGCGGTCAAGGTCTATGAGCGCATTCGTGCAAGACGGCTCAAGGCATCAGGTGGGCGGGACATACCCATCAATGAGTACGTGTTTTATCCCGAGTACCCCAATCGGGACTATGCGCTGAAGCAGATCCAGCGCCAGTTCGAAGTTCTGCTGGCCGTCACCGGGCTGCGGGTGAAAGGCGTCAAGGACCAGGATAACGACCGCACTCTCTAAAGCCTGCCGCGCGAACGTAGAGGTGTTTCGCACGACTTCGACGAACTTGAGGGGCGCAGTCCCTTACGACCACTCAGTGTAAGTACCCAGTGAATTCTTTCGGGGGCCATGATTCAATCGGATAAAATTCGGATTGGAGATGGTTCTATGCCCAGCGACATGACCTTACAACTCTCAGCACTTTGCGGACTCGCCGCAGTTGCCTACGGTTTCGTTCAGCGGCGCTGGATCCTCGGGCTGTCCGCCGGCAATGCCCGGATGCAGGAGATTGCGGACGCAATTCAGCAGGGTGCAGCCGCCTACCTGGCCCGTCAGTACCGAACCATCGCCGTGGTGGGGGCCATCCTGTTCATCATCATCGCCTTGATCCCCGCCCTGGGCGCGACGACCGCTTTTGCATTCGCCCTCGGCGCGACCCTCTCTGGCGCCTGTGGCTTCATTGGCATGAATGTTTCGGTGCGCGCCAATGTGCGGACGGCGCACTCAGCGTCTCAGGGTATTCCTGAAGCGCTGAATGTCGCCTTTCGCGGAGGTGCCATCACCGGCATGCTCGTCGTCGGACTTGGCCTTCTGGGGGTCAGCGGCATGTTCTGGGCGCTCACCCGGGACCTGAACGACGCTGTTGGGGCAGCGGCAGGCGCGGAGCTTTCAACAAGACTCAAACCCTTGATGGGGTTCGCGTTCGGGTCTTCGCTGATTTCGATCTTTGCCCGACTGGGGGGGGGAATCTTCACCAAAGGGGCTGACGTCGGTGCCGATCTCGTCGGCAAAGTCGAAGCGGGTATCCCCGAGGATGATCCCCGCAACCCTGCCGTCATCGCAGATAACGTCGGCGATAACGTTGGCGACTGCGCTGGAATGGCGGCGGACCTCTTCGAAACCTATGCCGTCACCCTGATCGCGACCATGGTCCTGGGCGCCCTAGTCGTCCCGGCTGCGCCAAAAGCTGCCGCCCTGTACCCAATTGCCTTGGGCGGATTTTCGATTCTGGCGTCGATCATCGGATGCCAATTCGTAAAGGGAACTCCCGGAATGAAAAACGTCATGCCAGCGCTCTACAAGGGCTTGGCTGTCGCCGGGGTGCTGTCTCTGATCGGTTTTTACTTTATCACTCAGGCCGTGATGCCGGACAACGCCATTCGCGAAACCGGCAGCCAGATCCGATTATTCGCATCGGCCACTGTTGGCCTCGTCCTCACGGCTGCGATGGTCTGGATCACGGAGTACTACACCGGGACCGAGTACGCTCCGGTGCGCCATGTGGCGCAAGCGTCCACCACCGGCCATGGGACCAACATCATCGCCGGGCTTGGCGTCTCGATGCGATCGACCGCCTGGCCGGTTATTTTCGTTTGTCTGGCCATCCTCGCCGCCTATGGAATGGCTGGGCTTTACGGGATCGCGACTGCGGCGATGTCCATGCTATCGATGGCCGGCATCATCGTCGCACTGGACGCCTACGGTCCCATCACGGATAACGCGGGCGGAATCGCCGAAATGGCCGACTTACCGGAGAGCGTTCGCAACGTCACGGACCCCCTGGACGCCGTGGGCAACACGACCAAAGCGGTCACCAAGGGCTATGCAATTGGTTCAGCAGGACTCGCAGCCCTCGTTCTGTTTGCCGACTACACCCACGCGCTGGAGGCGATCGGCAGGCACATTGTTTTTGATTTATCAAACCATCTGGTGATCGTCGGCCTGTTCATTGGCGGACTCATCCCCTATCTGTTTGGCGCGATGGCGATGGAGGCCGTTGGCCGGGCCGCTGGCGCAGTGGTCGAAGAGGTGCGTCGCCAGTTTCGCGACATTAAGGGCATCATGGACGGGACGGGCAAACCGGAATACGGGCGCGCCGTCGACATGCTGACCACGGCAGCCATCCGCGAAATGATCATTCCGTCGCTGCTACCGGTCGTCGTTCCGGTAGCCGTCGGCTTGCTACTCGGCCCGGAGGCGCTGGGCGGGCTGTTGATGGGCACGATCGTGACCGGTCTCTTTGTCGCCATCTCGATGTGTACTGGCGGTGGCGCCTGGGACAATGCCAAAAAATATATCGAAGAGGGTAATTTTGGCGGTAAAGGGTCCGAGGCTCAC
>Ga0209189_1003519_pt1 | contig 10493 bp, 8 predicted proteins | sample C_130820_EF_Meta_FD_187308 | JGI IMG/M metagenome (GOLD analysis project Ga0209189, IMG submission 187308) | Freshwater microbial communities from Lake Croche, Canada to study carbon cycling - C_130820_EF_MetaG (SPAdes) (version 3) | ecosystem: Environmental > Aquatic > Freshwater > Lake | place...
TTCGAGCGATCGGTGGCCGACACTGGCCGGGCGTAGACCTCGAGTTTCATCGGCCCCGCGAAGCGGTGCCCTTCGGGCGAGAGAAACTGCGAGGCGTCGACGATGATCGTGTAGGTGCCCGAATCCCTCATCTCGATCCGGCTCGGCCAGGTGCAACTCCGCATGATGTCGACGCTACGGGATGCGAGGCGGAGGGCATTGCCGTGGACCGTGGCGGCCGAGAAACTGAGCGCGAGATCACGCGGCCCGGCCTCCCAGCGGGCGGGCCTGGCCGCCGGCCGCGGCGGCGGGAAGATCTCGTCGGCCACGTCGCGGGCGACCGTGGCGTAGGCTTCGAGGTGCGCCGGTGAGAGCACGAGCCCCTCAGCGAGGTTGTCGAAGCCGTGCCGCTCAGTGTCGGGCGGAAATCCGATCGGCAGGGTGAACGACGGCAGGTGGCAGAGCCGACGGATCGTGGTTGCATACTCGTCCCGGCTGAGCCGGCGCGGCAGCGTGCCGCCGAAGGGCGTGTGGGCGAGGATGGGCGGATCGAGGAACGACACGAGGGCCGCCCGCTCTTCCGGCGTGGCCGGATCCGCATCGGGCGGCGGCATCCGGCGGTCTTCGATCACCGCCACGACCCGCCCCCAGAGATCGACCTGAGCGGGGTCGGCCCAGTCGATCGTGTCGCAGTCGAGGCACACGCCGGCTTCCGCCGCGTCGCCCGAGTGACAGCCAAGACACCTGCCCGCGAGGGTCGCCCGGACATCCGGCGGCACTGCTGCTGACTCCTCCGCCCGCACGGCGGCGAACGTGCTGGACAGAATCAGGAACACAGGCACGAACTGCCGCATCAGAGCAACGCCTCGTTCATGTTGTGCGACGCGTTTGAAAACCGGTCGGTCTCGATGCCGAGCCGCTGCATGAGCGTGATGTAGAGGTCGCCGAGGAGTGGCGTTCCTGCCTGCTGCGGATCGACCACCACATGGCTGCCGTGCTTGAAGCCGCCGCCTGCGACGAGCGTGGGGAGATTCGCGTTGCTGTGGCGGCTGGCGTCGCCCATGCCGGTGCCGACGAGCACGACCGTATCCTCGAGCAGCGACTTCCCCTCGGGCGTCTTCTTCGCATGGAGTTGTTCGAGAAACCGGGCGAGACAGTGGACGTGGGCCGTTTCGATCGCCACGAGGTCGCGAATCATCACGGGATCGTTGCCGTGGTGCGACAGGCCATGGTAGCCCGCCACGAGCTGCCGGCCGTCGAGCGAGAAGACCTGCCCGAGCCCATGGAGAAACATCGTGATCACGCGGGTCTGGCCGCTTTCCAGGGCAAGCGCCGACAGGTCATAGAGGATTCCTTCCGCCTCGATCTGGAGGTTTGGCGTGACCGGATCGTAGTCGGGCAGTTTGTACGTGGTCGTGGCGGCGGGCTCGCCGAGGGCGGCATGCTGCCGCTCCATCCGCTTCTCGACTGTGCGGATCGATTCGAAGTATTCGTCGAGCTTGGCCCGGTCGCGAGACGGGAGCGACCGTTGGAGCCGGTTCGCATCGTCGAGCACCATATCGAGCGAGCTTTCGCCGCTCGCGAGCAGGTATTCGGTGCGGGCGCGGTCGGCCTCCGACGTGAAGAGCCGTTTGTAGAGCACGCTCGGCCGGTCGATCTGTGGCAGGCCGACGCCCTGCCTGGTGAAACTCATCGCCTGGGGGCCTTCGCCCGAGCCGGCGGTGAGCTCGATCGAGGGGATACGGGTCTGCTGGCCGATCGAGTCGGCGATCATCTGGTCGAGCGACCAGCTGCCCGGGGTCATGCCGCAGAGGAAGTTGCTCCAGGCGTTGTGGCCATTGGGTGCGCGATGGTCGAGCCCCGAGAACACGGTGAAATGGTCGCGCAGGCCGGCGAGCGGGTTGAGCGTGGGGGAGAGTTCGTAGTCGCGGCCCGACTGCGTGGGGAAGAAGGCGTTCTGGTGCCAGCCGAGGTAGGTGCCAACGGCGACGAAATTTTGCGGGCCTTTTGCCGGGGTCACCGGGCTCCCGAAGGCCTCGAGTGCCGGCAGGGCTATCACGGTCGCCCCCGCCCGGAGGAAAACCCGTCGGCTCAATCGATCCGGTGACTGGTGCGCTCGGGAGAGATTCGGCGGCATGCGGCGCACCTCGACGTGTGATTGATCAAACGAGCCATCCAGAATAGTTCAGCTAAGGTATCTTTCGGCCAAAAGCACTTCGGCATGGAAAACACAGAGGGGAGCAGGCTCGCGAATGAGTCCTGCTCCCCTCCGGTTTGCATCATGCTGGGGCTGGGGCGTTATCAGGCGGCCAGCCGGACCTTCAGCCGACGACGCTCAAGCAAGCTGAGAGCACCGGTGACGAGGGCGAGGACCGAGCCCATGCCGGCAGGATCGATTTCCGGGACGCCGCTTTCAGATGGGGCACTTTGAGATTTGGGAGTGACGATCTGGTCAAAAGCATCCACGTAGGTGTAGCCAGCGTGACCACCGTAGGCGCAGTCGGAAGCCAGAGCCGTCACGGTGAAACTGTGTCCGACCAGCCCAAGACCGGCGACGTCGATATGTTCGACAACCCATCCACTCGTCTTCCAGTCAGAGACATTCCTCCACTGGACATTGCTCGCTCCAGCGCCGATGGTGCCAGCCGAACTGTATGACCGGCTTACGACATCGGCATTCGTCGTGTCGTCATGGATCGCGAGTGAAAAATAGTCGGAGTCGTACAGGCCGTGTGAATCTTGGAGGACAGCCTTCCAGGCAAAATAGATGTCGTTCGCAGTGTAGTTTGTGACCGATTGCCGCAATGTCGACACCGAATTATAGGGGTAGCTGTCGTTTAAGCGGACGGCATAATTCCCGTTGTAGACTGTCGAGCCACCGACAATTGGGTCAACGCCCATAGTGACAATCGAGTTATTGGGACTGCCGCCGTTATAGTTACTGACGGGGACGGGAGAGCTTGGCGATCCAAACCAATAGCCGCCGCCACCTGTCCAGCCTGTCAAGTTGCCATTTTCGAATCCTCCATTGACGAACACATCCGCTTCGGAGTGACCGACAGCGAAAACAAGCATGGCCGCAAGTGCGGCAAACACGCGAAAGCAATTCATGTTATGTGCCTTGTTTAGGATGATGAGCAGAAATAAGAAGATGGACGAAGCAGGCTGGCCTAAAGCTATACCTCGATCCGTACACTGGGGGGAGTATAGCTCCTCCGCCCCCCCCCTGGTCAAGCTACTCACAAAAAGCTAGTAAAACCCGTATCTGGGGACAGCCTTCACGGCTGAAATTGCTCTGTCTCGTGTTTTCGGCGTGTTCGTCTGCCTGTGGGGAGTAGTTCTCAGTGCCGGATTGGTTCGCCTTCGGCCAACGCACGTCACCCACTTCGCGACTGGAGCGTCCCCCGGTCTGGTGCAGGCACCCGCCTGTGGGCCGTTGCGTTGGACCGCAGCTGCTACTCGCCGTGGTCATGCTGCATGCGATCGGGTTTGGGGTGGGGTATCTCTTTGCCCGCATGTTCGGCTACGACCGCACGATCTCGATCGAGGTGGGGATGCAGAACTCGGGACTCGGCGTGGTGCTCGCCCAGAGACATTTCCCCACCGAGCGGCTCACCGCCGTTCCCTGTGTAATCTCTAGCGTGACTCACTCAGTGATCGGCAGCCAGCTGGCCGGGTGGTGGCGTCTGACTCCACGTGACCTGCCAATCCCGTAGGGCTCATCCTCTGATTGATTATCCCCTGATTTCTGTCAGGGTCGACGCACGACCGCTTGAAGCCAATCCATCAATCTGATGCTCGTGCTGGACGAGGCATGTGGGCTGACGTACGATTTCGTCGGTGACTGTGTCGGGGGCAGTGACGGCCGGGCATGCCCGTCCTCGAGAACGAACGTCATGCAATGGGGGCGGACGAGGGGTGCTCGGAACAGAACGGCAGCAAAGGTCGTACCATGAGAAATGCAATGTCGGCGGTTGCCTGTGTCGGCTTCATGTTCTTCTCAGGGATGCAGATCCACGCGGAAAGTACGGATCGGATCAAGGAGCTGACCGTCGAAAAGGCGGTGGAACTCGCACGGCAGCACAGGGGCATATCGCTGTCTCTCGACGGGTTGACAACGCTCTCGGACGAGATTGCCGCGGCGCTGGCACGGCATAGGGGTGTAGAGCTGTCCCTCGATGGCCTGACCACGCTTTCCGACGAGGCTGCCGCGGCGCTGTCACAGCACCGGGGCACATCGCTGTCCCTCGACGGCCTCACTACGCTTTCGGGCCAAGCCGCCGCGGCGCTGTCCCAGCACCGGGGCACATCACTGTCTCTCGACGGCTTGGCCATTCTTTCGGACGAGGCCGCCATGGCGATGAAAGAGCGAGGAGGACTGTCGCTGTCGCTCGACGGCGTGACTACGCTTTCAGCGGAGGCCGCCGAGTCGCTGAAGCACAAGGGTAATCTCTCTCTCGACGGAGTAACCAACCTGTCCGAGGAGGTGGCAAAGGCTCTGGCCGAGCACCGAGGCTCGACGTTGTCGATCGACGGCCTGACCACGCTCTCGGAAGATGCCGCCCAATCGCTGTCGGAGCACCGGGGGTCGTCGCTCTCCCTGGAAGGCCTTACCACGCTCTCGGGTGAGGCCGCGAAGTCGCTGACGCAGTACAAGGGTGGCCTGATCCTTACGGGCCTGACCACGCTCTCGGATGACGTGGCCGCCGCGCTGTCGCTGCACGCGGGCTATCTGAACCTCAGCGGTCTGACCACGCTCTCGGATGAAGCGGCCAAGTCGCTCAAGGATCACAAGGGCGTCCTGTGGCTCAATCGCCTGACCACGCTCTCGGACCAAGCTGCAAAGTCGCTGGCACAGCACAAGGGCGGCCTGTGGCTCCGCGGCCTGCATACGCTCTCCCCCGAGGCCGCCAAGTCGCTGGCGCAGCACAAGGGCGACCTGACCCTCGATGGCCTCACCACGCTTTCGGCGGAGGCTGCCAAGCAACTGGCACAACATAAGGGCCGTCTCTGCCTCGACGGACTCGCCACGCTTTCCGAGGGAGAAGCCACGTCGCTGGGGCAGCACGGCGGTGCCACGCTCTCCCTCGATGGCCTCACCACGCTCTCCGCCAACGCGGCCAAGGCGTTGGCGCAGCACAAGGGCGGGCTGGTCCTCAACGGGCTCACCACCCTTTCAGATCTGGAGGCCAAATCCCTGGCTCAGCACAAGGGCGGACTGGTCCTTGACGGCGTGACCCATCTCTCCGATGAGGCGGTCGTGGCACTGGCACAGCATGTCGGCTATCTGAACCTCAGCAGCCTTGCCGAGTTGTCCGATGAAGGAGCAGTGGCATTATCCCGGCACAAGGGCGCCGTCTCCCTGACGGGAGTCAACGAGATGTCCGATGAGGCGGTCGGGGTGTTGCGGGCAAGTTCACAGGTCTTTTTGCCCCCAAAGTACATGAACTCGAAGCTGCCGTGAGTTGGCTGCTATCGGCTGATTCTGGTCTGGCGATTGGTCTGTTGCAGATCAAAACGGTCGAGGTTCATCACCTTGGCCCACGCCGCGATGAAGTCGTTCACGAACTTCTCCTCCGCGTCCTTTGAGGCGTAGACCTCGGCAATTGCCCGCAGCTGTGAGTTCGAGCCAAGCACCAGGTCGACCGCACTCCCTCTCCAGCGGACCTCACCAGTCGAGCGGTCGCGGCCTTCGTAGACCTGGACATTGTTGGGCGATTGTTGCCATTGCGTGCCCATGTCGAGCAGGTTCACGAAGAAGTCGTTCGTGAGTGTCCCTGGCCGCGAGGTGAAGACGCCCAGTTGGGAATCTCCCACATTCGCTTGCAGTGCCCGCAATCCGCCCACCAGGACCGTGAGCTCGGGAGCGGTGAGGGTGAGCAGTTGTGCCCGATCGACGAGCAAGTCTTCCGCGGATCGAACCTGCCCAGGCTGAAGGTAATTGCGAAAGCCGTCGGCCTTGGGCTCGAGCACCGCGACCGACTCCACATCGGTCATCTCCTGCGACGCATCGGTGCGGCCGGGTGAGAAGGGCACGAGCACTTCACGCCCGGCCCTCTTCGCAGCCGCCTCGACGCCAGCGCAGCCGCCGAGCACGATCATGTCGGCGAGTGAGACTTTCTTCTTACCGCCGGGCTGGGCAGCGTTGAAATCCTGACGGACCTTTTCGAGCTTCGCAAGCATTGCTTTGAGCTGGCCGGGCTCGTTGACCGCCCAGTCTTTCTGGGGTGCAAGCCGGATCCGTGCACCGTTGGCGCCGCCCCGCTTGTCTGATCCGCGGAAGGTGGAGGCCGACGCCCAGGCGGTCGAGACCAGGTCGGACACGGAGAGGCCCGAGGCGAGAATCGTGCGCTTGAGAGCGGCAATATCCTCGGCATTGATCAGGTCGTGATCCACGGCGGGAACGGGGTCCTGCCACAGCTGCGGCTGCGGCACTTCCGGGCCGAGCAGGCGGGCGTGCGGCCCCATGTCGCGGTGGGTCAGCTTGTACCACGCCCGTGCAAAGGTATCCGCGAATGCCTTTGGTTCATTGCGAAATCGCTGGGAAATCTTGGCGTACGCCGGGTCCGTCTTCAGCGCGATGTCGGTGGTGAACATCATTGGCGCATGCGACTTGGCGGGATCATGGGCGTCGGGCACTGTGCCTCGTGCCGACGGATCCTTGGGCGTCCACTGCCAGGCGCCGGCGGGGCTCTTCACCAGTTCCCATTCGTAGCCAAACAGATTGTCGAAGTAGTCGTTCGACCATTGCGTCGGCGTCGTCGACCAGGCACCCTCGAGTCCGCTGGTGATCGTGTCGTCGGCATTCCCCGTGCCGTAGCGGTTTTTCCAGCCGAGCCCCTGTTCTTCCAGGCCAGCCGCCTCCGGTTCGGGGCCGACGTTGCCCACTGGGCTGGCGGCGCCGTGGGCCTTGCCGAAGGTGTGCCCGCCGGCGATGAGGGCCACGGTCTCTTCGTCGTTCATGGCCATGCGCGCGAATGTTTCACGGATGTCGTCGGCGGCGGCCTGCGGATCGGGCTTGCCGTTGGGCCCTTCGGGATTCACGTAGATCAGGCCCATCTGGACGGCGGCGAGGGGTTTGTCCAGTTGGTGGTCGCCGGTGTAACGCTTGTCACCCAGCCACTCGCTCTCCGGCCCCCAGTTGATGTCTTCCTGCGGTTCCCAGACATCCTCACGGCCACCGCCGAATCCGAATGTCTGAACACCCATCGATTCGAGTGCCACGTTGCCCGTCAGCACCATCAGGTCGGCCCAGGAGAGTGCCCGGCCGTATTTCTGCTTGATTGGCCAGAGCAGTCGGCGAGCCTTATCGAGGTTGGTGTTGTCCGGCCAACTGTTGAGCGGCGCAAACCGCTGCGTGCCGTAGCCAGCGCCCCCCCGTCCGTCGCCGACGCGATAGGTGCCGGCGCTGTGCCAGGCCATGCGGATGAAAAACGGTCCGTAGTGGCCGTAGTCAGCCGGCCACCAGGGCTGGGAGGTCGTCATCAGCGTGGCGATGTCTTTTTTGACAGCCGCAAGGTCGAGAGCCTGAAAGGCTTTGGCGTAGTCAAAATCCTGATCCATCGGATTGCTCTTGGCAGAGTTCTGATGAAGGATCTGGAGGTTGAGTTGGTTCGGCCACCAATCGCGATTGGAGTAACCGTGGGCGGTCGCGCGACCGGCAGTGGCTGGTTTCGCCGTGCCGTGGCCTGTCACCGGGCAGACATCGACCGGCTTTTCTTGAGTGTCCTCGCCGCGAGCGGTGCCACACAGGCCAGCGAAGGCCAGGCACCCGAGAGCAAGGGATGCTAGCCAGACGGCAGTCGGCCGCGCGCTCGGGGAGGCCATCGTGGCCGACAGAGACGTGCTCATCCTCGCGAGTGCCAACATCAGAATTCTCCTTATGATTGTGTCACGCTCGTCGATTCAACCCACTTGAGCTGTTCGCAGTGCCGACAGATCATGCGGTAGTGGAATTCGCCCCGAGCATTATAGAGTCTGGAAACGGCGACCGACTCGTTCTCCAATTCTCACCTGGAAACCCCCGATGAATGTCTCCGAATTCGTGGCCGTGCTCAGCGCCAACCCCGGCGTGAAAATGCACTTCATGCTGCCAGACAACTCCTTCATTCCAGCCCACTACCACATCACGGAAGTCGGTCGCGTCCAGAAAGACTTCGTCGACTGCGGCGGCACCGTCCGGTCGCTGTCGTCTTGCGTCCTGCAGGTCTGGGTGGCCAACGATCTCGACCATCGGCTCGAGACGACGAAACTGGCGAAGATCGTCGAGGTCGCCCGGCCGCTCTTGAAGTCTGATGATCTGCCAGTCGAGGTCGAGTATGAAGACGCCGTGGTGTCGCAATACCCTCTCGGCGGTGCCGAGGTGACCCCTTCCGGCATCCTCTTCAATCTGGGCACGAAGCACACGGCCTGCCTTGCCCCGGAGAAGTGTGGTGTCGGTGGCGAGGCGTGCTGCCCGGCCGCCGAGCCGAAGCGGATTCTGTTTGTCTGCATCCATAACAGCGCTCGCAGCCAGATGGCGGAGGCGTTCGTGAACCAGATGTGCCAGGGGAATTACGAGGCGCACAGCGCAGGCCTCGAACCAGGAGTGCTCAATCCGCTGGTCGTCGAGGCAATGCAGGAGGTGGGCATCAACATCGCCGGCGCGAAGACCAAGAGCGTGACCGAGATACTCGCGCACGGCCCGCAGTTCACCCGTGTCGTCACGGTCTGCGACGAGGCCAGCGCCGAACGCTGCCCGACGTTTCCGAGCGGTGTGCACCGCGATCACTGGGGATTCCCCGATCCTTCAGCACTGGCGGGCTCGCACGAGGAGCGGCTCGTCGCGGTCCGTCGGATCCGGGACGACATCCGTGAGCGGGTCAGCCAATGGTGCCGGCTGGCTTGCACGACGGCTTCCTGAGGATCAGGCGGTCCTTCTGCGGCCGGGTCAGCTTCTTGATCGCTGCCTCTCTCTTGAGCGCTGCTGATTGCGACGGCTGCGGTTCGGTGTAGACCAACGTCACGGGAAGCCGGCTGCGGGTGTACCGCGAGGCCTTGCCGGCGGCGTGGGTCTTGAGCCGTTTGGACAGGTCGTTTGTGATGCCCGTGTAGAGCGAGCCGTCGCGGCACCGCACCAGATACACGCTCCAGCGGGCGGCTGGCCGTGTGCTCTGCCTGGCAGGCTTCTGCTTGGGCTTCGTGCTGGTCACTGCTGGTGCTGCCGCCAAGCGAATCAGGGAGCCGGCTGGTTGGGACTACGGCCATCGACCCGCTTGAGCAGCCGGAACAGATCGCTGTCGGTCGTGAGGATCAGCGTGCTGTCGCGGCCGAGCGTCGCTTTATACGTGTCGAGCGTCTTCACGAACGCGTAGAAATCGGCGGCCCTCGGGCTGGCCGTATAGGCGGTCGCGTAGATCTCGGACGCCTCCGCATCGGCGGCGCCCTTGATCTCCTGCACCTGCCGGTAGGCCTCCGACTGGATGCGCTGCAGATCCTTGTCCTTGCGGCCTTCGATCTTGGCCGCGGCTCCCGCGCCCTCGGAGCGAAACCGCTCCGCGATCTGCATCCGCTCCGAGATCATGCGATCGTAGATCTTCTCGATCACGCCCGCCTTGTAGTTCAGCCGCTTCACGCGAACGTCGAGCAGTTCGATCCCCCAGAGCCCCACCTTCGGTCGCGCGGCCGCGAGGATCTCACGCTCAAGCTCCTTACGGCCAAACTCGATCGGTGGCAGCGTGCCCACGGCAGTTCCCGAGTCAGCCAGCTCCGCATCCTGCTCCGGCTGCCGGCTCTTATCGGAACGCACCACCTCGATCAGGTCGTGGCGGGCGACCACGTTGCGAGTTTCGCTGCCGATGATGTCGTCGAGCCGCGACATGGCGCTCCGCTCGTCGCGAAGGCTTTCGAAGTATTTCAGCGGGTCGGCGATCCGCCAGCGGGCAAAGGTGTCGACGACGACATACAGCTTGTCGCGGGTCGTCATCTCATTCGGCGGACCGTCCCATTGCAGGATGCGCTTCTCAAACCGATTGGCCGTCTGCACGAACGGCAGCTTGAAGTGCAAGCCGGCACCCTCTTCAGCCACGTTGATCGGCTGACCGACTGGTCGGCCAAACTGGGTGATCACGACCTGCTCCGCCTGGTCGACCGTGTAGGCGCAGCCGAGCAGGAAGACCGCGGCGGCTGCGGCGAGAAGGCCACCCAGCGGCGAAAAGAGCGTGTCGGCAAACTGCCGGGCCAGTTGCGCGAGCGGATGATTGATGGGGAGGTTGTTCATGGTCGGATGGTGCGGGTGGGCGGGGGCCTATGGCTTTTTGGCATCGAGCTGCTGCAGGTTCATCAGCGGGAGGAACTGCTTGGCATCGGCATCGAGGATCACCTTGCCGCCGAGTTGCGGCAGCACCTCGGAGAGCGTCTCCAAGTAAAGCCGTTGGCGGGTGACGTCGGGGGCTTTTTCATACTGTTCGAGCAGCGACTTGAACCGGGCCACGTCGCCCTGTGCCTCGTTCACCCGCTTGAGCGCGAAGCCTTCC
>Ga0209189_1003520_pt1 | contig 10491 bp, 10 predicted proteins | sample C_130820_EF_Meta_FD_187308 | JGI IMG/M metagenome (GOLD analysis project Ga0209189, IMG submission 187308) | Freshwater microbial communities from Lake Croche, Canada to study carbon cycling - C_130820_EF_MetaG (SPAdes) (version 3) | ecosystem: Environmental > Aquatic > Freshwater > Lake...
ATACATACTAAATAATCAAAATAAAATATATAAAACAATAAGTTTATATATTTTTATTATCCATCTAAAATAATGGTGAAACCACTAATAAATCCAAACATATTGAAATATAATTTTAATCCATTACTACGTACTTGGAATAATTCGTCTGTACCACTATCTCTGAATACTATAAAAGAAAAACTCAATAATGATGGATGGAAATGTAAATCTAATAAGTTCGTAGGATTCTATGGGGTAACAAAACAAGATGCAATATACTATTTAAGAAATTCACACCCTGGGTTGAGAGAATTAAAAAAATTAACAAACAATATTGAAAATCATACTAGTATTGAGAGATTTACTGATACATATGTATATATTTTAGATAATCCATTAAGAATCAACCTATGGGAATATTATCCAGGAAAAATATTTTCACAAGATGAATTAAATGGATATTCTATACTCGTGCAAAAAAAATACTGATCTACATAGTTTTTTATATTTGAAATATATTTTCAGTATTATAATGATATTATAATACGTCATTCATATATTTTGTCAGAGTTGGTTAACCCTTCCCTCGGGAACCTTTATTGAATCCTTTCGGTACAATCTGTTGTTGGCTCTTTGTTCCCGTACGTCATGGTTTTATACGTTTTCGATTACCAAACTCTTGTTGATTTTTTTCTATATTATTATGTGTATTATGTCTATTAGAATAATTATTTTGAAGAGGTTTTATCCCATCTAATAAATCGTCGATTCGCAAAGGTCGAGAGAATGTTTTTGGAATTTCCGACATTATATAATAAATACTTTATATTTAAACCCTTGAAGAATTAAAATGTTCCAATTTACACCTTCACTAGTATAAATACTATATTATCTAAATATCATCAATATTAATTTCCTCTGATTCATCTAAAACAAATGTATCCTGTTTTGATTTTTGATTAATACCCGAAGGCATAATATCCTCCATATCTTGTTCTCTTATAATATTTGTGAATTCAAATCCGATGGTTTTATCTTCGTTAGAAATACCTGTCGGTTCTGTAACATTAATACATATAAATGAAGAAGGTACTTTTGGGTTATTTTTTAACTGCATTACCTCTTGCGCAGTATATACTTCTAATAAATCACATTTCGTATTATCGGATGACCATGATCTAGTACCTACTAATACAACCTCCCCTATACGAATAAAACTATTTCGTTTACCTTTACCACGGAATTTACCGCGAATAAAACATTTTCGCGATACATTATCATCACATAGAACTTCGCACATTTCGCCATACATTTTAGTTACATGTGCATATTTTTCATCTATATCTTGAGATAATCTTAGATGTGTCGTTTTCTCTGCAAAATGCTTACGTGCAAGACCCTTAGATCCAGAACCCCCAGTGCTGTTTTTTACCATTCTTAGAATTTGGTTATATAATTTATTTTTTTAAATAGATTATAAATCAATTTTTTGGATATTTTGAGTTTTTAATATAATAAAAATATATACTTACCTATAAATGTCTACTTGTAAAATAAAAAAGACATTAACCGGAAAAACTGAAAAAATATATTATTTAATACAATATATAAAACACGAGCTTGAAAAACGTGGATTAAATCCAAAAATTAATTTAGTCGTTTCTGATGAAAAGACAATTGATTTATTTAAATTACAAAATATTAATTTTCCATCTCTAGCTATTCCAGAAATGAATAGTAATAATAGTACTATAGACCCAAAATTCACAAATTTTTTACCAATAGAAGTTTTATTTGGTTCTAAGGAAGCCGACCCGAACACAATAAGAGCCCCATATGTAAGATTCAAGGAATCAATAGAGAAGTATGTAGGAGGAATATATAAATCAGAGATAGAAATAGAGATAGAAGTATGAAAAAAAGAAATTACCTACTAACTAAGTCTAACTAGAACTAACTAACAAAAACAAAGTATGAATAAAATTAGAGAGGAACTAAATCCATAGAATAACGATTTCCGGCATCATCGACATAAAATTGTCCCTCGTCAGTAGTAATAAGACGGACCTGAAGCTCAACTTCATCTTCCTCATCCTCTTCCAATAAAGCCTCGTCAGCAACTAACTCCTCTGTACAATCTACTGGTACAGTTAACTTCTCAGACACAATCGGCTCCTTTACCTTCTTCTCTTTCACATCAACCGATTTTGACTCCTTTGGCTCCTTTACCTTCTTCTCTTTCACATCAACCGATTTTGACTCCTTTGGCTCCTTTACCTTCTTCTCTTTCACAGCAACCGGTTTTGACTCCTCTACCTCCATCACAATATTCTCCTCTACCGGAATAACTACCTCTTCAATAATAGGAGATATATCCTCAATAGAATCCATCGAATTTGCACGTGATACAATCTGTGCAATAATATCATTATTCGTAACAGATTCCATCTCATTGATCGTCTTCGGCTTCTTCACAGCCTTTGGTACCTTCGCCTTTGGTTCCTTTGGCTCCTTTGGTACCTTCGCTACCTTTGGCTCCTTTGGTACCTTCGCCTTTGGTTCCTTTGGCTCCTTTGGTTCCTTCGCTACCTTTGGCTCCTTTGGTTCCTTTGGCTCCTTCGCTACCTTTGGTTCCTTTGCTACCTTTGGTTCCTTTGCTACCTTTGGTACCTTTGGCTCCTTCGCTACCTTTGGTTCCTTTGCTACCTTTGGTTCCTTTGCTACCTTTGGTACCTTCGCCTTTGGCTCCTTCACAGGTGTATTTGTCTCATCAATAATATGATCCACTTTTACATTCTTAATTTTTGGTATTTTTACAGGCTTAGTCGCAACTTTAATAATTTCCTTTAAAGCCTTAGCCGCATCCTTCTCCTCCGCAAAGAACTGGTCATAAAATGCAACCTGTCCAGCGAAATCCTTGGTATGCAGACTAGTAATAGCAATAAGAGCATCACATGCAGGAGAAGCAACTTCATCAGGAGCATTCTGACGAAGCTTACACATTAACCAATGCAAATAAACCGCAAACTTACCATGCTTACCAGGAAGATAAGTAAGTGGCTTATTCACTACCTCCTCATTGTTGTCCAAAACAGGAGTATTCGCTCTCTCGGTAACAACATTCACAATCATATCAGCGTTCATTTTAAGTAATCTCAAATCGTGGGTTTGGAATTGTATCTTCTATTTTTTATAAAAAAAGGATGTCAATTTTTTAAGGGCGCTTCGCAGTACCTACGGATTATGCCTACCGCTACTACGTAGTGCGAAGCGACGTGACTGTCCCTTATGATCCCATCCTTCTAGAGGGATTATTATCCAGGAATCATAATCCAGGAATTATTAATAAAACCCCCTCCACACTATGCCGACCACTGCGATGCGGTCGTACTGCCCATTTCTTAAATAATAATATTATGAATATCCATTCATTTCCCCCATAAATCTGAATAACTGGTTTCTCAATATCCCACTCATTTACCGTTAACGGCCGTTAGCCATTATTACTGAGACATTACATCCTTTTTATTATTATTTTTATTTATTATAATAATAAAATAGAGAGATTGTTTTGGAAATTATCGGAGATTCTATAATAATAAAATAAAATAGAGAGATTGTTTTGGAAATTATCGGAGATTCTATAATAATAAAATAAAATAGAGAGATTGTTTTGGAAATTATCGGAGATTCTATAATAATAAAATAAAATAGAGAGATTGTTTTAGAAATTATCGGAGATTCTATAATAATAAAATAAAATAGAGAGATTGTTTTGGAAATTATCGGAGATTTTCTATAGGAACGGTCAAATAATAAAATAAAATAGAGAGATTGTTTTGGAAATTATCGGAGATTCTATAATAATAAAATAAAATAGTGGAATTATTTGGGAAAAAAGAGAGATTCTAAAATAAAATAATAAAATAGAGGAATTATTTGGAAAAAAGGAGAGAATTTCTTGTAAAACTAGTATCTCAATATCCCACTCATTTGCCGATAACCACTTATAATTATTATTTAGGACCATTAATGATTCAATAATAAATAATGAAAATATCAGAGATTCTATAGGGATGGTCAAATAATAGAATAAATAGGAGAGACTGTTTTGGAAAATATAGAAAAAGAAAAAATAGTAGCCATTTTCACAAAAGTTATAATAAATATTTTCGGCAAAGTTTTCTCTGTTTTGGTTTTTTAGGAGTAATTAGACTTTTTAACTATTATGTAACAGCATACTACTTGTATATATGAAATGTATAACATCATAATAGATAATAAATATTTACAAAGTTACACATAGACATTTTACAGACTTTTTAACTATTTTAATAGACGTTTTAACTATTATAATAGACTTTTTCACAAAACACAAAATCACTGGAAACTCAATATCCCACTCATTTGCAGACACGACCGATAACCAATAAATACATTGTTTTGGAATAATATGTCTTAAACAATATATTTAAGACATAAAAATAATATTTAGAGAGATGATTCACTAGAACTAGATTGGATTAATTGAGAGATATCTCTTGTAATTTTTTCTTGATTGTTATATAATAATATTTTAATACTATCCTTTTTATAGGTCTTAAAATTTGGATATTTAATACCATGAGGATCTTCAAATGGTTCATCACTTTCACATTTATCTAAGAATCTCTGAATAGTTTCCTTAGTCTTACTATTAATTTTATTACCATCTTTAAGTTCTTCATAAATTTCTTCGATATTGAAGGTTCTATAATGAATAATATCATCTAAGAGTGCATCTTTCTTAACTGTAATGAAATACCCCTTATTAGAATCATATTTATATGCAAAATCATCTTTAAGACTAGTAATAACAACATTTTTAAATTGTGGATTCTCTCCACAATGTGTAATCTCAATAAGTTTTTCTAATGCTTGCATACGAGAATTCATAATTTGTATTTTTTGTTCAGAAGTAAGAATATTCATTATATCTTCATTACCAATATTACAAATTTGTTGTATATTATTTGTAATATTATTTGTAATATTATTATGAGAATTAATAGTATTGAGAGAATTTGAATTATTCGATTTATTTAACATATATTCTTTACTTCTTCCCATTAACTCTTTATTTACAGATTTAAATGTACGAATCTCACTTGTTTTTTTAATCAATAATTTGTTCTGTAGAGAGACTATTGTTTTATGTAAATCTAGTTGTTCACTCAGATGTTCAATCCGAATATCAGTATCAGTCTTAGGTTTGCATATTTTTTCATGACTCCATCTAGATTTATAATTATTATATTTCTTATCACATTTACGGCATTGATATAAATTATCGGAATTTTTAACACGATTGTAATCTCTCAATTCTGAATGATAAATTCGTTTATGGTTCGACAAACTAAATTTATTAGAATAATATTTATTACATAATCCACAATTAAATTGGGTTTCCATTGTAGTATAATATAATATAATATTTTTATATTGATAATTTGTTAACTTATCTGTTAATATTGTTAACTTGTCTGATAAAATGTTTATTTATCAAGTATTACACAAATTATAATATTGTTATTTAATATAGTAACGCTCTATTTATAGAATTAAATATTATGCAGTAAATAATTTGTTAACTTATCTGATATTTCCCTAAATCTGAAAAAAAGAGGAAGGATTCTAAAAATGAAATACCCAAATAATTTTCCAAAACTGAATTATAAATCAAGAATATATATTATTTTAGAACCTCCCAATCAAAATCCATAGAAAATCCATAAAATCCACATAAAATTGATAAAAAAATATCATTCTATATTCTCTCAAAATCATAAAACAAAGACCTCATAACAATGTCCAAAACAGCAACCGATACAATGATATTCGTTAATAATACGGACCTACCTATAATAGTATCCTCTTGGATAAATAAATCATCTGGATTAAGTGAATATAAAGATGTAACTATTCTCTCAAAAACAACACAAACAGTCTATTCTGATGTAGGTGAATGGATAATCAGTTCAGAATTTTGGAATAAAGAACAAAATGATCAATGGAAAAATGAAGGACTCTCTCAATATGGTAGAATCGCCAAGTTCCGTAATAAGCCATGTGCATGGGGGGATTATACCTGGAATTTCACAGAGGAATCATTCCTTTTAGAACATGCCGATGGTGTTATTACCTGGTCAAGAAAACCCCACCCATAAACCAATATCCCACTCAAATCCCGTTAGCCATAAAAACGCCAAAAAATTTTTTTTTGCCCCACAGTAATACAGATAATCAAATGAATTGTTTTGGATAAAAAAAAGGTTCTATAGATGAACCGGGTTCTAAACATGAACCAGAGTATATTATACTCGACAGCAGAGCGTTCGTCTATATGCTGTTATTATTTTGTAAAATATACAATATATATAATTATTTTAAACACATATTTTTTATTTTGGTTTTATAGGTTTTTTTATGAAATAAGACATACAAAATACTTACCACTTACCAAGCGCTGTTATCTTCAAGTACCTCGTCTGGGTCACAATCGCTATCACTGTCGATTTCTACCCATGATTGCATTGGCCTCTTCGCTACCGGCTCGCTAGGCGTATAGGTTGAACCCGTCTTGGTAAGCACCGAGAAACCGCAAATATTCGGACGAGAAGTATCGACTTTCTTAACTGGTGCAGGCGCCGAAATAACCGTAGCGAAGGATGGCTTATCGACAACACTAGGTTTACTCACAGGCTTACTGCAAAGTGAAGGCCATTCATCAACCTTAGAGGCAACCTTAGCCTTGGCTTCGGGTTTATTCGCTTGGCTGAAACTACGCTTGACTCCAATTGGCTTCTCGTCATCATCCGAATCGTCAAGAACACTGAACCCACCGCGACTAATAGACGATGCCTGCTTCTGAACAGACTCTTTGGATTGAACCCGCTTCTCCTGCATCTCGGATCTCTTCTGTTGTTTCTCTCGCTGGGCTAGTGCTGGACAGGCGCTCTTGAAATGGCCGAACTGATAGCAAAAACTACATTCGTTATTTAAAATAGTAGGGCAAATTACTATACCTTGTGGTCCAGGAGTCGACTTCGTAAAATGTGAAGTATACTCCTTCTCACTTAGTCCTGCTTTCTGACAGACTCCACAGAACTTTTTCACTGGCTTTTCAGCAGCGAACTTAGAACGGGAATAATCACGGTTAACTCTAACTGACATTGCTTTGGTTTACTTTTGATTGCTTTTGGGGAAATTGTATCTTCAATAAATTATAAAAAAAGGATTTCAATTTTATAGGCAATCCAACCGTCTGTATCCATCACTATATCCATAAATGTAATAAAAAAATAGAAGTGTCTATTTTTTTATATAAATCGAAAACGATTCTCTATAATGTATGCAAAATGTTCAAATTCCAACGCCTTCTTTATTACTCATTTCTCAATATCCCACTCATTTCCCGTTAACCAATAAATGGGCATACAATGCGACATGATTAATGATAGTAGCAGTATATGAACAGGGGGTGATAGGAGTGCTGGGAGACGGGGATTGGCGGGTCATCAGGGGTAAAATGGCTGCTCTGCTGCGGCTTTGGCGAGTATATGTAATACAATGGATGGGCCAAATTCTCTCAAATATATTATTTAAGAACCCCACAAATAAGAGAGTGGATGGGCCAAATTCTCTCAAATATATTATTTAAGAACCCCCCACAAATAACTACCAATCTAGGTTTCTATTCCATTTCCTAGGTATAAGCGCAGCATCATAAAAATTCTCATAAAACATTTCATCATCGACCGGATCATCTGCAGCATCAACAACCGGTTCGACAATAGACGAAATATTTTTAAAAAGCATATCATCTGTAGAGATATTAGAAAAATCTGGTTCATAAATATCGAGTATAGTAGAAACAATCGAACTACGATGTACATCACTCTTACCTAATTCAATACAAGAAATCTCATTCGAAAAAGCAGCATTATTATACTTAATCATAAAATCTGAAAGTCCATTCTCACCAGCCCTATCACTCTGAAATAAATCACCAGTAATAACCATTTTAGAACCTTCGCCAATACGTGTTAGAATCATTTTCATCTGATTCGGCGACGAATTTTGCATTTCATCAGCAATAATAAACGACCGTTTAAACGTTCGACCACGCATATATGCTAAGGGCGAGATTTCAATAAATCCATCCTCAATCATACTCTGAATCTGAGCCATAGTAAATGTTTCTCTCAAAATATCAAATATAGGACGTACCCAAGGATCCATTTTCGCTTGAAAAGTACCAGGTAGAAATCCTAACTCTTCGTCAACAGATACTAATGGTCTAGTAATAATAATTTTATCAACAACTTTAGATTGGAGAGCTAATACTGCAGATTGACATGCTAATAAAGTCTTACCGGATCCAGCAGGTCCTAATCCAACAACGAGAGAAATATTAGGCGAAACCAATGAATCATAATATTTCTGTTGATTAGTTGATAGGCGAATAGAAGATTTTTGAATATCTTCTCTCAATTTACGAGATTTATTTCCAGAAATTTTTTTCATACATAATGAATATTTTGGAATACTATTAGAAATTGTTCTATAAGAAGCGAACATATTGAAATAACAACATAATAAAATAATAGGACCAAGAACACGCATATATATATAGATAGATAGCAATTATTTATACAATTTTTTAAAATATAAATAAATATCCAAAAACAAATACAAAAATAAAGAATATAAAGAATATGTATTATAATTTATTGCAGTAGAGACTGCATATCGAACTCTCGGAAACAGAATAAAAATGTAAGCATCGTACATCTCATCTAATCTCCTCTAATCGTTTTCTTAATTCATGTATCCGACAAAAATATCACAGTCAGGTCTTATAGTGTAGTGGTTAGCACCCCAGACTTTGAATCTGGTAACCTGGGTTCAAATCCCGGTAAGACCTAAATCGGTAAACTATAATATATACCACCTGGTTATCCTAGACGGAGTCCAGGGGGTCTTAGGGGAGGACAGACTCCCTAAGCTCCTTTAGCTCAGTGGTTAGAGCATTGGTCTTATGAGCCAAGGGTCTACAGTTCGATCCTGTAATGGAGCATTTTAATCAAATAACACAGATCTCTCTTAGCTCAGTGGTAGAGCATTTGGCTGTTAACCAAAAGGTCGCAGGTTCGAAACCTGTAGAGAGAGAGAACATTTCATACATAATATTTTATTTATGAAATAATAACATCATAAAATTGAAAACCTTTTCTATACTTTTTTAAAATACACATAACATAAATGAAGCAATTTAGATTCGATTATACAGACGATTTTAGTAAATTACTAGAAGAATTTGCAAAGGAAAATAGAGATGAAGATAGACAGACCTATAAAAAAAAATGGAACATATGGAAAGATACAAATAAGAATATGTATGACAACGAAATCGTCCGCATAACCAACGCAGGATATCCTGGAAATATAGAAGAAAAGGTATTCGAATCGGTAAGGTATTATTACCGAAAAAAACTCATTCAAAAACAGAAACAGAGACAAAAACCAGAAAAACTTACTGGTATATCCAGAGAAATAAAGAAAACAATGGATATTCATATCAAATCACATGTTTTAGAAAACAATCCACCAGCTTCAGCATTTGACGATTTTTGCAAGAGGCATTTAAGCGAAATTGAAAGAGAGATATATCGTCTTAAATCGATTAGTAAAAAACAGTTAGATCCAGAAGCAATCACATTAAAGTTTAAGAAAGCATATAAAAATCGATATTATACTTTTGGAAAATCATATAACTAGATAAATAAAAATACCCAAAAAATCCAAAATAAAAGATAATATATATTTTTTATTTACAATAGAAAATATAAGGAAAATATAACTATGTATAACCCGGAACTATATAATCAAACACAAGTACAACAGCCAATAACCAATCAATCTTGTAAATATGGAGACATTGTTTTAGAAAATAGTATGAGAGTAGTAACAAAAATAGAAACATATACGGATAATAGAAAACAAATAAAAATAAATAATAAATTAAAGGAATTTATACTATCAGAAAGAGGCGACAAATATAGCCAAAATATCCAAAGACAACTACAGGAACCAACACCAGTAGAACTGTCAACCATACAAGAGAGTTTAAGTAAATGTTCACTAGCAGAAGAACCCGCATCAAACTACTATCTTTGTAAATATGAAGTAATCGGTAATCGCACATTATCAAAATATATAAATGAAATACCAAATATACAACGTATTTTAGACCAATACGACCAGATTCTAAAAGCAATATCCGCGCTAGCAGAAGAAAAAAAACTAATACATTATTCAATAACGAATGAAAATATTATAGTAAAAGAAATAGAAGATATACCAGTAATAACCAATTTTAAGACCGCTTTTTTAGCATATGATCAGGAAATGAATATTGATAATTTTAATACAATAATAACAGAGGCATCAGAAATACATTGTTTAGAA
>Ga0209189_1003521_pt1 | contig 10491 bp, 9 predicted proteins | sample C_130820_EF_Meta_FD_187308 | JGI IMG/M metagenome (GOLD analysis project Ga0209189, IMG submission 187308) | Freshwater microbial communities from Lake Croche, Canada to study carbon cycling - C_130820_EF_MetaG (SPAdes) (version 3) | ecosystem: Environmental > Aquatic > Freshwater > Lake | place...
AAAAAGGTACGTATTCAGGAAGGACAAATTGAACGAGTAAGTAATAACCGTTCACATAGTAGAGTAAGTAAGAAACACCGCATTACTCGTAAACAATTTACATAATTACGGTAACTATATAAACGTTTTATTGGATAAATACTAATTATTATTTATCTAAGTAGTTGGTCATGAATCTTGATCTTACTCATTTTCCTGCTTACGAAATCAGACCTCTATCTACCTATTTTCAAGAAAAGATTGTGTTGTTATTTTTTAATCTAACACGTAAGCAGGATTCTTTCTTAGTATATCTAATTGGTAAAGAGTTTCGTGAACTTCTTTTACTATTCAAACAAGAACTTTTGCAAAATAGACGAAACGGATGTTCTGATAGTAAATATAAATATATTGGAGAGTTAGATCTTTTATATAGACTCGTTGCTCATACTCGTGATATTATTGGAGGAAAGGGTGAACACGAGCTTTTCTATATGTTGATTTATGAACTTTATAAAGTATTTCCTACTCTTTCTGTGTATTTATTACATCATTATGTTAATCTAGGTATTGGCTGTTGGCGTGATATGAAGTATTTATGTCAATATGTTTTAGAAGAATCAAAATACGATAGTGATAGTCATAATAGTCTTATTGAGCTTTGTATTGGTCTTATGAATCGGCAACTTAAATGTGATTGGGATGTACATAATCAACTATCTACTATTTCTACTATCTCTACTATGTCCAATGTTTCTAAGTGGATACCACGAGAAAAAAAGAAATTTGGTTGGGTGTTTGAGAAACTAGCCGTTGATTGGTCTGCTACTTATGGACGATGGAACTTGGATACTGTTGCGACAATTCATGGGTATAATAGTCCAAAATATATTGCCGGACTAGTCAAGTGTAGAACTCAATACCGTAAAATGCTCAGTACATTAAATAGAAAAATAGATACTACAGAAATAAAATTATGTGCTGGTTTGAAAAATGATATTGATATTCGCCGAGTTTCAAAATATACTATCATGAAACAACCTAGAGTGTTTCATCTTGATTGTTCTAGTCGTACTGGTGGTACTTTGGAGAAAGGTAGTTGTTTGGATTTTACTACTACTATGATTCAATTACCTATTTCTTATTTTGTAAAAGAAGCTTATAGAATAATAGAATCAGAATTAGTGGATACTTGTAAAAGTCGTGATCGGGAGATTCTACATAAAAAATGGTTACAATATTCTAACTATTATCGTACTTATGACTTTGTAAACATGCTACCTATTCTTGATATTTCTTATAAAATGTTAGAATCAGACGCCGAAGTATTTTATACTGCCGTAGGATTATCTATTCTTATTTCTCAACAAAGCACGATAGGAAAGCGAATATTCGCGATGGAAAATAATCCTACATGGGTCAATTTAAATGTAAATTTAAATGTCAATTTAAATATTCATAATGATCATACACATGATTTTGTATCTATGGTGAAAGTATTTTATGAGAAAGTAGAATCTCAAAGAAATACTGCTTTCTCATTTGAACGTTCTATAGATCTATTATTAAAGGCGATTCATGAAACAAATGATCTATCTAAAAATCTAAAACTTGTATTCTTTTCTAATAGATTCACTGGTGATACTATAAATACGTATTATGAGTATTTATATCAACAGTGCGCTATATTGGGTCTGCGTAATATACCTAGATTGTTTTTCTGGAATCTATCAAAGACATCGGTTTTTGATAGTCCAAATGAGAAAGTATTGGCACAATGTGGGTTAGTATCTGGGTTTTCTAGTATGCCACTGAAGGCTATTTCTCAATGTAAAAAGGGTTATGATGATTGCGCGTTTACTCTTATTTCTACCATTTTATTATCTAAGCGTTATGATCCTTTCTCTACTTATTTGAGAAAACTATTGGGGTAATTTAATTTTTACCATCCTTTCCTTGTTTTTCTCATCCTTATTCCTTGGTATTTTCTTCGTTTTGTTTTTCTCTTATTCAGAATGTCAGAATTTTGTTTTGTACTACCACCCCTAATTGGAGCTACATTATTCGCAGCTACATTATTCGCAGCTACATTATTCGCAGCTACATTATTTGGAGCAAAAATTTTAAACTGTGCGGTTGGGTCATATTTATATTCTCGGAAAAATCTAGATAAATTCTTTGAATCAATAAAATAGCAATCAGATATTTCCTTGGGTATTTTTGATTTATTTTCCTTTATTTTTCTTTTTAAAGCCCCTCTTTTTTTGTATTCTTCGTTTATAACATTTTTTGTATCCCATGTGATTATAGCAAAACCATTTATTTCACTAGTGATTACACCTATATTCACTAAAAAATTATACAAATCTAAATATGAATCACGGTTTATCATACAATTATCAAGTGCCTTTTTCTTTTTTCTAAACACATCAAATGTTTTATCTTTATTTTTCATTTGTTCTATTTCATATATAAAATTATCAAATTTTATTTCATTATTACTACCTTCTACTGCTGCGTCAGCCGCGTATACACCTGCTAGTCCTATTGCATCTTCTTTATTATTAATAGCTAAAACATCTACTGCATCATCAACTAAATCCATTTATGTACCTTTTTATACATAGTAATGATACATTTATATTAAGGTCTATCCGTGGAAAATTGAAAATTATACATAGAAGACCCATATCCTACAGAGATTAAAAAAGCGTGTATACATAATGGATGTTAGAGCTTGCATCATATTTAAAATAAGGGATGGATTCTGTATTCTCATAGATCATTTTTTCAGCATCTTCTATTCTGAAAATAAAATTTGCTTCTACGTCATTTCTGTGTCGTAAGATTAATCTACCACCCATGTATTCATTGTTTTTTCCATATACTTCTCCACGTTCACTGGGACTCAGATTCTTATTCGTATCATAGATAAATGTTGGTGAGTTATTTATCATGTTATAAACTACATCATTAAACAGTGTTGGACCTGTGGCTCTAAAGATATTAGGTTCTCTATTTTCTATACGTGTTACCATCTCTTCTATGACTTTCTCTAAAATAATATGTCGTGGTCGTATAGCAAAACAGAATTGTTCTAGATTAATATCACCATTTATAAAAAAAATAAATTCATCTGTTGGTTGAATAAATGTATTCAGATCTATCGTGATAGATGCATCCAAATCTAAATAGACTCCACCATATAAATAGAGAACGATATATCTTACGAAATCTCCTTTTGCTGCTCCAAGAACTAGCTGATTGAATGCTTTTAATACTCTTGGAGTACAATGATTTTCTATGATCTGTTTTGCTTCCTTATCTGAAATAAATCTATAATTGTATTCTGGGTTTTTTTCTAGAATCTTGGTTATATTGTTGTAGATGGGTTCTGGTATACTATTGTTAACGTAGGTTTGTACGATGGTTTTAGGGATACGTTGACTATTATTATTGTGTATTTCATTGTTCGTGCGTTTTATATATGGAATATAGGATGGTATGGTTATCATTTTTATTATACAATAAAAAAGAAAATTTATTGTACCAATTTTACTTATTTTTTACTTATTATTGTTGATAGCCTGTCGTATATTATAAAACCGGTTCTTGTAGGTTTTCTTATACTTTTTGATTGCTTCTTCGCAGTCGTTCTTTGTTATTGGATTCTGTGATTGTTCTTTTAATTCAGTGATGATGTGCATTTTGTTTTCTATCAAGTAATATTCAAAACTTTCACCTGGAGAAATCATAGCAATTCTTTGCCCTTTTGTTTGTTCTAGATTGATTTCATGATGAATATGCTTGTTGAGTTGGCTATAGATATGGGCATCTATCTTCTCCATTCTCTCTTTGGGAATAGATTCATATTGCTTTCTTTCTTTTTTATCTGATTTTTCTGATGTTTGCTTGTTCTCTGATTTGTTCCGGAAATAGTATCGGGCACTTTTGAACATTTTTATCAGAACATCTCCATCAAATCCACTGTTCCTGAGTCGTTTAGCTTCCTCATTGATGAGCGGATTGATTGTCTCTTCTTTGATCCATGTTTGCCATGCCTCCTTGAATTGCTTTCGTTCATCATATTGATGAATCTTGGCAAATCGTGTCAGTTCTTCTGTGAACTCATTACTAAATATAAATCTATATGTTTGCACTCTAAGCTCTGGTTCATTATCTTGGTCCATGTTTTACTGTAAAATATGAAAAGTATAGTTGTTTTCATATTTTCTTTTCCTGAATAAAGTTTTCAATTTTTTCGTCTGGTATGTTTTCCTTTCTTTCCTCCACTATATGATTTTGATGATTTTCTTGATTTTGTTGATTTACTCTTTCTCTTCGGTGACTGTATTTTTTCATAGTCATCTTCTTCATCTATTTCTATTTCATTCTCTCCTTTTTCACCATACTGTGAATTTAAAAATATTAATCCTTGTCCATCATCAGATTTTCGTAAATATTTTCCTACTTTTATATCTCCCAATTTATAACTCTTTCCAGGAATTAATTCATGATGTTTTACCATGACTTTTTATTCCTTTTATATTCACTTGATATATTATTTGGATTTTGATCATGTCTAGTTTGACTTTGTTTTAGTATTAGAAAGTTCTATCTATAATCACTGGCTTTTGTGTTTTATCTGCATCTAATTCTTTTATTAAATAATCATAAATGTCTAAATAGATCTGATTATCTGGATAAGTTTTACATGTATAAATATCTATAGCTGCATATTGATGTTCTGGGAATGTATGAATAGATATATGAGATTCTGATAATAAATATAATGCCGTAAATCCTTGCGGTTTGAACTCATGCTTTGTTTTCTCTAAAATCGTAAATTTATTTGTTTCGGAAATATGGTCTAGGAGTTGTAATAGACCCGTTGGACTATTCAGGAGATCTAGATTTTTTATCTTTTTTATATCACAAATCATATGTTTTCCCGAGGACATCTTTATATTATATACATTTTTCATTTATTTTATATTGGGTTATTTTTGCAAAATTATATTTTCCTTAAGCATTAGGTAAAGGTGTCATCCGCCATACTCCTTGACCGCCACCAATTGAAATAAATTGATAATTACCTGTTTGAGAAATACCTACATTGGTTTGACCTAAAGTTGTTGTTGCTGATGTTGTAGTTTCTAACGTCCATGTAACACCATAATCTGTTGAATACCATGTTCCAGTTGCAGCCATTACTTGATACCGCGGATTAGAAGTAATTCTTATGTCACGAATCGCACCATTATTTGATAATGTTTGTGTAAGAGTAAATGAACCTGATGCATAATAATCTGATGCAATATAAATCCTACCAATAGAATCACCTCCAGTTATGTATTGACCTGTTTCATTCATTCCCATAGCTAACCATTGTATACTCGCATTTACATATGAAAACGTAAAGGATGCACCATAATTACTAGAGAATGCTACATATGGACTCGTTGTTCCTGATGTTGCTCCTGTATTTGTACCAATAATAATATATTGGCCTGAGTATGACATAGCGCAAGCTCTATTATAACCATTATCCATGGATGGTATTTTTGGCCACGTAACACCATAATCACTTGATAAAAATATAGAAGGACCAAATAATAACATATATTGACCAGAACCTGGAGCACAACATTGAACCAAATTATTATACGTTGAAGCCAATGCAGTTAATGTAGTTCCATAATCACTTGAAAACCAGGTTGATCCAACAGTAACTAAAATCATATATTGACCCGTATATGACACAGCCGCCCATTGATTTTGGTTTGCAGTTACATTTGTCCTTCTTACAAAAGTTACTCCATAATTAGTTGATACATATGTACCTTGAGCATTCGTACCTGCCAATACATATTGGCCTGTAGCTGATGGACTAACTCCTCTACCAGCGCCAGCAATTGTTGCATTTTTAGTCCATGCACTTGTGCCAAAATTAGTATAATTAGCTGCGGGTTGTTGTGGTATTGTTGTTGTTGGTGGAGGCGATACCACTACAACTGCTAATGTTTTTTTGGTTATCAAACTAGTTACTGTGTTTACGGATGAAAACATTTTAGGATTGTATACCTATCGGATATATAAAAATGTTTTTAGAAAATTTATATAAAAGATCTTGTTATATAAATGGAGAGTCCTTTTGCTAAATACAGTCAGGGTGGAAGTAGTTGTACGTTTGTTCTCTATTTAGAGCCAATTTTGAATCCGTATTTTAAAACTTATCAGAATATCATTACGGTTGATCAAATGCCTAGTGGACCACTAGGTGATATGATTGCACTGATACACTTACCTAAGTTGTCATCTTTTCAACAGGCTGGTGTGTTTTCTAGTCCGAACTTTGGTCGTGGATTCGGTGGATCTTGTTTGTATGCATTGACCCGATACTCTACCAAGTCGGTAGGCTTTAACTGGAAAACAGCTGATGCCTTCATGGGTGCGGATGATGTACCTTCTGTTTTGGGGTTTTTGAAGGCCAATGGATATACGATTGACACTGAATTAACCAAAATGATCTTGGAAAGTCGTGTGGAGGTGGGTGGAGTATCAGAGAAACGGTTTTCAGGGGATAGGAAGGTGATTTGTTTTGTGAGTTTTATTTGAAAATTATCCACAGAAGACTCATATCCTATAGAGATTAAAACTAATGCAATTTATAATCAACAATTTCACGGTTTGTATTTATTGGTAGGTTACTGAATAAAGAAGAGAATTATAATTACATGCATCCGAATTGTTAATTAAATATCCAGAATTTCTATCAAAATAGTTCGCATCATTATTATTACTATCGTAATAGTTATTCATTTCTACTGTATTTACTATCATTCTTACTCTATTGTTACCACTATCCGTTATAAAAACATTCCCTTTTGAATCTACAAATATATCAAATGGCAAGTTTAAAGCTGAAGTTAATGGTGCTCCGTCTGCACCTGTACCTTCTGTCCCTGTCCCCGCTATCGTATATATGTTACCTGCTGTCATTACCACTCCATAATTCGTTCCTCCTGTCTTTGCTATCATTCTTACTCTACTGCTACCACTACCAGCTTCCGCTATAAAAACATTCCCTGCTGAATTTACAAATATACCTATTGGCAAGTTTAAAGCTGAAGTTAATGATGCTCCGTCTGCGCCTGTACCCGCTGTCCCTGTCCCCGCTATCGTATATATATTATTCGCTGTCATTACCACTCCGTAATTCGTTCCTCCTGTCTTTGCTATCATTCTTACTCTATGGTTAGATGAATCTGTTATAAAAACATTCCCTGCTGAATCTACACATACGCTATATGGATTGTTTAATGCTGAATTTAATGGTACTCCGTCTAAGCCTGTACCTGCTGTCCCTGTCCCTGCTATCGTATATATATATCCTGCTGTCATTACCACTCCATAATTCGTTCCTCCTGTCTTTGCTATCATTCTTACTCTATCGTTACCATTTTCCGTTATAAAAACATTCCCTGCTGAATCTATAGATACACCTCGTGGACTGTTTAATGCTGAATTTAATGGTACTCCGTCGGCGCCTTTACCCAATGTCCCTGTTCCTGCTATCGTATATATATAATTTAAAAGTATTGATTTCGCTATTACTGATCCTTTAGTTGCTATCATTCTTACTCTATGGTTACCATAATCTGCTATAAAAACATTCCCTGCTGAATCTACAAATACAGCTATTGGAGTGTTTAATGCTGAAATTAATGGTGCTCCGTCTGTGCCTTTACCCTGTGTCCCTGTCCCTGCTATCGTATATATGTTACCTGCTGTCATTACCACTCCATAATTCGTTCCTCCTGTCTTTGCTATCATTCTTACTCTATGGTTATTTGTATCTGCTATAAAAACGTTACCTGCTGAATCTATAGATACACTTTGTGGCTGGCTTAGTGCTGAAGTTAATGGTGCTCCGTTTGCCCCTGTGCCTAATGTTCCTGTCCCTGCTATCGTATATATGTTACCTGCTGTCATTACCACTCCGTAATTCGTTCCTCCTGTCTTTGCTATCATTCTTACTCTATTGTTACCATAATCTGCTATAAAAACATTCCCTGCTGAATCTACAAATACACCTATTGGATAGCTTAATGCTGAAGTTAATGGTGCTGCTCCGTCTGCGCCTGTACCCGCTGTCCCTGTTCCTGCTATTGTATATATATTATTCGCTGTCATTACTACTCCATAATTCGTTCCTCCTGTCGTTGCTATCATTCTTACTCTAGAGTTACCATAATCTGCTATAAAAACATTCCCTGCTGAATCTACAAATACACTTTGTGGAGTGTCTAATGCTGAAATTAATGGTGCTCCGTTTGCGCCTTTACCCTGTGTCCCTGTCCCTGCTATCGTATATATGTTACCTGCTGTCATTACCACTCCATAATTCGTTCCTCCTGTCTTTGCTATCATTCTTACTCTATGGTTACCTAAATCTGCTAAAAAAACATTCCCTGTTGAATCTACACATACACCTTGTGGATTGTTTAATGCTGAAATTAATGGTGCTCCGTCTGTGCCTGCACCCGCTGTCCCTGTCCCTGCTATCGTATATATATTATTCGCTGTCATTACTACTCCATAATTCGTTCCTCCTGTCTTTGCTATCATTCTTACTCTATTGTTACCATAATCTGTTATAAAAACATTCCCTGTTGAATCTATGAATAGATCATCTGGTAAGTATAATGCTGACGTTAATGGTGCTCCGTCTGCGCCTGTACCCAGTGTCCCTGTCCCCGCTATCGTATATATATTATTTTCAGAGACAGGTTTTATATTAACTGTTTGCAACAGTAAAGATCCAGTACTATTATTTAAATTTATATTTGCATATGAAAAGATCATTCTTACCCTATTGTTATTAAAATCCGCTATAAAAACATTCCCTACTGAATCTACATATAGACCTTGTGGATTTTTTAATGCTGAAGTTAATGGTGCTCCGTCTGCACCTGTACCTTCTGTTCCTGTCCCCGCTATCGTATATATATTTCCCGCTGTCATTACCACTCCATAATTCGTTCCTCCTGTCTTTGCTATCATTCTTACTCTATCGTTACCATATTCCGTTATAAAAACATTCCCTGCTGAATCTACAGATACACCCTGTGGACTGCTTAATGCTGAAATTAATGGTGCTCCGTCTGCACCTGTACCTGATGACCCTGTCCCCGCTATTGTATATATATTATTCGCTGTCATTACTACCCCGTAATTCGTTCCTCCTGTCTTTGCTATCATTCTTACTCTATGGTTACCATTATCCACTACAAAAACATTCCCTACTGAATCTACATATACACGATTTGGAATGGCTAAAGCTGAAGTTAATGGTGCTCCATCTGCGCCCGTACCTGATGTCCCCGTCCCCGCTATCGTATATATGTTACCTGCTGTCATTACCACTCCATAATTCGTTCCTCCTGTCTTTGCTATCATTCTTACTCTATGGTTATTTGAATCTGCTATAAAAACATTCCCTGCTGAATCTACACATACGCCTCTTGGAGTGTTTAATGCTGAAGTTAATGGTGCTGCTCCGTCTGCGCCTTTACCTGCTGTCCCTGTCCCTGCTATCGTATATATATTATTCGCTGTCATTGCTACTCCATAATTCGTTCCTCCTGTCTTTGCTATCATTCTTACTCTATAGTTACTACCATCTGTTATAAAAACATTCCCTGCTGAATCTACAAATACACTATTTGGATAGTATAATGCTGACGTTAATGGTGCTCCGTCTGCGCCTGTACCCAGTGTCCCTGTCCCCGCTATTGTATATATATATCCTGCTGTCATTACTACTCCATAATTCGTTCCTCCTGTCTTTGCTATCATTCTTACTCTATGGTTACCATTATCCACTACAAAAACATTCCCTACTGAATCTACATATACATCTGATGGACTGCTTAGTGCTGAAATTAATGGTGCTGCTCCGTCTGCGCCTGTCCCTGCTGTCCCTGTCCCTGCTATCGTATATATAAAAGGATTTAATATAATATTTGCAGATGATCCATTAGTTAAGAATCCTGACATTTATATATTAATTACTATATTAATTACTTTATTAGTTAAACCCTAATAAATACATCTGCCTGTTATTACAAAAGATGTATTTCAAACCACTCTTTATCTTCATGGCGCTTTTATCTAAAACCATTGCATTTTACCCTAAAAGACTATACCAATCCACATCTATTGTTATGCGCATGAAGAAAAGTTCATCAGATTACGATTCTTTTAGTCCTGATATGTCAAGTTCTGGTCGTAGTTCTCGTAAAATGAAGAGTCTAGCTCCTCTCTATAAACCACGCTCTGAAAACCAGCGTACTTATGTGAAGTATTTATCTGATCCATCTATTCCTATCGTCTTCGGCATTGGTCCTGCTGGATGTGGTAAAACTCTTTTTGCTTGCACAAGTGCTATTGATGGTCTGAAGAGTGGGTCTTTTCAAAAGATTGTATTGACTCGCCCTATTGTCCCTG
>Ga0209189_1003524_pt1 | contig 10485 bp, 9 predicted proteins | sample C_130820_EF_Meta_FD_187308 | JGI IMG/M metagenome (GOLD analysis project Ga0209189, IMG submission 187308) | Freshwater microbial communities from Lake Croche, Canada to study carbon cycling - C_130820_EF_MetaG (SPAdes) (version 3) | ecosystem: Environmental > Aquatic > Freshwater > Lake | place...
GGCGAGCGAAGGCGATTTGGCCTTTTCCTTGACCCTTGATATTGGACCACCCTCCAATCCGACCCGAGGCGTGATGGGTCTTTGTCCGAACGGCGTATATGAATGGCCGATTTGGGCTCCCCCAAGTTCCTGGCTCCATCGCCGGGACATCGTGGACACGATCGGGAATTGGCGCGATTACCAGGTCATCCTTCTGCCGACAGACGTCGATTTCTTCATGCGGGTTTACGAAAAAGGAATGCATATTGTTCCGGTAATGGAATTGACGGCATTCAAACTCACGTCAGTAACAAGAAGTCATTCTTACCTTGATCGAACGGGAGACGAGCAATCGGAGTGGTGGGATAAAATATCTCATCAAAATGACCTTCCGTACCGTGAGATGCTCGGGGTTCTAGCCTCCGCGGCCTCAAGGCATCCCGATCTAGTATTTCGTCTGTCAATTCCAAGCCGCATTTCCCCCGGATCGTTAGTGGACCACTTACGGGCTCGACGCGGTCTGGACCGATTGCCCCGAAGAAATAACAACCCCACGGCCCCGCTCTATGAAGACCTGCCGGCCCTTAAGCTTCTGAGTGTAGAGGACGACATAACACCCTCCGGTGACCGTATCGCACTGCTTCAGGGGGGAGAGGGCCCAGCGGATGGAATTTATCTGGGGCTCAACTGGCATAGCCTTGAATGTGACTTCGAAGGTCTTCGTTGGCGTTGGATGGATCGAAACGCGCAGATTGTGTTCACCCGCACGTCCGGGCGCGTGCGAAAACTTCTCGTTGAACTCACGCCCGGGCCTGGCTTTGCTGGTAAACCAGCCTGTCTGATCTTGAGAAACATCATGCAGGAGGCCGTTGCGTCTGCTTCCGTCCGATCCGCTGGGGCAGTTGTTCTGGCCGTGCCGCTACCCGTATCAAGCGGAGCAGTCTACACGCTCGACACGGAGGGAGGAGGCGCCCGCACAGCGGGAGATCCTCGGATCCTAAATTTCAGGGTGTTTAAAATTCGCTGGGCTGACTAGATTCAAAGAATTCCTGGCGTGGGGGGGCTTTGTCCTGAGGAATTGTGAGGATCCGAAAGTGAAGGATTGCTTCCAGTCTGCCTACCCAGTCGAACCGGCTGTAAAATCGTGAAGAACGAAGAAGCAGTCACAAAAATTTCATCAAGAGCCTTGCGTATCCAAGGGGTCGCAATCTCACAGATCCAGAATCCTGCATGGCTTCCGTTTAATTCCGAAATGATCGGAATCAAGATAAGCCTTGATGGGAAGTAAGACGGAATATAAGAAACGAGGCAGGTTAGCATAAAATGCTCAACAAGACTTCACGGCGGGATTTTCTTTTTGGTTGCGACCAGAACATGGTCGACGCGATGGGGGTTGTATGGGGTGGGATCCACAAACATATGCCGGAGGAAACCGATCTGGTATTTCATGCCAGGCTGATTGGGGTCAACGAAAAGAAAAAAAGGGAAATGAAGTCTTGGTGCCGAAGGCGGAAGATTGTCCTCCACCTGTATGACCATACTGGGATCAAGCTGCGAAGTAAGGTTGTTTCCCATTTGCCGGATTCGTCGTGTCTTCGCCTGATCGAGCTGCAGTCCCTTGTTGAGATACCGGAGAAGTTGGTTTATCTGGACTGCGATACAGTGATATTGGGTTCATTGGAGCATCTTTTTCAAATTCCGCTGGGGGAGTATCCATGCGCAGCGTGTGACGACCCCAGCTGGGGGCTCTTGCCAAGAAAGCTGGCCCTAAGGATGACGGCCGAGATGGTTTACTTCAACTCGGGAGTTATGCTCATCAACACAAGGGTATGGGTGCGTGATAAAATTGCAGAAAAAGCACAGGTTTTTTTGCATGAGAACCCGGATGTCTGCCCGTACGACGATCAGGATTCCCTGAATGCAACTCTAAAAGGGAACTTTCTGCCCTTGCAGGACCGGTACAACCGCTTTGCCTTGTTCGAGCAAACTTGCCGAGATTGGGAAAAGAAATTCACGATTATTCATTTTGCGTGGAAGGACAAGCCGTGGCATTTCCATCAACCGTATCCGCATTATTACGAATTCTCCGGCTTATATTTCGAGCAGGCAAAAAGAGGATTTCGACCCATCTGGGCATCCATTCGAAGATGGGCCTGCATTTTTATTGGGCAATGGATTACAGGCAGAGGACGCGTCACAAAAATAAGAAAAAAAATAAAAAACAAGATCAAGAAATGTGCGGCACGGCTGAATCCGTTCGCCAGATTCACCCCCGCATGATGGGGCTACCGCCGGGGGTAGAACTTCAATCGCCTCTTTTCTATTTTCAAAGCGGGGATATACAGATGTTATCAATGCAGTTTCCTGGTGAATCCCGAGGCGCTGTAGCCAAGAAAAAGCATTTCAGCACCAGTCCGTTCAAGCATTCTACCCATCCGAAACAAGCGGCCTGAATTTCGTGATAAACCAACTCAAGGGGTCGATGGTTTGGCGTAGATATTCTGAAAAGTCCCGTTATGCGGTGCCGACCATGCTTTCGGAGGAAGAGATTCGTCTGTTGAGATGGGCAACGCATGAATATTACGAAGGGGAGGGGGAGATCATCGATGCGGGTTGTTTTCTGGGTGGCTCAACCATGGCTCTGGCCGAGGGGTTGGCACGGAATGAGCGAACATCGGCTCGCCAGATGACCATCCACACCTTTGACCGATTTATTGTTCACCCGCACGAAATGGGAGCCTTTTACATTACTCCTTTTGCCCAGATCCAGTCTGCTGGAAGTTTCCGGGCATCCTTTGAGGAAAATGTCACCCCGCTCCGCAGTCGCATCCAGGTCACCGAAGGTGACCTTTTGCAGCAGGTTTGGAGCAAAAAGCCTGTTGAAATTCTGTTTGTCGACGTGGCCAAGACGCCGCAACTGAATGAGCATCTGATCAAGGAATTCTTTCCTCAATTGATTCCCGGCAGATCCTTGTTAATTCAACAGGATTATAACTGGCACGGACTGCCCTGGTTGGTTCTTGGAATGGATTTCTTTGCGGAAAAGTTTGAGATTCTGGATGATCTGCCCTACGGCACACGAATGTACCGCTGCATTCAGTCCATTCGCCCGGAGGAGGCGGCGCTGTTCTCCTATGCCGGACTGACGGTTGAAGATGCGGAACAAGCATTCCAGCGAATACGGCCAACCATTACGCCGGCATTTGTTCCGCACTTTCTTATGAACGAGGCTGCCTTTTACACCGAAAGAGGAATCCGAGACCGAGTTGCCCCCTTGTTGCTACAGGCTCTGGAATGCGACTCGACTGGACAAGTGGCCCCCTTTTTGAAAAGCCATTATCCGGATCAAATGCAGGGGCCGGAATGGTTGACACCTTGTCCTTCGATCCGAACCCCAGCATTTCAGCTAATTTCCCAAATGTCATCCACAGAAGCCGAACTCCTTTACGCTCTGGTTAAGGGGCTCGCCCCAGAGCGGGCCCTGGAAATTGGAAGGGCCCGGGGAGGGTCCACGTTTATCATTGCTTCGGCCTTGCGATCCATCGGCACCGGCAAGCTCGTCTCCGTGGATCCCGACAATCTCCCTGAACATCGAATTGAAGACGGACTGAGAGCAAGACTTTCTCCTTGGGTCTTTTTTGTAGATGGGTATGCGCCATTCGTTCTTCCAGAGGCCGAAAAGTTGGCTCACGGGAAATTCAACTTCGCTCTAATCGATGCGGATCACAGCTATGAAGCATGTAAGCGGGATATCCTGGGCGTCATTCCACATCTTTCTCCCGGGGCCCATATCCTGTTGCATGACGCCCACTATGGTGGGGTGAGAGATGCTGTCGCCTACGCCTTGGCTCATCTGCCCCTGCATGATGGTGGATTGCTGGTTCAGGAGCGAAACAGTGATTTAGTCCACAACTCTTATAACGGCGAACCCTCTTATTACGGCGGATTTCGACTGCTTCAATACGCACCGAGGGGATGGAATGCGGGGGACTCCTTTCAACAAAGCTCTCCCTCCACCTTGTCCAGAGTGTTTGGCCTCCAAGAAAAAAATTCCCGTCTTTGGCGCGCAAGGGCCCAAGATCAGAGATAAAAAACGCAAGGAATAAAATTATTTTCGACCCGCTGAAATTATTTTAGCAGGATGATCCCGATTTCCGTAGCCCCGATTAGAGTCGGGGTAAAAGAATTGGGTATTTAGAGCAAAATCACGGCGGCCCGATGAATTAAAGCCCGTAAAAACCCGTACAGACCGATGGGGTTAGGGAAGCATGGGATTCACCCGATTTTTCAGTTCGCTAAGGAACACCTAATCAAAAGTTGATGAGAATCGATAATAATATCGCTTCCGCTTATAAAGCCCTAGAGTCAATACCTAATGGAGCATTTATCACACAAAAAAACCTTACTTGATATTACCCTCGCTGAGGCAGTTAAAGATAAAGCAACGGAGCAAAACGGCGGGACACCCCTTTCCAGGCCTATGCATGGTGTAGTTGTGCGAAAGCTAAAGACTCATTTTGATTATCGTGGCAGTGTTACTGAATTATATGATCCAAGATGGAATTATCACCCTGATCCGTTGGTCTTTTGTTATAGCTTCACCATTAAGCCAAAGGTTGTGAAAGGATGGGGTTTGCATCGTCAACATGAAGACCGCTATTTGTTGATACAGGGCACGATGGAATTAGTTATGTTTGATCCTAGGCCTGAAAGTCCTACTTATGGACAGGTATATCGTACAATTCTGTCTGACAAAGATCGTTGTATTATTAACGTACCGAAAAATGTATGGCATGCTGATCATAACATTGGAGATACGGATGTTATTGTGGTGAACTTTCCAACTATCCAATACGATCATTCATCGCCTGATAAGTGGAGGCTTCCAATTAATACGCCTTTGATACCGCATGCATTTCCTGCGGAATGCATTGGTGGTTAGCTTCTTTCCATGCCTCGGTTCACTGTTCTTTTGCCAACGCACAATCGAGCGGATTTATTGCACTATGCAATAGAATCGGTCCTCTACCAATCCTCAATAAATTACGGAGCACCCAATTTTAGTAGCGAATTGGTTTCGAGGCAGTGAGGACATAACTCCTTCTAATGGAACAGCTATCAAGGCGCTGAAAGGCCTCTTATATAGAAGGCTTCAAGTTAGCCCGATAAGTCTAAAGGCAGGATCATCCAGTTTGATGCGAAAGAGCGCAAAACGCTTTTTGGAAATAATTAGGCTATTTCTGCTTAACGGTAATTTTATACGCTTTCTTTCGTGCAGTATCTTTCTGTTCTTCGGTAAGTATATATCCACCAGAGCCCATAAGTTGAGGGGTTGCACGCTCCTTTGGATGACTTAGTCCGAGAATGTGTCCCAATTCATGTGCCATGGTTCGGCCAAAAGAGCCTTTCGCAAAAGGTTCTGGCTCGACCAGGAGGCATTTCTGCGGCGGCAAATTCCCGCCCGATGGTTTATCCGTCCATTCTCCGATCAGAATTCTTGCCCCCTTGCATGCGTTGCCTTGGGAGGTTCCCCCGAGGTAGGGAACAGCATAGATGTTTACAACACGTTCCTCCTCCCGATCGATGGGCAGAATGGATAGGTATTTCTGAATTCGTTCCGGGTCTCCATGCCCTTCGCTGTCTCTTTTGGTCGCAAGAACATAGGAGATCACCTCATCCCGATGGGTGTCATTGATGGGGCAATCTTGAATCCCATCTAGGATCCATTCGACATTAGCTTGGGACCAGATCCGGTTGACTTCCGGCAAAACCTTTTCCTCGATCATTTTCGGGGTGATCCAGCTGCTCATATTCACGCCCTTCTTTGTCATGGATAGATCAGTTGTCAGGTGAATTCGAAGGCGAAGAGTTAGCTTCTCGCTTGGCTCGGGGGATGAAGTGGTTTCTGAGTGGCCTGCAGAGAAAGGGGGCGCAAATAATATGAAGAATGAAAAAAGCAAAGGGCGGATAATTATATTATCTCGTTCCATTTCGCAAAAGCGTATCCAAGCGATGTTGGCTGTCGAGGAGTAGCCCCATCTTCCGATCCTTCGCAGTACGCGGGTGATTGTCTTGCCAAGAACCGGATAGTGTTTAAAGAAGTTCAATGAACTACTTCTTCCAAGCACTAAAAAAATACGCAACGTTTTCCGGTCGAGCCCGAAGAAAGGAGTTTTGGTACTTCATCCTCTTTTCATTTATTTTGCAATTTGTGGTGAGCGCTGTGTTGGGTTTTGTGGAAAGAAGTTTTCTGATCGAGGAAGGGCAGGAGCCGTTCCTCCCGGGGGTGGTGTCCTTTGTTTTTAATCTTGGGCTTTTTCTTCCCACCTGGGGAGTGGTGTGGCGGAGAATGCATGATGTGGGTAAGAGTGGCTGGTTCGGGCTGATCCCAATCTACAATCTGATTTTGGCGTGCCAGGACGGGAACAAGGGCGAAAACCGTTTTGGACCCGATCCTAAGGGGTAGTTCGAGGATTTTGACCGGAAGGCTTGAGGCAGCGTCGGAAGCTCGAAGGTTGACACATTGGTTTCGAAGAGGAGTCTAGAATGATGAAACAACAAATGGCTCGAATAATTCAAATGTTGGTCTTCGTTCTGGTCGCCCTGTTTTTGGGGGCACCTCAGGCTTCGGCCGGAACCAAGTGGGATCGTTGCGTGAATCGGATGAACTCCCGAGGAGACAAGGTGCCGGATGCAAAAGGACGGCACTGCTGGGACACCGATGATGACGATGACGAGGAAGACGATGATGATAAGTGTGGAGACTCGAAAAAAGGCTGTGGTGGCAAGAAGTCGTGCCGTGACAAGGATGACGACGACAAAAAATAACAAAAATTAATTAGAAACTGGAAAAGGGCGGATTCGAAAGGTTCCGCCCTTTTTCTTTTTTGGAATTCACTGGTCGGCGTGAGAGGAGTGAGGAAACATAAGCCTATGAGAATTCGATTTCTGGCAGGTTTAGGGCTCGGTTTGCTGTTTTTCTTTTTGGGGAGCGTGAGGGCGGAGGCCCTTTCCGTCGCCACTGCAGAGGCTTGTGCCCAGCAGTGGGCAAATTATGTCGGCCAAGGGAAAGCGGATGAGCTGGCCAAGATTTTAGACGATTCGTATCAGCATATTCACGGGACAGGGTTGGTGGAGAACAAGGAGGAGTTTCTCGGGGCGTTGCGAAGTGGAGCACGAAAATATGAACCGATCCAGTTGGAGGAGGTGAAGATGAGATTGTTCGGCGAGTGTGCGGTCGTGTGCGGGAAATTCGTCTTAAAAGTGTTAGTGAAGGGAAAGATTATGGAAGGGGTGAATCGTTTTACTTTTGTCGTAGTGCAGACCCCGCTGGGGCCAAAGATCGTTTCGTTTCAGGCTACGGCGATCAAGCCGGCTAGTTAGGCTGGCTCAAAGGAAACTTCCTGCCTTTTGCGGGGCAGCTGGTTTCAGCCCTCCCTTGGATATATTGAGCTCATGGCATTAAGATGGGGAGTCACAAATATCTAATATCCCTTTAGTAATATATTAAAAATCACAAAATGTTTGACATGGATAACTTGAATACTACATGTAGTGGTGATGCGAAAAAAAAGCCACCATATATTGTTCCTAATACCGCTATTATTCCTTTCTGCGTGTGCGTCGACTCCGCCAATGCACTTTGTGGATTCTGATACATCAAAGAATGATGGCTTAGCAACCGGGGTTAGCTCATCTCAATTTAGCCTGACAACAGGGGTAAGGGATTTTCAGGCTTCGACCGCCGCGAAAGACGGCGCAGTTGGGGAGACGAGTGGGGAGGCGACGAGACGATCGATTTTGTGCGGGTTGGTGGAGTGGGGAGACAACGGAGTGGGTACGGCAGCTCAAAAAGCTGGAATTAAGAATGTCAAAACGGTTCAGAATGGCGGAACTGATATTCTGTGGGGAATTGCTTACTCTGAGCAGCAGACCATTGTCACTGGGAGTACCAACGAAGTAGTCGCGAAAAGCAATTCAGCCCAAAATGATTCTTCTTCAAAAGTTAGAATAGATAACAAAAAAGCGGGCCGATTGGTGTTGGTTAACCCCGAGGAACCAGGAGAGGTGCTGGTGTCGACCAAGCCGGTGGAAGGAGTTCAGCAGTGAGGAGCCGGCATTTCGATTTGCTGATAACTTTTGGAGCCGTGCTGATCTCCGCGTGGTCACCAATTCTTTTCGCCCAAAATGCTGCAAACCCAGTTGTTGCAAAGTCGACTCCAAGCGTCACTTTGGTTACGAAAGAGTACCCCGATGGCACGAGGCAAGTCGTTCGATGGGCAGATCTAGGTGCTGGGGATATCGATAAGGGTGAGGCACATGGCGGGGCACCAAAAATTGTGCCCTTTGATGCAAAAAAAGATGGCTTTGTACCCAGCGCACAGCCTGAACCCACGCAGACCCAAGTAGAAATGTCCACAAGTACAACCAGTCTAGGCACTCAGCCGAAGATGAGAGCCAAGCCAGTAGAAGCCTACGAACCTGACATGCTCTATGCGCGTTTTCAGATTGGGGTCAGTATTCTAAACGATCAAAGCGTGCAGCAGGTCGGCGGAGTATCGACGACAACAAATCTCACGTTTGATCCTGGTTTGCGCGGGATGCTCGAGGTAGGTGGTAATCTGATGGAGTATCTCGCCTTGGAAGGAAATATTGGGGCGGTTTGGAATTCTTGCAATCAAGGGTCATCAGCAGGTTTATTTCAAGTTCCGGCAATGATCGGTTTATTGGGCAAGTATCCGATTCAAGTCGATGGTGGGCCAAAATTAACCCCTTACTTTGGAATTGATGGCGGAGTGAGTGCGCTTTTATACGAAAGCTTGAGTTTTGTTCCGCAGGGTCAAACAGAAACCTACTCAGGTTCACCAAACTATCTGACTCCTGTTTGGCAAATCCGGACAGGAGTGATGGTTGAGCTTCAAGACAAATGGCAACTCGTTGCAGGATACTCCTTCATGGGAACGTGGGGATCGATCGGTACGGAGAGTAATATCAATCTTGGGTTTCTTGGAACATCCACCTTAGAGATTGGATTCCAGGCCCAATTTTAGTCAAAGAGGATGCGGAACTTCGAAGGGCTGGAGAGAAGAGGTGAGAACTATTATGCGGGTCGGAAATCAACCTGTCCTACTTCGCTCCTAACCCGCTGCGCGGCGTAGCTTCGAAGGGCTGGAGAGAAGAGTTGAGAACTATTATGCGGGTCGGAAATCAACCTGCCGTTTTTGGAGGTCGATTTTCAGAACGGCGACTCGGAGGCGGGTGCCGGCCTTATAGATTTTTCCGGAACGGCGACCGCGAAGGGAGCGTTGGGCGGGGTTGAAGGAAAAGAAGTCGTTCTGAATCGATGAGACATGGATTAGGCCCGAAAGAAGGAAGTCGGGCAGTTCGACAAACATTCCGAAGTTGGTCACTTCGGTGACAATCGCTTCGAACGTTTGGCTGGGGTTGGGTCCTGACTGCATTTCGAAATATTCGAGAAGTTTGAGTTTCTTTGATTCCTGCTCCGCCTCGGCTGCGGTGCGTTCTGTGCGAGAAAGATGTTGGGCGAGGGAATCGAGCGCTGCTCCTTCAATTCGGGGAGTGCCTTTCGAGTGGGCGAGGGCACGGTGGACGAGGAGATCTGCATAACGGCGGATGGGAGAAGTGAAGTGGGTGTAGTGAGATTTTGCCAAACCGAAATGGCCGAGACTTTTGGGAGAGTAGACGGCCCGTTTGAGAGAGCGAAGAAGACCGATCTTAAGGGCGTAGCCATCGGGACGACCGGGAAGAAGCTTTAGAATTTTCTGAATTTCGCCCCGCTGGGTGAGGTCGCCTGCTTTGATCCCGTGGGCGATGAGAAGTTCCCGATATTCGACCAAGCGGGATTCGTCGGGTGTTTCGTGAATTCGATAAAGGGCAGGGCGTTTTTCGTGGTTGAGGTGGCGCGCGACCGATTCGTTGGCGAGGAGCATAAACTCCTCGATCAGCTGGTGGGATTCATCGGAGGATTCTTTTTCGATTCGGTTGGGTTTGCCTTGGGGATCGAGGAGGATACGCAGTTCGGGGAAATCGAGATCGAGGGAGCCTTGGGCAAAGCGTTGCCGACGAAGAGCTGAGGCGAAGTGCCAGGCGCGTTGAAGAAAGCGGTCTAGGTCATCTTGGGCGGGGCGGCGCAGGCGAAGAAGAGCTTCGGCGTAGGTCAACCGATGGCGGGAGTAGATAACGGAGCGGGTGAAGCGGGTGGCGCCGGGCTTGCCTTCGGCATTCAAACGGATGAAAGCGGAGTAGGTGAGGCGCTGTTCGTTGGGGCGAAGGGAGCAGAGGCCGTCAGAAAGGCGGGGCGGGAGCATGGGGATGACCCCGTTAACGAGGTAGACGCTGTTGGCGCGTTTTCGGGCTTCGTGATCTAGTTCGGACCCAGGTTTGACGTAGTGGGAGACGTCGGCGATGTGAACGCCGACTTCGACGTGGCCTTGGGGAAGTTCGCGGAGAGAGATGGCATCATCGAAATCGCGGGCGGTATCGGGA
>Ga0209189_1003529_pt1 | contig 10475 bp, 3 predicted proteins | sample C_130820_EF_Meta_FD_187308 | JGI IMG/M metagenome (GOLD analysis project Ga0209189, IMG submission 187308) | Freshwater microbial communities from Lake Croche, Canada to study carbon cycling - C_130820_EF_MetaG (SPAdes) (version 3) | ecosystem: Environmental > Aquatic > Freshwater > Lake | place...
ACTTCAGGAACAAATGGTTCTGATGGTTCATCAGGTACTTCAGGTACAAATGGTACAGATGGTTCTTCGGGTTCATCAGGTACTTCAGGTTCTTCAGGAACTTCAGGTACTTCAGGTTCTTCAGGAACTTCAGGTTCAAGTGGAACGAATGGTACACATGGTTCGTCAGGAACTAATGGTACGACAGGTACTTCAGGAACATCTGCAAGTTCAGGTTCGTCAGGAACAAGTGGTACTGATGGTACAAGTGGAACTTCAGGTTCAAGTGGTTCATCAGGTTCGTCAGGTACAAGTGCGACAAGTGGTTCATCAGGAACTTCAGGTTCATCAGGAACAAACGGAACTGATGGCTCATCAGGAACAAGTGGTACTTCAGGTTCTTCAGGTACTTCAGCTACTGATGGTTCATCAGGAACTTCAGGCACTAATGGTACGGATGGTTCATCAGGTACATCAGGAACTAATGGAACTTCAGGTTCAAGTGGTACAAATGGAACTTCAGGTTCATCAGGAACTTCAGGTTCTTCAGGAACTTCAGGTACTGATGGAACAAGTGGAACATCAGGTTCATCTGCGACTGCAGGTACAAGTGGTTCTTCAGGAACAACTGGTACATCAGGTACAAATGGTACAAATGGTTCTTCAGGAACAAGCGGTACTAATGGTACATCAGGTTCTTCTGCAACTGCAGGAACAAGTGGTTCATCAGGAACTAATGGTACAGCAGGTACTAATGGTTCTGACGGAACTTCAGGAACTTCAGGTTCAAGCGGTACTTCAGGTTCAAGTGGAACAAGTGGCTCTGCAGGTACATCAGGTACGGCAGGTTCAAATGGGACTTCAGGAACAAGTGGTACTTCAGGTACAGCAGGTTCAAACGGAACTTCAGCAACTGCAGGTACATCAGGTACAGCAGGTTCAAATGGTACTTCAGGAACTAATGGTACGGATGGTTCGTCAGGAACTTCAGGTACTAACGGAACTTCAGGTTCTTCAGCAACTGCAGGTACAAGTGGTTCAAGTGGTACTTCAGGTTCATCAGGTACAACTGGAACATCAGGAACTAATGGTACTGCAGGAACAAGTGGTTCATCAGGTTCAAGTGGTTCATCAGGAACAACTGGAACTTCAGGAACGAATGGTACAAATGGTTCGTCAGGTACTTCTGGTACAAACGGAACTTCAGGTTCATCTGCAACTGCGGGAACAAGCGGTTCATCAGGAACTAATGGTACATCAGGAACAGCAGGTTCTAATGGTACTTCTGCAACTTCAGGTTCTTCAGGTACTTCAGGTACAAGTGGTTCAAGTGGTTCAGCAGGTACATCAGGTACAGCAGGTTCTAATGGTACATCAGGAACGGCAGGTTCAAACGGCACTTCAGGAACAAATGGTACTTCAGGTACAAATGGTTCATCAGGAACTTCAGGAACGAATGGTACAAATGGCTCATCAGGTACATCAGGAACGAATGGTACTTCAGGTTCATCAGCAACTGCGGGTACAAGTGGTTCAACAGGTACTTCAGGTTCTTCAGGTACAAACGGAACATCAGGAACTTCGGGTTCTTCTGCAACTGCAGGAACTTCAGGTTCATCAGGTTCAAGTGGTACATCAGGAACTAATGGAACTTCAGGTTCATCAGGTACTTCAGGAACTTCAGGAACGAATGGTTCATCAGGAACTTCAGGTACAAGTGCTACAAGTGGTTCTTCAGGTACGAATGGTACATCAGGAACTGCAGGTTCTAATGGAACAAGTGGAACATCAGGTTCTTCAGGAACTTCAGGTTCATCAGGAACAAGTGGTTCTGCGGGTACATCGGGTACAGCAGGTTCAAATGGAACTTCAGGAACAAGTGGTACATCAGGTACAGCAGGTTCGAATGGCACATCGGGTACTTCAGGTACATCGGGAACAGCAGGTTCAAACGGAACTTCAGGTACAAGTGCAACAGATGGTAGTTCAGGAACAAGTGGAACAAACGGAACAAGTGGTTCATCAGGAACATCAGCAACTTCAGGGTCATCAGGTACATCGGGTTCTTCAGGTACAAACGGAACATCAGGAACTTCGGGTTCTTCTGCAACTGCAGGAACTTCAGGTTCATCAGGTTCAAGTGGTACATCAGGAACTAATGGAACTTCAGGTTCATCAGGTACTTCAGGAACTTCAGGAACGAATGGTTCATCAGGAACTTCAGGTACAAGTGCTACAAGTGGTTCTTCAGGTACGAATGGTACATCAGGAACTGCAGGTTCTAATGGAACAAGTGGAACATCAGGTTCTTCAGGAACTTCAGGTTCATCAGGAACAAGTGGTTCTGCGGGTACATCGGGTACATCAGGTTCAGATGGGACATCAGGAACTTCAGGTTCAAGTGGAACATCTGCATCATCAGGTACTTCAGGTACAGCAGGTTCAAATGGAACATCAGGAACAAATGGTACAAATGGTTCTTCAGGTACTTCAGGAACTTCAGCAACTTCAGGTTCAAGTGGAACTTCAGGCACATCAGGTTCTAATGGTACTTCAGGTTCATCAGGAACAACGGGTACTTCAGGTACGAATGGTACTAATGGTTCTTCAGGAACAAGTGGTACATCAGGTTCAAGTGGCTCTTCGGGAACTACGGGTACATCAGGAACTAATGGTTCGTCAGGTACATCAGGTACTAATGGAACTTCAGGTTCGTCAGCAACTGCAGGTACAAGTGGTTCGAGTGGTTCATCAGGAACTACAGGTACATCAGGAACGGCAGGAACGGCAGGTTCATCAGGAACTGCAGGAAACGCAGGTTCTTCAGGTACTTCAGGAACTTCAGGTTCATCAGGAACTTCAGGTACATCAGGTTCTGCAGGAACAGCAGCAACGGCAGGAACGGCAGGAGCATCAGCAGTATATTTTGGTACTTCGGGAACTTCACAAACATTACCTTTAGTTTAGATAAAATAAAAGAATGGCATATTCTAACTTGAATTTCACAATAACTACTGGTTTGAATTTCAAACCTTATGACTTCATTCAGTTAAGTCATGATGCCAATAATTATATAGTAGGGCAGGTAGTTTCATATAATAATGCCACAGGTGCGTTAGTAATGACACCTATATATTTTCAAGGAAGTGGTACATATAATACATGGACTGCTTCTTTAACAGGGTCAATAGGTATTTTTGGAACATCAGGTTCATCAGGAACATCAGGTACATCAGGAACTTATGGTTCGGCAGGAACATCGGCTAATAGTGGTTCGTCAGGTACGTCAGGAGCATCAGGCTCTTCAGGTACTAATGGATTATCAGGTTCATCAGGAACTAATGGAAATTCAGGTACTTCAGCATCAAGTGGTTCATCAGGTACATCAGGTACAAATGGCAATACAGGTGCATCAGGTTCTAATGGTACGGCAGGTACATCAGGAAGTTTAGGTTCTTCAGGAACTACAGGAACTACAGGAACTTCAGGTTCGTCAGGGTCAAGTGGCACATCAGGCACTAACGGAACGTCAGGTTCTAATGGGGCTTCAGGAAGTTCTACTAATAATGGTTCATCAGGAACATCAGGAGTTTCAGGTGGTTCGGGTTCTAATGGAACACAAGGAACTTCAGGTTCTGCAGGTAATTCTGCGGCAAATGGTTCATCGGCTTCTTCAGGAACTTCAGGAGCATCAGGAAGTAATGGTAGCTCAGGTTCTAATGGAAATTCAGGAACAAGTGGTAGTAGTGGTAGTGGAAGCGGTAGTAATGGTACTAATGGAACATCAGGTTCATCGGGAACAGCAGGAACATCGGGTTCATCGGGTTCAAATGGAACAACAGGTGCTGCTTCTGTTTCTAATGGTACTTCAGGTTCATCAGGTTCATCAGGTGTAGGTCGTTCAAGTGGTGCTTCAGGTGTTTCAGGATTAACAGGTTCTAATGGAACATCAGGTTCAAATGGTGCATCAGGTGCATCAGTAACACAAGGTGCTTCAGGAACATCAGGTTCAAATGGTACTTCAGGTTCATCAGGTTCATCAGGTGCAGGTCGTTCAAGTGGTTTATCAGGAGCTTCAGGTACTTCAGGTTCTAATGGTACTTCGGGTTCAAATGGTACTTCAGGTGTAGGTCGTTCAAGTGGAGTATCGGGAACATCAGGTTCATCAGGTTCTACAGGTACTAATGGTACATCAGGAAGTAATGGAGCTGCAGGTGGTAATGGTGCATCGGGCGGTTCAGGTACATCAGGTTCTAATGGTACTTCAGGTTCATCGGGTTCATCGGGAGCAGGTCGTTCAAGTGGTTCATCAGGAGTATCAGGTGGTTCAGGTACATCAGGTTCTAATGGTACTTCAGGTTCATCAGGAGCAGGTCGTTCTAATGGTGCTTCAGGTGGTTCAGGGACATCAGGAAGTTACGGAAGTAGTGGTACTAATGGCTCATCAGGTGTAGGTCAATCAAGTGGTGGTTCAGGCACATCAGGTTCATCAGGAACGAGTGGGTCAAGTGGTAGTAGTGGTGTAAATGGTGCTAATGGTTCAAACCCAAATGCAATTACTTATATAGGAAATGGTAGTGTAGCTTATACAGCAGCAGGAGGTTTTTATGCACCTAATTCATGGAGTACAATTTTAGGAGGGTTATACAATTGTACTAATGGAGGTAATTTTAACATTGTAGTTGGAGGTTATAATAATCAATCACATAATAGTTATGGAGTAGTAGGAGGTGGTTATGGTAACTCAAATTCAGGATATGCAAGTGTAATATTAGGAGGATATTCAAATAATATTGGAGGTGGTTCTTTCAACGTGATTGGAGGAGGTGGTCAAAACTATGTAAATGGTAGTTATAATAGTATTATTGGCTCAAGATTAAATTCAATAGGTGGTGGTTATTCATATTCTTCAATATCAGGTCAATATATAGCAGCTAATGCATCTTTTACAACTTTTTCATCGTATTTATTTAAATGTGGTGGTTCATTTTCTATAGACCATCCAAATCCCGTAAAAAAAGATACACATCAATTAATTCATTCATTTGTTGAAGCACCAACCCCTGATAACATCTATAGATATAAAATTAAAACTTGTAATTGTCAAGCAATTTTAGAGTTACCAAGTTATTATAAGTTTTTAAATAAGAATGACCAAATTTCAGTAACAGCAAATGATAATTTTGGTTCTGCATATGGAATTATGGATGAGTCACAAAGTTGTGTTAACTTCGTTTCAGAATTAGATGGTAGCTTTGATGTGCTAATAATTGGTACAAGAAAAGATAAAGCTGTTTCTAATGCATATATGGGAGTTGAAGTATTAAACTCAACAACTTTAAATTCAAGTAATTTTATAAAATAAATTTTAATTAAAATGATAGTAGCAAAAATTAGTCCTGCAGCGACTAAAATTATTCAAACAAGTCCATTCGAACATACAACTCTATCAGGCGAGTATATGTGCGTAAGTGTGGCTAAATATGTTATTGGTTCTATTGATGGAACACATAACGATGCAAATATTTTCGAAGTAAAATTTGGAAATATCAAATACGAAAAAAATCCCGATGGTAGTAATAGCAGACCAATGATGGATACAATTATCACGCATAGATTAAAAATGACAACTAATGAAGTTTCTGATTGGGGTCAAGATGATAGTGTTTTAATTGACCTTATTGCAGCTAAACTTAACTTATCCGTTCTTGAAAAGAACATCATGGATATGAGTTTTACTATCTAATTTATACAACAATAAATGGCTTATTCAAATTTAACGTTTTCAGTACCTACTGGATTATTTTATGTAGCAGGTGACTATGTACAATTCAGCTACGATGCCAACAATTATATTATTGGTAACGTTGTTTCGTACAATAATAGTACAGGCTCTATGGTAATTACACCTACATACTTCAAAGGAAGTGGTAGTTATGGTAGTTGGACTTTAAATTTAGCAGCTCAAAATGGAACTGATGGTACTTCAGGTACAAAAGGTTCTTCAAATAGTTCAGGAAGTAATGGAACATCGGGTACTTCAGGAACATCTGCATCAAGTGGTTCATCAGGAACATCTGCAACCACAGGTTCTTCAGGAACATCAGGAACAAATGGTGGTACATCAGGAACTACAGGTGCAAATGGAAGTTCAGGTACATCATCTACTTCAGGTACTTCAGCATCTTCAGGTACTGCAGGTTCTAATGGTACATCAGGTACTACAGGAACAAGTGGTGTAAGTGGTTCTTCAGGAACTTCTGCATCAAGTGGTACTAATGGTGCAAGTGGTTTAAGTTCAACAAATGGTTCATCAGGTTCTTCGGCATCAAGTGGAACAAGTGGTGCAGCAACATCATCAGGAAATAGTGGTTCTACAGGAACAAGTGGTGCTTCAGGAACATCGGCATCAAGTGGTTCATCAGGCACATCAGGTACTTCAGCATCAGGAACTTCGGGTTCATCGGGTACATCAGGTACATCAGGTTCATCAGGTTCATCAGGAACTTCAGGTTCTAATGCAAGTTCAGGAATAAACGCAACATCAGGAACATCAGGTTCATCAGGTTCATCAGGAACATCGGGAACTTCAGGTTCAAGTGGTTCTTCAGGTTCTTCAGGAATTAATGGTACTGCAGGGACATCAGGTTCATCAGGTTCTTCAGGCACAAGTGGAACTAATGGTACATCAGGTTCAAATGGTTCTTCGGGCACTTCAGGTACATCGGGTTCATCAGGTACTTCAGGAACAACAGGTTCTAATGGTACTAATGGTGCAAATGGAGCATCAGGAACATCGGGTTCAAGTGGCTCATCAGGTACTTCAGGTTCTAATGGAACAAGTGGTACATCAGGTTCTGCAGGACCAAGTGGTGTTTCAGGAACATCAGGTTCTTCAGGAACATCAGGTTCAAACGGAACAAGTGGTACAAATGGCTCATCAGGAGTAAGTGGAGTTTCAGGAACATCAGGTTCTTCAGGTGTTAATGGTTCAAATGGTACTTCAGGTACATCGGGTTCATCAGGTTCATCAGGTACATCAGGTTCATCAGGTTCATCAGGAACATCAGGTTCTAATGGAACAAATGGTACATCAGGTAGTTCGGGTTCAAGTGGTGTTTCAGGAACATCAGGTTCATCAGGAACATCGGGTTCTAATGGAACAAATGGTACAAATGGCTCATCAGGAGTAAGCGGTGTATCAGGAACTTCAGGCTCAAGTGGTACATCAGGTAGTTCAGGCACAAATGGTTCATCAGGAGTGAGTGGTACATCAGGTAGTTCAGGAGTTTCAGGAGTAAATGGTGGTGATGGTGCATCATCAACATATAATCCACAATATTATGATGGAAGTAGTAATGTAAAATTTTCTTCTAATATTTATGCAGGTGGTAATTATTGGATGACTGCACCAAGTGGTACTGGTAATAGAGTAAATAGTACTTTTTCATCTTCTCTTGGTGGTACGTATAATACCTTAAGTGGATATGCATCAGTTATATTAGGTGGTCCAAATAATCACGTATATGGTGCTTATGGTTCAATAGGAGGTGGTGGGTCAAATACTGCTTGTATATATGGTGTAGTTCATGGAGGAAGTTATAATACTGCATCAGGATATTCATCAAGTGTAATTGGAGGATTTTTTAGCCAAGCATATGCAAGTTATTCTATAGCTCTTGGAAGTTATGTAAGCAATAATATTGCGTATTCAACTGCTGCTTATTATATTTCAAAGGATGCAGGTTCATTTAGAATTAACCATCCTGACCCTGAAAAAATGGATACTCATTTGTTATATCATAGCTTCGTGGAAAGTCCAACAGCAGGTGATAATATATATAGATATGAAATTGAAACTTGTAATTGTCAAGCATCTTTAGAATTGCCTAATTACTATAAGTTCTTAAATAAAAATGACCAAGTTTGGGTTACACCTGTAAATCATTTTGGAAATGCTTATGGTATTGTAGACGAAACACAAAGTTGTGTATCTTTTTGTTCTGATAAAGATGGGAAATATATGGCTTTAATAATTGGTACAAGAAAAGACCAACACGCAGAAAATTATTGGAATGGAGTAGAAAGAATTAAAGGAACAATGACTCATTCACCTGATACTGCATTAAATTAAAAATATGGCATACTCAAATATATCTTTTACTACAACATCGGGTCTTGGCTATCAAGTCAACGACTTTATAAGTGTAGTATATGATTCTACAACAAGTATTTATGGTCGTGTAGTAAGTTATAATCCTACTAATGGAGCTTTAGTTATTACTCCATATACATTTACAGGAGCATCAGGAACATATAGTAATTGGAAATTTGAATTATCAGGTGTTCAAGGTACAAGTGGTACATCAGGTACATCTGGAACAATTGGAATAAATGCTACTCCAGGAACTAATGGTAGTAGTGGAACGTCAGGGTCAAATGCATCATCAGGAACTTCAGCTATAAGCGGTTCTTCTGCAACTTCAGGTATTACTGCAACTTCAGGTTCTAATGGTACACAAGGTACTTCAGGTTCTGCAGGAACATCAAATACTTCAGGTTCTTCAGGAACAAGTGGAGTTTCACAATTATCAGGTTCTAATGGTTCTTCAGGAACAGCAGGACAATCTGCAAGTAGTACTGAAACAAGTGGTACTTCAGGTACTTCAGGTGCAAGTGGAACTTCAGGTCTTTCAGGAACATCAGGTTCTTCTGCAACTACAGGTACTAATGGTACTTCAGGTAGTTCTGCATCATCAGGAACGACAGGTCTTGCAAGAACAAGTGGTGCATCAGGTGCATCAGGTTCATCAGCAAGTTCAGGAACAAATGGTGTTTCAGGGTCATCTGCAACAACAGGTACTTCAGGAAATACAGGAACAAGTGGTTCTTCAGGTTCTTCAGGTACATCAGGAGCAAGTTATACATCAGGTTCATCTGGAGCAAGTGGTGCAAGTGCTTCAAGTGGTTCATCAGGAAATTCAGGAACAAGTGGTGTAAATGGTGCAGGTGCTACTTCAGGTTCATCAGGTTCATCAGGAGTATCAACTGCATCAGGAAGTTCAGGTTCTTCAGGAACAAGTGGACTTTCAGGTGCTTCAGCAGCTTCAGGAGTTTCAGGCACATCTACGGCTTCAGCAACTTCAGGTTCTAATGGTACTGCAGGTGCAAGTGGAGCATCAGGAGCTTCAGGTACATCTACTGGTAGCGGTTCATCAGGTACATCGGGTTCATCAGGTACTACGGGTGCTAATGGAGGTAATGGTGCTTCAGGAACATCCACAGGTAGTGGACTTTCAGGAACATCAGGTTCTTCAGGAGTATCAGGAGGTAATGGTGCATCAGGTGGTTCAGGTGTAAATGGAGCAGGTGGTGTTTCAGGAACATCAGGTTCTTCAGGTGGTTCAGGTGTTAGTGGTGCAAGTGGTGGTTCAGGAACATCAACAGGTAGTGGAGTTTCAGGGAGTTCAGGTTCTTCAGGTTCAAGTGGTGTAAGTGGTGGCTCAGGTGGTTCAGGTACATCAACAGGTAGTGGTGTTTCAGGAACATCGGGTTCAAGTGGAGTTTCAGGTGGTAATGGTAATTCAGGATTTTCGGGAACATCTACAGGTTCAGGTACATCAGGTTCAAGTGGTGTAAGTGGTGATTCAGGTGGTTCAGGAACTTCAGGTTCAAATGGTGCTTCAGGTGCAAGTATTACAAATCAAGCATATAATTCAACAGGGAATAACTCATTTTATTTTTATCCATTTTCAGTAGGTGTATATTTGACAAATTCTGCTATAACAGGTGGATATGCGAATAATTTTTGTGGTAATTCATATAGTTCTACTATAGGTGGTGGACAATATAATTGTGCTAATAATGGTGTTGGTAATGCAGTAATAGGTGGTGGCTATAATAATATTATTTACGATTCTTTAAATACAATATTAGGAGGATGGCATAATTCTGTAAGTGGTTCAGGTAATGTTATTTCAGGTGGTTGTAATAATACGAATTCAGGTTCTGCTAATTTTATTTTAGGAGGTTGCAGTAATAATGTAAATGGGAGTGATAGTGGTATAGTAGGAGGCAACTACAGAACTATGTACACAAGTAATACTACTTGTTTTCAAAATTTATCAAAAGCGGCAGGTTATTTCTCAATACCTCACCCTGACCCTGCAAAAACAAAAACTCATGAACTAAGACATTCTTTTGTTGAATCACCAACAGAAGGAGATAACCTATATAGATATGTAGTTAAGACTTGTAATTGTAAGGCAACATTAGAATTACCTGATTATTTCAAGTATTTAAATAAAAATGAAACAATTAAAATAGCACCTGTAAATCATTTTGGTAAGGCTTATGGTGAAATTGACCCAACACAAAGTTGTGTGGATTTTACATCAAATTTTGATGGTGAATATAATGTTCTTATATTTGGTACTCGAAAAGACGAGGCTGCTGAAATGTATTGGAAGGGAGTTGAACAAATAAAAGCACCAAGT
>Ga0209189_1003534_pt1 | contig 10466 bp, 8 predicted proteins | sample C_130820_EF_Meta_FD_187308 | JGI IMG/M metagenome (GOLD analysis project Ga0209189, IMG submission 187308) | Freshwater microbial communities from Lake Croche, Canada to study carbon cycling - C_130820_EF_MetaG (SPAdes) (version 3) | ecosystem: Environmental > Aquatic > Freshwater > Lake | place...
CTTCAACAGCCCTTTCACGCTCGACGAGGCCGCGGCGTTCGCCGCCCGGGTCGAGCGCGAGATCGACGGCGACGTCGACCGCGGCGACGCGGCCGGCGGCCCGGACGCGGAGCGGGTGCGCCGCCAGGTGGAGCGGGCCTTCACGCTGGCCTTCGCGCGGCCGCCCGACGCCGCCGAGGCCGACGCGGCCGGGCGGGTCGTGCGGGAGCATGGCCTGGCGACGCTCTGTCGCGTGATCTTCAACACCAACGAGTTCCTCTTCCTGCCCTGACGACGCCGTGCCCTGGCGGCGCGTCGCATCACGATCGTCGAGACGCGACCATGACCGAGCCATCGACCAGCCGGCGCGGCGGATCGCCCACGCTGCCGACGACGCCGGCCGCCGGCGCGTGTCCGACGGCGTCGCAGCCGCCGGCCGCCGTCCCACCGGGCAGCCCCCTCCTCGATCGCCGCGGGTTTCTCGGCGACGCCGCCACGGCGCTCGGCTCGATCGCGCTGGCGGGCCTGCTGGCCGACGACCGCCTGCTCGCGTCCGGGCCCGCGGCCGGCCCCCTCATCGATCCGGCGCGGCCCCACGCGCCGCGGCCCCCCCACTTTCCGGCGCGGGCGAAGAACGTGGTCGTGATCTTCTGCGCCGGCGCGGTGAGCCAGCTCGAGACCTGGGACTGGAAGCCCGACCTCGTGACCTGGGACGACAAGCCGCTCCCCGGCGGTCCGGCCGTGACCTTCCAAGGCCCGGCGGGAAACCTGGCCCGGCCGCAGTATGGATTCCGGCCGCGGGGCGAGACGGGCAAGTGGGTGTCGGACATGATCCCGCACCTCGCCGAATTGACCGACGACATCGCCTTCGTGCACTCGCTGACGAGCCGCACCAACACCCACGGGCCCGCGGAAAACTTCCTCTCCACCGGGTCGATCCTCGACGGGTTTCCGAGCCTCGGCTCGTGGGTGACCTACGCGCTGGGCAGCGAGAACGAAAACCTCCCCGCCTTCGTGCCGATCCTCGATCCCCGCGGCATTCCCCAGGCCAGCGGCAACAACTGGGGGCCCGGCTTCCTCCCGGCGGAGTTCCAGGGCACCGTGCTCGCCGCCGGCACGCCGGTCCGCCACCTCCAGCCGGCCACGGGCGTCGCCCCGGCGGCCGACCGCGACGCCCGCGACCTTTTGCGTCGCCTCAATGACGAGCACCAGCGGCGGCATCCCGGCGACAACGCGCTGGCCGCGCGGATCGCCGCCTACGAACTGGCCGCGCGGATGCAGCTCGCGGTGCCGGAGCTGTCGGATCTGTCCACGGAGTCGGCCGCGACGCTCCGCGACTACGGCGCCGACGACGCCGCCAATCCCCTCAAGGCCGCGTTCGCCCGGAATTGCATCCTCGCCCGCCGGCTCGTCGAGAAGGGGGTGCGGTTCGTGCAACTCTTCAACGGCGCCTACGCCAGCGGCGGTGAGCTCAATTGGGACGGCCACTCGAAGCTCAAGCAGCAGTACGACCGCCACGCGATGATCCTCGACCAGCCGGCGGCCGCGCTCATCCGCGACCTGAAACGCCGCGGGCTGCTCGCCGAGACGCTCGTCGTCTGGTGCACGGAGTTCGGCAGGATGCCGTTCTTCCAGAAGGGGGCCCGGGGCCGCGACCACAATCCCGACGGCTTCACCTGCTGGATGACCGGCGCCGGCGTGCGGCCGGGCGTGAGCCACGGCCGGACCGACGAGCTCGGCGTGAAGGCGGTCGAGCACCCGCATCCGCTCTACGACTTCAACGCCACGATCCTCCACCTGCTCGGCCTCGACCACACGCGGCTGACCTTCCGCCACAACGGCCTCGACCGCCGGCTCACCGACGTCCACGGCCACGTGATCCGCGAGATCCTCGCCTGACCGTCCGGCCGTCAGGGCGCGGCGGCGGGCGGCGTCGCGAGTCCCGCGCCGGCCATCCACTCGATGACCCGCTCGGGCCAGTGGCTGACGGGCAGCGGGCCCGGCTTCATCCCGAAGCCGTGTCCCCCCTTCGCGTAGACGTGGAGCTCGCAGGGGATGCCGCGCTTCTTGTACTCGAGGTAGACAAGCGCGCTCCCCGCCGCCGTCCAGGGGTCGTCGGTGGCGTGGACGAGGCACATCGGCGGCGACTTCGCCGTGACCGCGATCTCCGGCAGGAGCGGGGCGTCGGTGCCCTTCTGCGTGAGGTAGGCCGGATACACCGGGATCGCGAAGTTCGGCGTGGCGTCCTCGGCCTCGATCACCGGGTCGGGCGTGTAGGTGCGCTCGTTGGCATGCAGGGCCGTCATGATCGCGAGGTGGCCGCCGGCGGAGAAGCCGAGGATGCCGATCCGGTCGGCCGCGAGGCCCCACTCGGCCGCCCGCTTCCGCACGGTGCCGACGGCGCGCTGCGCGTCCTGGAGCGGCAGCCGCGGCTCGGCGGGCACGCGATACTTGAGCAGCACCGCCGTCACGCCGTGGCGGACGAGGAAGTCGCAGACCTGCGTGCCCTCGTGCTCGTAGGCGAGGATGCTGTAGCCGCCGCCGGGGCAGACGATCACCGCCGTGCCGCAGGGCTTCTCCGGCCGGAAGACCGTGAGCATCGGCTTCGTGACGTTCGTGAGCCGCACGATCCCGTCCGACGGCTCCTTGACGATCTCCTTCTCCGGCCCGATCGACGCGGCGGGGGGCTCGGGCGTGCCGCCGGGCCAGAGCTCGACAACGACGGGCTCCGCGCCGCGGGCCCATCCGGCCACGGCCGCGAGCAGCACGAGCCATGCCGGGAACGACGCCCGCCGGCCCGGGATTCGAACGTTGTGATGCATGTCGGCCCCCCCGAGAGAGAAAATGGAGGCCGTCAGGATACCGTGCGGTCGCGGTTTGCCCCAGGCGGCGAGCCGGCGGCGGCACGGGGCACCGCGGTCCGGCCGTGCCGGATGCGGGCTATGGCAGCACGAGCAGGTCGTTCTCCACGTGGACGATGCCGGGCGCGGCCCAGGCGGCCTCCTGGGCCTGGTTCCGCTCGGCCCAGGAGTGGACGGTGCCACGCAGCTTCACGGTGCTGTCGTTCACCTCCACCTGCACGCGGCCGGCGTCGAGGGCCGCGTAGCGCCGGAAGGCCTCCTCGATCCGCCGCTTGACGTCGGCCGGCGCCGCCCGCGGCACCACCGCGATCCGGTTGGTCACGCCGCGCACGCCCGTCAGCATCCGCACGTCCTTCTCGGCGGCGTCCCCCTGGTGCTTCCAGTCGCACGTGCCGTCGAGCGTCACCCAGCCCTGCGACACGCCCACCCGGATCCGCGTCTCGTCGACGGCGGAGTTCCAGGCGAGACTGTCGAGCACGGCGGACGCGAGTTCCTCGTCGGTCCGCGCGTGGCCCGCCGCCGGCGCGACCACGATCTCGTCGGCCACCGCGCGGACGCCTTCCACCCGCTTGGTCACCTCCTCGGCGCGGCTCTTTTCGCGCAGCGAGCCGACCGTGCCGGAGAGTGTGACGATCCCTCCCTTGACGGCGACGCCGACGTGCGACGACTCGATCGCCGGCTCCCACTCGAGCTCGGCCTGGACGTCGTGCTGCAGCTGGGTGTCGGATTTCATGGACGGGGTCTCCGGGGATGAAGGGGGAGAGGACACGACCGCGCCACCGGAGGCGTCCATCCATGGACCGCCGTCCGGCGGGCGTCGGTCACGGGCCGCTACCGCAGCCGCCGCGAGGCGGGGACGGCGACCAGCCGGCCGCGGCCCGTCGTCGGCGCCGGCGTCCACGACGGCTCGGTCGTGACGACGACGGTGTCGGCGATCACGGTCGTCGGCGCGATCGACGCGCAGCAGCGGGCCGCGGGCACGACGACCTCCTCGACCACCACGGTGGCGTGCTCCACGTACCGTGGCCGGCAGCAGGCCACCGGCGGGCACGGCGCGGGGCAGGCCGGGGCGCAGCACGCCGCCGGGCGCACCGTCTCGTACACCACCTCCTCATACACCGGCTCGCAGCAGGCGGCGCGACGGGAGCGGTGGCAGCCGGCCTCGGCGTCCCATCCCGCCACGGCGGCGGCGACGACGACGATCGGACAGACCAGACGAACGAACAGGCTTCGGACCATGACAACATCTCCTGGAAGGAAGATCGCACCCACGACCATCGCCATCCCGACGCGGGAGGGCTCTCGCGGCCGAACCATCCGGAGGCCGTGGCGTGAAGGCAAGCGGCGGCTGCCGTCCGCCTGCGGGCGTGCCGCCGGCGGACGGCCCCGGGGCGGGCGAAGCGCGGGGATTTCCGGGGCACATGCCGGTGCGGATCGCGCGCCGCACGGCGGACACACCCGGGCCGGCCATCGGTCGGAACGGCCTGCGGCGTGGTAGGCTTCGCGGCGGCGTCGGCGGGGGCGATGGGCTTCCGCGGCGCTTTCCCTTCCCACACCGCCACGGCGAGCGAATCACATGACCATCGGCTTCATGTCCACGTCCGTCGACCATCGGGCCGCTGACCGCGCGGACGGCGTGTCCACGCGGCGCGTCTGTGTCGCGGGCGGCAGGCCGCGGGCCGGCCGAGTGCTGCGGTCGTGGCGCGGGCTCCCGTTCCTCGGGCTCGTCGCCGTGACGCTCGCGTGGGGCACGCGGCCCGCCCCGGCCGCCGAGACCGCCGCGGCCGACGGCTGGGCGGGCCGCGCGCCCCGCGACGAGATCCGTCCGACGTTTCGGGCCGAAGCGTCCGGTGGCCGCGACGGCGGCGGCTGCCTCGTCATCGAACACGACGCCCGCCCCGGCCTCGACGGCTGGTACGAGCGGGCGTTTCCGGTCACGGGCGGTTCGTGGTTCCGCTTTCACGTCGCCCGCCGGGTGGAGGGCGTGGGGCTGCCGCGGCAAAGCTGCCTCGTGCGGATCCGCTGGGAGGACGACGCGGGCAAGATCGTTCCGCTCGACGCCCGTCCCCCGCACGCCGACGAGGGGCAGCCGATGCCGTCCGCGGAGCCCGAGTATCCCGGCGACGGCGCGACGGGGGGCGACGGCTGGACCGACGTCGACGGCACCTACCGCGCGCCCTCGCGGGCGGTGCGGGCCGTGGTCGAGCTCCACCTGCAGTGGGCGCCCGGAGGCCGCGTCCGGTGGAGCGGGGCCGAGTTCGTGCCGGCCGAGCCGCCGCCGCGGCGCACCGTCCGGCTCGCCGCGGTGCATCACCGCCCGGCGGGCCGCTCCCCCGAGGCCAACCGGGCGGAGTTCGATCCGCTGCTCGCGGAGGCCGCGCGGCAGGGGGCCGATCTGGTCGTGCTCGGCGAGACGGTGCCGAGCGCGCGGACGAAGCTCGAGCCGCACGAGGCGGCCGAGCCCGTGCCCGGCCCCACGACCGCCCACTTCGGCCGCCTGGCGAAAGAGCACGGCCTCCACGTCGTGCTCAGCCTCCTCGAGCGCGACGGCCACCTGATCCACAACACGGCGGTGCTGATCGGGCCCGACGGCGAGGTCGCGGGCCGCTACCGCAAGGTCTGCCTGCCCCCGGGGGAGGCCGCCAAGGGCATCGCGCCGGGACACGACTATCCCGTCTTCGACACCCGCTTCGGCCGCGTCGGGCTCATGGTCTGCTACGACGGCTTCTTCCCGGAAGTGGCCCGCGAGCTGTGCAACCGCGGCGCCGAGGTGATCGCCTGGCCGGTGTGGGGCTGCAACCCGCTCCTCGCGCGGGCGCGGGCCGCGGAGAACCGCGTGTTCGTCGTGTCGAGCACGTTCATGGACGAGTCCTCAGGCTGGATGATCTCGGCGGTGTTCGACCGCAACGGGGTGCCGATCGCCAAGGGGGAGGCGTGGAGCACCGTGGCGGTCGCCGAGGTGGATCTGGGGACGCCCTACCAGGGGCCCTACAACCTCGGGGACTTCCGGGCCATGCTGCCGCGGCACCGGCCGCCACGGCCCGAGGCCCCCTCCGCGGACGGAGCCGGCTCAGCCCGGTGACGGGGCCGGTGACGGGGCCGTTGATGCGGCCGTTGATGCGGCCGTGTGCCGCTCCCGCGGGGGGCGTTTTTTCGATGGTAGGGTAGACGCGGGCATCCGGCGACACCCCCCTCGCCGCCCCCCGGGGCCTGCCATGCACTCGAACATCATCCACGTTCACCTCCACAAGACGGCCGGCACGTCCATCAACAATTGGATCGAGCTGCTCACCGCGGCCGAGCGGGCCCGAAGGACCGGTGAGGACGACCTCTTTTACAAGCGGTGGCACGCGTCGGTGCCGGGCCCGCCACCGGTGCCGGGCCCCAACGATCCCATGCACGAGGAACTGGGCCGCGAGGCCCGTGCCTACTGGGACGTCGTCCACGGCCACAGTGCCGCCCTGGCCACCGCCCAGACCTTCCCCTATCGCTTCGTGATCCTGCGGGAGCCGGCGAGCCGATTCGTGTCGTTCCTGAAGGACTGGCGGCGACTGCCCGACGCCGCGATCGGCGGCCTGCCCCCCGGCGATCGGGAGATGCGGCTGGCGGCCCGCACCCTCGACGCCGGCGAGTTCATCCGCCGGTTTCTCGACACGCCGACCTTCCACACGCTGCGGCAGACGCACGCGCTCCGGGCCGCGGCGGCCTTCGCCCTGCCCGCCGACCGCGTGTCCGGCCGGAACGCCGGCGACCGCGATCTGGCGCTGACGGCGCTCGACGAACTCTTCGACTTCGTGGGGATCTTCGAGGATCTCGACGGCGTCGTCCGCTGCCTCGCCCGCGATCTGGGGGCCGCGCCGCCGGCCGGCATCGGCGCCATCAACGCGGGGCTCACCGACCCCGCGCGTGACGTCATCGACCCCGAGGGCATGGCGATCCTGCGCCGGCTCTGGGCCGACGACTTCGCGATCTACGACCATGCCGTGCGCCGGTTTCGCGAGCGGGCGGGCGACGACTACGACCGCTACGACGAGGACGCGTTCGAGCGTTCCCACCTCGCCACCCGGCTCGCGCAGCTGTCGCCGCGGCGCACCCCCTGGGGCCGCGTGTTCACGATGAACGACCAGGTGGTGGGGTCGGGGTTTCTGGGCCGCGAGCGGCCGGGCTCGGCCGCCGTGCGGGCCTGGACCGGTCCCCTGACGCGGTCGGTGCTGTACGTGCCGGTTCCGGCGGGCGAGCGCATCGACCTGTTTCTCGACCTCGACGACTGGATCGCCGATGACGTGCGGGCCTCGCTGCGGGTGCAGGTCGACGGTCGGGCGGTCGCCTGCGCGGCACGGCCCGGGCGCTGGTGTCGCGAGCGGCTCTGGATTCCCGTGACGACGACGCGGCCGTTCGTGAAGATCGAGATCCTGGTCGACCGGACGTTCACGAGCGCCGAGGCGGGGGGCAGGGAGTCCTACCACGGCAGACGCGGCGCGGCGGTGTCGGCCTACGGCTACCGGCTCACGCCCGCGGCCTGGCGGCCGAACGACCGCTACCCCGGCGAGGCGGTGCTCGTCGCGCACGGCGAGGGTCCGCTCGAGGACGACGGTCACCCCGACCGCGACTGGGCGGTCGCGTTCGGCAACCGGCTCCTCGCGCGGCTCGGCCCGGACGCCAGCGAAAAGGACGTGCTCGCGCTGCTCACGCTCGGCGTGCCCGACCGCGAGCTGCGGGCCATGCCGACGAAGGCCGGCGTCGAGGAGGCGTTTCAGCGCACGCTGCGGCGGCCGCCGCCCCAGGAGTGGCTCGACTTCTGGGTGGGCAAGCGCCGGTTCCTCTGGATCAACCGCCAGCTCACGCTGCGGCAGCTCTACCGCGACATCATCCGCGGCGAGGACTTCCGGCAGCTGCGCGGCCGGCTCTGAACCGGCGCGGGCGTCAGCCGTCCGGCCGGGCGAAGGCGGCGACGACGGCGGGCTTCGTCACCTTGCCCATCGCGTTGCGGGGCAGGGCGTCGACGACGCGGAGCACCCGCGGGATCTTGTAGGGGGAGATGCGGCCGCGGCACCAGTCCCGCAGGCCCTCGGCGTCGAGCGACCGCCCCTCCCGCAGCACCACGGCGGCCGCGACGGCCTCTCCCCAGGTGGCGTCGGGCAGGCCGACGACGGCGCACTCCCCGATGGCCGGATGGTCGAGCAGCGCCGCCTCGATCTCGAGCGCGGAAAGCTTGTAGCCGCCGCTCTTGATGATGTCGAGGCTGCTGCGGCCGAGGATGCGGTAGGAGCCGCGCTCGACGACGGCGACGTCGCCGCTGCGGAACCAGCCGTCCTGGAACGATTCGCGGGTGGCGTCGGGCCGGTTCCAGTAGCCGAGGAACACGTTGGGCCCCCGCACCTGGATCTCGCCGGGTTCGCCGTCGCGGTCGACCGTCCGCCCATCCTCCCCCACGAGCCGCACCTCGACGCCGGGGAGCGGGCCGCCCACGGCGCCCGGACGGCGCTCGCCGTCGTAGGGATTCGAGAGCGCCATGCCGATCTCGGTCATGCCATACCGCTCGAGCAGCCGTTGGCCGGTGAGCTCCTCCCAGCGGGCGAACACGCTCGCCGGCAGCGCCGCCGATCCCGACACCATGAGCCGCATCCGGCGGAAGCCGTCCGCGACCTCCGCCCGCCGCGCCGCGGGCAGCCGGTCGAGCGCCTCGATGAGCCGCACGTAGATCGTGGGCACGGCCATGAACAGCGTGTAGGCGTCGGCGGCCACCCTCGGCAGGATTGCGTCGGCGTCGAAGCGGGGGAACATGTCCACCGTGGCGCCGCTCCACAGCCCGCAGCAGAGCACGTTGACGATGCCGTGGACGTGGTGCAGCGGCAGGAAGAGCGGAATGCGGTCCTCCGGCCGCCAGCGCCAGGCCTCGACGAGCGACTCGATCTGCGCGCGGAGGCAGCGATGGGTGGTGACGACGCCCTTGGGGCGGCTCGTGGTGCCGCTCGTGTAGAGGATCAGCGCCGGGCGTTCCTCGGCCACGTCGGGCGGTGCGACCGCCTGCCCCGGCGCGGCCCCGCCCGGCGACGAAGCCGGCGGCTCCACGAGGCGGATGCCGCGCCGGCGGCAGGCGTCGGCGAGTCCCACGGCGGCGTCGGCCGCGGCGACGACCGCCGTCGGCGCGGCGTCGTCGAGCACGTGGTCGAGTTCGTGCGCGGTGGCCGAGAGGCTCAAGGGCAGGGCAATGCCCCCGGCCTGCCAGATGCCCCAGAGCGTGGCGACGTACTCCGGGCCCGGGGGCACGAGAAAGGCCACCCGCGCTTCCGCGAGGTCGCGGCCCCCGGCGAGCACGGCCGCGGCCACGTGTCCGGCGCGGCCGAGGAGCGCGTCGTAGGTGTGCCGCGCCGGCCCGCACTCGAGCGCCACACGGCCGCCGTGCGCGGCGGCCCGGGCGAGGACGGGAAGAGGGGCCATGGGAAAGCCTCCGGGGTGCGCGGGAACGGCCCACTAGCCGACGAGTGCGCGGAACAGGGCGTACATGAGCGACGGGCCGACGAGGCACCCGAGACCGGTGTAGAAGGTGGCGGTCATCGCGCCGTAGGGGACGAGCCGTTCGTCGGTGGCCGCGAGGCCCGCCGCGACCCCGCTCGTCGTGCCCATCAGCCCGCCGTAGACGAGCGCGGCCCGCGGGTTGTCGAGGCCGATCCTGGCGGCCACGAAGGGCGTCGCCACCATCACGACGATCGCCTTGACGACTCCCGCGGCCACGGCGAGCGCGATCACGTCGCCGGGCGCGCCGAGCGCCGACCCGGTGACGGGGCCGACGATGAAGGTCGCGGCGCCGGCACCGATCGTCGTGAGCGCGACGGCGTCGCGAAAGCCGCAGGCCCAGGCCACGGCGCCGCCGACCGCGAACGCGCTCGCGATGCCGAACGCGAGCGACAGCACGCCGACGAGCCCCGTGCGGCGGAGTTCCTCGAGCCGCACGCCGTAGGCGGTGGCCACGACCGCCAGGTCCCGCAGCATGCCGCCGCCGAGCAGGCCCATGCCGGCGAGCCACTCGACGTCGGCGATCCCCTTGCGTCCGCCCGTCGCCATGCCACCCACGCCGGCGAGGGCCAGGCCGAGGAGGATCGCCACCGCGGACCCGTGCAGCCTGCCGCCGGTGAGGCGGCTCGAGATGGCGGCCGCCGTCCAGGTGAGCAGGCCGACCACGGCGAAGGCCACGACGAGGCCGTGATCCACGAGCACGCCCCGCACGGCTGCGACCCAGTCGGGCGTCGTCATGCCGCGTCTCCGGATGCCGCCGCCTCGTCGGGCGGGAGGGACGCCGGCGCGGACACGGCCCGGCAGAGGAGCGGTACCATCGCGAAGCCCGCCGCCGCCGCGGCGAGGCCCGCGAGGATGGCGACCGCACCCCGGGAGAACGCGCCGCGCACGTCGAGGCTCGCGGCCATCGCCACGACCACCGGCACGTAGACGGCGCTCCAGAAAAGGATGCCGCCGCGGGTGGTCTCCGCGAGCCGCCCCGAACGCTCGAGCCGCGATGTCACGAGGATGAGCAGGAGCATGGCGATGCCCACGCCACCGACGTTGGCGTCGATGCCGAGGAGCATGCCCAGCAGCCGGCCCGCGATCTGCCCGACGACGAGGCATGCC